>Ga0136613_10001612_pt1 | contig 11727 bp, 11 predicted proteins | sample AntDrymUQ2722106_2_FD_106649 | JGI IMG/M metagenome (GOLD analysis project Ga0136613, IMG submission 106649) | Polar desert sand microbial communities from Dry Valleys, Antarctica - metaG UQ272 (21.06) | ecosystem: Environmental > Terrestrial > Soil > Desert | place: Antarctica: Dry Valley... | reverse complement strand
TTGCGTCCTGCTTTCGCTTCGGTTTCGACCCAGCGTTGGTACTGGAAGAGCGGAATCGCCGAGCGCAGCTGCCACGCGCCCACAGCGCGCTGCTCCCAGAGCGCCGTGTAGCGTGGCGTGCCGCCCGGTGCCACGACCGAGACGGCGACCGGCGACATTCCCTGTGCCTTGAGCTGGGCGGCGAGCGCGTCGTGTTGCGCGACGGAGACTCCGTGGTAGGCGCGGTACGCTGGACCGCCCTGCTTCACGGCGGTGAACGCGTACCGTTCCTGGCCGCCGCGCAGGTAGCTCTCGACGCTCGCCGGCCGAAACCCGGCCGCGACGGCGGTCTCCAGCTCGGTCTGATATTGAGCGCCGGTCAGGCCGAAGCGCGTCATCTGCGAGGCCGTCGCCTTCTGGAAGCTGACGTTGAGATAGGTCTTTCCGCCAGTGTCGAAACCGCTGAGCCACCCGACGCGATACCCGGACGCGGAGGTTCCCCCGAGCAGATCCTGGAAGCAGGCGTCGGGCAGGCCGAAGCGGGTGATCTCCCCGAGGCCGGGGCCGTAGAAGGGGTCGACCAGCTGCCACGGCCCGCTCGCGGCTTCGGTCACCGTCGCGAACGGAAGGATCTGCTCGGCGCACGGCGGTGAACTCTTCCAGTCCGTCCCTGCGTTCCTCACTCGGATGTTCCGGAACTCGAGCGGCCGTCCCTGGCCGTCGTCGTCCGCGTTGGTCACCACGTGGACGTGCAGATGCGGGCCGGTCGAGCGGCCCGAGTTTCCCGCGTGGCCGAGAACCTGACCCGCTTTCACGCGCACCTTGTTCGGCTGGAACTCGACTCCCCCGCGCGGGCAGGCCTCCCTCGAGACGGTGCCTTTCTTGAAGTGTGCGTAGAGGACGAGCTCCTCCGGTGCATGGACCACGACCACGCTGTTGCCGCCGCCGGTGCCTCTGGTCGGCGGAGGGTTGTTCTCAGCGTTCAGCGTGCAGCGCAGCACCCAGCCGTCCGCCATGGCGCGAACCGGCACGTCCCAGATGAGATAGTCCTCGTTCGTCTTCGAGTCGCCGTTCTCGACGAGGTTGCTCCACCTCGAGCCCGTCCAGCGGTGGACGCCGTAGTCGTAGCCGAAGCGCTGGCTCTCGGAGCCGCGATGACCCGAGCCCGGCATGTGCGTGTCGTTGTCGGTCACATACGTGTCCACCGGCAGGTCCTCGCGCCGGAACGGGAACAGGTACGCCCCTCCGGCGACCGCGCTCGACCACTCGGCGAGGCGGCGGCTGACAGTGATCGGCGTCCGGAAGCCGCGGAAGTAGAAGCGCACCTGCACGCTGCGCGGAAGAGGGTAGGAGAGGAGGCTCGTCTCCGGCACCTGGATCGTCTTCTTCGCACCGAAGCCGACGAACGACACGGTGTCGTCATCCGCCGCGAACTCCTTCGTGCGGGTGGGAATCGTCGTGCCCGGATACGACCACTGCACGCGCTCGATCCGCTCCGAGCGCGCGACGTCGAGCTGCAGCCGAACGTCGAGGTTGATGAGCCACGTCTCCTTGCCTCCTTCGTACGGCGCGGCAACCCGCTCGACGAACGCGCGTGTTGCGTCCCCCGGCTCGGCCCAGACGACGCTGATCTTCGGTGCGACGGCCGGTGCGGCGGATCCCATCGCTGCGGCGACCAAGCCGACCGCGAGGCTGAGGACGATTACCATTCGTAGAGCCATCAGGTGCCTCCCTCGGTTGGAGGCCGCAGCCCGTTCGATGGTAGCTCAGGTACCGAGCGGCGCAAATAGCTCAGGCCAGTGATCCATGGCATTCCGCACCGGGATCGGCGACGCCTGGCCAAGCCCGCAGATCGAGGTCTTCTCCATGGCGAGCAGCCACTCGTCCACCTTCTCGCGCGTCATCGGCGCCCTGCCGTGCTCGAGCTCCTCGCAGAGGTGGTGGAGCGCCCGATTTCCGATCCGGCAGGGAGTGCACTTCTGGCACGACTCCTCGGCGAAGAAGCGCATCGTCTCCGAAAGCAGGCGCAGCGGCGAGTACGAGGCCGGGTAGACCTGAAGCGCGGCCGAACCGACGCCGGCTCCGTATTCGCGGAGGGAGTCGCGGGTGAGAGGCGCGTCGATCGCCGACGGCGGGAGGATTCCGCTCGCGGCGCCACCCGGCACGATTGCGCCCGTCTCCCCGAAGAAGCCACCCGCGTATTCGTCGACGAGCTCGCGGGTCGTGACGCCGTTCGGTGCCTCGTAGCAGCCGGGTCTGGCGACTGCGCCGGAGATCGACCAGAGCCGGGTTCCCGCCGCCGCTCGCGTTCCGAGCCCGGCCCACCACTCGCCGCCGCTTTGCAGGATCGCAGGCAAGTGCGCAAGCGTCTCCACGTTGTTGATGAGCGTGGGGCGGCCGAGATACCCGACCTGAGCCGGGAACGGAGGCCGCAGCCGCGGCATCGCCCGCCGTCCTTCCATCGACTCCAGCATCGCCGTCTCCTCGCCTGCGATGTAGGCGCCGGCGCCGATCACCAGGCCGAGCGAGCGGCCGTCCAGTAAGCCTGCGGCGCGGAACTGTTCGATGCCCTGTACCAGCCTGGTTCGAGCGGTGGCGTACTCCTCGCGCAGGTAGATCAGCCCCTCGGTCGCCTCGGCGAACTGCATCGCGACGAGAACGCCCTCGATGAAGAGATGCGGCCGGAGCTCCATCACATAGCGATCCTTGATCGTTCCGGGCTCGCCCTCGTCCGCGTTGACGACGACGAAGCGCGGGCCGGTCTCCCGCGATACCGCCTCCCATTTGATCCCGGTCGGGAAACCGGCGCCGCCGTAGCCCGTGATCCCCGAAGCCTTGAGCTCCTCGACGACCCGTTCGGGCGAGAGCGGATTGCGGACGAGCTCGAGCCCGCCGCGCCTTTCGTAGTCGGCGAGTGTTTGGTCGCGCTGTGCGAGTCCGAGCGCGGGGCCGTCGTTCGTCGAGTAGGTGACCTCGGGGACGATCTCGTCGCCGCGCATCATGACGGGAGCGAGATCGCAGTGGCCGAGGCACGCGACCTCGATCGCTCCGGGAGTTCTGGCGACGAGCTCGCGTGCCCCGTAGCAGTCGCAGATCGGCCCCGTGCAGACGCGGAGGGCGTCCGCGGGCACCTGCAGGAAGGAGTAGAACGAGACGACCTCGTGCACCTCGCCCCGACGGATGTTCATGTGGTCGGCGAGCGCGTCCGACAGCTCGGGGGTGATCGGGCCGACCTCGCGGCGGATGCGGCCGAGGTTGTCGAGCAGCCGCGTCCGCTCGGTTCGCAGCTCGGGCAGGAGCCTGGCCAACTCGAGGACGTCCACGTTCCGATCCTATGCCGCGTCGTCGGAAGGCGAACGGCGAAGCCGTTTCGTCCTGGCGCGACGGCGCTTCGACTCGAGCCGACGCTCACGCGCGGTCTTGGTCGGCTTCGTGGCCACCCGGCGGCGGGGGACAGCGAGCGCTTGCTCGAGCTTCTCGACGAGGCGCTCGACCGCGAGCACTCGGTTTCGTGCCTGGCTCCGCTCGTCCTGCGCAATCGCGCGCAACACCGGCCCTGCCTTCGCGATTACCCGGCGCTTCTGGACGTCCGAAAGCGCCGTCGTCGACTCGACGTCGAGGACTGCCTCGACGCGTGTGGAGGATTTCTGGGCGTGCTGGCCGCCCGGCCCGCTCGAGCGCGAGACCCGGAGCTCGATCTCCGAAACCGGCAGGGAGACGGAGCGTGTGACGCGTATCCGCTCCGCCGCCGGCGAAGCCGGCACCTTCGCTCCAGTGTCGCCTCCGTCGAGCCTACGGCTCGTAGACTCACGCTCCATGGCATGCATTCTGCTGGACATCGACGGCGTGCTCCACGTCTCCGGAGAGCCGATCCCTGGCGCCGTCGAAGCGGTCGCCGCGTTGCGCGAGGCAGGACATGCGCTCCGCTTCGTCTCGAACAACTCGACCCGCCCTCGTGCACGCCTGGCCGAGGAGCTTCGTCGCATGGAGTTCACGCTGGAGGACCTCGAGCTGCAGACACCCGCAGGCGCCGCCGCGCGAGAGCTTGCCGGGAAGCGGGTGCTCGCTCTCGCGATGACGTCGATCGTCCCCGATCTCGACGGTCTCGAGCTCGTGGGCCACGACTCCGATGCGGTGCTCATCGGAGGGTGCGACGAGACGCTGGAGCCGAACCAGGTGTTCAGCTACATGAACCTGGCGCGGGCGTTCGGCGAGATCCAGCTTGGCGCCTCGCTCTACTGCCTGCACAAGAACAAGTGGTGGCAGACGAGCCGCGGGCCGATGCTCGACTCAGGCGCTTTCGTGGCGGGGCTCGAGTACGCAACCGGCGTCGAGGCGACCGTGCTCGGGAAGCCGAGCCCGTCCTACTTCGCGGCCGCGCTGGACGTCCTCGACGCGGAGCCCGAGCTGACCTGGCTCGTCACCGACGACATCGAGTCGGACATCCGCGGCGCGCGCCTGTTCGGGATGCGAACGGCGCTCGTGCGCACCGGAAAGTTCCGCCCGGAGTCGCTCGAGAGCGCCGAGGCCTCCCCGGACATCGTCGTTTCCTCTCTCGCCCAGTTCCCCGCGCTGCTCGAGGATGACCTGACGGGCGGGCTCACTCGGTGAAGGTCGGCGTCGACCTGATCGAGATCGAGCGAGTGCGACGCGCCCTCGAGCGCCCTGGCTTTCGGGAGCGGTGCTTCACGGAGGCCGAGCAGACCTACTGCGAGTCGCGGGCGGATCCCGCCCAGAGCTACGCGGCCCGTTTTGCCGGCAAGGAGGCGGTCGGCAAGGCGCTCGGCTGCGGTGTTCGCTTCACCTGGAAGGAAGTGGAGATCGTCGGGCGGCCGAAGCCGGGCGTCAGCCTCTCGGGGCGAACCGCGGCGTTCGCGGAGCGTGTGAGCGCCGGCGCGATCGACCTCTCGATGACGCACTCGCGAGAGCTCGCGGCGGCGATCTGCGTCGTCGCTCCACGCGAGGGCTAGCACGTGTACGAGCCGCTCTATACGGCCGCGGAGATGCGTGCTGCGGAGGAGCGGTATCCCGGGTATCCCGACACCGTCCCGGAGCTGATGGAGCGGGCCGGCGCGGCGGTCGCGCGCGAAGCCATGCTGGCCTATCCGACGGCTCGGCGGTTCGCCTGCGTGTGCGGCGATGGCTCGAATGGTGGGGACGGCCGCGTCGCGTCTCGAGTGTTACGCGAGGCCGGACACGAGGCCGATGAGACGATCGAGGTCGAGGGATACGACGTGGTTGTCGACGCGCTGTTCGGAACCGGGTTCCGGGGCGCGCCGCGCTCGGAGGCCGCAGCGCTGATCGACCGGATGAACGCTGCCGATGCCTCCGTCGTGTCGGTCGATCTCCCTTCCGGAGTCGACGCCTCCACGGGCGAGATCGCAGGCGCCGTCGTCGACGCGGATATCACCGTGACTTTCCATGCGCCCAAGCTGGGACTCGTCGTGGCGCCGGGTCGCTTTCGCGCAGGGCGGGTCGTGGTCGCGGACATCGGCCTCGACGAGATCTCCACCGAGCACCGCCGCGCGACGACTGCCTTGCTCGAGCGCGTTCCGCGGCGCGCTGCAGGAGACACCAAGTACACCGCCGGTTCGGTGCTCGTCGTCGGCGGGCAACCAGGCATGACCGGCGCGGCGTGCCTCTCGGCGCTCGCGGCCTTTCGCGCCGATGCGGGCTATGTCACGCTCGCGGTTCCCTCCAAGTCTGTGCCCGTCGCCGAGTCCCTAGTCCTCGAAGCGGTCAAGGCCGGCTGGACCGACGAGAACGCGGTGGAGACGATCACGGCAGCGGCCGAGCGGGCGGGGGCGATCGCTCTCGGTCCGGGGCTGGGCCGGGGGCGTGGGCGTCGCGCGCTCGTCCGCACTCTCCTCGAGACGATAGATCTTCCCGCGGTGGTGGATGCCGACGCGCTCTTCGGGCTCGAGCCGTTCCAGCGAGTCGCTCCGACCGTGCTCACGCCGCACGCCGGCGAGCTTGCACGCCTGCTCGACACGGACTCGGAGTGGGTGGACGCGCACCGGTTCGAGGCCGCCCGGAACGGCGCCGAAAGGTTCGGAGCCGTCCTCGTGCTCAAGGGCTCCGACACGATCGTCGTCGGGCCCGGAAGCGGGGCGATTCTCTGCGATCTCGGCCCGCCCGCTCTCGCGACCGCAGGAACCGGCGATGTGCTGACCGGCATCACGGCAGCATTTCTCGCCAAGGGTCTCGACGCAGAGCTCGCAGCCGCAGCGGCCGCGGTCGCACATGGCAGCGCGGCGGACCTCGCACCCCACCGCGCTGGCCTCGTCGCGAGCGACCTTCTCGACTTCCTTCCGCAGGCTCTCGAAGGCTGAGCTGGGGTGGAGCGTTCGAGCTTCACGCTTGACCTCGGAGCCATCCGGCGCAACGCGGAGACGCTCCTGCGCGTCGCGGGCGGCGCGGAGCTCTGGGCCGTCGTCAAGGCGAACGGGTACGGCCACGGCGCGCCCGACGTCGCGCGCGCTGCACTTCGCGGAGGCGCGTCCGCTCTCTGCGTGGCGACGGTGGACGAGGCGCTCGAGCTCCGGGCGGTCCCGGCTCTCGACGACGCGCGCGTCATCGTCATGGGGCCGGCCAATGATCGGGAGCTGCGCCAAGCGAGCTCGGCACGGCTCGAGCTTGTTTTCTCGGGCAGACCGATTCCCGACGGCATTCCGGTGCACCTGAAGATCGACACGGGCATGGGCAGATGGGGGCTGTCCGAGCTTCCCGCTCCGAGCAGGAGCATCGTCGGCGTCATGAGTCATCTCGCCGCGGCTGAATCGGATGCCGACTTCACGAGCCTGCAGATCGAGCGTTTCCGCGGGGCGACCGCCGACCTCGACGACGCGCTCGTTCGCCACCTCGCGAACAGTGCTGGAACGCTGCGCTATCCACCCGCGTCATTCGATGCGGTTCGCTGCGGCATCGCCCTGTACGGCATCTCCCCCTTCGGGAGCGACCCGGCGTTTGACGGTCTCGAGCCCGCGCTGCTTTGGGAGTCATACGTCGCGCTCGCAAAGCGCCTCGAGCCAGGCGACAGCACCGGCTACGGGAGGCGGTATGTCGCGGACGAGCCGACCTGGATCGGAGTCGTTCCAGTGGGCTACGCGGACGGCTTCAGGCGTGACCTGACGGGCACGGAAGTCCTCGTCGACGGTGAGCGGCGGCGTGTCGTCGGGACGGTCTCGATGGATGCGATCGCGGTCGAGCTCGACCGCGAGGTCGCCGTCGATACGCCGGTCACGCTGTTGGGCGACGGGATCCTGATCGAGGAGCACGCGCGCGTTGCCGGGACGATCGGATACGAGATCGCCACGGGGCTCGAGACGAGCTCCACGCGCGCACAGCGGGTGATCAAGGAGTGAACGACTCGCGGATCACCGAGATCCTCGCGGGCGAGGAGGCGTGGATCGTCGGCGGCGCGGTCCGGGACTTCCTGCTCGGGCGACCCGTGCTCGACGTCGATGTCGCCTGCCGCGAGCCGAGGGCGGCCGCGAACCGCTTCGCGAAACGCTTCGGCGGAGCCCCGTTCCCGCTCTCCGAGCGCCACGGAGCCTGGCGCGTGGTCAGGGAAGGGAGTGCCGAGACCGTCGACTTCACGCCGTTGCCGAGCGGGATCGACGCGGATCTTGCCACGCGCGACTTCACGTTCAACGCGATGGCCGTGCGGGTCGAGGGCGGCGACCTCCACGACCCGCACGGCGGTCGGGCGGACCTCGAGGGCGGCATCGTCCGTGTCGTGACCGAGATGGTCTTCATCGAAGATCCGCTACGACTTCTACGAGCAGTTCGGCTCGAGGACGAGCTGGGTTTCCGCATGGACGAGGGCACGGAAGGTCTTCTTCGCACGTCTTCGTCGCTCGTTACCGAGCCGGCCGGAGAACGTGTGCTGGGCGAGCTTCGTCGTCTGTCTTCTGCTGGCTACCGCCGGCTCGGCGAGGTCGGCCTGCTCGAGCCGCTGGGTGGCTCGACGGAAGGCCCGCTCGAGGCGCTCGACGACGCCGACTTCAGGCTGGTTGCCGTATTCGGCGAGCGCCTCGGGTGGCTTCCGATTTCACGCGCGCTACGTAGGTACGCGGCCGCAATGCTCCGAGCGCGTCGCCCGGAGGACGAGTCGGCGCGGGCGATTCACCGCTTTCGGCGGGCGACCGAGCCGTGGGCGCTGGAGGCGCTCGCATTTCTCGGCGCCACGGAGCTGGCGGGAGCGGTGGAGAGTGCTCGCCGCGTCGATCCGCAAGAGCCACTTGTGCGCGGCGACGAGCTGAACCTGGCACCCGGCCCCGAGATCGGACGTATCCTCGCGATCATCGACGAGGAGCGCGCAGCCGGAACGATCTCCACGCACGAGGAAGCCCTCGCGGTTGCTCGTTCTCTCGCGGAGACGGAGCCCACGTGAGCCTGCGGCTGCGACTCGCGCTGCAGGAGCAGCGTGCGGCCGAGCTCGGCGAGCGCATGCGCCGCTTGCTGGGGCCGTTCACCGGCAGCGAGGTTGCCCTGGACGCGGGGTCGGGCACCGGTTCGCTCGCGCTGGCGCTCGCTCCACACGTCGGCGAGGTCGTCGCGGTCGACGAGCGGCTGGACTACCTCGACGCCGGGCGCGAGCTCGCGCCTGACAACGTCCGCTTTGTCGAGGGCGACGCGACTGCGCTGCCGTTCGGCTACGCGACATTCGACATTGCCGGCTGCCTTCGCGTCCTCCACCACGTTCGCCGTCCGGAGCTGGCGGTCTCCGAGCTCGTGCGGGTCACGCGGCCCGGAGGCCGGGTCTTCATCGCCGACCAGCTCGGATCGGTCGATCCCCTGCGAAGCCTCGAGATGGATCGGTTCGAGCGTCTCCGCGATCCATCTCATCAGCGCCTTCTGCCGGACGCCGACATCCACGGGTTCCTCGATGCGAACGATCTCGTGCTCCTCTCGCACGAGGTGACACACGAGCAGGTCGATCTCGAGCAGCGCCTGGAACTGGCGGAGGTACCCGAGGAGGAGCGAGAACGCCTGCGCGGGCTTGCGCCCGGCTCGGTCTTCGAGATCGAGGTCGGCTGGTACGTCGCCCGCAAGTCCGGCCCGTAGTCCTATCCGGCCTCGTAACGGCTGCGAGCCCAGGGCCAGGCTTCTGCCGAGTCGCAGATTCCCGCCCGGACGGGGTTCTCGACGACGTACTGACATGCGTGTCGGAGATACCGTTCTTCTTCGATGACTTTCGACGTGAAGCGGTCGGCGAAGAGGTGGCCGAAACGAAGGTGGCGTCGGTTGAAAGACTGGGCGTAGCGGCCGTTCAGACGCTGGACGCCACGGGAGAGCTCGACCGTCGTCGACTGGAGGACGACGTGATAGTGCGTGGTCATGAGGCAGAACGCATGAACGACCCAGCCGCAGCGGTCGACGGAGTCACGCAGATGTGAGAGGAACCGTCGTCGGTCGAAGTCGTCTCGCACGATTTCGCAACCATCGACACCGCGCGCGATCACATGGAAGTAGCCATCGGGGAGGGTGGTTCGAAGGAGACGTGCCACAGCTCCTTCATGAAACCACCGGACGCGGCGTCTTCACCCACTGTGACGGAAAAGGCACGCTTTCGGCGCACTTTGAACCGTCCGGAGCGGCCGTGTCCCAGGGTCAGACCTTGGTTGTCAGGCGCCCGTGCGATGGTTGTCAGGCGCCCGTGCGGTAGCCGGATGCACCGACGAACCGGACAAAGACGGTCGGCAGGAGGGCCTGCGCGATCGCGACCAGGCGGTACGGGAACCATGGCACCGTGATCTCGCGCTTCCCCTTGGCGACGGCATCGACGATCTTGGTCGCCACCTCGTCCGGCTCGATCACGAACCGCCGCAGTACGCGGCTCGAGAGAACGGAATGCTGCGGGAACCCTTCCGTCTCCACGAATCCCGGCATGACCGTGAGCACGCTGATGCCGGTGCCGCGAAGGAGCGCAGCACTCGACCGGGAGAACGCGAGCTGGGCGTGCTTCGACGATGCATAGGCGCCGGCGGGCGCGAACGCAACCGTTCCTGCCACGGACACCAGATTCACGACGTGCGCTCCGCCCGAGCCCGCGCCGCCCGAACCCGCACGAGCCGCGTTCCGCAACCCCGGCAAGAACGCCCGCAGGCACCACACTCCCCCGAGGTAGTTCACGTCGATCACGCGCTCGACGAGCTCGGGGTCGATCTCGAGAAAGCTCCCACGAGCCGGCATGCCCGCGTTGTTCATGAGCAGCCCTACCGCCGGATGTCTCTCCAAGACCCGAGCCGCGACTTCGTTCACCTGCTCGCGGTCGGAGACGTCACAGAGCTCCCACTCGCCGCCTATCTCACGTGCCAACGACTCCAGCCGATCCGCGCGCCGCGCAAGCAATACGCAACGCCAGCCGCGCCGGGAGAGCTCGCGGGCCGTCGCTTCCCCGATACCCGAGGACGCTCCCGTAACTACCGCTACCCGCCCGCCGGCCATCGCGGTCCGAGCGTATCCGTTTAGGATCGGCGGGTGGCCGGGAGGTTCGACGGGAAGCAGGCGCTCGTGCTGGGCGTCGCCAACAAGCGCTCCATCGCGTGGGCGATCGCCTGCCGGCTCGCCGAAGAGGGCGCGCAGATTGCGTTCACCTACCAGGGAGAACGGATCGAGAAGAACGTCCGCGACCTGGCCGAGACAGTGTCGAGCCCGCTCGTCACCGAGTGCGACGTGCGGTCGGACGACGACATCGCCCGCGTCTTCTCCGAGGTCTCCGACGCGTTCGGCGGCGGCCTCGACGTGCTCGTCCACTCGGTTGCATTCGCAGCGGCCGAGGATCTCGAGGGCCGCTTCACCGACACGCCCCGAGACCGCTTCTGGATGGCGATCGACATCAGCGCGTACTCGCTCGTCGCCTGTGCGCGGGCGGCGGAGCCGCTGATGGAGGCGCGCAGCGGAGGCTCGATCGTCACGATGACGTACCTCGGCGGCGAACGCGCGGTGCCGCACTACAACGTCATGGGGGTCGCCAAGGCCACCCTCGATGCCTCAGTGCGCTACCTCGCGTGGGACCTCGGCTCCAAGAACATCCGCGTGAACGCGATCTCGGCCGGTCCGGTACGGACGCTTGCTGCCCGCTCGATAGCGGGATTCACGACCATGGAAGCGATGTTCGAGGAGCGAGCCCCGCTCCATCGCCCGATCGACGCCGAGGACTGCGGCGGCGCAGGTGCCTACCTCCTCTCCGAGGACGCGCGCAACGTGACCGGCACGACCCTGTACGTGGATGCCGGGTACCACGCGATGGGTATGTAGAGGTTCAGGCGGGGAACGCGGCGATGAGCCGCAGGCCTTCTGTTCACGCCGTTCGGGCGGCGCTGCGGCCGGCTCGGATGCTCACGTTCGCGGCGTGATTGCCTGTCGCCTCCCCAAACGGTCGGCGGCTCTTGATGCGGTAGCTGCGGCTTCGCGTGGGCGCTGTGGCTGTTGGCGTGTGGTCCCGGTGACGACATGCTCCGGGGTTCGGGGTCGGCGCGGATGGCCGGCACAGCGGGACACGGACGCTCGCGGGCACGGCGGCTGCGAGCACGAGTGGCGGGGCGAGCTCGGCGGTCCTCGTCACGATTCGATCGCTCTCCGCATCGGGGAGGGCGCGCGCCGGTAGAGGGTGATCCGCTTAGGGCCTATCCCGGAAGGGTCCGCAGGGACCCGCCCGCGCACCTCGAACACCTCGGTAGCTGACCTGCTACCGAGGAGGAGAGATGGGCCTTGTGAGCACAGACGACGGCTGGCGGATGC
>Ga0136613_10001611_pt1 | contig 11733 bp, 13 predicted proteins | sample AntDrymUQ2722106_2_FD_106649 | JGI IMG/M metagenome (GOLD analysis project Ga0136613, IMG submission 106649) | Polar desert sand microbial communities from Dry Valleys, Antarctica - metaG UQ272 (21.06) | ecosystem: Environmental > Terrestrial > Soil > Desert | place: Antarctica: Dry Valley... | reverse complement strand
GGGACGGCGAGCCCGAGCGAGTACACGGCCAGCAGCAGCGCGCCCTCGAGCGCGGTGTCCGACGAGCCCGCGAGCACCAGTGTGGCCGCGAGCACCGGGCCGATGCACGGCGCCGCACACACCGCGAAGGCCCCGCCGAGCAGGAAGCGCGAGCCGCGGCTCCGGGCGCCCTGGAGCAACCCCGCGCCGAGCAACCGCTCGGGCCAGGGTAGGAGCCCCATGAACGCGAAGCCGAAGACGACGAGCACGAAGCCCGCGACCCTCTCGAGCAGGAACTGATCCGAGAGGAGTCGGCCCCCGACGAGCGCCGCCCCTACCCCGAGCAGCACGAAGACCGCCGTGAACCCGAGAACGAAAGGGACGCTCGCAGCCACCACACGCCTCGCGTTTCCCGGCTGCCCGAGCTTGTCTGCGTCGACTGCGGAGACGGCTGAGAGGTAGCCGGGCACCAGCGGAAGCACGCACGGCGCCAGAAACGACACAAATCCGGCCAGAAAGGCGATTGGAATCGCCGACAGGCTCACGGCGGGGAGCAACTAGCGCTCGAACCGGGCGAGCTCCTCGTCGACCCGGCGCTCCAGGTCCGGGTCGAGCGGAGCTGGTGGAGCGGGCGGTTCACGTCGCCCGCTCCACCTGCGGACAAGCAGGACGACAGCGATCACACCGGCGACCAGGGCGCCCAACGGAAGCAGCCATGCGATGAGGCCGAAGCCGCTCTTGGGAGGAGTCGCGAGAACTCCCCGGCCGAACTCGGACACGAGCGCGTCCTTGATCTCCCGCTCGGTGTCGCCCGCGGCGATGCGCTCGCGGATGAACGCCTTCATCCGCAGCGCGACCGGAGCGTCCGACTGGTCGAGCGTGGTCTCGCACACGGGACACACGAGCTCGGCCTCGAGGTCGGCGGCATCCGGGGGGCCCGCTGCCTGCGCGTCGGCCGCGAAAGCGCAGACGGCGGCGAGCGCCACCAGAAGCGCTCTCACGTGGCGAGCGCGCGATCCACCGCAGCGCGAAGACGCGCCCGATCCTCATCCGCGTCGACGCCCCCCACGAAGACCTCGAGAACCCTTCCCTCGCGGTCGAGGACGAACGTCTCGGGAAATCCCGTCACGCCGTAGCGATCGGCCGCGACGTCACCGGGGCCGTCGTAGACGAGTGGGAAGGTGAGATCGAAGCGGCGTGCGAACCGCTGCGCGTCCTTGCGAAAATCCTTCGAGTTGAGTCCCACGACGACCAGGCCGCGGCTTCGGTTCTCCCGCCAGACCTGCTCGAGTAACGGGGCCTCCTCCTTGCACGGCAGGCACCAGGAGGCCCAGGCGTTCAAGACGACCGCCTTGCCGCGAAGCGTCGAGAGTGTGAGCTCTCCTTCGCGATCGAGCCGTTCGAGTGTGAAATCCGGCGCCTCCGGACGCTCGCCGCGGGCGGCGGCTGCCGCGAGGTCGCCACCCTCCTCCGTCACGAGCGACCAGACGAGCAGGAGGAAGAGCAGCGCCACGAGCCCGACGGCGACGCCCTGTGCCACGAGCCTCCCGCGGTGCGCCACTGCCCGCTCCTACTTCGAGACGATGAAGACCGGTGTCCCGACCTCCACGTGCTGGAACAGCCACTCCGCGTCGGAGATTCGCATGCGGACGCAGCCGTGCGAGGCCGAGTAGCCGATCGAGGCGGAGTCGGGCGTGCCGTGGATGCCGACGTACGGCGCCGAGATCCCCATCCAGCGTGTCCCGAGAGGGTTTCCGGGCCCGGGCGGAACGGGGTCGGAGTCCGCGGCCCAATCGGACGGGGGCGGATACCACCACGGATCGCGCTGCATCGTCACGATCTCGAAATTGCCCGTGGGCGTCGGATACGCGGGCAGTCCGGTCGCGACCCCGAACGTGCGCATGAGCCTCGCGCCCGTGTACAGGCGAAGCCTGTTGGAGCCACGCAGGATGACCACGGCGGGCCCGAGCTTGTCCGCGGCCACCGTCGGCTTCAAAACGGCGAACGAGAGCCGTATTGGGGGCCGGGTGTTGGTCTTCAACGCGACCCGGATCGCGCGTGATCCCTCGACGCGTTCGAGGCGGCGTCCGTCGACCGAACGGGTGGCGCCGACAGTTGCTCCGCGAAGGACGAGCCGCGAGCTCACGGGCGTGCGATCGAGCTCCCTGCCCATGCTCTCGACGTACCCGCGGATACGCTCGCGTGAGACCCAGACATGCAGCGGCACCGATGCGCCCGGCCGTGAGAAGCGGGCGCGGCTCACGGCCTTCTTGACCGCGGGCTTCGCTCCCAGCGCCTCCGGCGCGACTCGCACCTTCTGTGTGGGCGAGACGATCAACACGAGCGGCCGCGCAAAAGACTCTCTCACGAGCGCTGAGGCCTCGTACGGCAGCAAACCTCCCACGTCCACACCCGCGATCGTGACGCCTCCCGGAACTCCGATTTGCCGCGGGGGCCGAGTCGGCGGCGAAAGCACGGGCGGAGGAGCTGTCGTGGGCGGAGGAGCTGTCGTGGGCGGAGGCCCAGTCGTGGTCGTAGTGGTGGTGGTCGTCTGCGCGTGACCCGACTCCCCGCCGGCTGCGAGCGCGAACGCGGCCGAGAAGCCGACGAGAGCCAAGGCGGCAAGGAACCCGACCACTAACACGCGAGCGGCAAATCTCATCTCTTCAGTGTAGATACGAATGTCGATGGATCGTTCGTCACGACAGCGTCGACGCCTGCTGCCATGACTCGAGAGAAATCCCCCGGGTCGTCGACGGTCCACGTGACGACCGAAGCGCCCCGCGCATGCGCACGGCGCACGGTCCGAGGGCTGACGAGCTCGTGCTTGAGAACGAGCGACGTGGCCCGCGCGCGAGCGAGCAACGGCCACACGAGGAGAGGTGTGAGAGGAAGCAGCGAACGCAGGCCTCGGCTCACGACAGGCCCGGAGCGCGGCCTCCGGCTGATGCCGAGCCGGTCCTCCGGGAACGAGGCGCCGATTCGAATACGCGGCTCGAGTCGGGCGAGGCGGCGCAGCGCGCCGTGGTGGAACGAGCTCACGAAGGTCCTCTCGAGAAGACCAAAGCGCGCGAGCGCTGTCGCCACATCTTCGAGCGCGCGCGCGGACTTCAGGTCGACATGGACTCCGATATCCGGGGCCTCGTCGACGAAGAACGTGAGCGCCTCGGCGAACGTCAGCAGATCCGGGGCGATCTGACGAAGATCGGAAAGCGTCATCGAGCCGATCGCTCCGCGTGCGGCGCCGTGGCTGACCTCATGAAGATCGTCCGAGTGCGCGATCGCGAGCTCTCCGTCACGCAACGAGAGCACGTCGAACTCGATGAGATCGACTCGGGCGGCGAGTGCGGCGCGAAATGACGCGAGCGTGTTCTCCGGCGCGAGCGCGGCGGCGCCCCGATGACCGATCACCAGCGGGCGCCCGTCGCGCCGCTCCAGCGAGATCACGGCGTAAGAACCGGCCGTGTGGGCAAGGAGTCCTCGTCCAATCGCCCGCCCTCGGCCGCATACGCGATGATCATGCGATCCGTGATCCACTCGACGGGCGCGCGATCGTCCGTCCACGGGCGGCCGGATGCGATGAGCGGGCGAACGTCTCGTGCGAGCAGCTCCCTCAGCGGCGCCAGATCCGCCGGGCCGCTCGCCAGCCGGCGCTCGAGCTCTTGCGGCGAAAGCGCCTCCGTCAGACCGAGCACGAGCGTGTTGAAGCGGAGAGCCGGCCACTGGAGCACCTGGGGGAGCTCCACCGCGACGGTGCGGCCGATCCCGTTCACCAGGCGCCGGTCGCCCGGCACGGCCGCGACATTGAGCGCGACGATCCCGCCGGGAGCCAGCCGCTCCCGGACGAGACGGAAGAACTCACGGGTAGCGAGGTAGAACGGCACGTACGGCTGGTGATAGGCGTCGACGACGATGAGGTCATAGCGCCGTTCGGTGCGGCGCAGGAAGGGACGCGCATCCGCGTCGTGCACGGTCAGGCGCGGATTGTCCCCGAGCCCGAAGAACCGACGACCGACGCGGCTGACTGCCGCATCAAGCTCGACGCCGTCAATCTCCGCCTTCGGGTAGTAGACGCCGAGCGCCCGGGCCGTCGTCCCGGCGGCGTTGCCGAGGATCGCGACCCGTTCGAGCGGGCGTCCAAGCAGCGGGGGGAGCGCGAGAAACGCATCCCAGACGCCGCCTGTGAGCACATCGTCGGACTGCCATACCGAGTGCACGGCCACGCCCTCGTTCAGGTGGAGGACGCGGCGCCCGTCGAAGCGCTCGACGACCTGGATGTACTGGTGGTACGAGGTCTCCTCGTGCAGGAGCCCTTGCTCGGCCTTGACCGCGCCGGGTGGGAGAACGACGAGCGCGGCGAGCGCACCCGCTACGACGAGAAAGCGCGCCCCGAGCAAAAAGCACGCTGATGCCGCGAGCAGCGCCGCGATGACGAGGAACGTCCGCTGGGTGCCGATCGCCGGAATGAGGATCAGCGCGGGCAGAAAGGTCCCGAGCAGCGATCCCGCGGTCGAGAGCGCGTACAGGCGTCCGGCGACCGCGCCCGCCGTCTCGATGCTCGTGACGGCGAGCCGGATCGCGAACGGCGACACCATGCCGAGAAGCACGACCGGGGGCGCGCAGAGCAGCAGCACCGCGATAAAGCTCCCGATCACGGCGCCCGCGGAGGCGTCGTCCAACCCTTGGACGGTGAGATCCAGGAACGGCTCCGCGACGAAAGGGATCGCAGCCACGCATACCGCGGAGACCAGGACGATGACACCGAGGAGCGCGGCCCTCGGCCGTCTGTCGGCGAGTCGGCCGCCGAGCCAGTAGCCGAGAGCGAGGGCGGCGAGAACGATGCCGATCAGATTCGCCCAGACGATCGTCGACGATCCGAAGTAGGGCGCGAGCAGGCGGGACGCCGTTATCTCCGTCGCAAGCGCGCCGATCCCAGCTCCGAACACGAGCCCTCCGAGGGCGAGGCCGCCTGGCCCTGCGTTCAACGTCTTCGAGGGCACGCTCCTACAACCCGAAGACCCGCTCGATCTCGCCGAGGGTTCGTGCGGCGAGCAGCACCACAGCGGCGAGAGCGAGCGCGAGAACGAGCCAGAACCGGACCCCCGCCCAACGCCGCTCGCGATGCCACCGCTGGCGCGCCCGGCGGCGAGCGCGGTGGAGCCGGTAGGCACGCTCGACAGCGTGGGGATCGAGAGGAGGCGCCTTGTCCTCGGAGGAGGTCCTGGTCTCGACCTTGGCCACGGAAGAAGTGTAGAAACTCTGCGAGCAGCCGTTGTCGCCGTCCCGTCGCCGCCGAGGCCATATTCTTCACCCGATGGAAAGCCCTGACGCTCCGCGCATGCGTGGCCGTGCGCTTTTCAGTGACGCCAGCAGCATGCCCGGGCTCGGCGGGCGGCTCACGCTCGTCTTCGGGCTCCTGCTTGCGGTCTCGGCGCTCACAGGCTGGTACACCGGCGAGGGCGAGGGCACAACGGTGTCGGTCATCGGCTGGCACACGGGAACGATCGGCAAGGTCGTCCTCTTCCTCGGACTCGTGGCTGCGCTCCTGGTCATCGTCCGCGAGTTCGGAGTCGACCTGCCCGACGCCGTCCCCGCGAGCCTCGTGGCGATCGGCATCGGCTCGATCGCGACCGTTCTCGTCCTGGTGAGGCTGATCTCGATCCCGGACACATTCTTCTTCGCAAGCCGCGGAATCGGAATCTGGGTGAGCCTGGTCTGCGCAATCGGGATCATCGTCGCGGGCCTGCTGGAGGCATCCGAAGAGCTGTAGGGGCGAGGCTTGCCTCGCCCTCGCCCTCGCCCTCGCCCTACGGCGACGTGACCGTCACCGTGACGGTGCGCGCCGGCGGCTCCTGAGGGAGCGGAGTGAGCGTGCGCACGTTGGTCACCACGCCGCCCGGCTCGACCTGCTCGTCGAGCGTGCGCGCGAACGCGACCCCGACGAGAAACGCGAGGACGAGCAGGAGCACCACGAGCAGAACCCGGGCGACAAGCCCGCGACGGGACGGTCTCTTGCGTCTATCTCGGATGCGCGGCTCGCGCATGCCTACGGTTCGTAGTCGAGGGCGCCGCGCGAGTAGTGCTGGAACGCAGCGCTCTCCACGATCGACAACGTCGCCAGCCAGTTCCGCGCGGTCGCGCGCTCGGCGACAGCGACGCGCGTCCAACTCTCTGCTTGACGGTACTCCTGCGTGAGCTCTGCGATGGTGAAGGTCGATCCCAGCCGCTTTCTGAGCGCGTCCGTCACGGCTTCGAGCTCGGCGTGAAGCCCATCCGCTCTCAGCGGATCCCGCGTCGCCTCCTGAAATCGCCGGTAGCCGTCCTCCCAGTCGCGCCTGGCGCTCTCGACGTCCGCGGTCACCGCGAAGATGCTAGACGGGCGGAGCAACATCGATCCCGAGGCCAGCGTGGATCGACCTCGGCGAGGATCCTCTCTCCGAGCTCATAGCCCGAGCGAGCGAGCGCGAACGCAGCGTGGGCGTGCAGGCACTTGAGACGACTCGGGGTGTGGGCGCCGGCGATCCCGAGCTCGAGCGACGCTCCGTCGTCTCTTCCTCGACACTCCCCGGCGAGCTCACGCCGGACACGGCGCTGCTCCTCGCTCGCCAGCTCGAGCGAGGCCGCAAGCTCGGGCTCGTCCGCGGCAGCCCGACTCCAGCGCTCGACACCTCCCGAGGCCTCGACGCGGGCGAGCGCGGCGACGAGCTGCGGACACGTGAGGTAGTAGGTCGTCGGGAACGGCTGGCCGCCCGAGTCGTAGGGCTCCTGCTCGGTTACGGCCGGGAGGCCGTAGGGGCAGCGGACCACAACACGACGAAGCGCGCGCGGCTCGCGGCCGAGCTGACGCTCGACGAGCGCTCGGTCATCCATCTTCCCGCAGCCTACGTTGAACCCGTCTCCATTCCGGGATCCCCTTCACGACGAAGAGCTGCTCCCCGGGAAGCACGTAGCCGATGCGCCTCGCCTCGCGCTGCGTCGCCTCCTCGCTCGTGGAGTTGACGAGTCTCCGCTCGAGCCCGGCCTTCGCGATCCGCAGTCGCTCGACCTCCACCTGGCGACCGGCGAGATCGTTTCGCGTCTCGAGGTAAGACGCGAGCGGCTGGTAGTAGAGGTAGACGGAAAGCCCGACGAGCGCGGTCAGCCAGAGCAGTCGCAACCGCCGACGCGACCTCGTCTTCGAGTTCCTCGCTCGCTTCGTACGTCTTTTCGTCGAGACATCGTCCGCCACGCGGCCACCTTCAACGCCGGCAGGCCCGCCCCTTCCGGACAGGCCCTCTACGCCGTGTCCACCTTGATCACATTCGTCGAGCCGGGAATGTTCACGGCGGTGCCGGCGGTGAGGACGATGCGGTCGCCGGCGTCGACGATGCCGGCATCGCGCGCGGTCTCGATCGACCGGCGCCAGAGATCGTCGACGTCGCTCGACTCGGGGATCTCGAGCGGCGTCACCCCCCACTCGATCGCCATGTGCTGGAGCGAGGTCACGACGTGCGTGAGGGCGACGATCGGCCTGCGCGGGCGGAGTCGCGCGACGGCCGACGCCGTCCGTCCGGTGAAGGTGGGCACGAGAATCGCCTTCGCGCCGAGCGCCTCGGCGAGATCACAGGCCGCATTCGACATCGCGCGGCCGACGGTCGGAGCTTCCGCGGCCCCGGGCAGCTGGTGGCGGTACCCGAGGCTTGGCTCGACCGCGAGGGCGATCTGGGCCATCGTCTCCACCGCCTCGACCGGATACTCGCCGATCGCCGTCTCGGCGGAGAGCATCACCGCGGAAGTGCCGTCGAGAATCGCGTTTGCCACATCCGAGGCCTCCGCGCGGGTCGGCTCCGGACGATGCACCATCGATTCCAGCATCTGCGTGGCCGTGATCGCCGGCTTTCCGCGCTCGAGCGCGGCGAGAATGATGCGCTTCTGCAGGAGCGGCACATCCGCGGCGCCGACCTCCACGCCGAGGTCGCCCCGCGCGATCATCACCGCGTCGGCCTCGTCGAGGATCTCATCGATCGCCGCGACCGCCTCCTGGAGCTCGATCTTCGCGATCACCCATGCTTGCGACCCGGCGGTCTCGAGCTTTGCGCGCAGCGCGGCGACGTCCGCCCGCGAGCGGACAAAGGACAGGGCGACATAGTCGACGCCGAGCTCGAGAGCGAAGTCGAGATCCTCGAGATCCTTCTCGGTGAGCGAGGGCACGGGCAGCTGAGCTCCTGGGACGTTGACGCCCTTGTGCGGCTCCACGATTCCGCCGGTGATGACCCTGCACACAGCACGGTTTCCCTCGACTCGCTCGACTCGAAGCCGCACGTGACCGTCGTCGATGAGCACGTCCTGGTCGGCGGCGAGCACGGCGCCGAGAACGGCCGGCGCGACCGGGAGGTCGCCTTCTCGCGCCGAGCCCTCGTCGGCGACGACGATGCTGTCGCCAACCTGGAGCTCGATCGGCACGGAGAGCTCGCCGATCCGGAGCTTGGGGCCCTGGAGGTCCGCGATCAGCGCCAGCGGCCGTCCGACTGCCGCCTGCGCGTCGCGTACGAGCCGAGCGCTCCTGCCGTGATCGGCGTGCGCGCCGTGCGAGAAGTTGAGACGAGCCCCGTCCATCCCCGCCTCGATCAGCCGCGAGATCGCCTCCTCTCCCGACGACGCGGGTCCGAGGGTGGCGACGATCTTCGTTCGGCGGTCGAAGGAGGCCATCGCGCTCAGGCTACAAGCGCCGCAAGACGCTCAACCATGCGCCTGTGGACAAATCGGCGCAGAGTTTTTACGCTTACGGTGCCAGGCACTGTAAAGACCGCTTGACGGGACTCCACCGCTCGATTCTCACCCGCGTTGCCGTCGAAACGTCGCCCAGCCCGGGTAGACCGCCCTCTCCCCCAGCTCCTCCTCGATTCGAAGCAGCTGGTTGTACTTCGCGACACGATCGGTCCGGGAAGGCGCCCCCGTCTTGATCTGACCCGCGTTCACCGCCACCGCGAGGTCAGCGATCGTCGTGTCCTCCGTCTCGCCCGAGCGATGGGAGATCACCGTCGCGTAGCCGGCCCCCTTGGCGACCTCGATCGTCTCCAAAGCCTCGGTCAGGGTTCCGATCTGGTTCACCTTGACGAGAATCGCGTTCCCGACGCCCTCCGCGATCCCTCGCCGCAGGAACTCGTCGTTGGTCACGAAGAGGTCGTCGCCGACGAGCTGAAGCGAGCCGCCCAGCTTCTCGGTCAGCGCTCGCCAGTCGTCCCAGGCGTTCTCGTCGAGACCGTCCTCGACCGAGACGAGCGGGTAGCGCTCTGCCAGTGATCCGTAGAAGTCGATCATCGCCGCGGGCTCGAGCGTCCGCTCCTCGCCTGGAAGCCGGTAGCTCCCGTCGCGGAAGATCTCACTCGCAGCGGGATCGAGCGCGATTCCGACTCGCTCGCGATGTCCCGCGCGCTCGGCTGCTTCGAGGATCGCCTCGATCGCCTGCTCCGTCGACTCCAGGTCGGGGGCGAAGCCGCCCTCATCCCCTACTCCGGTCGCCAGCCCGCGCTCGTGCAGCACCGCCTTCAGGTGGTGGAAGATCTCCGTCCCCAGGCGCAGTCCCTCGCTGTACGTCTCCGCGCCCGCCGGGACGATCATGAACTCCTGCAGGTCGAGCCGGTTCTGAGCGTGAGCTCCGCCGTTTACGACGTTCATTAGCGGAACCGGGAGCGTGCGGGCGCCGTCGCCGCCGAGCCAGCGATAGAGCGGAAGCTCGGCTTCGCTCGCCGCGGCCTTCGCCGCAGCGAGCGAGCAACCGAGCACAGCATTCGCTCCGAGCCTGCTCTTCCCGCGCGTTCCGTCGAGGTCGATGAGCACACGGTCGAGCGCAGGCTGGTCGGAGGCGTCGAGGCCGGACAGCGCTGCCGCCATCTCTCCGTTGACGTTGGACACGGCGTTCAGAACCCCCTTGCCGAGGTACACCGCCGGGTCGCCATCCCGGACCTCGACGGCCTCGTGCTCACCGGTCGAGGCGCCGGATGGCGCCGCCGCGCGCCCGCAGGCGCCCGACGCCAGGCGGATCTCGACCTCGACCGTCGGGTTGCCTCGCGAGTCGAGGATCTGACGGCCGTGCACATCGACGATTTCCATCACCTCAACTCCTCCTTCGCTCGCTCGTAGTACGCGTCCTGGGCTTCCAAGTCGAGGCCTTGCCACTCGTCTCCCCCCTCGCCGGCGAGCTCCGCGGCGCGCCCAACGCGCTCTCGAAACCGCCGCGAGGTCGCACGTAGCGCAAGCTCCGGGTCCACGTTGAGACGACGTGCGAGGTTCACGATGGTGAAGAGCACGTCACCCACTTCGGAGAAGACCTCGGCGTCGGGCTCCGTTTCGGGCCGTGGCTCTCCCGCCCGCTCGACGGCCCGTACGAGCTCGTCGAGCTCTTCGCTCACCTTCCCAAGCGGTCCAGTCAGGTCGGGCCAGTCGAAGCCCGAGGTCGCAGCGCGCCGCTGCACCTTGCGCGCCTCGAGAAGCGCTGGCAGCGATTCCGGTACATCGTGGAAGATTCCCTCTCGCCCCTCCTGCTCCGACTTGATCGCCTCCCAACGCTCGCGCACCCGGCCGGCGGTGCGCGCCTCAGAGTCTCCGAAAACGTGAGGGTGCCGGCGAACGAGCTTCTGGTGCACCTCGCGGGAGACTGATTCGAGGTCGCCCTTCCCGCGCTCCTCGAGGAGCAGTGAGAGGAAGTACACCTGGAAGAGAAGGTCGCCGAGCTCGCCGTGAAGACCCGCATCGTCGCCCGAGACGGCGGCATCCGCGACCTCGTAGGCCTCCTCGAGCGTGTGCGGAACAATGGTGAGCGCGTTCTGCTCCCGGTCCCAAGGGCACTCGCGGCGGAGCCGTCGCGTCAACTCCTGGAGGTCGAGAAGCGCCTCCGCCAGACTCACGGATTCAACCCTAGACATTTGCTGTCAACCGAGCCGTCCCGGCTGGTTCAGCAATCGTCGCGCGATCGCGCGCTTCTGAACTCAGCGGCGCGAACGACTTCACACCCCGACGAGTCCGCGACGTTGGGCTCCACATAAAGGGGTCTTGTGCTCTTCGCGCGATCGAAATCCGCGCTAGCGGATTTCGATCTTGCGCTAACTAGGGTCGGTCTCTGTGTCGGTCGTTGACGCGTCCGGAATCTCGGGAGGCTCGAAGCCGGCCGCGTAGCTGACCTTGCCGTCGTACTCGTCCTTCAAGTCCTCGACCCACGTCGTCATGAAGGTCGATTTCTTCTCCTGCAGAAGCGTGGTGCGGATCGACGCCCTGACCTTGGCAATCGGCGTCGTCGTCGCCTTCTTGACCGGGGTGAGCGCCTCGATGACGTGATACCCGTACGTCGTCTTCACCGGCTTCGACAGCGCGCCCCGCTCCAGCTCGAACGCGGTCTTGTCGAACTCGGGCACCGTCTGGCCCCGTGTGATCGACAGCTTGCCGCCATTGTCCTTCACGCTGGGGTCGTCGGAATTCGCCTTCGCGAGCGCGGCGAAATCGCCGCCGCCCTGCAGAAGGCCGTAGATCCGGTCAGCCTCGATCTTGCTCTTCGGGAAGTCGACCTCGTCGCCGCCCTTCTTCTCGGAGATCAGGATGTGCTGAACGTCCCGCGATTCCGGTGTTCCGTACTGCATCTGGTTTTGCTGGTAGTAAGTGAGGATGTCGGCTTCCGACACGTTGACGTCCGTGGTTACGGCTTCGAAGAGCTTCTGGGAGAGCACGGAGGTGCGGAGCGTCTCTCTGAGCGCTTCCTCGGTGAAGCCCTGCTCCTCGAGC
>Ga0136613_10001608_pt1 | contig 11743 bp, 9 predicted proteins | sample AntDrymUQ2722106_2_FD_106649 | JGI IMG/M metagenome (GOLD analysis project Ga0136613, IMG submission 106649) | Polar desert sand microbial communities from Dry Valleys, Antarctica - metaG UQ272 (21.06) | ecosystem: Environmental > Terrestrial > Soil > Desert | place: Antarctica: Dry Valley... | reverse complement strand
GCATCGATCGGAGGAGTTCCGCAAGTTCCTCAACCTCTTGGACCGCCAAGTCCCCGCCGGCCTTGACGTGCACCTGATCCTGGACAACTACGCGACCCACAAGACCCCGGCGATCCACCGCTGGTTGTTGCGCCATCCCCGTTTCCATCTGCACTTCACGCCCACCAGCGCGTCCTGGCTGAACCTCGTCGAACGCTGGTTCGGCGAACTGACCAACAAGCAACTCCGCCGCAGCTCCTACTCCTCGGTGCCCGACCTCGAGGCCGACATCCGCCGGTGGACCGAACTCTGGAACGACAACCCTCGGCCCTACGTCTGGACCAAAACCGCGGACGAGATCCTCGAATCACTCGCCCACTACTGTCAACGAATATCAGACTCACAACACTAGTTTTGAGATGTCTCTTTACGCGGCGTATCGAAAAGGGCGACGGAGGGTGACACAAATCACTCTCCGTTAGTGATTTATCCTCGATGGACCTCATTTTGGGCGTACCTGAGCCCTTGGCTGATGAGCAAGGTGACAGCGCGTGCGCCCTCAGCGAGGAGTGCCGGAAGCTCCGTCCGCTCTGCTGCGGTGAAGTCGCGAAGGACGAAGTCCGCGGGCGATTGCCGCCCGACCGGTCGACCGATCCCGATCCGAACGCGTACGTAGTCGGGGTCGGCCATAGATCGGCTGATTGAGCGCAGGCCGTTGTGCCCGTTGTCGCCGCCACCGTGCTTGATCCGAACGATGCCGAAGGGCAGGTCCAGTTCGTCATGCAGCACGATCAACGACCCAGGGTTGCCGTGGTAGTAGTCGAGCAGCGGTCTTACGGCCTGGCCGGACTCGTTCATGTACGTGGTGAGCGTGGCCAAAACGACCCGCCGCCCGGCCAGGCGGGTGTCGGCGCTCACGACCCGGGCGAGCCGTCCGGATCTGCGCTTGAGGTTGATCTGTTCGCCGGCGGCGATCTCAGCGACAACCATGGCGCCGACGTTGTGCCGATTTCCGGCGTAACCCGGACCAGGATTGCCCAGGCCCACGACAACCGCAGAATCCCATCCAGCGCTTGCCGGGTCCGGTCCGCCGGTCGTGCTCTCGAGCATGAGGTGAGCCATGGCCAGTGTCCCCGACGCCGTGCGGGCGGTTGGGGACGCTGAGCCGCGGACTAGCTCTCGGAATCCTCGGAGGCCAGCGATGACTCCTCGCCTGAGGAGCCCGACTCCTCCGCAGCAGCCTCGGCCTCGGCGGCAGCCTCGATCTCCTCGTCGGAGGCGTCCCGCTCGATGCCGACCTCGGCCTCTGCCTCTTCGAGCTCGGCCTCCAGCTCCTCGGCTGTCGGAGCCGCCAGGAAGCCGACCACCAGGTTGTCCGCCTCGGTCACGAGGACCGTGCCGGCGGGCAGTGTCACATCACCGGCGAAGATCGACTGCCCGAAGGTCTTGCCCTCGATCGAGACATCGAAGCCCTGTGGGATGTGGGTCGCCTCGACCTCGACGGTGAGCGTGGTGAGTTCCTGGTTGACCACGGTTTCCGGGGCAGGATCCCCGATCAGGTTGACCGACACTTCGACAGTCACCGTCTCGCCGCGGCGGACGAGTAGCAGATCGATATGGGTGAACTCCGCACGGATAGGGTGCCGGGTGACGGCCTTGGGCAGCGCAAGATGAGACTCTCCGTCGATCGCTACGGTGAGCAACGTGTTGGAGCCGCCCTTGAGGGCCTTGGCAAACTCTCGGGCCGGCAACGCCAGGTGCCGGACCTTCTCGCCGTGCCCGTAGAGCACAGCCGGGACCAATCCGGCCGTGCGCGAGCGCCGTGCGAATCCCTTGCCGAACTCGATGCGCGGCTGCGCGTTGATAAGAACTTCGGCCATGGGGTGCCTCCGGGCTACTCGGTCTCGAGGGTCGACCACCGGTCTCAGCGCCGGGCGCCCTCAACATTCGAGGCACCTCCGTCGATCACGGTGGCCGTCGTACTCGGCCGACCCTCGCCGGTGATGAACTCAGTCTAGCTGGGCGTCAGACAAGGCGATTGCGCCCGGGTGAAGAACACCTCATGCCAGACCTCGAGTCCGAGCAGCGTCCACAAGCGCATGTGCTCGTTGCGACGACCCTGCTGGTGGGAGTCGAGCAGGTCGCGGATACGTCTCCGGTCCAGGATCGAGGCCACGAACGAGTTCTCCGAATCCAGCATGTCCCAGGCCATACTGCGCAGCCCTCCCCGGAACCAACTGTCGAGAGGGACGCTGAAGCCGACCTTTCGACGCTGCACGATGTCCTCCGGCAACCTCCGCGCGGCGACCTGCTTGACCACCCACTTGGTGGTGCCGCGGCGCAGCTTGACCGACGACGGCAGCCGGAAGGCCAATTCGATCAGCCGCACGTCCAGAAACGGTGGTCGCAACTCAAGCGACGCCGCCATCGACATCCGGTCGCCCCGCTCGAGCAGATTGTCGGACAACCACCCGTGGGTGTCCGCGTAGAGCATCCGACGCACCGCGTCGCCGCGGGCATCGTCGTACCAAGGTGCGCTTCGGCGGTCAGGCGCGCCAGCGAGGGCCCGACGCTCCTCCTCGCTGAAGGGGGAGAACCAACTGCGCAACCGGTCACCCCGGGAGTCGGCGACGGCAGCGCGCAACGGCGCCTCGAGCCGGGCCAGCCGCGGGGGCATGGCTCGCGACAGCGTGCCGAACACCGAGCGGCGCAGCCTGGCGGGCACCGCGTCGACACCATCGGCCATCGTTGCCAGTCGGTATTTCGGGTATCCCGCGAAGAGCTCGTCACTGCCCTCGCCGGACAACACCACCTTGACGTCCGCGCGGGCGGCCTGCGCCAGCCGGTACACGGCAAAGTCTGCGGGCTCGCTCATGGGAGCGTCGCGGTGCCACGTCAGTGGCCGCCAGGAGTCGATGAAGTCACCCGGTTCAAGCACGACCTCGTGATGTTCGGTCCCAAGCAGCGCGCTGACCCGACGCGCGTAAGGGAGCTCGTCGCCGCGTGGATCGCCAAAGCCGGCGGAGTAGGTCTTGAGTGGCGCATCGTCACGCAGCTCCGTCGCCAGGGCGACGATCAGGCTGCTGTCCAGGCCGCCGGACAGGTACGCGCCGACCGGTACATCCGCGACGAGCGCGTCCCGGACGGACTCCGTCAGCGTCTGTTCGACGAGGTCGACCGCTAACTGTGGGGAGACAGCTTGCCGAGCAGGGTCATTGGGCACCAGCCAGTACGGAAGCTCCTCGGTCCGCCCATCGGCATGGACAATGAGCCGATGTCCGGGAAGCAATTTGCGCACCCCGTTGAAGAGGGTGTACGGCGCGGGCACGGAGCGATGGCCCAGATAGTCGTACACACTGTCGAGGTCGACAGCTGGCCGGTCGATGACCGCCAGGAGCGCCTTGATCTCGGAGGCGAACAGGATGCGGCGGCCGTCGCGGACGTAGTACAACGGCAGGATGCCGACCCGGTCACGCACCAAGTGCAGCCCGCCGCTGTCGCGGTCGTGCACGGCGTAGGCGAACTGACCCCGTAGTCGCTTCGCGCCGTGCGGCCCGTAGCGGTGGAAGAGAGCCAACAGCACCTCAGTGTCACCACCGGTCCGGAACGGGTAGTCCAGGCTGCGCCGAAGCTCGCGATAGTTGAGGATCTCGCCGTTGAACGTGATGTGGAACCGTCCGTCGACGGAGGCCATCGGCTGGAAGGACCCATTCGGGTCGATGATCGACAGCCGGGTGTGCCCAAAGGCGACGTTGCCTGACGACCAGAACCGTTCGTCGTCGGGTCCCCGGTGGGCCAGGCACCCGGTCATCGCCCGGATGTGGTCGTCGGGCACCGGCGCGCCGTTCAGGTCGAGGATCCCAGCTATCCCGCACATCAGGATCTCATCCGTCCCGTCCGGCCCTCGCATGCCAGCTCGTCCCCGAGAGCGACAAGCCGCTCGGCCAGCTGGTCCCACGAGGACCCGGCCACCGCCGCACGGCGGGCCGCGGGGGTCGCCGGGCCACCGTCAGCCAGGCTCGCGCGCACCTGAGCCACGAACTGCGTCGGGTCGCTGGCCACCCGCACGAGCCCGCCGTAGGCGTGCACCTCCGGGTAGTCCATGCTCACCACCGGCAGGCCCAGCGCCAGGTACTCCTTGAGTTTGATCGGGTTGCACAGCCGGATCCATTCATTGTCCAGCCAGGGCATGACTGCGACGTCGAAGGCCGAGCCGAACCCCGGGATGTCCTCGTAGGGCCGGAAGCCGAACCAGCGAACGTTGGGCAGCCTCGTCAACCGGTCCATCGGACATGTGGCGTCGCCGACGAGGACCAGGGTTGCCTCAGGGATCTCGATGGCGACACGCTCGAGCAGCGCCAGGTCCACGACATAGTCGTCGAGGCCTCCGAAGAATCCGATCACCGGGCCGGTGACGTCGGCCAGTTCGGGTGGGCGCTGGTCAGGCTGGCGGAACCGGAAGTGGGCCAGGTCGACGCCGTGATCGATGAAGACTGCCCGGTCACCGACCGTCTCGGCGTCGTCGGCCATCAGCGCGTGGCTGACATAGAGCACCCGATCGGCCCGGCGGAGCAACGACTCCTCCATCGCCTCGATCGTGGCCCGGTCGCCCTCGGGGAACTCCGAGTGCCGGTCGGAGCGATTGAACAGCAGAGCCTGAAACGACATGCCCACCAACGGATCAGCGGCGGTCGGCATGGTGGCAAAGACCACCGGCGCGTGCACGCCCACCACGCGCGCGACCAGCCGGACCTGCGCTCGGACGAGGGCAGCGTTGAGGGCGCGGATCCTTGGCCGGTCATAGAGCGGGATGACGAGCGGGGTCATCACCACGAACCCGGGCACGTCGGGCAGCGGCCGGCGGACGAGCTTGGCCACGCTGCGGGCCTTGCGGGCGATCCGCCGCACGACCATGGTGCTGCGTCCGGGTGTCGGCATCCGCAGGCCGATGCTGTTGACCAGCAGAACCGGCCGGATATTGGCTATCCGAGTCATGAGCTGGAAGTCGGAGTGCGCCCGATTGTGGTACCACCAGTCCTGCGCGGCGAAACACAGCCACGACGGCTGCGGCGTGGGGGCGCTGCCGGCAGAGGGCTCATCGAAGCGCAGCACGCCGAACCCGTCGGTGACTTCCAGACCCGGCCGGGCCAGGGCTTGCAGCGCCGACCTATGCACACCGCTGGCCCGGCGTGCGCGCAATGCCTCCCCGACGAACAAGCCCAGCCGGAAGGCCGCGGAGCGTAGCGGGCCGTGCCGCCGACGGAACAGCCGTACCCGATTGCTGACCGACAACGCCCACAGGCTCGGATCCCGCCCCTGTTCACCGCCCAAGTGGACCGCCGTGGCCGCGGGTTCGTAGACCAGCCGAAACCCCGCGTCGGCCGCGCGCAGGGCGTAGTCGGTTTCCTCGGAGTAGAGGAAAAAGGACTCGTCCCAATCCCCGACCGCGTCCAAGCAAGGGCGCGAGATCAACCAGGCCGCGCCACTTGCCCATTCGGCGTATCGGCCGGCTCGGTAGGCCTCGGGGGCGGTGACCATCTCGCCGAGGGCGGCGATGCGGCCGGCCCGCGTCCCGCCGAACAGGGACTCACCCCAGGCGCGGAGAACGGTGGGAGTGCGCCGCAGGGACGGTGCGACATGGCCCTCCCCGTCGACCAGCCGAGGCACGACGATTCCCGCCGACTCCCGGAGCAGGGTGGCCTGCAATATTGCCACGCTGCCGGGCTCGAACCGGATGTCGGGGTTGACGACCAGGACGTCGCGCTCGGGTTCGATCGACGAGAGCCCCGCGTTGATGGCCGCCGAGTAGCCGCCGTTGGTGGGCTGTTCCAGGACCTGTGCCCACGGGGCCGCGGCGTGGACCACCGAGAGCGAGTCGTCGGTGGAGTCGTTGTCGACCACCGTGATCGACCAGTCGCATACCCCCTGCATTGCGGCCGGGAGCGCGTCGAGGAAGCCCCCGATCACCTCCGCGCTGTTGAACGTCACGCAGACCACATCGATCCCCGGCATTTTCTAGGCCGCCGACAGGTCGGCCGTGCGCCCGCGAAGAGACATCTCGAAGGTCTCCGGCATGGAGATGTTCTCGTAGCGATAGCCCCACGGGGAGAACTCCGGTCCCGACTCGTCCTTGTCGGCGCCGTCGGCGGTGCCGGGGGTACGGGCGTTCGGGGGCGCACCGAGCAGTCGGCGGTGGACGCTCACGTAGTGAGTGGCGTGTCGACGGATGGGTTCATCGAGTAAGGCGACTTCGGCCCGGGCGAGACCGGCACTGCCCTCGGCATCGGATACGTAGATCGCCGTGTCTCCGCCGGAGACGCGGTTCTCCCTCAGGTCAAAACGCCCGGCTGGCTCGCCGTAAGCCATACAACCCATGATCTTGTTCATCGTGGACACATCGTTCAGGAGCTCATCGCGGGCGGGCGATCTGTCGGCCTGTCCGGCTCCACCGGATGTGCAAGGCGCTTGGCGCGGGCGGCAGCCCAATCCACGTCGTTGCGGACGATCCGCCAGAGCGCACCGACCATACCCAGGACGATCATGGTCAGTCCTCGGCTGGTCGGGAAGGTGAGCGCATCAAAGGTGACCATCACCACCGTCCCGGTGACCACCCCGGCCAGCAGGGCGAGGGCCAATTCACGGTCGTGCGCCGCTGCCGGACCGCGAGCGGCTCGTCGGACGCCCAACCCGAGGAAAATCGCGGTGATCATCAGCCCGAACAAAGCAACCAGCCCGACGACACCGGTTTCGACGGCGCTGAGCAACACTTGATTGTCCAGGAAGACGTACCGATCAGGGATGTACGTGCCGAATCCTCGACCCAAGAGTGGCCGCTCGGCGAAGAAGCGAAGCGCGAAGAGCTGGCCACGGTCACGTGAGGCGAGGCTGGGGTCACCACCTGCGCTGAACAGAAACGAGTACAGCGTCCCGGCCAGTCCCGGGATCGCCAGGCGCACCGCAACCAGCCCCACCAATCCGACCAGTAGCACGTGCCAGCGACGTCGCCAAGGCCAGCCCAGCATCATGACGAAAAGGCCGACCGCGGCAGCCACTATCGCGGTGCGCGAAACGGTCATCGGGATAGTAGCCGAGATAATGCCAGCGTTGACGAACCAGAACGTGCGCTTCCTCCCGGACGAGGTGAACCCGAGATAGAGCGCAAGCGGCAACAGGATGGCCAGCACGACCGCAAGTTCCAATGGGTTGGTCGTCGTGCTGACAATACGGACGAAGCCGGAGCGCTCGCCGGAGTACTCCTCTGGTCTGTAGGTGAACCCAGGAATCGAGATCACAGACGAGATGTCGATCCCGGTCCGGAACTGCAGCACGCCGAGCAGGCTGACTACGCTGCCGCACATCACCAACACCTGGACTAGCCGGCGGATGTCTAGCCGCGTCAGCAGCGTGTCCGAGACTACCAACACCATGCCGGCGATGACGAGAATGGTAATCAGGCCCCGAACGGCGGCCCGCGATTCGAGCCCGTCGATGGGCCGGTAGCTGGCGGCGAGGAAGCTGGCCATGGTCGACAGCGCTAGCCCGAGCAGCATCCATCGGAGCGGATGGCGGTGGGCGGCCATCCAGGGTCGGCGCAGGACCAGTCCGATCAACCACAGGGCGAAGGCAGCCAACCCGACAAGCGCACCGGGTGAGCCGAGCGCGCCGAGCTGGCTGATCCGGAACTGAGCCGGGAAGAGCAGCAGTAGGGCGACCAGGACCATGACCAGGTGTCCGGTCCAGACCCGCCTTCGGCCGATCATCAGCAGCCCGCCGACCAGGACGGCGGCCAGAAAGAAGAGCGCTGCCAACCCTTGCCGGGCGAACAGCGTCGCGGAAGCGAACACGACGAGCGCGGCGACGGTCGCGGCGCCGGTCACGAGCGCCCGACCGCGACGTTCTTCCGAGGCTGGCCTCGTGTGCTCGCTCAGCCGGGGGACGCTCGGTAGCGCCGATGTCACGGCTGCACGGTCACGGCTTGGTGCGCAGTGCTGGGGCCTCGGGCTGGGGAGGGGACTTGCCACCTGTCCGGCCCGCGGCCACCTCGGGGTAGGGACGTGGCTTGCCGCCTGTCCGGCCCGCGGCCACCTCGGGATGGGGACCTGGCCTGCCACCTGCCGGGCGAGTCTGGCTGTGGGATCCCGTGCCATGGCGAGACGCGCTGGGCGCCGCGGCTGACCGAGCCGGGAACGCCACCGTGGTCGTGGCGTCGGCGTTGGCGCCGGCGTCGGCGTCGGCGTCGGCGTCGGCGTCGGCGTCGTTCGAGGAGGCTAACCGCTTGCGGCGGCGGTGCAGGGCCTCCAGAAGGGCAGCGAGCAGCACCGTCACGATGAGGCCCATCCCTCCAACGACGCCGGACAGCGTCAGCCGGTCGATGACGAGAGGTTCGGGCTCAGTCGGTGTTGTTAGCTCAACGATGGTGATGAGGGTGCTTTCCGGCGCCCCGGCCTCCAGCTGAAGGACCTGGAGCTCCTCGGCGAGCTGGTCTCGTAGGATGACGAGGTCGCTCCTGGCCGCATCAGGGTCGTCGTTGATCGCGGTCAGGGTCACGAAAACCCCAACACCGCCCAGCGGTAGGCCAGCGGCGTCGAGGGCGACCTCTGCGTCGGTCATGCTCGTGACCCCACGGTCGGTGAGTTCACCGGTGAACACCTTGTCGTCAGCCACGCTGACCAAGGCATTCGCGGCGACCTCCAGCGACGGATCCCCGAGGTTCCGCCAAGGATTGACCGGAAACGTGTCGTCCTCCAAGTCGAACCCGACGTTGGGAGGGAGCACGACCATCGATGCTTCGGACTGGTAGGGGACCGGGGCCGTCTGCCACACCACGCCGATTGCGGCAGCTGTAGCAACGAGCAGGACGATGAGGGCGACGATATTACGGCGGATGATCCGTACCAGGTCGACGATGCCCACCGCTGACCTCCCCCTTGACTACCGCTGACGACTGACGCCAACCGCCCGCGATACTACAGGCCGTGACCGATTCGGCACCGAGAAGGACGATCAGCCGGGTTCGGGCTGGGTGAGGTTTGCACCCGAGGCCGTGACGTTGCCGGCCCAGACGACGACTGTAGCGCCGGGCGAAATGCTTGCTTCACTGAACCCGCCGGCGATCGGCCCGAATTGGTTGCCGATCACGGTGGCGTCGGTAACGCCGGCTTCCAGCCGGAGCTGGTAGCCGCCGCCAGAGAGATAGTTGCCCACGATGACGGGGGCGGCGATCCCGTCTCCCTCGCCGAAGAACACTGCGGCGTTCTGATTCACTCCGTTGTATCCATCGAGCTCGATGTAGTTGTAAAGCACCTGAATGTTAGGACCCAGGTAGAACTGCATGCCGTCGTTATGCGTATTGTTTGGCGGCTCGCCGAGGATTGCGAGGTCGTGAATGTAGTTCTCCTCGAAGCGGGAGTTCCCACTGCCTTGCTGGATGCCGTCCGGAGTCCCCGAGATGTCGCAACGCACCACAATCATCCGCGCGTCACCGTTGATGGCCCCCGAACCCCATGGCGGCTGCGGCGTGGGCACGGACTCGGGCCAAGTCACTGTCGAATCGCTTATGTCAATGATGCCTCTGGGGTTCGAGACGTTGATCACGGTGTGGAACCCACCGACCGCCTCGATGATGCTGTTGCGGATCGTGAGCGTGCCCGCATGGCCGTAGTCAATGCTCCCCTTGAGGTGGACCCCGTCGAGGGTCAGGTTGGCGTCAACGGTGACCAGGACGCCAGTGGAAAATTGGGTGCCCTCGGGCGCGTTCTCCGGACCGTCGATGACGCGCAACATGCTCGCGTCGCCGAGGAAGCCTACCTCCCCGGGCTGCGGTAAAACACCCGCTGGGATCTCGGATCCGATCGATGGGGCCTCCGATGTCAGCGAAGGTGACGGAAGCCCCGTGGCGACATAATCGTCTGAACGCTGGTAGACAGCGGTGATCGCGATAGGGGCCACCGCTAGGGCCACGACGGCAGCAGCGACCCAGGCTCGTCGAGCGTGATTCTTTGGAGGTGTGACCAGCAGGGGCGCCTGCGACTCTGATCGGGCGGACGACCCCCCGAAATCACCAGAAGCACGCGCCCCTGAGCGCCCTGACTGTTGCTCTTGCATGTCGCTCTCCTCGATCGCGGCGTTGGGAGCGCACGCGTACCACTCTCTCGCAAGATGCCGTGTCGCGCCAATCAAAGTACCGGCTTCGCACCGGGACGACGATGTCGGCCACGGCATTGGCGAAATCCGAGGTCAGCAGTGCATCGCCTTCGGCCGAGGATCCCGGCCCTGACCGAAGCACTGACCGGACGGTTCAGTGACCATCACGCGTGCCTTGCCCGCCAGCACCCTGATCTGATCGACGGCCACACCCACGCCATCGAGGCGGTCACCGAGCGGATCAAGGCGACGATCGACCTTTGGCGCGTTCCGGGAGCTGATCTGCACCATCCCGGGCATCAACACTGGCGTCGCGGACATCATCTGCGCCTAGACCGGCGCCGACATGTCCCGGTTTCTCCATCAGGCCACCTGGCCTCCTGGGCCGGAACCTGCCCGAGCAGCAACGAGTCCCCCGGGCGGATCAAGTCGACCAAGATCCGACCCGGCAACCCTTACCTCAAAGGGAGCCCTCGGCGCGACAGCGATGTCAGCGGCCCGAACCAAACACCTGCCTCGGGCAAGTACCGGCGCATCGCCCCACGCCGCGCGCCGATGAAGGCACTGGTCGCCGTCGAACATGCCGTGCTAGTCGCGATCTGGCAGATGACCGCCACCGGCGCCCTCTACGACGATCCCCGACCCGATTTCTACACCAGGCTGCAGCCCGAGCGGGTTAAGCGCCGCGCCCTGGAACCAACTCCCAATCATGGGCTATGAAGTCACGCTCAGCCCGTGAAGGCCGCCGCGGGCTAGGGAATCTACGTGTCAGAGCAATAGGAGGGCTCCGGTGGAGGACCGGTTGTCCTCCCATCGGGCCACGCTGGCGCCGTCGTCAACGAGGAACTCGCCGAAGCCACCGGCGATCGGGCCGAACCGGTTGCCCACCACGACGGCCCCGTTCACGCCGTCCTCGAGCCGCAGCTGAAACCCGCCTCCGGACAGGTAGTTGCCGATGATCTGTGGGCTGCTGAACCCGTTGCCGTCATCGCTGAGGAACAGCGCCGCGTTCTGGTGCGTGCCGTCATATCCATTCAGCTCGATGTGGTTGTAGCGAACCTGCACCTCCGGTCCGCCGTAGAGTTGGATCCCGTCGTTGTGGGTGTTGTTCGGATAGCTCCCCTCCCGGCGCATGTCATGGATGTAGTTCTGCTCGAACCTGCTATTGCCAAGGCCCTGCTGGACACCATCAGGGGTGCCGGAGATGTCGTTACGGACCAGGATCATCTTGCTATCTCCGTGGACCGCACCATTGCCCCACGAAGGGCCGGGCGCGGCCAGGTTGGCCGGCCAGACGATGGTGGAGTCGCTGATGTCCAGCGTGCCCGCCGAGTTCCGACCGAGGATGACCGACCAGGTACCGCCGCGGGCCTCGATGACACTGTTCCGGATCGTCAGTGTCCCGGTGCCGTAGTAGTCGATGCCGCCCTGTACGTAGACCCAATCGAGGACCACCCCGGAGCCGTCGATCTGCAGGTAGGTACCCCGCCAGGTGGTCCCGGCCGGGGCTGAGGCCGCACTGTTGACCACCCTCAGCTGCCCCCGGTCACCACGAAACCCAACCTGACCCGGCGACGGAATCGTGTTCGGCGCCACACCAGTATCGGGCGGAGCCGGCGCG
>Ga0136613_10001607_pt1 | contig 11759 bp, 9 predicted proteins | sample AntDrymUQ2722106_2_FD_106649 | JGI IMG/M metagenome (GOLD analysis project Ga0136613, IMG submission 106649) | Polar desert sand microbial communities from Dry Valleys, Antarctica - metaG UQ272 (21.06) | ecosystem: Environmental > Terrestrial > Soil > Desert | place: Antarctica: Dry Valley... | reverse complement strand
CGCCGAGCGTCCCGACGAACGGTGGTTCGGCATCGTGTTCGCCACCGGCGTCTTCGGGTCGGCTGCGCTGCTGGTCGCGCAGCGGGCGACGCAACGGATGGGCGCGGCGCTCCTGGGCGTGCTCGCCGTCACGTTCCTCGGTTCCAACGTGCTCGCCTTCGAGGTGGTGCGGGTCAACGAAACGGTGGATCTGGGCCCGGACGTCGGGTTCGCCCTCGACATGTTCGCCTTCTTGTTGGTGGTGGTCGGTGCCTTGCTCGCCGGGATCGGCGTGCTCGCCGACCGGGAGCGCCCCCGCGCGCCTGTCGGCCGTGCGAGCGGGGCGCGAACGTGGATGGCGGCGCTCGGCGCCTTCGCCGGGTTCGTCACCGCCGCCGGGTTCGGTCTGAACCCCCTCCGTCTGGAGCTTGGTCGTATCCCCTCGCAGGGAAGTCCTCTCGCCCCGTTCCCGTACCCGCGCGCCCAGTGGGCCCAGCTCCTCATCGTGCTGGCGCTCGTCGCCGTCCCGGTCGGCGCCGCGTACGCGCGACGCACGGTGGCCCTCGGCCTCAGCCTCGGGCTCGTCACCTTCGTCGTCGCCGAGCTGCTGCGGCGCCTGCTCGGCGCCTACGGCGAGTTCCGCGGGTTCGAGTCGCAGTTCGAAGCGGTAGAGGGCACGTGGGTGTTCCTCGTCGGAGCGTTGCTCCTCGACGCCGCGCTCCTGACGCGCCTCCTCGTCGTGCCCGATGACCCGCCCGTCAGAGGCCCGGCGCCGTAGGCGCCAAGCGCGGGAAGCCAGAGCCGAGGTTTAGCGGCGCAGGTATCCTGTGGCGCCCGAGGCGGGGCCCGAGCGGCCCGGCGCCGTAGGCGCCAAGAGCGGGAAGGTAGCGTGACCGCGTGACACCGAACGCGCCCGGTACGGCCGACGGCACCGACACCGAGCAGCTCCGCCGGATGATCCGCGCCGCGGGCGTCGGCCGAATGGCCATCGGCGCCGCGCTCATGCTCGCACCGGGGATCGCCGGCCGGGGCTGGATCGGCGCCGACGCGTCCCGCCCCGGCGTGAAGGCCGTGATCCGCGCGCTCGGGATCCGCGACCTCCTCCTCGGAGCCGGCGCCTACCAGGCCGCGCAAGAGGGGCGGCTCCTGCGCCGCTGGGTGGAGCTGGGCATGGTCGCCGACGCCGTCGATCTGGCCGCCACCCTGCTCGCGGCCCGCCACCTCGGTGCCCGTCGCGCCACGGTCGTCGTCGGCGCCGCCGGCTCCGGTATCGCCAGCGCCGCCTACCTCCTCACGCAGCTCCCAGACGACGAGTAGCCGTCTTCCTCCGCTTTTGGCGTCAGATATGCACCCATAGGCTGCTCATCTGACGCCAAAAGCCGGTCTCACAGATCGAGGCCGGAGAGCTCGGGGAGCCAGCGGGTGGCGCGGGCCTTGGCCTCGCGCCAGCGGTCGCGATCGGCCACGCGGCGCGGCTCGACCCGGCGGGAGGGAGCCCAGGTCGCGGCCACCTCGTCGTCACCGGGCCAGGTTCCAATGGCCAGGCCGGCGAGGAACGCCGCGCCGAGCGTCGTCGCCTCCCGCACCGGCGCCACCTCCACTACTCGGCCGGCGCAGTCCGCGAGCGCCTGGGTGAACGTCGGGTTGGCGCTCATCGCTCCGTCGATCCGCACCCGCTCGATCGAGAGCCCGGCGTCGGCCTCGGCCGCGTCGACGAGATCGGCGCCACCGTGGGCGATCCCCGTGAGCACGGCCCGCACCACGTCGGCGCGGCTCGTCCCCCGCGTGAGGCCGAGCAGCGTGCCGCGCGCGCCGTAGTCCCACTCGGGCGTACCCAGACCGAGCAACGCCGGCACGAACCACACGTCTCTGCCGCCGTCCCCGCCGTCGTCGCGGCGCGACGCGACCTCGTGCGACGCTTCGGCGCGATCGATGAGCCCGAGGTCGCACAGCCACTCGACTGCGGTACCCGCAGTCAGCGTCGCCGCTTCGAGCCCCCACGTGTCGGTGCCACCGGCGCGCCGGCACACGATCGGGTAGGTGCCGGCCGGACCGCGCGCCCGGAACGACGGTCGTTCACTGCCGATCACGATGTCGAGCATCGCTCCGGTCCCGAACGTGATCTTGGCGTCGCCCGGTGCCACGCAGCCCTGGCCGAGCAGCGACGCCTGCTGGTCGCCCGCGATGCCTGCGATCGGCGGCGCCCCCGGGAGCGCGCTCGCTACGCCGACCACACCGACGGAGTCGACGACTCGCGGAAGCACCGCGTCGGGGATTCGCAGCGCGTCGAGCACCGGCCGCGACCAGTCGCGGTTGTCGGCGGTGCGCAAACCGGTGAGCGCGGCGTTGGTGGCGTCGCTCACGTGCTCACATCCATCCGACAACGCATAGGCGACCCACGCGTCGATCGTGCCGAAGCCCACCTCGCCGCGCCCGGCCCGCGTGCGATCCGGGTCGGCCATGTCGAGCAGCGCCTCCAGCTTGGTCGCCGACACGTTGGGCGCGACCCGAAAACCGGCGGCTTGGAGCTCCAGGCACCGACCGACCGTGCGCAGGTCCTGCCAGCCGATCCCCGGCCCGAGCGGGAGGTCCGTCGTGCGGTCCCACAACACGGCCGAGCCGCGCTGGTTGGCGATCCCCACCGCCGCGACCGCTCCTGCGCCTCCCGCGGCGTCGACTGCGGCGGCGGCGAGCTCACGCACCGCTCGGGCGGTGGACGCCGCGTCGAGCTCGACCAGACCGGGAGCGGGTGACGACGGGAGCAGCGGCTCCCCCTGCTGCCACGCGATCGTGGCGTCGGCGCGCACGAGCGAGACGCGCACCGACGACGTCCCGACGTCGACGACGAGGATCACCGGCGACGCCTGCTCAGGCGGGCCAGCCCGGCTCGCCGAACGGGTCGGGGAGGCCGAGCTTGCCCGGGTTGAGCACACCGTGCGGGTCGAGCGCGGCCTTCACCGCCGCGAGCACGTCGAACGCCGACCCGAGCGCGGCGCGCACGAAGCGCGCCCGGTTGAGCCCGATCCCGTGGTGGTGGCTCAGCGCCCCGCCGTGGGCGAGCACGGCGTGCGTGCCGGCGTCCCACGCCGCCCGGTAGTACGCCTCCCGTTCCGCGGCGGGCGGTTGGCCGGCGAAGGTGAAGTACAGGCAGGCGCCGTCGGGGTAGGCGTGGCTCTGGTGCGCCGACGCCACCAACGTGTGGTCGACTGCGGCGAGCGCGGCGCGCGCAGTCGCGTAGATCGCCGGCAGCGCCGACCAGCGCGCCGCGATCTCCATCGTGTCGACCACGTACCCGCGCTCGATCAGCGCCGCCAACGCGGAGACGTCGTTGCGGTGCGCGAGCCACTGGGCGACCAGGTCGGTATCGAGCGTCTCGGCGGCGCCGTCGAGCGCTTCCTCGAGCACGACCCCGAAGGTGGCGTCGACCAGCTCGCGGTCGCCTTCGTCCAACACCAGGAGCACGTGCCGGTCACCCGTCTGGTAGGAGCGATCGGCTTCCGTCGCGTCGTAGAGGCGCAGCGCCGCGGGCGTGGCGCCCCGCCGGAGCATGCGCCGGCACGCGTCGAGCCCTTCCTCGAACGTGTCGAACCCGAACGCAGCCCGGTGCTCTGCGACGGGCGTCGGGTGGAGTCGCAACCGGGCGCCCGTGATCACCCCGAGCGTGCCCTCGGAGCCGACGAAGAGCTGGGTGAGGTCGGGGCCGACCGCGGCGCGGGGTGCGCCGCCGGTCCGGATCACCCGTCCGTCGGCGAGCGCGACGTCGAGGCCGAGCACCATGTCCTCGATCTTCCCGTAGCGGGTCGAGAGCTGGCCGGCACCCCGGCAGGCGAGCCAGCCGCCGACGGTCGACAGGTCGATCGACTGGGGCCAGTGCCCGAGGGTGGCGCCGTGCTCGGAGCGCAGCGTCTCCTCCAGTTCATTGCCGAACGTTCCGGGGAGGACGTCGAGGACCATCGACGTGTCGTCGACGTCGACGATCCCGGTGAGTCCGCACAGGTCGAGCACCACGCCGCCGTGCACCGGCACGCTGGCGCCGCACACGCCGCTCCGGCCGGCAGCCGCGGTGACGGGCACGCGGGCGTCGTGGCAGGCGCGCAGCACCGCCGCGACCTCGGCGGCCGACGACGGGCGTGCCACCACCTGCGCCAACATCGCGACCTCGTAGTCGAGCGCCCAGATCATGGCGAGGGGCCACCAGTCGCGGCTGGCCTCGGCCAGCTCCCCCGGTTCGACCGAGACCGACGCGCACGCGTCGCGCAGCCGGTCGACGAGGGCGTCGGGTACGTCGACTCGGGCCGCGCCCAACCGGCTGCGCACCGGCGCGCCATCCCCCGACCCGCCGGCCGACCCGCCCGGCCCGGCCGACCCGAAGGCGATCGGCGGGACCGGTCGCGTCATGTGCCGACGGCGGCGTCGAGGGCGGTCTCGGGGAGGTCGGCCGCCTCCCGTTCGGCGCGCACGGATGCCTGGTACGCCTCGACCTGGGCGGTCCGCTCGGCGTTGCTCCACCCGAGCTCGGCGCCGACGAGCTCGGCAACCGCGCTCGCCGCCCGGGCCGAGTCGTCGCGCGCCAGCAGGCGGGCGCGGGTGCGGCGCGCCAGCACGTCGTCCAGCGTGCGGGCCATCTCCTCGCGCACCGCGAACACCGCCTCCGCGCGCAGGTACGGCAGGCCCGGCACGAGCGGTTCGCCGAGCGACGCGTCGGCGGCGAGCAGCGACCGCACCGCGTCGGCCTCGGTGCCGTAGCGGCCGGCCAGGTGCTCGTGGCGACTTGGTTCGATCCCGCTGTCGGGCGGTGGCTCGTAGCCCTCGGCGCCGAGGATCGGGAGTCGCTTCGTCCGGCAGCGGGTCCGTCGGCCCAAGAAGGCGGCCACGACGTCGACGGTGTCGTCGGCCATGCGGCGGTACGTCGTGAGCTTGCCGCCGGTGACCGTGACCACCCCGCTCTCGGAGCGCCGCACGGCGTGACGGCGCGACAGGTCGGCAGTGCGCTCGCTGTCCGCGCTGCGCAGCAGCGGCCGCAGCCCCGCCCACGTGCCGGTGACGTCGGCTGGGGTGAGCGGTTCGGCGACGGCGGCGTTCAGGGCGCCGAGGAGGTAGGCGACGTCGTCGGCCGAGCACTCGATCGGCGCGTCGAGGGGCGTGTCGTAGTCGGTGTCGGTGGTCCCCACGTAGGTGAAGTCGCCCCACGGCACCACGAACACCGACCGCCGGTCCTTCGGCACGGGGAGGATCGCGGCGATGTCGTTGCGCACCCGGGCCCACGGCACGGTGATGTGCACCCCCTTGGCGGGCCGGATCGAGCGGGGATGGTCGCCTTCGTCGAAGGCCCGTACCTCGTCGGCCCACACCCCGGTGGCGTTGACGACGCTGCGGGCGCGCACCTCGATCTCGTCGCCCGAGTCTCCCGGACCGCCCGGCTCGCCCGGACCGGGCGCGACGCGCGCCCCCTGCACCCCACCGTCCGCGCCCTTCAACAACCCGGTCACCCGGGCGTAGTTGGCGACGACCGCGCCGTGCTGGGCCGCAGTCCGGCACAACGCCAGGGTCAGGCGGGCGTCGTCGGCCTGGGCGTCGTAGTAGAGGAAGGCGCCGGCGAGCCGATCGGCGGCCAGCGTCGGCATGTGCGTGAGGGCGGCCTCGGCGCTGATGCGGGCGTGCCGCTTGCCGATGCGGAGCCCGCCGGTCAGGTCGTACATCCAGAGGGTCGAGCCGAAGGCCCGGGCGAGCTTGCGGTTGAAGAGCCCGTCGCGGGTGAGGACGGGGATGAGGAACGGGAGGACGCGCACGAGATGCGGGGCGTTGCGCAGCGCCGCCTGGCGCTCGGCGAGGTTCTCGTAGACGAGCGCGATCTCGCGCTGCTGGAGGTAGCGCAGGCCCCCGTGCACCAGCTTCGACGACTTCGACGACGTGCCCGACGCGAAGTCGTCGCGCTCCACCAGCGCGACCCGCAGCCCGCGGGAGGCGGCGTCGAGCGCCACGCCTGCGCCGGTGATCCCACCCCCGATGACGAGGACGTCGAAGCGCTCGCCCTCGAGGCGCGCCAGGGCCCGGTCCCGGTCGAACTCCGCCGCGGTCATCACGGCCACGCTACCCGGGGGGTAAGGTGCCCGGCTGAGGCGGGCCGCCTGCCTCAGGAGCTCGTACGACACGGGCGCCAACGACATCGAGAGGGGAAAACCATGGGATCTGGTGACGATCAACACCTGCGGGGCCGCTGGATGGTGCGGCTCGTAGCGATCCTGGCCGTGTTCGCGCTCGTGGCCGCGGCCTGCGGCGACGACGACGAGGGTGGCGGCGATGCCGAAGGCGGAGGCGGCGGCGGCGAGGAGCAGCCCGAGGAGGAGCAGCCGGAGGCCAACCCGGCGACCGACCGGCTCGTGATCGGCCAGATCCTCCCCGAGACCGGCAGCCTCGCCTTCCTCGGCCCACCGATGATCGAGGGGCTCGGCCTGGCGATCGAGGACATCAACGCCACCGGCGGCGTGCTCGACCAGCAGGTCGAGGTCATCGAGGCCGACGAGGGCGACGACGCCGCCCGGGCGACGGATGCTGTGACCCGCGTCCTCGCTGAAGGTGCGAACGTCGTCGTCGGCGCGGCCTCGTCGAACCAGACCCAGGAGATCATCCAGACGTTGTCCGACGAGCAGATTCCCGAGTGCTCGCCTTCGAACACCTCACCGGTGTTCTCGGAGCAGGAGAACGCCGACTTCTACTTCCGTACCGTGCCGCCCGACCAGGCGGTGGCGCCGGTGTTCGCCGACAAGATCCTGGCCGACGGCCGCCAGAACATCGCCCTGATCGCTCGGCAGGACGACTACGGCGAGCTGCTCCTCGAGGAGACATCGTCGGCGCTGAGGGAGCGGGGTGCGTCGATTGCCGACGAGATCTTCTACGACCCCGAGACGACGACGTTCGACTCGGAGATCGAGCAGATCACCGCGGCGAGCCCCGATGCCGTGGTCGTGATCTCCTTCTCGGAAGGAGCACCCCTCGTCCGGGGGCTCATCGAGGGCGGTATCACTCCCGACCAGCTCTACGGTGGCGATGGTGTGTTCGGCCCCACCTTCGACACGCTCGTGGACGAGGACAACCCGAACGTGATCGACGGGATGGTGATGATCGGTGCCTCGGGCGGCCAGGAGTTCAATGACCGGCTCAATGCCGTGCTGCCCGATGACGAGCAGGGCAACCTGATCTACGGCGGTCAGTCCTACGACTGCGGCATCCTCCTCGCCCTGGCCGCCGAGTCGGCCGGCTCGGTCGACGGGCAGGCCGTCATCGACGCCGTGATCGAGGTGAGCAGGGAAGGAACCGAGTGTTCCGACTTCGCGAGCTGCAAGACGCTCATCGGCGAGGGTCAGGACATCGACTACACCGGGAGCAACGCTTCGGCGTTCTTGAACCTGGACGATGCCGGCGACCCGACAGCGGCTCGCTATGCGATCGCCGTCGCACGGGATGGCACGCTCGAGATCATCGGTCAGCAGGAAGTCGACCTGGCCCAGCTCTGATCGGCGAGGCGACTGACCAACAGGCGGGGGGACCGTACCGGGACCCCCGCCTGGTCACGTCTCGAGCCGGATCTCGTTGCGGTTGCCGAAGATCCCCTGGGGCCGGAACACGATCAGCAGCGCGAGCGCCAGCCCCACGAGGATCAAGGTGACCGCGCCGACTGCCTCGCTTCCTTGGAGGAAGCCGGGCAGCAGCTCCTCCTGGTCAGCCTGGCGGAGGAACGACTCGGTTCCCGCGATCACGAACCAGAAGATGAACGCACCGACGATCGGGCCCCACTTCGTCGCCGCGCCTCCCAGGATGAGGATCAGGTAGGCGAAGAAGGTGACGTCCGACTTGAACGACTCGGCGTTGGCGGAGGTCGCCCGAATGGCGAACATCACGCCGGCCAAGCCGCCGATCACGCCCCCGAGGACGAGTGCCTGCATCTTGAACGCCACGACGTTCTTTCCGAGGCTGCGGGCGGCGTCCTCGTCCTCGCGAATGGCGCGAACCACCCGTCCCCAGGGGCTACGGACGAGCAGCGCGACGAGGCCGGTAGCGAGCACCACCAGCACCCACGTGACGACCGTCACCCAGAGCCGGTTCTCGGAGAACTTCGCCACGCCCACGCCGTAGTCGCCCGGGGCGATCGGGTTCACGTCGTAGAAGGGCCCGGCGATCCCCTGGAGCCCGAACGCGCCACCCGTGACATCCTTGGCCGCCTGCGAACGGGTGACGATCCGGAGGATCTCGGCCACCGCGATGGTGGTGATGGCGAAGTAGTCGGCGCGCAGGCGCAGCGTCGGGATCCCGAGGAGCAGCGCCAGCACCGCCGCGGCGGCGAGCCCGACGGGGATCCCCACCCACATCGACCAGCCCCACGTCGCCACGCTGATCGCGAGGCCGTACGCACCCACGAGCATGAACCCCACCTGGCCGAGGTTCAGCAATCCCGTGTAGCCGTAATGGACGTTCAAGCCGATGGCCACCAAGGCGAAGATCGCCGCCTCGGGCCCGATCGCCGTCCGGACGGCGTTGCCGAAGATGACGTCGAGCTCCATCAGCCGATCCGCTCCTTCCTGCCGAGCAGTCCCTGGGGCCGGACGAGCAGCGCCAGCACCAGTGCGGCCAGCGCGAACACGATCTTGAGTGCCGGTGACACCCAGATCGTGCTCACCTCGGTGACGAGCCCGACGACGAGTCCGCCCACCATGGCACCGTACGCGGTGCCGAGCCCGCCCAGGATCACGGCGCTGAACATCAGGAGCAACAGGCGGGTGCCCATCTCCCAGTCCACCGCCTCGATCGTGCCCAGGAAGATACCGCCGGTCGCGGCGAGCGCGGCACCCGCCACCCACACCACGAGGATCACGCGTTGCACGTCGATGCCTGAGGCCTCGGAGAGGTCGATGTCGTCGGAGACGGCGCGCAGGGCCTTGCCGATGCGCGTCCGTTGCAGCATGGTTGCCACGGCCACGAGGATCACGATCGACGCGATCATTATCGTGAGATCGCGCGGTGTGATCGACACCGGCCCGAGCTCCCACTCCTTCTGGATCGTGTAATCGGTGAACTGGCGGCGCTGCCCGCCGAACCAGATGAGCAGGGCGTGGCGCACGAGCAGCGACAGCCCGATCGTGATCACGAAGAGCTGGAACAGGCCAACCTGTCGGCGGCGCAGCGGTCGCCACACGCTCCACTCGAGCGCGCCGCCGAGCAGGCCGGCGATGGCGGCTGCGGCCACCCCGGCCAGGATGAGCTGCCAGTTCGGACCGCGCGCGTTGAGGAACCAGGCGAGGATCGCGCCAAAGGTCACGAGCTCGCCGTGGGCGAAGTTGATGAGGCCGGTGGTGCCGAAGATCAGGGACAGCCCGATCGACGTCATGGCAACGATGAGCCCGAACTTCACGCCGTTGACCGAGCTCTGGGCCAAGCGTTCCAAGGTGCTCGGCCTGCCACCGGTATCGAGCTCTCCGAGCGCGAACAGCGCCACGCTCGGCCGGCCGGGGAACACGGGTATCTCGAGGGTGGCGCGCTTCTCGTCGCGAAGATCCACACCTCGAGGCAGGGTGTCGACGTCGATCGTGACCTGGTAGCGGCCGGGTTCGGGCACGGGGATCCGCCACGTGCCGTCCTCGGCGGTCACGGCCTCTCCCACGGGATTGCCCTCCACGCCCTCGACGCGGATGGTCACGCCCTCGACCGGCTCCCCCGACTCGGTCAGCGTCCCCCCCAGTGCCTCCTCGCCCGGGGCGATGGTGGTCGGCGGCGGCGCGGTCGGTGTGCCGGTCGGCGGGGCTGTCGTGGTGGGCTCGTCCTCGCCGGCGGTGGCGATGCCAGGCCACGCCACCCCGATCGCCAGCACGAGCAGCGCGAGATGGAGGCGCGACCTCATCGGCCGCGAGCAAGCGTGCCGAGGTACAGCTCGATCACCTTCGGGTCCTCGAGCAGCTCGCGTCCCTCACCGGTGTACGCGTCGCGGCCCTGATCGAGCACGTACCCGCGATTGGCGATCTCGAGGCAGCGGCGCGCGTTCTGCTCGACCATCAGGATCGCCACGCCCGCCTGGTTGATGTCGATCACTCGGTCGAACACCTGGTCCTGAAAGGTGGGGGAGAGGCCGGCCGACGGCTCGTCGAGGAAGAGCACTGCCGGTGCCATCATGAGCGCTCGCGCCATCGCGAGCATCTGGCGCTCGCCGCCCGACAACGACGCGGCGCGCTGGCGGCGTCGCTCCGCGAGCCGTGGGAACAACACCGCGAGCTCCTCGAAGCGAGCCCGGAACGTCTTGGGTCGGAGGTAGGCACCCATCTCGAGGTTCTCGGTGACGCTCAGGCTCGGGAAGACGTTCGCCGACTGGGGTACGTATCCGATCCCGCGAGCGACGAGCTCGTGAGGAGGTCGGGACGTGATGTCCTCGCCCCGGAGCGTCACCTTGCCCGAACGCACCGCCACGAGGCCGAAGATCGCTTTGACCAGCGTCGACTTCCCCGCTCCGTTCGGTCCGATGATCCCCACGATCTCGCCCTCGTGCAGCTCGACGCTGCAGCCGGTGAGGACATCGACGCCGGGCACGTACCCGGCGACGATCTCGAGGGCGGCGACGAGTGGCTCGGTGCTCACGGCCCGCCGCCGCGGCGGGCGCCGAGGTACGCCTCGATCACGCGCTCGTTCTCGCCGATCGAGCGCGGTGGGCCCTCGGCGATCACCGAGCCGGTATCCATGCACACGACCCAGTCGCTGATGCCCATCACGACGTCCATGTCGTGCTCGACGAAGAGGACCGTCAGTCCCTCGGCGCGCAGCTCGCGGACGTGTTCGAGGATCGACTCCACGAGCACCGGGTTCACGCCGGCGGTGGGCTCGTCGAGCAGCACCATCTGGGGCTGGGTCATGAGCGCGCGGGCCATCTCGAGGAGCTTGCGCTGCCCACCCGACAGCGTTCCCGCGTACTCGCCTCGCATCCGGGTGAGGCCGAAGCGCTCGAGCAGCGCAGTGGCCTGCTGTTCCACCTCGCGCTCGCGCGCCCGCCACCGCGGACGGAAGAGGGAGAGCGCGATCCGTTCGCCGGGCTGGCCGGGGGCGGCGAGCAGCATGTTGTCGAGCACGGTCATGCGCGCCAGTGCCTTGGTGAGCTGGAACGTCCGCACGAGCCCGGCCCGGGCGATCCGGTAGGTCGGGAGCCCGTCGAGCGCAGTGCCGCCGAAGCGCCACCGCCCTGCGTCGGGGTCGTCGAAGCCGGTGAGCAGGTCGAAGAGGGTTGTCTTGCCGGCGCCGTTGGGCCCGATCAGGGCAGTCACGAGACCCCGCTGCACCTCCAGGTGCTCGACGTCGACGGCGACGAGGCCGCCGAAGTTTCGGCGCATCCCTTCGACGGAGAGGGCGGGGTCGGGCTTGGCCACTCCCGGTTCCGGCGCGACCGAAGCCAGCACACCCGTCGGCGCGCTGCGAGCGGTTCCCATCACACCTGCTCACCGTTTCGGATCACTGAGCCCCCCGGTCGGGGCGGGAGTCTATGAGCGCGGGCGGGGCGCGTGTCGGTCACCGGCCCGGGAATGGCGAATCGGCGCGCGAGCGAGCATGCGAGACTCGGCGGGTGTCGCGTGAACGCCTGATCAGCACCGTTCCCGGCAGCCGGCCCGAGGCGTTCGGCCCGCGGGAGTGGGGCCTGCTCGCCTTCAGCGCGCTCGTGTGGGGCTCCTCGTTCTTGTGGATCGAGTACGGGCTCGAGTCGTTCCGTCCGCCGGTGGTCACCGCGGCGCGCGTCGGCCTCGGCGTGCTGG
>Ga0136613_10001606_pt1 | contig 11759 bp, 8 predicted proteins | sample AntDrymUQ2722106_2_FD_106649 | JGI IMG/M metagenome (GOLD analysis project Ga0136613, IMG submission 106649) | Polar desert sand microbial communities from Dry Valleys, Antarctica - metaG UQ272 (21.06) | ecosystem: Environmental > Terrestrial > Soil > Desert | place: Antarctica: Dry Valley... | reverse complement strand
TGCCATAACTTCTTGCAATTGCTGAGGTGTAAACCCAATTTCCTCTATGCCAAATTGCTGCCACATTATCAGCATTACGTCATCTAAAGACTTCTGATTATCATGTCTTTCTCTAATCAGTAGGTCTAATAATAGCGATACCATTTCCCCTTTTAAATAATAGGAGATTTGAGAGTTATTACTGTTAGCTTCAGGTCTATACAGCTTAATCCAAGCATCTAAACTTGACTCGCTCACTGGCTGCACTTTTCGCCCTGGTGTTAGCTCGTAACGGGTAATTTCTTTACCTAAATTCTGTAAAAAAGTTTTAATGTCATAAATTCCCGCCCGTACAGGAATTGTTAAGTCATAATAATTTGTCGTTCCTTCACTAAACCACAGCGACGGTGTGTAGTTTTCCCCGTCGTAATCAAATACTTCTAAAGCTTTGGGACGAATGCGTTTGATGTTCCACAAGTGAAAAAACTCGTGAGCTACCAATTGCATAAAACGATTGTATTTATCGGAGGCGCGAAACCCAAAACGCGGATAGTTCAACGAGCAAGCATACTTGTGTTCTAACCCACCGTTGCCTTGGGTTGATAAATGTAATAAAAATATATAGCGATCATAGGGCAATCCTCCAAAAATTTTAGCCTCTACTTCAATAATTTTCTGCGTGTCAGCTATTACTTTCTCTGGGGCAATATTACTCTTTCCACCCCAAATCGCCAACTCGTGAGCTTTTCCCAATACCTCAAATTCGTAGATTTGCTGTGTACCAATTTCAAAGGGACTATCTACTAAAGTGTCAAAATCTGCGGCGATAAAAGTATTAGTTTGCCCCGCAACTTCTGGTAATGGTGTGGTAACTTGCCAATCATCTTGCGGTAATGCGATCGCAATCTCTATAGGTTGCTTGTCTAATCCAGGTATCCTGAAAAATATTGCCGCACCATTAAAATAACCGTGAGTTGCATCTAAATGATTTGTCCTTACTGATAGCTCATTAGCAAAAATTCGATAACGAATCTCAATAGTTTGATTATCTAAACTAGATGTCTCAATTTGCCAGTGATTTTTGGCTATTTTGCACCACTTTAAAGGATGTTCCCCAGATTCTGCCCCAAAGTCTTGCAGGTGTTTTGCATATTCCCTGACTAAATAAGATCCCGGTGTCCATACAGGTAATTTTAAATCTAGTAATGGCAATGAGTAACCTTGCACTAACAACACTACTTCAAATAAGTGTGATGCTGGCTGAGGCATGGCGACGCAATAAGTAATTTTTGGTGCGTTTTCGCCTTGAAGCTGGTTAAATTGAGTTAAGGTTGCTTGTGTCATGGTGAGATGTGAGGTTTCCTACTATCCATACTAAATAGTTCGCAGCGATCGCCCCTAAGTTATTTAAGCTTGACTACGTAGGGCTTGGGCTTCTAAATAAATTTTCCCCCACTCACTAATCACTTGATGAGTTTTAAGTTTTAATTCTAGGGCGATTTCCTCAATATCTTTCCCGGCTTTTTTAAATTCCACTAACTGACGCTGATTTTGGCTCAATTCTGCCCACAATTTTGTCCATTGCTGGGGTAATAAACCAAAATTGTTTTCCTCTAACGAAGTCTCTAGCCACTCATCTACCATAAGCGCGTGTTCTTTAATCGCAAAGACTTGGACGGCGTGATAACTAACTTTTTCCCGCAATCTATAAACTTTTTTGATGTCTAAATTCAAACTTTGGGCGATTGCTTCGGGGCTTTTTCCTTGTAAATATAACTCCAACCACTGGGCGGCATTTGTCCCTAATTTTTCAGTTATGTAGTCGCAAAATTCTTTTTTTACGCGGCTTCGTGCTGCTTGCTGTGCTTCTATTATTCGTTCGTTTTCATACTCTGTGATCGCAGTATTATCTAACAAGTTAACGGGGTTGTCGCTTTCCTCTGTCAACACTTCTTGCGACACTAACCTTACTAAATCTTTTACCGGGACATTAGTTATTCCCCCCCTTTGGCTGCGCCGCAAATAATTGACGAATCTGTGAGCTAATAAAGGTTGATTGTGTACCGGACGCAAGCAGTATTCTTCAGTGGTTGCAAATAATAACGCATTTTGCAATCTTCGCTCTTTTGTAAACTGAGCAATAGAGGTCATTTGCTGCTGCATATAGCGATCGCTTTGCAGTAATTCTTGGATTACTTCTTGTAATACATCAGCTACCCCTCGATGACGATCTCGACTCAAAGCGACTCCGGTACTGATCTTACTCCGCAGCAATACCACGCTTCCCAGCCTTTTAATTAAATTACTATAAGCTCTTTCTGGCGCTATACCTAAATAACGCTCTTTTAAAATTCGGTAGCGATAGGCGATCGCACTTCTGACAATTTCTAGCTGATGGGTGTCCAAGTTCTCAAATCGCTCTATGTCTGTACCTATTAACCAGCTAAGTACACTCTCCCTTGTAGTGGTACTTTGTTCTGTACATTCTCTATTTAGTTGCGATCGCCATTGCTGCTCTATTTCTTGAGCTAACTTCCCCATGAGATTGTCTTCCTCTCAACCCTAATTTTAAGGTTCATAACAAACATTTTCTTGAAAAGCCTTGGAGACGGATGAAACGCCCCTCAGCTTTCCGCTTTTGTTGGACTTTTTATCTAAAATTTAGCATTTATAATCATTTTGCCTTTTTGTTACCCGATTTCAACCCTTTATTATCAACTTCCAACTACATATTTTTTATATACGTATAAACTACTCTTATTTCTACAAAGATTTTACTTTTTTTTGTAAACCTATTATGAAGTTTAAGGTTTGTTTACCTAATAAAGTTGAGCAATAAACAAAAATTTCGCCTAGCGCTTGCATTTTAGTTTGCAGGTTACATTCCTTCATTTATCTTAAGTGATAAGGTAGATGTCATCATTTAAGGCGTTGAATTTGTGTAACCAGTTTAAGCAAAATTCTCTAATTTTAAATGCTCTTAAAATCTTTGTTTTTTTAGCCTTTAGTGCCTGTAACTAAGTAATATCACTGAGGTTAGTATAAATTTTTTGTATTGATATTATCATAGGTATTAGATAGCTTTAGGTGTAAGGTTTCACGAGCGCTTAACTCACATACTTTTTACTCATATTACGTGATATTACCGTTGTTTCCTAACTTTGCAGATAATACTATTTAAATATACTTACATTTATTAACAAGGCTAAATTACCTGGATAGAAACAAGTTAACAATCTGTAGAAAAACATCTAGGAAGTAATGTAAATATGCTGAAACTGCTCAGAATGTCTCAAACTAATTTGTATTTATATTCCGCATTATCCAAGGTTCCTTACCTGAATAGTTACAAAGGCAAAATTATGTTGATTGCCTTTTTAGGTACGCACGTACCATTACTATCACTACTAATTTATTTTGTAATTTCTGCATCCTTTCCTGTAGATATCAAAGTAAGGGTAATTGCGATCGCTTTAATCGCTACTTTAACAGGTACAGCATTAACTCTTTATGCTTTACATAACTTACTAGCTCCAGTAACTTTAACATTTTTGGCAATGCGCCATTATCTTAATAATCGTCAACTATCATCTTTACCTACTAACTTTACTGATAAAGCTGGTATATTGATGGCAGACACTTTTCACACTTTGAAAAAGTTAGACGAAGTTATTGAGCATATTGCTAATTACGATAATTTAACAGGATTGCCTAATCGAATTTTGTTTGACAATCGCCTCCAGGAAGTTATATCTCAAAACCAAAATAATCAACTATTTACAGTAATTTCTTTAAGCTTAGATTGCCTAAAAAATATTAATAATGTTTTAGGATATGAAATAGGCAATTTAGTTCTCAGAAGTGCAGGTCAAACATTAACTAGCTGTCTGAGCAATCGCGAGATACTGGCACGTCTTGAAAGTAATAAGTTTGCAATTATTCAAACAAACATCAAATCTGTAGATGAGGTAGTCAATCTAGCAGAAAAAATTATTAATGAGTTAACAAAATCTATATCAATAAATAACAATGAAATTTTTAATAGTGTCAGTATTGGAATTAGCATTTATCCAAATGATCATACAGAAGTAGATAATATTTTGGGTAATGCTGTTAAGGCAATGGATCGAGCTAAAGCGCAAGGACAAAATAAATATCACTTTTATAGCCGCGAATTAAACAACAAACTACAAGAGCGGTTGATGTTAGAGAAAGACTTACATAATGCAATTAAAAATGGAGAAATGTTGTTGCATTATCAACCCCAAGTTTGTCTGCGTACGGGGAAAATTATTGGAGTAGAAGCTTTATTGCGCTGGTATAGTCCAATTTATGGTTTTGTTTCTCCAGCGAAATTCATTCCTATTGCCGAAGAAACTGGTTTAATTATTTCTATAGGTGAATGGGTATTGCGTACTGCTTGCGCCCAAAATCGTAGCTGGCAATTAGCAGGATTACCACTAATAAAAATGGCAGTTAATATATCATCAAGGCAATTTAAAGAGCAAAATTTAGTAGAGATTGCTACTCAAGTTTTGCAAGAGACGGGTTTAAAAGCTAATTATTTAGAGCTAGAAATAACTGAGAGCTTAATTATCGACAATATTCAACAAGTAATTAATACGATGAATCAGTTGCACGATATGGGTATTAGTTTATCGTTGGATGATTTTGGCACGGGTTATTCATCGTTAAATCATTTAAAAAGGTTGCCAATTGACCTACTCAAAATAGACCAGTCTTTTGTCCGCGAACTAACAATTGGTTCCGATGATGCAGCGATTGTTAAAGCAATTATTTCTCTAGCCCACAACTTGCAACTAAGTGTCATTGCCGAGGGGGTAGAAACTGAAGCACAACTAGAATATTTACGAAGAAATGGCTGCGATCAAATTCAAGGTTATTATATTAGTCGTCCTGTGGCTGCGGAATCATTAGCCAAACAGTTGCAGCAAGAAAAAGAAGTAAGCTGTAGTATTAACAATTTAGCTATGGCAGGTTGAAAACTTCATCAATTTTTAGCTGAAAGAATTTGCTGGACGATCGCAATTTGCCCCTGACTAAAAGCAGCTTTTTGGAGATGTTCTATAAAAACAACGTTATTGTACCTAGGATCTAGATTTAAAGCTTGACGATAAGTTAGTTTTGCCGATGGGCGATCGCCTAAATTCCAGTAAGCGATTGCTTTAGCAACCAAAGGATGAGGATTACTAGGTTCGAGTTTTGCCGCCTTGGTAGCCGCCACAACTGCCAAACTATACAGTTTTAGTTGATGCAAAGATAAACTTAAGTTGTAGTAAGCAATCTCATTATTTGGTTTAACCATTGCTGCCCAAGTATGAATAGCTACCGCCGCCGTGACATCGCCATTTACTAGATACACAATTCCTAAAGCATTGAGGGCGGGGACATATTGCGGATTGTTGTAAATTGCTGGTAATAAAGACTCGGCGGCGGCTTTTTCTTGTCCTGCTAGATGTTGAGTCCAACCTAACAGCACGCGCCCAGAGGCATTTTGAGGTTCAAGTTGAACGGATTTTTTAAAAGCTGCGATCGCATCGTCGTAACGTGCGTTAGCCCGGTAAGATAACCCAATAGAGCGGTATTCCCTAGCGGAAGTCGCAGCAAAAACTGGTTCAAACCCAAGCATTGCAACAGTTAAAAGGGAAAGATAGATACTTTTGTAGTGGCTGAACATAAAACTATTGTTGTGTTAGCAAAATCATTGTAGAGACGTTGCAATGCAACGTCTCATTGCCAAAATTTCTCCTTACCCTTCGCCGCGCAGTTTATCGAGTACGCCGCGATCCTCTAAAGTAGAAGTATCGCCAGTAATTTCTTGCCCTGATGCCAAGTTTCGCAGTAAGCGCCGCATAATTTTACCAGAACGAGTTTTAGGCAAAGAATCAGTAAAACGGATAACTCCCGGACGGGCGATCGCGCCAATTTCTTTAACTACGTGCTGTTTGAGTTCTTTACTTAGTTCGTCACTAGGGCTGTAAGTGCCTTCTAGAGTAATAAAAGCAACTATCTCCTCGCCTTTAATTTCATCGGGCTTGCTGACTACCGCAGCCTCGGCTACGGCGGGATGAGACACTAAAGCCGACTCAACTTCCATCGTCCCTAAGCGGTGTCCAGAGACGTTAAGTACATCGTCTACTCGTCCCATTACCCAAAAATAGCCATCCTCGTCCCGTCTTGCGCCATCTCCAGCAAAGTAAACGTACTGCCCATTAGTGGGGGGTATATGCTCCCAATAAGTGCGCCGGAAACGCTCCTCATCGCCGTAAACCGTCCGCATCATCCCCGGCCAAGGGTGGCGAATAACTAAGTAACCCCCTTCGTTATCGCCTACGGGATTGTCTTCAAGATCGACTACATCTGCCATAATTCCAGGGAAAGGACGAGTAGCCGAACCGGGTTTAGTTGCGATCGCACCCGGCAAAGGTGTAATCATAATCCCGCCCGTTTCGGTTTGCCACCAAGTATCGACAATCGGGCATCTACCACCGCCAATTACTTGTTGATACCAGATCCAAGCTTCGGGGTTAATCGGTTCTCCTACTGTCCCTAATAGGCGCAATGAAGATAGATTTCGGGCGTTGGGCAACTGTTCGCCCATTTTAATAAAAGCTCTAATTGCTGTAGGTGCAGTATAGAAAACTGTAACGCCGTACTTTTCGATTACATCCCACATACAACCAGGATTTGAGGCACGGGGAGCGCCTTCATACATCAGCGTAGTTGCACCGTTAGAAAGTGGCCCATAAACTATATAACTGTGTCCTGTAATCCATCCCACATCGGCAGTACACCAGTAAACATCTGTGTCTTGCAGGTCAAAAATCCATTTTGTCGTAATGTGGGTGTAGAGATTATAGCCGCCCGTTGTGTGTACAACTCCTTTAGGCTTTCCCGTACTTCCAGAAGTGTAGAGTACAAACAGCATATCTTCGCTGTCCATTGGTTCGGCAGCACAGTCGGCAGACACAGTTTTTTGCAATTCGTGCCACCAAAAATCCCGTGGCTGCATTTCTACCGCTTGCTTTGTCCGTTGCACTACTAAAACGCTAGTAACGGTGGGTACAACATTATTAGCTAAAGCTTTATCTACTTGTTCTTTTAGAGGCACGATCGCACCCTTGCGCCAACCACCATCGGCAGTAATGACTACTTTAGCCTCGACATCAATTAATCTGTCGCGCAAAGCTTCAGCACTAAAACCGCCAAAAACTACGCTATGAGCCGCGCCTATTCTGGCACAGGCTAACATGGCGATCGCAGCTTCCGGGATCATCGGCATATAAATTCCCACGCGATCGCCTTTAACTACTCCCAACTGCTTTAAAACATTGGCAAACTGACAAACTTCTCGATGCAACTGGGCATAAGTAAGGGTACGCGAATCGCCGGGTTCTCCTTCCCAAATTAACGCTGCTTTATTTTTGCGCCAAGTTGTCAAATGACGATCTAAGCAGTTGTAAGAAATATTTGTTTTACCGCCTACAAACCATTTGGCAAAAGGTGGCTGCCAATCTAATACGGTATCCCACTTTTGAAACCAGTGTAGTTCTTGTTCGGCAAGTTCTGCCCAAAACTTTTGTGGATCGCTCTTTGCGCGATCGCATAATTGCTGATACTCCTCTAAGCTTTTAATTTGGGCATTTTGGGAAAACGCCGCCGTTGGAGGAAATAAGCGCTTTTCTTGCAAGATTGATTCAATATTTGACTCAGACATATTTTTTGCTGTAATTGGCTTTGCTCAAAGATATTGTGAACGCACAATTGCACCAATTAATGAGTGAGTTTCATTAAGTATCGGTGCATTTTGTCAAGATACTATGGCAATGGTCTTTTAAATTAGGATATTAGTAGTCCGCAATTGGTGCTATGGTTTCTATTGCTCGTAAACATTTACTTGAGGATATTCCCCGCTTTCTTGTCGCTCAAGCTGGAATTATGTTTGCTGTGAGCTTAGTTACAATTCAAACAGGAATTTTTAACGGCTTTACGCGCTCTACAGCGCAATTAATGACCAATTCTTCGGCGGATATTTGGGTAGCGTCGGAAAATTTGGTACATCTTGAACTAACTTTACCAATTCCGCTAACTAATTTGAGTCTTGCTCGCCAAGTTTTAGGAGTAGAAAGCGCTGAAGCCTTGATTGTTAAAACTGGTGTATGGCGTAACAACAATGAGATTTCTTTAGCTAGAATTATTGGATTTGACCTTAATGGGCAGCTATTTATACCTCAAAACCTTACTCAAGGAAATATCACTAAGCTTAAAGCTCCTTACACAGCAATAGTAGATACTTCTAACTTAGAGTCTTTAAATCTTAATAAAGTTGGCGATCGCGCTGAACTTAGCACCCTATCTATTGAATTAGTCGGTTTAACTAAAGGCAATCGCTCGATTATTTCCAATCCTTATATATTTACATCTTTAGAAAACGCCAACGCTTACGCCAATTCTGGGCAGACTACTAATTTATCTTGTCGATTGCCCTCGGATTCGGAGGATCTTAAATGTACTAATAGTTACATCAAAGCCGATCCTAATGCCATTGCCCCTAAAAGCCTAACTTCCGCAGATACAATTACTTTTGTCTTAATTCGCGCTCAAAAAGGGCAAGACTTAGCAGCATTGAAGCAAAGATTAATTGCCGCTTTACCCGATACTAGCGCCTATACTCACGCCGAATTAATGCAAAGAACTCAAGCTTTTTGGCAACAAAGGACTGGTATTGGTTTTATTTTGGCTTTGGGTGCAGTGGTAGGTGTAATCGTTGGGGGTATTATTGTCGGACAAATTCTTTACGCCTCAGTATCCGATCGCCTCAAAGAGTTTGGAACTTTAAAAGCAATGGGTGCGTCGGACTTTACTATCTATAGTGTAATTCTCGAACAAGCTTTATGGATGGCAATTTTGGGCTACTTGCCAAGTATGGCGCTTTGTTGGGGGGTGTCGGCTTGGACGCTGGCAAGTCAGGGAATCTTGATTTTAATTACACCTACTATTGCGATCGCAGTTTTGGGAATCACGGTGGTAATGTGTGTAGGATCGGGAGTTTTTGCGATTCAAAAAGTTATGCACCTCGATCCAGCATCGGTATTCAAGGCTTAAGCGCTAATAAATCGGATTGCAACAAATTGAAATATCCGCTTGATTAGGTATGCCAGAAGCCTTAACTGTCCACACCAATTAGCTGTTAGGATCGAGAAAAGTAATAATAATTCATATTTCTTACAGTTGCACAGTTTTATCTGGCGCTTCAATATTACCCACCAAAAATAGTAAATAAATGACTGCTGCTAAGTTTAAAAATTTTCCTAATCAAATTGAAGCTCTAGGTATTGATTTGGTTACTACCCAAAGTAAAGCAATTGTTGCTAAGGGGGTAGAAATGGAGTTTAAATCCCAAAAACGATGCTTTCAAATATTGAAAGGTATAGATTTAGCAATTCCTAAAGGCAATATTCAGTTACTAATGGGCCCATCGGGTTCGGGTAAAACTACTTTGCTCTCTATTTTGGCTGGGTTGATGACACCAACGAGAGGGAAAGTAAGTTTATTAGGTGAAGATATTACAAGTATGTCTCGCCAAAAGTTAGCAAAATTTAGACAGCAAAATATTGGCTTTATTTTTCAAAATTTCAACTTATTTCCCGCACTCACCGCCAGCGAAAATATTGAAGTGGCGCTAAATATTCAGGGAATAAATAGAAAAACTGCAAAGTATCAAGCACAAGTGCTATTAAAGCAAGTAGGCTTAGAAAATCAGTCAGAGCAAAAACCCAGCGATTTATCTGGGGGACAAAAACAACGAGTGGCGATCGCGCGGGCTTTAGCTGGTTCTCCTCAATTAATTATGGCAGACGAACCAACGGCGGCGTTGGATTCAAAAAGCGGACATTCGGTAATTCAATTATTGCGTGCTTTGGCGAAAGAGCAAGGTTGTACAGTGCTGATGGTGACGCACGATCCGCGTATTATTGATGTTGCTGATAGTGTTACTTATTTGGAAGATGGGACGCTCAAAGAGTAACTAATTCTTTTAAAGTTTCTGTCACCGAGCGGGGTTTCCAGTCTAATTGAGTTCGGGCTTTAGTAGCATCTACTCTCACGCAGCGATCGTATATATAATGCACTCTTTCCCTGCTTAGAGGTGGTTGAAATTTAAATAACCTCCCTAAAGGATCTAACAGGTTTCCGGCAAGCCTAACTAACAATTTAGGGGCTTCGCGGGGTGCGGGAATGCCTGTAAAGCTTGCCATAGTTGCAAACATTTCTTTCGTTGTTAAGTCTCCGGCAGAAATAATGTATTTGTCTCCATTAATGCCTTTTTCGGCGGCTAGAATCATCGCGGCGGCTAAGTCGTCAACATGAACAATGCCCGTAACGCGACTTCCTCCCGCCCACAGTTTTAGCCTTTTTTTGATAAATTGCTGCAATATAGGGCGAAAATGTGGATCGTCTGCGCCAAAAATGCCGGAAGGCAAAACACTTACGACGGGCAATCCTTGGGATGCAAAACTATCTACTATTTCTTGAGCAAGGTACTTTGTGCGATCGTAAGCTGAAGAAAAGCCTTGTTGAGTACGTTTAAATCCTTCATTAATAGCTTGCCCCTCAGTATCGCCAAATATCCCGATGGTACTGCAATAAACTATTTTACTAACATTGCAAGCTTTGGCAACTTCTAACACGGTGCGGGTTCCTTCTACGTTTACTCGCTCCATTTCCTTTTCGTTGACAATTCCTAGCTCTACATAGGCGGCGGTATGAAAAACTACATCTACCCCGGCGATCGCTTGCTGCAACGCGGCGGAGTCTGTAATGTCTCCATAGACTAGCTCAACTTTACAATTAGCCAGACGATCAATATTACTCGATTTTCTAACTAAACCGACAACGCGATCGCCATTATTTGCTAAAACTTTTACTAAGTGAGAACCTGTAAACCCATTCGCCCCAGTAACTAGCGCTTTCATAGAGCTTTTTCGTAAATGCGATAGGTTTTATAAATTTTTGCCCCGCAAGCTTCGATCAATTTGCGAGATGGGTAATTATCTTCATACACCCAAGAAAGTTCGCAATCTTTGTAAGGTTTTCCTTCCTTAAGTACGCCTTGCATTCCTAAATAGATTAAAGCTGCTGCTACCATTTTGCGGCGATATTCGGGCAACGCGCAAACTAAAGCTACTCTCCCTCTATTTATTTGTCGCCGATACCAGATAAACTTAAGAGTTCCTAGCCAATCTAGTTTTCCGCCCAGATGCTTTAGCACCATATTGTAGTCTGGCAATCCCACGAAACAGCCGATCATTTTCCCTTCGTATTCAGCAATCGGGAAAGCGTCAGGATCTACTAGGGTTTGTAAGGATTTAGCTTCAGCTAAAAATTCTTCTTCAGTGCGCGGCGTATAACTCCAGTTATTTGCATAGGCGGCATTGAGCAAATTGTAAAGGTTGCGGCAATCTTCCTCAAAAGCTGCGCCTTTGGTTCTAATTAGCCGAAAATTAACGCCAGATTTGCAAGCAATTCTATGTGCCTTTGTAAATTCTTCCGCCAGCCCTGCACCGATGGGTAATTCGTAAGCATAGGCATCTTTGGCTTTATTCCAGCCGTCAAGCTGCATAAATTCTGGATAGTAAGGCGGGTTGTAAGGCATCATAATCATTGGTGGCGAATCGAAGCCATCGACTAAAAACAAACAATTGTTATGAGTAGATAGATCGATGGGCCCTCTTATCACGTCCATACCTTGCTGTTGTAGC
>Ga0136613_10001604_pt1 | contig 11769 bp, 11 predicted proteins | sample AntDrymUQ2722106_2_FD_106649 | JGI IMG/M metagenome (GOLD analysis project Ga0136613, IMG submission 106649) | Polar desert sand microbial communities from Dry Valleys, Antarctica - metaG UQ272 (21.06) | ecosystem: Environmental > Terrestrial > Soil > Desert | place: Antarctica: Dry Valley... | reverse complement strand
TATTCGGGCCGATGGTGTAGCGTTCTACCCTGACGAGCAAGAGAGTGGTAGGAGGCCATCGGACCATGAGCGTCTCGTTCGAGCACGATCGCGTCCTGGAAGGCCTTTGGACGGGCGGGGTGGTGGGGCTCGGGCAGGTCGAAGAGTTCCTGCGCCGCGCTGTGGGGCGGATGCAGCCCACCGAGGAGGATACCCCCAGGGGAGTGGGCAGGCCGCGGGTGCTGCCCTCGATGTGCTTGTGGGCGGGGATGCTGGTGTGCGTGCTGCGAGGCATGGGCAGCCAGCTCGAGCTCTGGCGGCTGTTGGCTTCCAAGGGTTTGTGGGAGTATCCGCGCTTTGAGGTCACAGATCAGGCAGTCTACAATCGGCTCGCCAGCGAGGGCACGCGACCCCTGGAGGAGCTCTTCGGGCAGGTGAGCGCCCTACTCAAGGAGCGCCTGAAACCCTACGAGCTTGGGGGACTGGCCAGCTTCGCCCAAGAGGTGGTGGCACTGGACCAGAGCACGCTGGAGAAGGTGGCGCGTCTGGTGCCGACGCTAAGGGACGCGAACCCCAAGGAGCTCGTGGCCGGCAAGATCGCGGGCCTCTTCGACGTGCGCGCCCAGCAATGGCGGCGCGTGATGCACATACAAGAGGCCAACGAGAACGAGAAGGTCTCGGCCAAGGAGATGCTCTCGGGGCTTGCGCCCGGGGCGATGGTGCTCTTTGACCTGGGCTACTTCAGCTTTGAATGGTTCGACCACCTCACAGACTCAGGCTACCACTACCTCTCAAGGATGAGGGCGAAAACCTCCTACGAGGTCATCCACGTCTACCACCAGGACAAAGAGGCCGGCACCCTGGACTGCGTGGTGTGGCTGGGCAAGCACCGGGCCGACCGGGCAGCCCACGCTGTGCGGATGGTGCGCTTTCGGGTGGGGCAAAAGACGCACTCCTACATCACAAACGTGCTGGACCCCTCGCTGCTGGCCCTGCATGAGATACCTCGTCTCTACGCGAGGCGCTGGGACTTTGAGTTGGCGATGAAGCTCGTCAAGCGGGAGTTGGGGCTGCATCTTTTGTGGGGCTGCAAGCCGGTGGTGGTCCAGCAGCAGGTGTGGGCGGTTTTGATCATAGCCCAGGTCTTGGGGGCTTTGAGGATGGAGGTGGCCGCTCGGGCCGGAGTAGAGGTCGAGGAGGTGTCGATGGGGCTGTTGGTGCGCTACATGCCGCGCTTCGCGGGCAGGGGGCTCGATCCGCTCAAGGAGTTCGTGGAGCAGGGACGGGCGCTTGGGTTCATCCGACCTTCACGCCGGATCGACCGGCGGGCGCCTGAGATAGCGCCAGAGCGGTTGAGGGCCTTACCCGAAAGCGTGGCGTTGGTACGAAAACCTCGCTATTCTGGACGCAGGTGCGATCCTCGCCCAACTCCGAAGGATTAGTTGGAGCGGATGGTTTGAAACCCGCCCGCGCATCCGGGATCGGCCCTTCGAGGGACCGGGCCTCCCTAGTCCCCGATCTCCCCCAGCAACCCGGCGAAGGCCAACGCTTCGTCCCATACCCGGCCGCCGTCTTCGAGGCTCCAGTAGGCGGCGAGCACGGCCTGGGCCAGACCCCACGCGCGTACCCGGGCACGGTCCAGCCCCAGCGCTCCCGAGAGCACGTCGAGCCGCCGTTCGAGGAGTCCTTTGGGGTCAGGCGAGTCCAGCGCCTCGACCGGGTTGTGTAGCAGGGCGGCGGGTTCGTAGGCCGCCTCTCCGACGACGCCCTTGGGGTCTATGGCGAGCCACGGCCCGCGCCCGGCCGAAAGGATGTTCTCCTGATGGAGGTCGCCGTGCAAGAGGAGCGGTTCTCCCTCGGAGACGAGAAGCTCCGCGAAGAGCGACTCGGCATCCCCGACGAGCCGGGTCGGCATGGGTCCCGTCCCGCCGTCGAAGCGGCGTCTCAGTCGTTCGAAGCCCCTGGACCAGTCGGAGACCCTGGGGAACGCGTGGTCCGGGGGCGCGGGACGCCACAGCTTCTTCATAACGCCCGCGGCTACGGACGTCGCTTCTTCATCGTCCCCGACGATGGTTAGCGGCTTGCCGGGTTGCAGGCGCTCCAGAAGCATCGCGCCCCGGTCGAGATCTAGCTCCAGCAGGCGGCAGATGCCCCGCCCGCCGAAGGCCGCCAGCGCCGCTGCTTCCGTCTTGAACTCTTTGTCCCCCGGAAAGGACAGTTTAAGTACGGCCGGGGTGCCGTCCCGGCGGATTGCGGGGACGACCCAGTTGTACGAGAGGTTCGGGAACGGGCTTCCCACCTTCAGGGACCAGCGTTGTCCGAGCTCGTTCGTGAGGGCGGGCAGGCGGTTCAGCCAGGCGAGGCCGGCGTCTCCCCGCAGCGAGACCTGGGTCCGGGCGAAGTCTTCGGGGACGGACGGCGGAAAGCTCACGTTCTGGACCTCCTCGTGCGGCGGGCGTGTAAGAGACGTGCGGGGGAGGTCGGGCTACGGGTGGGCCGTTGCGTCAGAGCACGGTTCGAATATAGATCCTGTAGCGGCAAGTCGCAAGCTCAGCCTCTCCGCCTACGGTTGGTGAGGATGGGGGAGAGGCCCGGGCTGCGGCGGGCGAGGCCGGAGTCCAGGGCGACCTTCTTGGCAGCGGGGCTAAACAGTATGACCAGCGAGATCAGGGCGACCAGCACGTTGATGGTTATGAACTCCGGGGCGCCGAGGCCCGTCCCGAGGCGCACGCCGCCCCCCGAGAGCAGGATCGAGACGCTCAGCGCGGCGCTGCCGACCGCCGCGAGGTTGGTCAGGAACCCGAGGATGAGCGCGACGCCGAGCGTCAGCTCGCCGGCCCGCACCAGTTGGGCGAAGAGCTCCGCGTTGGGGACCACGGTGTCCTGCATGAAGCCCCGGAAGAACGGGGGTGCCTGCGAGACAAAGCCCCCCGCCGCGAGGCTGTCGGCAAACTGCCGGGGAAAGCTCGGGTTGAGCAGCTTCTCGACGCCGCCGTTCAGCCACAAGAGTCCCACCAGGACGCGCACCCACACCATGCCGTTCAAAGGTAGATCTCCTCTCCTGGTCTGTCACCGCCACAGTCTTACATACGCGCCCCCGGGGGCGCGGGCCTCGTTCCACACATACAAATACGCAAAGCCGGGTAGATAGGCCGGAATACCGAGATGATTATTCCTCAGGGCTGGGAAGGGAGCGTGGCGCGTGTCCGACAGGGGTGGAAGGGAAGACGACCTGAACTGGGATCTTCCCCAGCGCGGGGGCGGCACCCACCGCGACCGCGGCTACGATCGCGATGACAGCCCGATTGACGAGCCGTTCGCGGGCGAGCGTGAGACCGGCCCGAGCTCCGGCCGCGTTTCCGGCACGTCGGGACGGGGCGGGGTCCGCAGGAGAAGCGGGAGGGAGCGTTCAGGCTCCGGGTCCGGCACCGGGCTGTACGGGAGTGAGATCGGCTCGAACGTGTTGCCCGCGGCGGTGGCGGAGCTTATCGGCACCTTTATCCTCGTCTACACCGGCACCGCCGTGGTGGTCGCGGCCGTCCTGGAGCGGCCGATAACGGGCCTGCCCTACGACTCGCTCGCCATACCGCTGGCCTTCGGCCTCGTGCTCGTCGCCCTGGTGGCCGCGCTGGGGCACGTCTCGGGGGCCCACCTCAACCCCGCCATCACCCTGGGCCTGGCAGTTACGAGAAAGTTCCCCTGGAACTTCGTCCCGGCCTACATCGGGGCGCAGCTTCTGGGGGCCATCCTCGCCGCCGTCGCCACCTGGATCACGTTCGGGGCCGAGGCCCGCAACCAGGTGGGGCTGGCCTCCCCCGCGACGGGGCCGGGCGTGGGGTTCTTGCAGGCCGTACTGGTCGAGGTCTTCATAACCTTCATCCTCGTGTTCGTCGTCATCTCGGTCGCCACTGACGATAGGGCGCCGGCGGGGGTGGCGCCGATAGCGGTCGGGTCCGCGCTCGCCGCGGCCATATTCATAGGCGGGCCCACGACCGGGGCGGCGGTGAACCCTGCCCGCGCCCTCGGCCCGATAATCGTGGCCTGGAACAACTGGGACCTGGCCCTGATCTACATCATCGGCCCGATAATCGGCGGCATCCTGGCCGCGGTCCTCTACGACAACTTTGTCTCCAGGGCGGACGCGCCGGAGTAAACCGGAGAGGTGCCCGTCGCGTATATCCGGGTGTCCGTGGTCGAAGAGGAGGATGCTTTGGAGAAGATCTCGCGCGAAATGTTTATCAGGCTGGCCGCCGCCCTCGGTGTCGGGGCCGCATCCGCCTCCGTGGCCGCCTGCGGCGGAGGCTCCGGTAGCGGTTCCGGCGGAGGTTCCGGCGGGGGGGGCGGTGGATCTGAGTCCAACACCGGCGGCTCCGGCGGTAGCTCATCGAAGGGCGCCTCGTCCGGCTCCGGCGAGGCTTCCGATGGCGGAGAGGCGGCGGGCGGGTCGGCCATCGCGCAGGAGTCCGAGGTCGCGCCGGGCGGCTCCGTAACGTTCAGGGACGGCGGCCAGGACGCCGTGCTGGTCCACCTGGACAGCGGGGACTTCGTCGCCTACTCCGCGGTCTGCACCCACGCAGCTTGCACCGTCGCCTACAGAGACTCCCAGCTCGCCTGCCCGTGCCACGGCTCGATCTTCGACCCGGCCAACGGCGCCGAGGTCGTCTCCGGCCCGGCCCAGACCCCGCTGCCCGAGATACCAATCGAGGTCCGGAACGGGCAAGTGCTCCGCGCATAAGCAGGCTTCAGGTTACTGGTTTCGGGCATCAGGAAAAGCCTTGCGGGGCGGTACTGCGGCCCGCGAACCCGCCCCGTCGTTGCGATGCGCGGGTCGTCTGCCGGGACAAAACCTGATGCCTGATGCCTGATGCCTGAAACCTAATTCTCAAGTAAAATGCCCCGCATGGACGCAGGCGGGGAGCGGATCGGGATCAACGGGGCGGCGGCCTTGCTGGACGTGACCCCGGAGAAGGTCCGGCGCTTCGTGCAGGAGGGCAGGCTCCGCGCCGAACGCGGCGAGGACGGGGACCTTGGCCTCGCCCTGAACGAGGTCCTGAACCTGGCGCGCGGGCTCGAGGCCGAGGCGGCGGAGGAGGAGATCTTCGAGGGCGAGGTGATCGGGGACGATGCGCCCACCAACTCCCGCCTCCCCGCCGTCCCCTTCGAGCGCTACGAGCGCCTCCTGCAGCAGGGCCAGGACTACAAGACCCGCCTCGAAGAGCGGAGCCGCCAGATCGAGGAGGTCCGCCAGGAACGCGACGCCGCCCGCATGGAGATAGACCGCCTCTGGTCCGAGATAGAACGCCTGAACCTCGTCGAGTTCCAGAGGGAACTCCAGGAGAAGACCATCTCCACCCTCGAAGAAGAGAAGCAGAGGCTCGAAGGGGACCGCAGCCGCATGGTCGAGCAGCACACCAAACTTACCGAGGAAAAGTCCGCCCTCTCCGAAGACCGCGTCCGTCTCGAAGCCGAACTGAACGCCCTGAAAAACCGCGGCTTCTGGTCCCGCCTCTTCGGCGGCTAGAGCTCCAAGACCGCAAGAACGCGCACGCTTCCTTCACGATGCTTCTCGACGCGCGCGGTTCTACCCCAAATGGGCTAGGAAAAGATCATGCCCCTGGGGGAGGCGGAAGGTGGGATTGCAAAATATAATGCAATCTCCGAGATCCGGTCGCGCCACGGTAGCGGCACCTGGTCGGGAGCGAGAGACGAGAGGAGACGCCTGGGCGCGATTCGACGCAAGAACGCGTCCGGGGTCTTGTACGAGAGAACATCGGAGGGTACCGTGCCAACAGGAGGAGACGCCTTTACGGGTGCCAGGGGGGTTGCGGCGTCGGCCGAGGGCCGTACGACAGGTAAGCGCTCGAAGCGGGGGTGGGTCGCCTTCCTACTGGTGCTGACCCTGGCCGGTATCAGCATCGCCGCCGCCACCGCGGCCGACGCGGCGACGAGGGCGAAAGCGCCGGTAGCCCGGGATGACCTCTACACGGTCGAAGAGGATGTCCCGCTTACGGTTGCGGCGCCCGGCGTGCTGCTCAACGACAAAGCCAACGGTGGCAAGCTCACGGTGAAGAGTTTCTCCACCCCGGTACACGGCGACCTCGTCCTCAGCCGCAACGGCTCCTTCGTCTACACGCCGGACGAGAACTACGCCGGTGAAGACTCCTTTACCTACACGGCCAGAAACAAGTGGAGAAAGACCGACAAGGCGACGGTCAGGATCACGGTCAACCCCGTAAACGACGCGCCGCGGATCACGGCGCCGACCACCCTCTCCGTGGACGAGACACCGGCGGCGCTTACGGGCATCGGCGTGGCCGACGTGGACGCGGGCGCCGGCGCCACGACCCTCACGTTCTCGGTAGGCTCGGAGAGCCTGGCGGCCACGAGCGGCTAGCGGGGTTACGGTCTCCGGCTCCGGAACCGGCACCCTGACCCTCTCCGGGACGATCGCCGCCATCGACGCCTTCGTCGCGGCCTCGAACGTCACCTTCACCGCGCCCCAGAACGCGACGAACGTCTTCGCCCTGGAATTGACCCTCGGCGATGGCGGGCACACGGGCAGCGGCGGCGCCAAGATGGATACGAAAACGGTCGACATAGACCTCGCGCCCTTGAGCAGCGCGCAGATCGACGCCGTGCGCGGTGCGGCTGACGGTTCGGTCGATCTCCCCATCCGTTCGGCCCTCGTCACCTACACGAAGCCGGCCGTCGGCGCCGACCCGGCCGGCTTCTTCGTGCAGGCCGAGCGGGACGGGCCGGCCCTTTTCGTGGCCGTAGACCCGGCGACCCTGATTCCCTCGCCCGCGGCGGAGGATCTCGTCTCCCTCACGGTCACCGGAAAGTCCACGGTGAACGGGATGGTGCGCGCGACGGGCGTCTCCGGTCTTACCGTCCACAGCCAGGACAACCCGCTCGCGCCGCTGCTCGCAGACGTGAGCGCCGTTGCGGACCTGCCCTCCGTACTGGGAGACTATGAGAGCGAGTACGTCTCAGTCTCCGGAACCCTGACGAGCAGTTTCAGCTCATCGGGCACAGGACACTCCTCGGCTTCGCTGGCGACGGCCGGGACGCTCAACTCCGCCAACCTGCGGCTCCGGGTAACGAACACCGTGCTCGACCAGCTCGATCTCGTCCAGGGTTGCTCCGTCACGGCCGTAGCACCCCTGTGGCGGTCCAGTGCCCAGGCTCAGCCTTCGGCCTGGGCGTCGCAGGACCTGACGGGCGTGTCGTGCCCGGCCCCTGAGGTGACGGAGGCGCTCGCCACGAGTTCCACGGCGGTCACCGTGCGCTTCGACAGGCAGATCGCTTCCTCCAGCGTCGAGGCCAACGGTAGCCAGTTCACATTCGACAACGGCCTTGCTGCGACGGGTGCCACCGTGTCCGGCCGCGAGGTCCGGCTCACCACCGGTACCCAGACGGCCGGCGCCGCCTACACGGTAACGGTCGCCTCGTCCGTCAGGGATACCCTCGGCGAGGGGGTGGGCGCGGAGAACATGGCGGGCTTCACCGGCTTCGACCCGACGGCCGTGCTGCGGATCACCGAGATAGCGCCCGACTTGAGTTCCGGTCGCGACCTCGTCGAGTTCGTAGCGGTGCAGGGCGGCAACACGGAAGGCCAGAAGCTCGTACAGGGGACCAGCGAGCTTGCCACCTTGCCTGAGGCGCGGGTGGCAACGGGCGACGTCATCGTCCTGCACCTCAACCCGGACGCGCAGAACGGTGATGCCCCGGCCTCTGAGACTCTCGCCAAGGCGCAGTTCCCGAACGCGACGTACTCCTCCAACTATGACACCGCCTGGGACTTCCACGGGGGCACTTCCTCTGTTACCTACAGCAATCAGGTACTGCGGGTGAAAGACGCAACAGGCGCGACACAGGACGCCCTCGCGGTGACGAGATCTGGGTTTACCACCTCGGCTTATCCGGCGCAGCTGCAGGCGCTCCAGGCGGAAGGGGCGTGGCAGCCATCGGATTGCGGTGGCGCCCCGTGTACGTACTCCTCTTTCCCGACCGCCCAAGGTGTCTCCGCCGACTGGTCAGGCCTGCCAACCACCTGGAACACGACGCTGTACCGGATCTCCGGCCAGGACTCGGACCAGCGTAGTGACTGGACCCTCGGGGCGCACTCGTTGGGCCTGTCCAACCCGTAGTCGCGCTTCGTACGTTCGGGGATCCCCGGGCGCTGTATTGGACCTTGGCCCGGTACGCGGGCGCCTACTGCCCCCCGGCCTTTAGGACCAGACTCTGCCCACGGCAAAATCACCCGTTTGTGGGATGCGCGGTCCCTCCACCCGTGTTAAGTTGCCAGCCGTCGCGTGACGCGAGGCGGCTCCCTCCGCCCCATTTCGGAAGGGGAGTGGATGACGAGGGCGGATCTTCTCAGGGTGTGGACATCGTTGTTGGCCGCGGTCCTCGTGGCAAGCCTTCTGGTTGTGGCGGCCTTCTCGACCGGGGCCGAGGCGCAGGAGACCGGCTGCAGGGGGCAGGTTGTTCTCGACGCGGGGCACGGAGGCTCGGACTCTGGGGCGGTGAACGCGCGGTACGGGCTCAAGGAGAAGGAGCAGACCCTGGACGTCGCCAGGAGGCTTGAAGCGCTCCTCGAGGCGGATGGCCACGCAGTCTGCATGACGCGCACCGGTGACGAGACCCTCTCCAACAACGACCGCTACACCTATGCCAACATCACGGGGGCTGAGGTTCTGGTCTCCGTCCACATGAACGGCTCCTCGGACCCCGATGTGGACTACACGACCACCCTCTTCGGGAAGTGGCGCAAGGACAAGGAGTTGGCCCACGCGGTCTTCGACGGGCTCTCGACCCTGCCTGCGGCCGACGGCGCGGGGACCATGCGCACCAGAACGCCCTACTCGTTCGCCTCCGGCGTGCTCCTCAAGAGCGACATGCCGGCGACCATCGCGGAGACCGTCTTTATCACGAGTGAAGCTGAGGGACGACTCCTCTCCAACGGCACGGGCGCGCGCCAGCAGCAGATAGCGGGGGCGCTGAGAACGGGGATCGAGGACTACCTGGCCACCCACTGACGGGTGGCCGAAGAAGACGCCTCTCTCGCCCGGGAGGGGGGACGGAGGATCGGTTGTGGACGCGGCGATACGAACCGAGCGGCTCACCAAGACCTACGGCAAGAACCGTGGCATAAGGGACGTGGATCTGGAGGTTGAGGAAGGCGAGGTTTTCGGCTTTCTAGGTCCCAACGGCGCGGGCAAGACGACGACCATCCGCACGCTTCTCGGGTTCATGCGGCCCACGGGCGGGCGGGCCGAGGTCTTCGGCCTCGACACGCAGAGGGAGAGCGTGGAGGTGCGGGCGCGCGTCGGCAACCTGCCCGGCGAGTTCGCCCTGGAGGACAGGACGACCGGGGAGGGGCTGCTGCGGTTCTTCGCCCGGCTGCGGGGGGTGGGCGACCTCGGGTACGCGCGCGAGCTGGCGGACCGGTTCGGGGCCGATCTGCACCGGCCGATGCGGCGGCTCTCGCGGGGGAACAAGCAGAAGATCGGTCTCATACAGGCCATGTTCCACAGGCCGCCGCTCCTGATCCTGGACGAGCCGACCGGCGGCCTCGACCCGCTGGTGCAGGAGGAGTTCCTCGACGTCGTCGAGGAGACGAAAGAAGAAGGGCGGACCGTGTTCTTCTCCTCGCACGTCCTCTCGGAGGTCGAGCGGGTCTGCGACCGCGTCGGGATCATCCGCGATGGCGAACTGGTGGCCGTGGAGCCGACGCACAGGCTCGTTGACAAGGCCTTCCGGCACGTCGCCCTCACTTTCGACGGACCCGTGGACGGCAAACCTTTCGCCGCCCTGCCCGGCGTCGAAGACCTGAAGGCGGATGGGCCGAAGCTATCTTTCACCTTGTACTCGGAGCCCGACGCGCTGGTCAAGCTGGCCGCAAAGCACCGGCTCGTGGGCCTGGAGTACGAGCGCCCGAGCCTGGAGGAGATCTTCCTGACCTACTACGGCCAGAATGGAGAACGATGAGCGTCCTGGGCCTGCGCAAGACGGGCGAACGGGGCCGGCACGCGGCCAGGCGGGCGGCACCGCTGGCGACGCTTCCGGCGTTGGTCCTCCAGACGACGAGGCTCCAGGTGAGGGGCGTGTTCATCTGGGGGGCGGCGCTCGGGCTCTACAGCGCGGCGCTCGTCGCCTCTTACACCACGTTCAGCGGAAGCGCGGAGCAGATGAACCAGCTCCTTGAAGCCTACCCGAAAGGGATGCTCGAAGCGTTCGGGATCACGGACCTCGGCGACGTCGAGAACTACATGAACTCGCAGGTGTTCCTGCTCGCCCCGCTGGCGCTCGCGTTCTTCCCGATCCTGGCGGCCGCCGGGACCATAGCCGGCGCAGAGGAACGCGGCACCATAGACGTCCTGCTCGGGAACCCCATCCCCCGCTGGCAGCTCGTCGTCGGCGGCTTCGCCTCCATATCCCTCTCGCTGCTGGCGATACTGGCCCTCATGGGCGCCCTGACCTGGATCACCGCCGTCCTCATGGACGTGGACCTCGCCCCCGGAAGCACGGCCGCCGCGGTCCTGAACATGTGGCCCCTGTGCCTCCTATTCGGCGCAGCCGCGATGCTCTGCTCGGCCGCCCTCCACCGCCGGGCGCTCGCCATCGCCGTCCCCGCCTTCCTGCTCTTCGCCATGTACCTTCTCAACACCCTCGGCCGGGTCTCCGAGGACCTTGAAGACCTCCAGCCCACCTCCGCCTTCTACTACCACGGCTCCGCAATAGAAGACGGCATCGACTGGACGAATTTCTGGGGCCTCACGCTCGTCGCCCTCGCGCTGGTGCTGTTGGCAGTCTTCGCCTTCCGCCGCCGGGACATATATACATAGCTTGTCAGCACGCTTCGCTTTCAGCACGCTCCGGCTTCGCCTCCGCTTTCAGCTTGTCAGCTTCGTCCGCTCGGGATACGCTCGGCTTCGTTGGCCGGGTGGCTGCCGGTGGATCTGGGCCTCTCTTGTAACCCTTTCCTCGGGCGCGGGCGTGAAACCCGCCCCTACGGGCGGGTTGGCGGTTCCGGCGGTTCAGATGAATCTCCTACGCTTCGGGCGGCGCCCGGGACGCTCTGGCTGACAGGCTGAGAGCGGAGCCCGCAGTGCGTAGCGTGCTGAAAGCCGGCGCAGCCGGCGTGCTGTAGAGTGCCTTCTCGTATGGAAAGGACGAGCATCGAGGCGTTGTTGCCGCGGGCGCGGGGGTTGGGCGTGTTGCGCGGGGTGCTTGGTTCGCCTGTTGCGCGGGATCTTCTGGGGCTGCTGGAGGTTCTGGCGGCCCAGCGGCCGGACCCGGCTTCGGTGGCGGACGTTTTCGGGGGGTTGTGGGAGGAGTTGGCCTCGGAGACGGACCGTCTGTTGCCCGACGCCTGGCAGTCCCATCTGGTGGGGCGTCTGCTGGACGACGAGAACCCTTTCAGTTTGGGGTCCGAGGGGGACGGGTTGCGCGGCGCGGTGCTGGAACAGGCGCGGCTCGACCTCAGGACCCTCAGGACGCTCTTCGAGCTGGACGCGGGGACGCTGCTCGGCATGGTCGAGGGGGCGGTGCCGGGGCTCGCCGGGATCTGGGTCCCCTGGTCGGACCCGATGCGTCGCGGGGATGACTCTCCCCGCGACGCGGTCGCCCGCAAGCTCGCCGCCGCGGAGGACTGGGGTGCTGTGGCGGAGCTTCTGGCGGGCCACTTCGCCCGGCACGGCGCGGGGCCGTTCGGGAGGCATCGGGCGTTCCGCTGGGATGGGGAGGGGCTGCGGACCGTGCCCAATCCGGACCCGGTGCGCCTCG
>Ga0136613_10001603_pt1 | contig 11769 bp, 10 predicted proteins | sample AntDrymUQ2722106_2_FD_106649 | JGI IMG/M metagenome (GOLD analysis project Ga0136613, IMG submission 106649) | Polar desert sand microbial communities from Dry Valleys, Antarctica - metaG UQ272 (21.06) | ecosystem: Environmental > Terrestrial > Soil > Desert | place: Antarctica: Dry Valley... | reverse complement strand
AGTCGTTCTCATCGGAGGTCCGAACTTGAGAGGACCGGAGGCGAAAGTCGTTCTCATCGGAGGTCCGAACTTGAGAGGACCGGAGGCGAAAGTCGTTCTCACCGGAGGTCCGAACTGCGTTGTCATCCGCCACCGAGCCGTAGCCAAACCGGCTGGTCTGCAGCTCCACCTGCGCGCCGGCGCGCGCCAGCGCCCCGCTGAGCGCGTGGTCGTAGGGAGGCGTGAAGGCTGGAGGGTCGACGACGTGGACGCGCACGGGCGGGTCTGACTCTAGGTTGGGAGCGATGGCCGAGGTCGAGCTGAGCTTCTGCGTGGTCAACACCGACCAGCGCGAGCTGCTGGTGCGCGGCCTGGACGCGATCGCCCGCGAACGCCCGGCGCTCCCCTTCGCCACCGAGGTGCTCGTGCTCGACAACGCCTCGCGGGACGGTTCGGCCGGCGCGGCACGCCGTCACCCGACGGTCGACGACCTGGTGGTCAATCGCCAGCGGCGGGGCAAGGGCGAGAACGACACGGCGCTCCTGCGTCGTGCCCGCGGGCGGTTCTGCCTCCTACTCAACGAGGACTCCGAGCTGCGCCCGGGCGCCACGCGCGCGCTGCACGAGGCGCTGCTCGTACGACCGGATGCCGCAGCGGCCGGAGCGCGGCTGCTGCGCCCCGACGGACGGGTGCAGCCCTCGGCCTGGCGCTTCCCCTCGCCGCGCACCGCGCTGGTCGGGGCGTTGTTCCTGCACCGCAGCCTGACCGTGCAGAGTGGCGGGGAGGCGGTGCGCGAGGTCGATTGGGCGCAGTCGGCGGCGTTGCTGGTGCGTCGCGAAGCCGCCGAAGCGGTGGACTTCCTCGACCCGGCGTTCTTCGTGTACTCCGACGAGGTCGACTTCTGCAAGCGCCTGCGTGGCGCTGGCTGGGCGACGCTCTACGTGCCGGCCGCCGAAGCGACCCACCACGAGCAACTTTCCACCGGCGGGGTGCCCGAGCGACGCATCGTCGAGCTGTCGCGCAACCGCGACCGCTACATGCGCAAGCATCACAGCGCGGCGTCCGCGTGGGTGGTGCGCTGGCTCACGGCGTGGACCTACGCGCTGCGTGCGGCGGTCGCGGTCGTCCTCCCGGGCCACTCCCCCCGCCGCTACTGGCGCCACGTCACGGCGACGCTGCACCCGTCGCGGGGGGAGGGGCTGCGCGAGGCGGCGGCCGATCACAACATCGGGAGGCGGCTGTAGGGGTCTGGATCCAGGCGATGCCTCGCTGTGCGGCGGTGGTCGAATCGGCGATGGAGTGCGGCGGGCCGGGCGAACGGCAGCCTCGAGGGAGAAGAGCGCCATCTCTTCACCGAGGTGCTCTGGCCCCTCAGCCGTTGAACTCGTCAGCGAGGAGGTCCATCAGAAGACCATCCCGCCACCTGCCGTCCGGCGCCCGCTCATAGGCACGCAGAACCCCGACGGGCTTGAAGCCGACGGCGGCGTAGCACCGGACCGCGCGCTCGTTGTCCACCGCCGGGTCGATGGTGAACCGGTGATGGCCACGGTCGATGAAGTGGCGGATGGAGACGCGCAGTGCCTCCTGGGCGTAGCCCTCCCCGTGAACCGCCGTCGTCAAGGCGATGTCAAACGCGACGCTCGGGTAGTCCGGGTCGGTCTCCTCATGTACGTGCAGCCACCCCGCCACCGCACCGTCGACGACGATGACGAACGAGGGCTGGGCGCGCATCTCCTCGCGCACGCTGTCGATGTCGTTGCGACCCCACCAGCGCGCTACCTCCGGCTCGGTGAGGATGTCGGTCAGCGCTGCGGCATCGTCGGCGCACACCGGGCGCAGAAGCAGCCGCTCACCGTCCAGCAGCGGCAGCGCCTCGCGATCGTGCAGGCTGTCACTGAGGGCCACAACGGAACACTAGGCCTTCGTCCGCACCTCGCTGCGCCCAAGTTCGATGTCCCCATCACCAAGCAGCTGGTGTGGCCCGGGACGCTTGGGGCCGCAACGCGTCACAGCGCTCCCCGTTCGCCGGGACGTGTCGGGCCCCGGGTCCTCTGAGGGCGCCAATGCGACACCGCCCCCGACGGAACCAGGCCGTGTCGTGCTGCGGCCCCTGGCCAACACCACGTAGCCCCACTTCCTTCCTTCAATGCTGCCCTTCGCTGAGCCCGCCGCCACGCTCGGCGGCTAATCGCGACGCAGGACCCGTCGCGCGCCCGCGATCTCCGCGGGGTGCGGGAAGCGGAACGCGACGAGCAAGAGGGGGATCGCGACGAGCGCAAGCGCGCGGGTGACGAGGCCTGTCGCGCCCGCGGTGGGCAGCGCCAGCTCGCCGATCGCGCTCACGCCCGCCAGCACGCCGACGGCGAGGGCGAGGCGGCGGCGCTCGAAGGGGACGGCGAACAGGCGGCGGGTGAGCAACCGCAGCGTCACGAGCATCGCCACGTAGGCGCCGCACAGGGCGATGCCCGCGCCCGCGACGCCGAGCGGGTCGACGAGGGCGACGAGCAGAAGCAGGTTGACCGCCAGGCCGGCCGCGGCCGCGGGCAGGAGGCGCACCGTGGCGTGCGCGCGACCCGCGATCGATGTGAGCACCAAGACGAGTCCGTACAGCGCCCAGCCCAGCGCCACCCAGGGCAGGGCGGGCGCCGCCTCGACGTAGGACGGGTCGCCGGCGAGCAGGCGCGCGAACCAGCGGCCCAGCAGGAACAGCGCCGCCACCACCAGGCCGGTGGCCACCACGTACCACGTGGTGACCGCGGCGTAGAAGCGACCAGCCCGCTCGTCGTCGCGCACCGAGTGCACGAGCGGCGGCCAGGCGAGCTGGAAGGCGCGCACCGCGATGATGACCACCGTGGCCAGCTTGACCGCAAAGGCGTACAGCCCCGCCGCGGTGAGGCTCTCCACGCGCAGGAGATAGGCGCGGTCGATCACGTTGAGGGCGAAGACCGAGGCGTCGGCGGGCACGGTGGGCGCCCCGAAGCGCAGCAGCGGGCGCAGCAGCCCGCCCTTGGGCCGCAGGCCGACGGCTCCCCGCAGCGCCCACCACACGCCAAGCAGCACCACGGCCGACGCGACGTAGTTGCCGGCCACGTAGCCGCGGGCCCCGCCGTCGAGACCGACGACGAGCACCACGGTGAGCGCCACGGTCAGCAGGACGTTGGCCAGCGAGGCGCCCAGGTATGCGCGGCGGCGCTCCTGGACGCGCAGCAGCGCGTAGGCGACCTCCAGGTTCGTAAATGCCCACAAACCCAACAGGGCCAGGCGCATGAGCGTCGCGTCGTCGACGCCCAGCAGCGCGCGGGCCAGCGGGCCGGCGACCAGCGCCCCGAGGAGGGCGACAGCCGTGCTGGCCGTCAGCACCGTCGCAGTCACCGTCCGGGCCAGCCGGCGCCGCGCGGCCTCGTCGCCCTCGTCGAACCACATCCGCACGATCGCCTCGCCCAGCCCCGCGCGCAGGAGGATCGAGGCCAGGATGATGAACACGAGGACGCTCTCGGCCAGCCCGTACTCGGCCCGGGTGAGCACGCTCGTGTAGAGCGGGATGGTGACGAGGGCCAGCAACCCGGAGACCACGGAGGCCGCCTGGTAGGCCACGCCGGAGGCCAGCAGGCGACGCAGAAGGCGCTCCACGCGCGGGCACGCTAGTGGTTGGCCCCGGGACTACGTGCCGTCGCCGGTGGTCGCCGGCGCCGGCTGACGCCGCACGGTGATCCGGGAGTGTGCCTCCGGCACATGACCGGTCGCCGGGTGGCGACAGGCGGTGATCGGCGACCGCCGGAACGGTGCGTAGTTCCGGGGGCGACCACTAGTGCGGGAGACTGCCCGGCGATGGCGACCGACCGGCCCCTGTGCGTGCTTCTGCTGCCCCGGGCGCTGGGCGGCTTCATCCTGCGAGACCAGGCACAGGACCTGCTGCGCTCGCCCGACGTGGTGGCGCTGGGCCCGCCACGGGTGCCCTACGGAGCCATCGCCCGGCTGCCGGTGGGGCTGCGAGGGGTCGTAGCCGCCGGCACGGCACGGGCGCTGGGCCGGCGGCTGCCGGGCGTCGCGCGGGTGGCGGTGATCTTCCATCCCGTGCAGCTCCCGGTCGCGCGGGCCCTGGGCGCCCAGGAGCTGTGGTACGGGCGCTGGGACCGCTACGAGCACGCCTACGACGCCTCTCCGCGGCGCCGGAGGGGGCTTGCGGCGCTGCACGAGCAGGCTGCGGGCGAGGCGGCGCTGACCTTCGTGGCCTCGGGAGAGCTTCAGCGCCTGGAGCGCGAGGCCGGGCGCGAGGCGACGGTGGTGCCCCTGGCCGCCGACGCCTTCCCGGCCCCGGACCCGGGTACGGCGGTGGTCGCGGTCTCGCTCGGGCACCTGGGCTGGCGCACCGACTGGGCGCTGCTGCGGGCGGTCAGCGAGCGCATGCCCGAGCTGGTGCTCCTACTGGTGGGCGCCTGGCACCCCGAGGAGTGCGCCGGCGACCCCGACTTCGCCGCCTGCCGCGCCGCCCCCAACCTGGTGTGGCTCGGCGCACGCACCGACGACGAGGCGGCGCGGCTGATCCTGTGCGCCGACGTGGGCGTCGTGCCCTTCCGCGTCGAGCCGTTCAACGACGCCGGCCTTCCCTACCGGATCCTCAAGTACGCGCGGCTGGGACGGCGCACGGTCGCCCCCGACCTGGCCGGCGCGCGCACCTGGGAGCGCGCGGTGGACGTCGCTCCCAACGCCGACGCCTTCGTCGCGCAGCTCCGTGCCGCGAGGGGGCGGCGCACGTTCCCGGACGGCGCGCTGCGCGCGTGGGCGCTCGAGCAGACGGCCGCAGCCCAGAACGCGCCCCTGTGGGAACGGTTGCAGGCCCTGGGGCTGGCCGAGCCGTCCTGCCCTGGTGTGGCAGGACAACAGCCAGGTAGGACGTCTGGTGGCTGAGATCGCCGGAGAGAGCGCGGAGTGCATCCCCGAGCTGCGCCCGCTGTGGCTCGCCCTGCGCGACCACCATCACGCGGTCGCGCCCGAGTTCGGGCCGATCTGGGACGACGAGGAGAGCTGGGGCCGCCGGCGTGCCCACCACGAGCGCGCCCTGGCCGGCGCTGGGGCGTTCCTGCTTGTGGCGCGCGAGGCCGGGACCGCGGTGGGCTATGCGCTGGTCACGCTGCGCGGCGCCTCATACACCTGGCGCCACCCGCCGGCCCACGGCGAGCTGGAGGCCATCAGCGTGCTGCCCGAGGCCCAGGGCCGCGGGCTCGGGCGCGCGCTGGTCGAGCGCTCCTACGCCGAACTGGCCGAGCGCGGCATCGACGCCATGACCCTGCGGGTGATCGAGGGCAACGCGCAGGCCCGCGGCTTCTACGAGCACATGGGCTTCGCGCCGTGGGTCGTGGAGCTGCGGGGAAAACGTGTTTCGCCTTCGATCACCGGAACCGGTGATCTCCGGCGACGTTACGGTTGCGGCCCACAGGAGACGTAGGCGCGCAGCGTCCCCGCTCGTTCCAGCGGCGTGAAGCCCGGGCCTGGGACATTGGCCAGCCGGTCGGCGCCGTCGGCGAAGCCGTAGCGCTCCAACGGCTGCTCGCCGACGTAGAAGATGGCCACGCCGCGCTGCGGCCGGTCAGCGCGGGCGAAGGACGCGCGAGCCACCACCTGCTGCGCCGGCGCGTCCAGCAGCCAGCGCGCGTCGGGTACCAGGCGGTAGTTGGGCAGGCTCAGCGGGCCGCAGCCGCCCGCCTGGGCGACCGCGGGGGCAGCCAGGAGCGCCTCCAGGTCGCGGTTGATGCCCTGGACGAAGGCCACCTCGTCGCCCAGGCGCCCGAAGCTGGGCAGCTGCACGACGAAGAAGATCGCCCCGACCACTACCGCGCCCAGTGCCCCGTTGCGCCAGCGGGTGTACCAGGGGTGGCCGCCGGGCAGGGTGGTGAAGCCGGCCACCGCATAGCCGGCGAACAGGCACAGGGCGACGACCGGCACGGTCAGGTAGCGCGGCAGGATCGACAGCCCGGCCAGGCCGGTGCCCACGAAGGTCACCGCGCCCGCGACCAGGAGCGCGAGCGGCACGACGAGGCGGCGCCACCCCAGCAGCCTGACCGCCAACGCGACGCCGAGCACCCCGGCCAGCGCAACCGGTGGCCGGGCGACGTCGGTCACGAAGGCCACGAACGAGCCCGGCACCTCGGCCAGTCCGCGCGGGCGGCCCAGCTCGTCGGCCAGCTCGCTGGTGGCGTTGAGCGAGTACAGCGGGTTGCCGGTGACCGCGAGGTCCACCGCGGCCCACAGCAGCGGCGGCGTCGCCGCGAGGGCGAGGAAGGCCGCACGCCGACCCCACGATCGTCCCGGCAGCGACCACAGCGCGTAGAGCCCAGCGAGCACCCAGCCCTCGGGGCGCAGGAGGCCGGCGGCGACGAGGAGGAGCATCGGGCCCAGGCGCCCGCCGCCGCGGACGGCAACGGTGCCCGCTGCGCCCGCCTCGTCGCGCCCTCGCTCCAGCTCCCACGCCGCCGCCCACAGCACCAGGGCCAGGAAGGGCACGTCGACGTACGCGCGCACGGCGTAGAGCAGGAAGGCGAAGGACGAGCCCACGAACAGCGCGGCCAGAGCGCCGGCCCAGGGGCCGAACAGCGCCCGCGCGGTCCGCCAGGTTCCCCACGTCAGCGCGACGAGGGCGAGCAGCGTGACCGCCACCAGCGCCCGGTCCGCGCCCGTACCCAGCAGCCCGACGACCGCGGCGACGGCGATGTAGAGCGGGTGCTGGGTAGGCGCGGCGTAGGCCTCGAAGCTGGGTGCACGGCCGTCGAGCAGCTCGCGCCCCCAGACCAGGTGGTAGTAGGCGTCGTAGTTGGGGAACGTCGGGACGGCCAGCCACAGCCCCACGACGGCCAGGACGCCCACTGCGACCACGGCGGTCTCCACCCGCCCGCAGCGGCGCGCGGCCATCGGTGGCTCCTCGGGTGGGTCGCGTGGCGGTTCGTCCGGCGATTCGGCACGCGACTTGCCCGGCGAGGCCACTACGCCGGCTCGGGCGCCGGGACGGACGAGGCGCGCGTACTGCTGGCCGAGCCCGCCGCGGCTGCGGGCTCCTCCGCCGCCGCCCCGGCCTCGGCGCCGGGGCGCGCCAGGGCCACCCCCACGCCCAGCAAGGCCCAGGTCAGCGGATCCTCCAGGAAGGCGGCGTAGAGCATCGTGTGGGTGATGAGCGCCACGAACGCCGCGGCCACCGCGGCCCGCGCCGGGCTACGCTCCGCGCCGCGCAGCAGCCGCGTCAAGGCGGCGACCAGCAGCGCCAGGTAGACGACCAGCCCCGCCAGGCCCTGCTCGGCGGCGACGGTGACCGGGATGGTGTGGGAGGCGGCCACGGCACGGCCGCTCGAGGCGTCCAGCTCCGCGCGGTACTCACGTTCGAAGGCACCCGAGCCCAGACCGGCCAGCGGGTCGCGCGCCGCCAGCTCCACTCCGCCGCTGATGAGGTCGTAGCGCCCGCTGGTGGCGTCGTCGAGGTTGGCGGTCGAGCCGAGGTCCAGCCGCAGGACCTGCGGCGCGAGCGCCACGAACCCGGCGCCGGCCACGACGAAGGCCAGCGCGACGGGCAGCGCGCGCCGCCAGCCCCAGCGCAGCGCGGCCAGCACGGTCAGGCCGACGAGCAGGCCGACGAAGGACGACTGCGAGAGCGTCAGCACCAGCCCGCCCCACAGCACGGCCAGCACCGCCACGCCGGCCAGCGCTGTGCGCCCGCGCGCCGTCCACAGCAGGGCGGCGGCGACACCGAGCATGACGACGGCCAGGAAGCGCCCGAAGATGTTGGGGTCGAAGAACAGCGAGTTGATGCGGAAGTACTCCTCGACCTGGTTGGATGCGATGACCTTGGGGTTGAGCAGCAGCGTCCGGGTCGCGTACTCGTAGAAGCCGATCCCCACCAGCACGAGAGCCAGCACGGTGACCACGCCCAGGCAGCGCAGGGCCAGGCCGCGCGTCCATTCCAGCCGCGCCAGCAGGGCGAACAGCAGCGTGAAGGGCACGTAGAAGAAGACGACCTGCTCCAGCGCCGTATCCAGGTCGCTGGAATAGGAGGCCTGCACGGCGAAGAGCACGATCGAGACGCTCAGCAGCCACTCCAGGGCGCCGGGTCGCCGCAGGTGGTCATCGCCCTCCCCCTCGCGCTCGTCGACGGCCTCCCAGCCGCCGCGCCGCTCGGAGCGCAGGACGGGAACGGCCCAGGCCAGCACGCCGGCCCCGATGACCAGGTAGAGGGGCACGAGCAGGCTCGCGTTGGCGCCCCCGGCCTCGATCGGGATGCGCAGCGGAAGCACGGCCAGGGCGACGAGGGGCAGCGCGGTCGGGCGGCGGCGCAGACCCCACGTCGCGACGGCGACCACGACCAGGGCCGCCAGCGCCGCGCCGGCGGCGACCAGCGGCTGCTCGCGCAGCACGCCGAGCTGGTCGCTGGACCAGACCTGGGCGATGAGCAGCACGGGCGTCAGCACCAGCGCGCCGAGCGCGCACGCCGCCCGCCCGCGCAGGCCGGGGGCCAGCAGAGCCCCGCCGGCCAGCAGCGTCGCTACGACGATCCCCGCGATCTGGAGGGCGGCCACTAGTGGTCGTCCCCGGGAATACGTGCCGTCGCTGGGCGCGGTCGGCGCCGGCGGCCGCCGGAACGGTGCGTATTTGCGGGGGCGGCCACTAGCGTCCCAGCAGCGTCCACATGCGCCGCAGCAGGGTGGTCAGCTCGGGGTCGTCGCCTGCCCGCACAGGCAGCTCGGGCAGGCCGGTGCGCAGCACCAGGCCATCGCCCAGGCGCGCGCCGACGATCACGTTGCGTGCGCCCTCCTGGGTTACCGCCGTGGCCGCGAGCTGCGTGCCGCCGGCGAGGTCGAGCGTTTCCTCGAAGGCGCCGAAGCCCGCGAAGGTGCCCCCGGTGCCCGCGAAGAGCTCGAGCTCGTCCTGCGTGGCGGTCACCGTGGTGGGCACGCGACGCACAGGCGCCAGCCGTGCGCCGAACAGGGTGCGCGGGGCGGCGGGGCGCGGCTCGATCACACGGCTGGGCGTCACGCGGGCCGAGCGGCGCAGGGAGTCGGGCCCGGTGACGAGCACGCCGCCGCCGCGCTGCACGAACGTGCGCAGCGCGCGCTGCGCGTCGTCGGGCAGCCAGCGCACCTCCCCGGCCAGCACCACTCCCTCGTGGGCCTCCAGGCCGGGCCCGGCGCCGCGCGCCAGGGCGAGATCGGTCGTGATGTCGTAGCGCAGGTCCTCGCGGTCGAGCGCGATGAGCAGCGGGGCGCCCAGCTCGCGCAGGTCGCGCGGCAGCTCGCCGCCGGCGTAGGGGCGCCGGGTGTCCACGGGGAGGCCGTGCGCGAGGGTGTCCGGCCAGCCGTCGCCGTCGTCGTCGACACGGTTGCGCCCCTGCCAGGTGATCGCGGGCAGGACGACGAGGACGTCGCGGGCCTGCTCGCCCTGGACGTAGAACGGTGTCCGCGCGACCTCGCCGCCGGGCGTGCGGGCCTCGAAGATATAGAGGCCCGACCTGCCGCCGGGCGCCTGGAAGCGCACGAGCCGGGACTGCGAGCCGCTGCCGTCCTTGCGCACCTCGCCCGAGCCCGCGCGGCGCACCTCCCAGGTGAAGTCGCCGGTGGCCGAGGCCACGGCGACCTGCATCGGCTCCTCTGCGGCCACGGGGGCGTGGGGCGCCTGGGCGGTGAGGTAGCGCACGCGGATGCCGCCGCGGCCCTCGAGGCCCTCGCCGTACCCGGGTGCGGGCGGAAGCTGGGCGACCGACTCGCCGATGTTGCCCGCCTCGTCGCGCGAGCGTGCCACCACCAGGTAGGTGCCCGCCGGGACGGGCTCGCCCTCGTCGTCGGTGGCGTCCCAGAACCAGGTCTGCACCTGATCGCCGTCGGGTAGCTCGCGCGGCTCGATGACCTGCCGCGCAGGACGCACGTCGGTGCGCCAGACCTCCACCTCGCGGTTGTCGCCGGGGACCGACACGCGCACCCTGGCCGGATCGCCGTCGGCACTGGGCAACACCTCCGGCCCGGGGTCGTCTTCGGGGCCGATGGAGACGACGCGCGGGTTGGGGGGCACCGTGTCCTTCTCGACGGCGCGCGCGACGGTGATTGACCGGCCCTGGCGGCGCAGGGACAGGCGGATACGATATGTGCCGTCTGGCGCCATGGCGCCCTCGTCGGTCGTCCCGTCCCAGTCGAAGATCTGACGGTCGTAGGCCTCGGTCTCCTCGCCGTCAGCCAGGGTCCGCACCACCTCGCCGTCCTCGTCGACCACCCGGACGCTCATCTGGTCGTCGCGCTTGAGCATGAAGCTCCACCGGGCGCGGTCCTTGCGCCCGTCCTGGTTGGGGGAGAACAGCGGGCGGGCCTCGGCCTCGAGCACCAGCGACGGGGTCGCCTTGAGGCGCTGGGCGACGAAGAACGCGCCGAAGGTGGCGACGACCAGCAGCGCGAAGGCAACCTTGGCGACGCGGGTCACACCCAATCGCCTCCGGCGACCGGCGCACCCGCCCGCCTTCGGCGACGGGCAGGGGCAGGCAGGCGGTGCACCGAGCCGTTGGGTGGGCGGAGGGCCAGCGCGTCGGGCCCCAGGGAGTCGAGCAGCGCGGCGCGGATGGTGCCGCCGTGGCAGACCACCAGCGCGGGCCCGTCGACGGCGGCGCGGATGTCGGCCACGGCCGCGGCCACGCGCACATGCTGCTCGCCGATCGCCTCCCCGCCTGGGAAGCGGAAGGCCTCGTCGGCGTCGATCCAGGCCTGGTAGGCCTGGGGCTCGGCGGTCGCGACCTCGTCGTGCAGGCGTCCGGCCCAGTTGCCCACGTCGACCTCGACGAGCCGCTCCTCGGGCAGGGGCTCGAGGCCCAGCACCTCGCCGGCGATCGACGCGGTCTCCCATGCGCGCAGCAACGGGCTGGCGTACAGGGCGACGACGTGCTCGTGGAGCACCTCGGTGGCCAGCTCACGGGCCTGCGCGCGACCCGTGTCGTTGAGCGGGGGATTGCGGCGACCCTGAAAGCGCCGCGCGCGGTTGTCGTCGGTCTCCCCGTGACGGGCGAGGAGGATCATCGTCGTGGTGGAGCTAGTGGTGGTGTTCGCACATACGTGTCGTCGCCGGGGGTTGCCGGCGCCGGCCGCCGGAACGGTGCGTATGTGCGAATGCCGCCACTAGTGGTCCGTCCTGTAAGTCCGTGCGTGTTTGGGCGGTTGCCGGCGCCGGCTGGCAAGGACGCAGTGAGGGAGTGGGCCTCTAGGCCCATGACCGAGCGAGGACGCCGCCAGACGGTGATCGGCGGCCGATCCACACGAGTGCGGACTTGCAGGATGGGCCACTAGTGGTGGTCCACTAGTGGCGCCGCCACCTGACACCGTGACCGAACGCACTCTCTCCCTTCCGGCCACCGCTGCCGCCCCGCAGATGGCCCGCCGCCACGTGGCCGGTGTCCCCGGGCTGGGCGGGCGGCTGGGCTACGAGGTACTGCTGCTCACCTCAGAGGTCATCACCTTCTTCCTGGCCGAGCGCGAGCCCGACCCCTCCGACCGGCTGGACCTCACGGTGCGCGTGGCGCCCGACCACGTGCGCGTCGAGCTGTCGGGTTCCGTCCCCGCCGAGACGGTGGAGCGCGCCCTGCACTCCCGCGACTCCCCCTCGCTGGGCGGCTACGGCCTGCGGATCCTCGACCGCACCGCCCGACGCTGGGGAGCAGAGCGCGCCGACGGGCTCACGCTCTGGTTCGAGTGTGACGTCGCCGACGGTCCCCGCTTGCGGTGACCGGGTCTGACGTCGCCGACGGTCCCCGCTTGCGGTGACCGTCGGCGAAACCGT
>Ga0136613_10001601_pt1 | contig 11776 bp, 11 predicted proteins | sample AntDrymUQ2722106_2_FD_106649 | JGI IMG/M metagenome (GOLD analysis project Ga0136613, IMG submission 106649) | Polar desert sand microbial communities from Dry Valleys, Antarctica - metaG UQ272 (21.06) | ecosystem: Environmental > Terrestrial > Soil > Desert | place: Antarctica: Dry Valley... | reverse complement strand
GAGGACGGTGCACGCGCCGCATTGGCTCGTGTCGCAGCCGACGTGCGTGCCCGTGAGCCCGAGCCCGTCCCGGAGCGCATGGACGAGCAGCGTCCGCGGTTCGACCTCGACGGAACGCCGCTCGCCGTTGATCACGAGCTCGAGTTGCCGGGCCGCGGGCATCTGTCCAGTCTATGCAGGCGCGATCGGCCCACTCGGCGGTTCGGCCTGGGGCGAGGCCGCGCTCTAGAATCGAACTTGCAGTGGAGGCCGTCGAGGTCGAAGAGATCACGCGCGTCTTCGAGCCGCGGCGGCGCAGTGGGACGCGCGTCGTCGCTCTCGAAGAGGTATCGCTGACCGTTCCGACCGGCGAGATCCACGGCCTCCTTGGCCCGAACGGAGCAGGCAAGACGACACTGGTGAAGATCCTCTCCACGGTTCTCTTGCCGACGTCGGGGAAGGCGCGCGTCCTCGGCCACGATGTCGTCGACGAGACCGAAGCCGTCCGTCCACTCATAGGCATTGTGTTCGGCGGCGAGCGAGGTCTCTACTGGCGTCTCACCGGGCGTCAGAACCTCGAATACTGGGGTGCGCTCTACAAGCTTTCTTCGCGTGGGGCGAAAGCGCGGGCGCAGCAGCTACTCGAGCGTGTCGGCATGGTCGACAAAGCGGACGAGCGGGTCGAGGAGTACTCACGCGGCATGAAGCAGCGACTCCACCTCGCCCGCGGTCTGATGGGCGACGGCAAGGTGCTGTTCCTCGACGAGCCGACAACCGGGATGGATCCGCTCGCGGCGCGGGAGTTCCGATCGCTGATCGGCGAGCTCCGCGACGAGGGTCGGACGATTCTGCTCGCGACACACGACATGGTCGAGGCCGAGATGGTCTGCGACCGGGTCACGCTGATCGATCGCGGGAAAGTCATCGCGACCGAATCCCCGCGGACGCTCGGGCGGGTGCTCTCGCGCTTTCAGCGGATCGATGTCGAAGGGGTGCCTCCGGCTGTGCTCGACGAGATCCAGGCGATCCAAGGCGTGACGAGCGTGACGGCGGTCGACGGCGCCGGCACGCGGATCGAGGTCGACGAGGAGGGAGCGACGCAGCTTGTGCTCGAGCGACTTGTGGGTGCGGGCGCCACTTCGGTGCGCACGAGCCTGCCCAGCCTCGAAGAGGTGTACGTCCAGCTGATAGGCGAGCGAGGGATGGAGATCTAACTCGTGCACGGTCTTGTCGCAGGCTTTCGGTTGGAGCTGCGGCTCGTGCGTGCGAACCCGGACGCGCTGATTCCGCTCGTCACGGCGCCGCTCTTTGCCATCATCTTCCTGGCGATCTTTCGCCAGAGCGGGCGACCGGACCTCGAATCAGATGCGCTCATGGCGCCGGTGCTGATGTCGCTGTGGTGGATCGCGCTCCTGCAGGCCGGGACGATGATCACCGGAGATCGCTGGCAAGCGGTTCTCGAGCCGATGATCGCCGCGCCCACAACCCTTGCCTCGGTGCTGCTCGGGAGGGTTGCGAGCCTGATGTGTGTCGGGCTCGTCTCCTTCTTCGAGGTCTGGGCCGCCGGGTGGCTCTTCTTCGGCGTCTCGATCCCGTTCGAGCATCCCGGCGCGCTCGCCCTGACGCTCCTCGCGACGGCCTTTGCGATGGCCGGCGCGGCCGTCGCCTTCGCCGCGCTGTTCGTGATGACGCGGAACGCCTACACGTTCATCAACTCCGCGAGCTTCCCGTTCTACGTGCTCGGGGGCGTGCTCGTCCCTGTCGCGTTTCTCCCAGGTTGGCTCCAGCCCGTGTCCAGCGTGATCTTCCTGTCCTGGAGCGCAGATCTGCTGCGCGCGAGCTTGAAGGAGCCGGATGTGGACGACTTCTGGATCCGGCTCGCTGTGGTGATCGTGCTGGGCGTGATCAGCTTCGCGATCGGGCGCGTGCTGCTCCACCACATCCTGCGGCGCATGCGTGCAAACGGCGAACTGGCGACGGCGTGAACGCAGCGGCGACGGTCAACGTCATGCGCCACGCGTTCCATGCGGGGCTCGCCGACTATCGCGCGATCTTCACCTGGAGGAGCTGGCTCGCCGGGTGGTTCGTCCGCGTGCTCTTCCAGGTGTCGTTCTTTGCCCTGATAGGCGAACGCTTGGGAGACGACGAAAAGACTTCCTACCTCCTCGTCGGCAACGCCATGCTGGTCGCAGGCCTGCTGGGGATCTTCTCGCTGAACCTGACCTCGGCCGAACGGTGGGCGGGGACGTTGCCGCTTCTCGTCGCGAGCCCGTCGAGTCCGATCCTCGTCTTCTCTGCGCGCGGCGCCTACCTTGTCGTCGACGGCGCTCTGAGCGCGATCGCTGCGCTGTTCGTCGCCGGAGCGATTTTCGGAATCGACCTGCCGTGGCCACGAGTTCTCGCGGTCGTTCCCGTCACGTTCGTCATCGCGCTCGCGTCCTACGGCTTCGGGACATTTCTCGCCGGGGTCGTCTTCCGCTTCCGAAGCATCAACAGCCTCGTCGTGGTGACGACCTACGTCGCCCTCATGGCGGCGTGCGGCGTGAACGTGCCGCTTTCGTACTATCCGGAACCGCTCGAGCTGCTTTCGCGTTTCCTCCCTTTGACGAACGGTCTGCTCGCGATCCGTGGGGTGTTCGACGGCGCTCCGGCCGCCGAGATCCTCGGCGATGCCGCGCTCGAGGCGGCTGTGGGCATCGGCTGGATGGCCGCCGCGCTCCTGAGCTTCAACCGGCTCGCGTCGCGGGGCCGGCGCGACGGATCACTCGACTACGGCGCATAGCCGGTACGACTCAGGCGGCGAGCGCGGAAAGCTTGTCGCGCAGATACGTGAGATAGGGTTGCGGGTCGATCGTCGACGAGCCGGTGAGCCGCTCGATCGTCTCCTTGGGCGTGAGCTTGCGCCCGAGCGAGTAGAGGTTCTCGGTGAGCCACGTTGACAGCCCCTCGAGCTCGCCTGCCTCGAGCTGCGCGTCGAGGTCGGGAATCGCTTCCCGCACGACCGACCAGATCTGGAGCGAGATCACGTTGCCGAGCGCGTAGGTCGGGAAGTAGCCGATCCCGCCGCTCGACCAGTGGACATCCTGGAGAACGCCTCGCGCGTCGTCGGGAACGTCGACGCCGAGCAGCTCGCGCATTGCTTCGTTCCACGCCTCCGGGACGTCCTTCGGGGAGAGAGTCTCCTCGATCAAGCGCCGCTCGAGGTCGAAGCGGAGGATGATGTGGAGGCTGTACGTCGTCTCATCCGCCTCCACGCGTAGCAACCCCGGCTCGGCGCGGTTGATCGCCGCCATGAAGGGGTCGAACTCAACGGCGCCGAGCTGCTCGGGGAAGGTCTCTTGCAGCGGCTCATACCAGTGCGACCAGAATGGACGGCTGCGGGCGACGAGGTTCTCCCAGGTCCGGCTCTGCGACTCGTTGAGGCCGAACGACGGCGAATTCGCGAGCGGCGTCCGATCGAACGAGGACGCGATGCCATGGGCATAGAGGCCGTGTCCCGCTTCGTGCATCGTCGACCAGAACGAGTCGAGCCCCGTCGGGTGGTACCTGGTCGTGAGTCTCACGTCGCGTGTGGAAAACGACGTGCAGAACGGGTGCACGGTCGGATCGAGCCTCCAAGAGCCGTTCTCGAAACCGACCGTCGCCAGTACGCGTTCAGCAAAGTCGCGCTGGAGCTCGGGCTCGTAGGGCACGTCGAGGAAGGACGCGTCGATCCGGGGCGCCTCCCGCACCAGCTCGGCAAGCACCGGGCGGATCGTGTCGAAGATCTCCGTGACCTCGGTGGTCTTCATGAACGGCTCGAAGTCGTCGAGCAGCGGCGTGTAGGGCGAATCGTCCCACTCGAAGCACTCGGCATAGCGCTTCTTGAGCTCGAAATTCCGCTCGAGCGTCGGGAGAAATGCGGCAAAGTCGTTGTTCGCACGGGCGTCGACCCAGATCTGATGCCCTTGCGCGCCGGCGAGGAGCATCTCGGAGCGGAGATCTGTGGGGATGCGCTTGGCTTTCTCCCAGTCGCGGCGGGCCACGCGGATCAGGCTCGCGTCCTCTGAGTCGTGCTCGAGCGACTCCTCGTACGGACGAAGCTTCTCGAGCAGGCTTCCGATCTCGCCGTCGACGAGCTTCTCGTGGGCGATGCGACCGAGCGTCGCGACCGCCTCCGACCGTGCCGGACCGCCGAGTGTCGGCATCTTCACGCGCTGATCCCAGAGGCCCAGGAAGAACATTCGCCCGAGATCCGAGATCTCGGCGAGCCGCTCGCGGAGCGTGCGAAGGTCAGCGTCCACTGCTTGTGACTCTATCCAGGCGGGGTAGGATCGGCGGCCGTGAACGTCCCGACCGTCGGCGACTCCCGCTTGGGCTGTCCTCTTCGCGCTCTGGATCCTGCGAGCTTTAGCAGGAGGTCACGGCGTGACTGATCCGGCAATCGAGACGCTCCTCGCCGAAGAGCGCCGGTATCCGCCTCCCGAGGAGTTCTCCGAGCAGGCGAATGCGAAGGCCGACATCTACGACATCCCCTTCGAGGAGTTCTGGGAGCGGGAAGGACGCGAGCGCGTCACCTGGTTCGAGCCGTTCTCGTCCCTGCTCGAGTGGGAGCTCCCCTACGCCAAGTGGTATCTCGGCGGGAAGATCAACGTCGCCTACAACTGCCTCGATCGTCACGTCGAGGCCGGACTCGGGGAGAGGGTCGCCTACTACTTCGAAGGAGAGCCGGTCGGAGAGCGCGCGCCGATTACGTACTCCCAGCTCCTCGAGGAGGTGGTCAAGTCCGCGAACGGGTTGAAGGCGCTTGGCGTGGGCAAGGGCACCCCGGTCGGCATCTATATGGGCATGGGGCCGGGTCTACCGGTGGCGATGCTCGCGTGCGCGCGCCTAGGGGCGCCGCACACCGTCGTCTTCGGAGGCTTTTCCGCCGAAGCGCTGGCGGATCGGCTGAACGACATGCGCTGCGAGATCCTCCTGACCCAGGACGAGGGCTGGCGCCGTGGGCAGACAGTTCCGCTCAAGAAGAACGCAGACGAGGCGCTCGAGTCTTGCCCGGGGGTGAGGAAGGTCGTCGTCGGCCAGCGCACGCGCGCCGAGGTGCCGATGACGAAGGGGCGCGACATCAGCTGGTCCGAGCTCGTCGAGGGCCAGTCCTCGGACGCTGCCTCGTGTCCCTGCGAGCCGATGGACTCGGAAGATCTCCTCTATCTCCTGTACACGAGCGGTACGACCGCGAAGCCGAAGGGGATCGCCCATACGACCGCGGGCTACCTGGTCGGCGCGGCGACGACGCACCACTACGTCTTCGACCTGAAGCCCGACACCGACGTCTTCTGGTGTGCCGCGGATATCGGCTGGGTCACGGGGCACAGCTACATCGTCTACGGGCCTTTGTGCAACGGGGCGACGAGCGTTCTCTACGAGGGCACTCCCGACTTCCCCGACAAGGACCGCTGGTGGGACATCGTCGAGCGCTACGGCGTCACGATCCTGTACACGGCGCCGACGGCCATTCGCGCCCACATGAAGTGGGGGCCGGAGCACGCGGAACAGCACGACCTCTCGTCCCTGCGGCTGCTCGGAACCGTCGGCGAGCCGATCAACCCGGAAGCGTGGATCTGGTACCGCGAGCACATCGGCGCAGACCGTCTTCCCGTCGTCGACACGTGGTGGCAGACGGAGACCGGGATGATCATGCTCACCCCACTACCAGGTGTGACCACGGCCAAGCCAGGCGCCGCGACGAAACCGTTTCCCGGGGTCGAGGCGGCTGTCGTCGACGATCGCGGGCAGGAGGTCGGCCCGGGCGGAGGCGGCTACCTGGTGCTGAAGCGTCCGTGGCCCGCGATGACGCGTGGGATCTTCGGAGACGACGAGCGTTTTCGTGCCACCTACTGGGAGCGCTTCCCCGGCATGTACTTCGCGGGCGACGGCGCCCGGGTCGATGAGGACGGCGACTTCTGGCTGCTCGGGCGGGTGGACGACGTCATGAACGTGTCCGGGCATCGGATCTCCACGATCGAGGTCGAGTCCGCGCTGGTCGATCACCCGAGCGTGGCGGAAGCCGCGGTCTGCGGGCGCGCGGATTCGCTCACCGGACAGGCGATCGTCGCGTTCGTGACGTTGAAGGGCAGCGAGGAGGCCTCGGTGGAGATGCTCGATGTCCTCCGCAATCACGTCGCCGTGAAGATCGGCCCCATCGCGAAGCCCGCGAACATCGTCTTCACGCCGGAACTTCCCAAGACCCGCTCGGGAAAGATCATGCGCAGGTTGCTCCGCGACGTGGCGGAGGAAAGACCTCTTGGAGACACGACCACGCTCGCGGATCCCACCGTCGTGGCCGAGATCGCCGATCGCGCCGTTGCTCAGCCCGCCGAGGAATAGCTACCCGGCCGCAGCAACGGACCGCTGGAAGGCGGCGACGGTACGCGTGACGTCCTCGTCGCTGGTCCGCCAGTTCGAGACCGAGATCCGGATTGCGAAGCGGCCGTCCCAGGTCGTCCCACTCATCCACGCCTCGCCGCTTTGTTGCACGGCTTCGAGGACCGCGTGGGTCATCTCGTCGTCACCGAAACGCAAGAGCACCTGATTCAGGACGACCTCGTTCAGGATCTCGCAACCGGGCAGCCGTCCGAGCTCCTCCGCGAACCGCATCGCATGCCGGCAGCAACGCTCGACGAGCGCGGCGACGCCCGACGTACCGAGGGAGCGGAGCGCCGCATAGACCGTCAGTCCTCGGGCGCGACGCGAGAACTCGGGTGTCCAGTCCATCTGATCGCGAGCTGCGTTCGGGTCCGCGACGAGGTACTCGGCCGTCATCGCCATGGCCGCGCGGTGGGCGTCCGGGTGGGCAACGAACGCGAGACCGCAGTCGTACGGGACGTTGAGCCACTTGTGCGCGTCGGTCGCCCACGAGTCCGCCTCAGCGACTCCCTCGACGAGGTGGCGCAGCGCGGGTGAGGCGGCGGCCCAGAGCCCGAAGGCGCCGTCGACATGGAGCCAAGCTTCGCCAGTCCTGGCAAGCTCTGCGATCTCCGGCAGCGCGTCGAAGGCGCCGGTGTTCACCTCGCCCCGCCTGCGCGCACACGATCGCCGGGCCCTCGTGCTGCGCAAGTGCGACCTCCAGAGCCTTTGGGCGCATTCGACCCTGGTCATCCACCGTCACCGCCACGGTCGACTCGGTGCCGAGCCCGAGGAGGCGCAAAGCGCGATCGACGGTCACATGGCGCTTCCCACCGACGAAGACGCGGACACACGGTCCGCCGCTGAGCCCGTTGCGCTCGACATCCCAACCTGCCCGCTCGAGCACGGCGTGCCGAGCAGCAGCGAGGCACGTGACATGTGCCATCTGACAGCCGGTCACGAAGGCAAACGAGGTCGCCGGGGGGAGCCCGAAAAGCTGCTTGAGCCACTCGCCGGCGACCTCCTCGACGACGGCAGCTGCGGGCCCGCCGACGACGAGGCCGGCGTTCTGATCCCAGGCGCTCGTCAGCCAGTCCGCCGCGAGCGCGGCGGGCAGCGCGCCGCCGATGACGAACCCGAAGTAGCGGCCGCCCGGAATCGCGACCACCCCTCGGTCGGCCGCAGCGGCAAGCGCTTCGACCACGGTCAGCGGATCGATCGGTACGGACGGCAGCGGGCCGCCGATCTCTCGACGTAGCTCCTCGACCGAGGCGGCAGGCCACACGGGTCGCTCGTCCAGGGAGTCGAGAAAGTCAGCCGCGATCTCCGCGGTACGTCGTAAGAGCTCCCGCTCGCTCACGCGTCGAGTCTATGCAGCGGAGACTCGACCCTCGCCCAGCAGTCTTGCATCGAGCATCTAGCTGTCTAGGCGATCAGCTTCTCGAAGCGCGCAGGATCGTCGAACGGCCCGACGACCGCCAGGTAGAGCCGTTTCCCCTCGAGCAGATCCCGGGCGACGCGCTGGATGTCCTCGGCTGTGACCGCGTCGATCTGGCGCAAGAGCTCCTCCGGCTCCTCGATCTCTCCCTCGAGAACCTCGCGGCGCAGTCCGTACTGGATCGTGCCCTGCGGGCTTTCGAGCCTGAGGACGAACCTGCCCTTCGAATACCCACGCGCTTTCTCGAGCTCCTCGGCGGGTACGGGCTCTGCAGCGATCCCCTTGAGCTCGCCGAGAATGGTGGTGATCGCTTCGTCCACGCGATCGACGTCGACTCCCGCGCCCGAATAGAGCGTGCCCACGTCCGTGTACGAGCCGCTGCCGGCGTGGACGTAGTACGCGAGCCCGCGCTTCTCCCGCACCTCGGTGAAGAGCCGGGAGGACATCCCTCCCCCGAGTACCACGGTAAGGAGCTGGAGCGCGTACCGATCCGGGTGTCCGATCGGGTAGCCCCGCACTCCGAGGATGAGGTGAGCTTGCTCCGACTGCTTGGTGTGCAGGAGAACGGGAGATCTGTCGGGGGGCAGTTCGACCGGGGGAACCGTACCGGTCTGTTGCGTCTCGATGCCTCCCAGAAGCCCTTCGAGGTGCTCGATGAGCCCGTCCCCGATCCGACCCCCGACGCCGACGACGATCCGCTCCGGCTTGTACCAGGCATCGACGTAGGACATGAACGTCTCGCGCGTCGTCGCCTCGATGGTCTCCTTCGTTCCGAGAATGTCCCAGCCCAGCGGCTGGTCGGCGTAGAGCAGACGGTCGTAGACGCTGCCGATGTAGCGCTGGGGGTTGTCGAGGTACACGTTCATCTCCTCGAGGATCACGCCTTTCTCCTTCTCGATCTCGGAGGAATCGAAGCGCGAGTTCAGGAGCATGTCGCTGAGCACGTCGAACGCGATATCCCGCGTCTCGGAGCCGCACTTCACGTAGTACCCGGTGACCTCTTTGCCGGTGAAGGCGTTGAACTCGCCGCCGATTGCGTCGATCTCCGTCGCGATCGTGCGTGCTGTCGGGCGTCGCTCGGTGCCCTTGAAGAACATGTGCTCGGAAAAGTGGGCGATCCCCTTCGCCTCCGCGGTTTCGTAGCGCGAGCCGGCGGCGAGCATCACGAAGCAGGACACCGAGTTGACCTGTGGCATGGACGCGGAGACGACGCGGATGCCGTTGCCGAGAGTCGTCTTCTCGAAGACGGCCATGGCGCTCGATGGTATAGACAGGCCTCGTGCCTGGACAGATGACCCTTTCGGCCATCGCCCTTCAGCCCGAGTGGCTCGGGCAGGTGCCGGAGCGGGCAGGCCCGAAGCGGTTGCCGCCGGACGCTCGCGTGCTCTTCACCGGGTGTGGAACCTCCTTTCATGCGGCGCTCGCCTGTGGGCCGGCGGCGCAGGCCCTCGAGATCGTGCTCGGAAACGCGCCTGAGGCGGACGTCCTCGTGGCGATCAGCCACGAGGGCACAACCTCTCTGACCCGCGAGGCGGTCGAAGCGTTCGAGGGTGAGAAGTGGCTCGTTACCGGAGCTCCCGAGAGCCCACTCGCGCGTGCCGTCGACCACGTCGTCGTCGCGACTCCCGAGCTCGAGCAGAGCTACTGTCACACGGTGAGCTACACGTGCGCGATCGCAGCCGGTCGCGCGCTGCAAGGGGAGAACGTGAGTGAGCTGCCGGGTGCTGTCGAGCGCGAGCTCGCTACCGATCCGCTCGGCGCCTCCAAGCATCAGCGGTTCCTCGTCGCGGGGGCGGGAGACGACACCGCCACCGTGCTGGAGGCGGTGCTCAAGCTTCGAGAGGGCTCACATGTCGCGGCCGAGGCGCACCACACGGAGCAGCTCCTGCATGGCCATCTCGCTGCGATCGACTCCAGCGTTCGGTGTTTTGTGCTCGAGGGCCGGGGCCGCGGTTCCGAGCGAGCACGCGACGTCGAGCGAGCGCTCGGCGAGGTCGGCTGCGAGGTTACGGTTCTCCCGACGACCCATCCGGTCGTGGACATCGTCCGCTTCCAACGGCTGACGGTCGACCTCGCCGCTGCGCGCGGCATCGATCCGGACTTGATCAGGTGGGACGAGGAGCCCTGGGACCGGGCTCGTAAGTCGTACGACTAACGGTCCTGCAAGCGGTACACGAAGCGGAGCGCCTGCCAGCGTTCGTCGATCGAGCAGGACTTGTTGTCGACGAGGCCGTGTGCGAGGCCGATCTCCTGGACGGCTTCGAAGGTCAGGTCGCCCTCGATCTTCGCCGACTTCTTCGGCCACGCGATCCAGAGCCCGTCGGCCGGGTCGAGGGTCGCCTTCAGGCCCTCGAAGCGGTGTTCGAGATCTTCCCGGCTCGTCGTGAAGAACACCACGACCCCGGCGCCTGGCTTCGCGCCGAGCTTTTGCGAGAGCGGGGTTTCCGAGTAGTCCTATCGGCCATGCCACGCGGCCAGCAGCTCGGCCTCGCGCTCGGGGCTGGGGCCGGCGGCGTCGGTTGTCGCGGCGTGCTCGAGAGCCCCGCGAACGGTGTCCACCAGGGGCTGGAACCGCAGACCCGCCTCGAGAGCGCGCCGGACGTCGACCTGATCGGCGCCGGCCATGGACGGGTCGGCGATCCAGAGCGGCAGCTCCATCCATTCGCCGACCTCGTGCTCGAGCAGGAACTCGGACGACACCCATGTGATCTCGGAGTCGGTCCCAGCGACGGTGCGACAGGTCTCCAGGAGCTCGGCCCAGGAGACACCGGGGTGCGTCGCGTTGAAGATCCCGGCGACGTCGCGCTCGCAGAGGTCGACGATCCACTCGCCAAGGTCACGGACGTCGACGAACTGTGTTTGCTTTTCGTGAGGAGCAGGGGCTAGAACCTCACCTCCGCGCACGAGCCGGTGAGGCCAGTACGTGAAGCGCCCGGTTGGATCGTGGGGGCCGACGATCAAGCCGGGCCTGACAACGAGAGCCCGCTCTCCGAACGTCTGGAGCACGGCCCCCTCGCACTGAGCCTTCAGCGGACCATAGCTCTCATTGGCGATTTCGTCGCTCGGCAGGTCCCCGAGTGCAGCCAGCGGGCTTTCCTCGCGCACAGGCTCGCTGAAGTCGGCATAGACCGAGATCGTCGAGACGAAGCAGTAGCGGCCTGATCCGGCCAACGCTACGGCAGAGTTGCGAACCAGATCCGGGAGATAGCCAGACGTGTCGATTACCGCGTCCCACTCGCGACCTGCCAGTACCCGGAGATCTCCGGAGCGGTCGCCGCGCAGCTTCTCCACTTCGGGATACAGCTCGAAGTTCGTCTGCCCTCTGTTGAGGAACGTGAGCTCGTGGCTGCGGGCGAGAGCGGTGTCCGCGACCGCCCGGCCGAGAAACTTCGGCCCGCCCAGGACGAGCAGCCTCACGTGAGCTCTGCGAGACCGGCGAGCAGCCGATCGACCTCGTCCTCGGTGTTGTAGTGGACGATTCCCGCCCGCACGGCTCCGTCCTCGAGCACCAGGTGCCGCATCGTCTCGAGCGCGTAGTAGTTGCCGTGCCAGACGGCGAGATCGCGTTCTGCGAGCAACGTCGCCACCGACTCGGGCGAGCGGCCGGGAACGTTGAAGCAGAAGGTCGGCACTCGACCGCTCATCGTGCGAAGGCCGTAGAGCTCGACCCCCCCGTCGGGGATTCCTGCGAGGAAGCGCTCCCCGAGCGCGGTTTCGTGCGATTGGATCGCGTCCCAGCCGAGCGAGTTGACGTGATCCACTGCGGCGACAAAACCCGCGAGTAGCTCGTGCTGCGACGTTCCGAGCTCGAACCGGTGCCCGACGGGCTCGTCCGCCGCAGGTCGGACCTTGTACGGCCGCCAGGACTCGAGCAGCTCGCGCTTCCCGTAGGCAAGGCCGAGATGAGGCCCGAAGAACTTGTACGGCGAGCAGATGAGAACGTCGACGTCCCACGCGGTGACGTCGATCGGCCCG
>Ga0136613_10001600_pt1 | contig 11777 bp, 15 predicted proteins | sample AntDrymUQ2722106_2_FD_106649 | JGI IMG/M metagenome (GOLD analysis project Ga0136613, IMG submission 106649) | Polar desert sand microbial communities from Dry Valleys, Antarctica - metaG UQ272 (21.06) | ecosystem: Environmental > Terrestrial > Soil > Desert | place: Antarctica: Dry Valley... | reverse complement strand
GGCCATCGTGGTGCTCCTTTCGTCGATCGACTTGGACGTCAACCGACGAGTCTGGAACCCGCGGTGGCCGGACTCTCGTCTGACTACCCGGGCGCCGCTACACCACTTCTACCGACGTGACCATCCGAAAGGAGGGCTATCCGGTCTCAGGCATGAAGGTAGGGAGGCTGACGCCGCGAAACGGTTGGGTGTCTCCGCGAACCTGAGCCACATGAAGCTCGCAGTTGCGAGCGCCCCATCCGTATGCGAGCTGGACGAGTTCGCCGCAGTGCACCGGCACGAGGAAGAGCGGCATCCGGCCCGAGTACTGATTCAACTCGGCGAGCAGGAGCGCGGCTGCCTGCTCCTCCGTCCGCGCAACTCCGGGACCGATCATGTTGCAGAGCGGGTGGCCTATCGATGCGAGAAAGCCGTCGAGGCCGCCACGACCATCCTCGATCACCGAGACGTGCCAGAGCCCGTCGGGATTGTCGACAAAGTGGCGGTAATCCTTCGCACGGATGATGCCGCTGACCTCGATCTCGACCGCCGCCATCGCTTCGATATCGCCGGCGGCGGCTGGTCGGACGCGCTCGCTCACCGGGAGTTCTGCCCGGAGGCCCTCGGCGGGCACCGGCAGGACCATGTCCTGATACGTCAGGCGCGGAATAAAACCAGCGCGCGTGTAAAGAGAGAACGAGTCTAGGTTCATCGCGCTCGAGACCAGCCGCAACGGCTTGCCAGCGCGATCGGCCGCCTCGCAGATGAAGCCGAGCAGGGCCCGCCCGATGCCCTGGCCAAAGTAGACCGGATGCACGGTCATGATCCCGAGCGCGAGGTGCAGCTCTCGCTCGCGGTAGAAGCACGAACCCATTAGCCGTCCGGTCTCCGTGCTCTCCGCCACCAGGCAGCATCCGGGATCGAGCGTCTCGTAGACCTCGCAGAAGACGTGGGTCGCATCCGGCCCGCCGGCGAAGAACGTCGGGCGCCCGTTCGCGACAGACCAGTAGTTCAGCGACACATAGATCAGGTCGGCGACCTCCGACCAGTCGCTCCTCTCCATTGCTCGCAGGCGGACATCGGACATGAACAACTCCTAACCTGGGCATTGAGGGATGCGGCTCCGACTGCCCTCCGTGAACGGGCCTTACGTCGGAACCGGCAACTCGACGTTTACCGTCACCGGCTGGCCGCCCTTGGCTGCTGACTCATCTATCGCGCAGCACAGCTCCATCGACTTCCACGTGTCGTGGATGGAGGCGTGCGACTCGACATCCTGCTCGATGCAGTCGATGAAGTGCTCGATCTCCGCCGGAAACGGGTGGTGGGACACGTCGCCGGAGCTCGGCTCGATCGTCGGGAACTTCCAATAGCCGAGGCTGCCAGGGTAGTGCTTCGAAGAGAAGACCTCGTTGTTGACGATCGTGGCCTCCGTCCCCAGCAACTTGCAGTTCAGGATGTAGGGGGTGTCGGCCTCGAAGACCGTAGCGAGCTTGCCAACGGCGCCGTTCGCAAACCGGACGGACGCAACGATGTTCGGATCGTACTCGTAGTCCATGTTCAGCTTCTTCGGCATCGAGAAGGCAGCCACCTCGACGATCTCACCGGCGAGGTAGCGCAGGAGGTCGGCCGCGTGGCACCCACCAACCATGAACGCGCTGCCTCCGCGCTCCCTCGACACGAAGGACCTGTAGCCTGGATAGCTCGTCTTGAGCGGGTGCCAGTAGTCGGCTTCGCCGTAGAGGAGCTCGCCGAAGACGCCGTCCTCGATGAGCTGCCGCACGGTAAGGACCTGCGGGTTCCAGCGCAGCACCACGCTCGTCACCGTTTTGACGCCCGCGTTCGCGACCGCCTCGCGTATTGCGTGCGCATCCTCTCGGGACAGGCCGATGGGCTTCTCGATGACGATGTGACGGCCCGTCTCCGCCGCCCGCACGCAGTGCTCCCGCCGCACATCGGGGTGCGTGGCCGAGACGACAATGTCAACGCGCTCGTCGTCGAAGAGCTCGTCGTCGGACGAATATTCGAGGGCGTCCACCCCGTGCGACCGCATCAGCGCCGTCGCCTTGCCGGGCGTCGTGTTGTAGATTCCGGCGACCTCAGTTAGCGGGTGGTCGCGGAAGGCCTTCACGTACTCGCCGGCCACCCAGCCAGCGCCGAGGAGCCCGACTCCGTACCTAGCCACTACAGCCTCCCCAAGGTTCTTGGTACGTTCGGACGTCGATCTCGACCATTGTGAGCGTCCGTATGGATGGGGAGCGCCGGTTCGACGCCTTGCGGCGGCGGCCCCTACGGGAACTGGCTACATCTTGTCGGGAGCCGGGTACGTCTTTCACCTGGTAGTCGACGTGGGGCTCGGTGTGCAGCGAAACCGTCATCGCAGTGCCGGGCCCGAAGCGGAGCCATTCGACGTTTTCCGAGTGGCCGCGAGGGCTCGTGACCCACACGCGCAGCGGCCCGCCCGACCTCGCGTCGTCGGATGAGGAGGATGTGATCCGACCGGCGCGGGGGACTGTGTGAGAGGGTGTGGCACAACGACGAGAAAGCGGATGCTTGTCCGTTGATAGGATTCGATAGGGAAGGTATATAACATACTCAGGAGATCCAGGTCAATGGCGCATCAGATCCCTGCAGGTCCACCGCAACTCCTCCGTCGGATCAACTCCGCAGCGGTGCTGCGCGCAATCCGCGCGGACGGGCCCGTCTCCCGCGCGGAGCTGGCTCGGATCACCGGTCTCTCCAAGCCCACCATCAACGGGGCCGTGGAGTTCCTGCTCGAATCCGGGTATCTGAAAGAACGTGTCGCCGAAATCGACGCGCAGAAGCGGCGCCCCGGCCCGCGCTCCCGCCTGCTCAGCTTCCGCGGCGACCTCGGCCACGTGCTCGGCATCGACATCGGCGCCAACAAGGTGCTGGTGGTCGTCGCCGACCTCACGGGCGAGGTGCTCGGGACTGTTCGACGCCGGACGAGCGCGCGCGAGCAGGAAACTGCCGACGACCTCCTCGATCTCGTCGATGCCGCGACGGATGAGGCTCTCGCGACCGGTGGGGTAGACCGGAGCAGCCTGCAGGCTATCGGTGTTGGCACGCCTGGGGTGGTCGACCCCCTCTCGGGCCGTGTCACGCTGGCTCCCCAACTCGGCGGGTGGGAGGGGATCCGGCTCGCGCGCCGGCTGGAGCCGGCGTTCCCCTGCCCGGTGCTGGTCGACAACGAGGTGCATCTCTCGGTCCTGGGCGAGCGCTGGCGTGGCTCTGCGCAGGGGATCGACGACGCCCTCTATGTCCAGGTCGGCGTCGGCATCGGCGGCGGCATCCTGATCGGCGGCGACGTCTACCGGGGAGCCGGAGGCGCGGCCGGCGAGATCGGCTACCTGCCGATCTTCGACGATGATCCGGGACGCGACGGGCTCGGGTCATTCGAGCACGCCGCCGGTGGAACTGCGTTCGCCCGCCTCGGCCGGCGCGCGGCCGCAGCCGGCGAGAGCCCGACCCTTCTCGAGCTCGCCGGTGGCGACCCCGACGCGATCGACGCCGAGGTTGTCTTCGCGGCGGCTGACCACGGTGACGACGCGGCGCAACGCATTCTGGACGTATTACTCCAGAGGCTGGCTCGCGGCATCGCCTCCGCGGTCACAATCCTGAATCCGTCCACCGTGATCGTCGGCGGCGGCGTCTCGCGCGCTGGCGAAAGACTGCGCGAGCCGCTGGAGCGCCTCATCGCCGACCTTGTACCCGTGCCGCCGCGCGTCCTACTCTCCACCCTGGGCGACGAGTCGGTTGCGCTGGGAGCGGCCCGGCTCGCGCTCCAGGTCGTCGAGGAGCGCCTCTTCGACGTCACCATCCCGGAAGCCGTGTGAGAGTTCTCGCCGTCGGCGCCCACCCGGACGACCTCGAGATCCTGTGCGGCGGGACACTTGCCCGCTTCGTGCAGGAGGACCACGAGGTCGTGATGTGCCACGCAACACTTGGCGACCGCGGCAGCTTCGTCCGCTCCTCGGAAGAGATCGCCCGCGTCCGTGGCGCGGAAGCACGCAACGCCGCGACGATCTGCGGGGCCGAGTACGCGACCCTCGGCTTCTCAGACGGCGATATCAACGCCGCCGACCGCTCGCAGCAGCATGCGGTCGTCGATCTCGTCCGCGACACGCGACCGGACCTGATCCTGACCCATTCGCAGGGCGACTACATGGGCGATCACAACGAGATCGCGAAGCTCGTCTTCGAATGCAGCTTCAACGCGACGCTACCCCTGTACGAGACCGGCAAGCCGCACCATTCCTCGGTGACGCCGATCTACCACATCGAGACGTTCATGGGCCTCGGTTTCCAGCCGGCCGAGTTCGTGGACATCACGACCACGATCGAGACGAAAGCGGCGATGCTCGAGGCGCACGAGAGCCAGCTCACCTGGTTACGCGATCACGACGGTGTCGACATCGTCCAGCAGATGAGGACGACGAGCCGGTTCCGCGGACAGCAGTGCGGTGTCGCATACGCGGAGGGCTTCGTGCCCTGCCTCACCTGGCTGAGAGGGACAACGCGGCGCCTACTGCCCTGAAAGGAGGATCGTTGGCCATCGATACCGACTTCACCTATGACCTCGCGCGGTTCATCAGCTTCCGCGATCTGTCGGCGTGCGAGCGCGTCAGGCGCATCCGCAGGAGTGAGCTGGGAACGCACCCGAACCCGGAGTTCCGGATCCGGATCGTCGACGAGCCGGCAGGGTTCTACCAGGCGTTCGCGGATGACATCGTGAGTCGGATCCGCGCCGCCCGGGACGAGGGACGACGTTTCGTCGCCATCCTGCCTGTCGGGCCGATGCCCCAGTACGCGCTGGCCGCACGCATGATCAACGAGGAGCGGCTCTCGCTGGCGCATGTGCACACGTTCAACATGGACGAGTACGCGAGCGAGGACGGCGTCACCGCTCCCGCGTCTTGGCCGGGCTCCTTCCAGCGGGCGATGATCGAACGCTTCTTCACTGTCGTCGACCTCGAGCTGCGCCCGCCCGAGAGTCAGATCCACTTCCCCACCACGGACGCCATCGCCGACTACTCGAGCCAGATCGAGGAACTCGGGGGCGCAGACGTCTGCTACGGCGGCATCGGCTGGTGCGGGCACATCGCCTTCTGGGAGTCCTATCTCGGCGACGAGTTCGCAGGCGACCTCGAGGCGTACAAGCAGGCGGGGGCCCGCGTCGTCGAGCTGCACCCGATGACGATCATGCAGAACGCGCTCCACTCGTTCGGAGGCGACTGGTCGTGGGTGCCACCGAAGGCGAACACTATCGGCCCGCGCGAGATCCTCGGTGCGAGGCATCGGAGCTTCTGGCTCGACGGTGACCTCGGCGGCGGCGTCTCCTGGCAGCGCTTCATCGCCCGCCTCGTCGCTCACGGTCCGGTGTCCGAGTTCGTCCCCGGGTCGATCCTGCAGACCGCACCGACCGACTACACGATCCTCGGCGGCGTTGCCGACGACGTCGAAATCACGATGGCCTAGCTATAGCTAGTGGTCGACGCGACGTACCGGCATTTCCGGTTCCCGCCGTCGACGGCACCGGAGTCGGCGACACCTTGGCCGCCGGGATCCTCTCGGGGAGAGTCGCCGCCTGGCCGCTCGTCGATGCCGCACCGCTCGCCAACGCCGCCGGCGCCCTCGCCACGCCTGCGGTCGTCGCCACCGAGGGCCTCAACGACCCCGACGAGACGCTGGCCTTGGCGTGAGCGCGCGGCTGAACCGGCCGTTCGCCGCCGACGGCCGCTGCTTCGATGCCCTGCGCAGCGTCGTCTGGCTCGAGCAGCGCGGACACGGCACCCGTTGCCGCTTACGCGGCTCCCCGCGCTCGACGTGTTCGGCGTGTTACACCAGCTGCGCCGCGCCATTGCCGCCGGCGATGAGGTCGAGGTGAGCGCGCGCGACAACCTGCGCAGCCTGGCGGCGGTGCTCGCGCTCGCCCGCTCGTGCGAGGAGCGTCGGCCGGTGCAGGTGGTGGACGAGCTGCTTGCGGGAGCTTGACGGCGCTCGTCGGGCTCGACGTGGGCACCACGGCCGTCAAGTCCGCGGCCGTGTCGCCGGGCGGCACGGTGCTCGCTCGCGCAGAGCGCGGCTATCCGCTCTCGACGCCCCACCCGGGCTGGTCCGAGCAGGATCCGGAGCGCTGGTGGCAGGCAGCTGAGGCTGCGCTGGCGGAGGTCTCCGCGGGCCGTGAGGTGGTGGGCATCGGTCTCTCAGGCCAGATGCACGGCCTGGTGGTGCTCGATGCGGCTGGGCGGGTGATCCGCCCGGCGATCCTCTGGAACGATCAGCGCACCGCCCGGGAGTGCGCCGAGATCGAGGCGGGCATCGGGCTTGAGCGACTCATCGAGCTCACCGGCAACCGGGCGTTGCCCGGTTTCACGGCACCGAAGCTACTCTGGCTGCGCCGCCACGAGCCTGACGCGTACTCGCGTGTCGCGCGCATCTGCCTGCCGAAGGACTACGTCCGCCTGCAGCTCACGGGGGCGTGGGCGACCGACGTTGCGGACGCGTCGGGCACGCTGCTGTCCTGGCTGCGGGAGTCATTCGTGTGGAGCGATCGTGGGACGACAAGGCGTGGGTCTTCGTCGAGCCGAAGAGCCGCGCGGGCCGACGCAAGGTGCCGATCGCGGCGGTGCTCCGAGATGTCCTCGTCGAACACAAGATGAGGGCGCGAGGCCAGTTGGTGGTTCCGCGAGCGGATGGCCGCCTGCCGTTCGACGGCGGTGCGGCCGCGGAACGTTCGCAACGAGCTTTGGCGCCGCGCTGGTCTAGAGCCCATCACGCTGCACGAGGCGCGCCACACCTTCGCGAGCTTGATGATTGCGGCCGGCGTCAACGCGCGAGCCCTAACGACGTACATGGGCCACGCGTCAGTAACCACCACGTATGACCGTTACGGGCACCTGATGCCCGGCAACGAGGACGAAGCTGCCGCCTTGCTCGACGCCTACCTCGAGCGTGCGAACACGCGCGCACGGCTCGCCGCGGTCGAGCGCTCAACGTGATATGCGACTTGGTGGCCGGGGGAGCCTTTGCCCAGGTCATGTGACGCCTGCACGCCCAGAGTCATGTCCCGGTAGGTGACGGACGTCTGTGGACCGAACGCTCGCGCGGGGGTGCTCAAGCCTCGGTGCTCTCACGCGTACCGACTGCACCGAGTGGCCTCGTCCGAGTGGACATTGAAGATCGCGTGCAGCCGCGCGGACCCGTCGCACTCATCCGCAGTGTGATCGTGGCTCGAGCGTGTGGCGAGGATTGCCCAAACGCGCTCTCCGCGGACGCTGCGTCCTCGCGTCGGCAAGGCAAGATTCACGCTGGCCAGATGATCTCTGCAGTGATGGGCACGCTTCGATGGGTCGAACGGACCTTCAGCGCGCTCATCTACGACCTGGCGCATGCGGGAAAGGGCGCGGGCGGGGCCGTGTCAGACTCACCTGGTGAGGCAACGGAAGCCCAGGTAGACGACGTCATGGATGCCATGCTCGACGAGGACGGCATCGACGCGACCGGCCTGTAACGAGCAGGCATGGACACAGATGACCATCTCGTGGGCCGTGTAGCAGACGAGACCGCAGGGGAGCTCGAGCTGTTCTGCGCCGTCAACCAGCTCAGCCATGCGAACGAGCGCGACCATCTCGGCAAGTGCTGCAGGATCGCCACAGCCCGGGTCGCAGGCGCCCTTGAGCAGCCGCCGATGCTGGATCCCTTTGCGTTCGGCGACCCACATGGATGGGTCGGCCTCGGGCTCGTCGATGTTGTGCTTCGCTGGGCGGATAGACCTCCGACGTTCCTCGAGCTGAAGTGCGGGGCGGGCAAGCGCGCCCTGAAACCATGCGTCTGGGATGCCGTCAAGTTGTCGACCGCCGTGCTCGGTGGTAATGCGTGCTCGGGCTATCTGCTGGCCGGTGCTCCGATGTCAGACTGGCAGGCGCGAGTGCCGGGAGCTGACTTCTTCGATTCGGCCGAATGGCAGACGCTCGGCCCCCACGTCCGCGAGCGATTCCTAGCTGACTGGCGCTTCTGGGAGTCGGAAACGACGCCTCACATCCCGGGCCGAGTGGCGGCCAGGTTCCGCACGATTGCGCTCGGTACGTTTCCGCTGACGATCGCGACCACTCCATGGGAGCTGCGACTTGCTCGCGTGGAGCCGATCGACGATGCCTGGGTCGACTGGCCGTCGGCGGTCAGATGACGAGGCCAGCGCATCGGCCGCCTGCGCAGCCTGTGGCAGGTTCGTTCGCCAGTCGTTCGCCAGTGCACACGCGAATCCCTGGACTTCCGTGGACTCCGGCGGACTGACTCCGATCCACGCGAGCACCCACCAAAGCCGCATTGTTGGGGACAAAGCAACGGAGGGGGAGGGATTTGAACCCTCGAGAGGCTTGCACCCCTAACGGTTTTCGAGACCGCCCCGTTCGACCGCTCCGGCACCCCTCCGATGCCGACAGCGTAACCGCCTCCAACGTGCGGTGGCTCGTGGCTCTCTCCAGACCGTCCGATATCCTGGGCGACCTGCGCGGAGAAGTGGCCGAGTGGCTGAAGGCGGCGCCCTGCTAAGGCGTTAGGTGGGGAAAACCCTGCCTCGAGGGTTCGAATCCCTCCTTCTCCGCCTCCGCTCTCAGCTCCCTCCGCCGCGTCCTAGTCGTGGATACGGGCGATCAGGTTTTCGCGCTTCAGGACCTTTACCTCGATTCCGCCGAGGCGGACGTCGTACCCCGCGTCGCGCGGGTACAGCACCTTGTCGCCTGCCTCCACCCCGGTGGCATCGCTGCCCACAGCGGTGACGATGCCGGTTCGACAGGGCGCGGTCTCGGTGGCGGACGCGGGGAGAATGAGCCCGGCGCGGGTTTCCGTCTCGTCCGAGACGGGCTGCACGACGACGAACTCGTCCAACGGCTCGAGCGTGACATCGATGCTGCGGGATTCCTCGATCACGGACGTAACGATACGCCGAAGCGGCGGCGGCTGTGGCGATCGTCTTTACAGTGCCTGGCACTGTTAAGGTCGTTCCACAGGGAGCGGCTCGGCTACAAACGGCCGGCAGCGACGATTCGCTGCAGGAACTGCTGCGTACGCGGCTCCCTCGGTGCTCCGAAGATCTCCTCCGGAGCACCCTGTTCGAGGATCACGCCTTCGTCGAGGAAGCACACGCGGTGGGCGACATCGCGAGCAAAGCTCATCTCGTGCGTGGCGATCAACATCGTCATCCCTTCGGTCGCAAGCTCCCGGATCACCTCGAGCACCTCGGCGACGAGCTCGGGGTCGAGCGCGCTCGTGACTTCGTCGAGCAGGAGCAGGCCCGGCTGCATCGCGAGCGCGCGGACGATGGCGACGCGCTGCTGCTGTCCGCCTGAGAGCCGATCTGGGTACTCGTCACGCTTGTCCGCGAGGCCGAACCGGTCGAGAAGGGCGATGGCACGCGCGTCGGCCTCGGGCTTCCGCAAACTCAGCGCCTTGCGCGGGCCGAGCGTGACATTCTCGAGCACGGACATGTGGGGGAACAGATTGAAAGCCTGGAACACGATCCCGATCCCGCGCCGCACGCGGTTCACGTCCACACCGCGCGCGGTGATCTCTTCCCCGCGCAGCACTATCCGTCCCGCATCGACGGGCTCGAGCAGGTTGATACAGCGCAAGAGCGTCGACTTGCCCGAGCCCGACGCTCCGATCAAGCACACGACCTCGTGCTCGGCGAGCTCGAGATCGATTCCCCGCAGCACCTCGAGCTTGCCGAACGACTTGCGCAGACCCTCGACCACGAGTGCAAGCTCGTTCGTGCTCAGCGGACGCCTCCCGCAAGCTGTCGCCGCTTGTCGCGCGCGAGCAGCCAGTCGGTGAAGCGGGCCATCGGAATCGTGATCAGGACGAAGAGAAGGGCTGTCGCGAGATAGGGGGTGTAGTTGAACGTGGCCGCGACCTCGATCTGGGACTGGCGGAAGGCCTCGACGACACCGAGGAGCGCGACGAGTGCAGTGTCTTTCTGGAGCCCGATGAAATCGTTCAAGAGCGGTGGGATGATTCGGCGGACGGCCTGGGGCACGACGACGTATCGGAGCGCCTGACCGTGTGTGAGCCCGAGCGACCGTGCGGCTGCCGACTGGCTCGGGTGCACTGACTCGATTCCGGCCCGGTAGACCTCGGAGACGTAGGCCGAATAGACCACGATGAGACCCACGGTTCCCCAGAACAACGGCGAGATCGGCACTCCCTGGAGCTGGAGTGCCGGGACGCCGAATCCGAGGATGTAGATGACGAGAATCGTGGGGATGCCTCTGAACAGATCGACGTATACGACCGCGAGCGCCCGGAGCGGAAAGAACACCGGGCCAGGGAGACTCCGGAGCACAGCGATCCCGAGCGCCAGCACGAGGATGAACACCTCGGCGATCAAAAAGATCTTCACGTTCGTCCAGAACGCGCCGAGGATGTCTGGGAACGACTTCTCGAACTGATCCCGGGCGAAGAACGCCTGCTTGACTTCGTCCCAGCCCGGTGAACGCACGACTAGCACGGCGACCACGGTCAACAGGACCACCGACGACAGGACGGCGACGGCGACGCCGCGGCCGCCACCCCCCTTCGTCAGGCTGCCCAGGATCCTCGAGCCGCGGTTCCCGTCCAGCGTGCTACTTCAGGATCGGAGCACCCGTTTTCCCGAGCCACCGCGCGTCGAGCCGTCTGAGCGTTCCGTCGGAACGAAGCGCCCTGATCGCCTTGTTCACACAGTTGGCAAGGGAGTTGCCCTTCTGGAACACGAGCCCGAACACTTCCTGCGCCCCCTGTTGCGGCAGACGGCCGACCACCGAGGAGGTCGGTACCTGGACGGCGGTGATGTACCCCGTGCTGGGGAAGTCGACGACGAGGCCGTCGATCTGCTTGTTCTTGAGCGCGGCGACGGCGTCCGCGTTCGAGTCATAGACCGCCGGCGACTGAGAGGGCCGAATGAACTTCGTGATGTACGCGTAGCTCGTCGTCCCAACCTGTGCCCCGAGCTTGTACCGCTTCAGGCCGGCGAGTGAGCGGACCTTCGAGATCGGAGCCGCCTTCAGGCCGACGACGGCCTGGTTGACGTTGTAGTACGACGCGCTGAATGTGACGGCCTTCTTGCGCGCCGGCGCCACCGAGACCTGCGCCATGTACCAGTCAAAGGGCTTCTTCCCGGGGGCGAAGGATCTCAAGAACGGAACAGCGTCCCACGTCACCTGGGCGCGGGTGAAGCCGAGCCTCTTCGCGATCTCGTACGCCACCGCGGGCTCGTAGCCCTTGCCATTCGACGGGTCGTTCAGCTCCCAGTCCTTGTCCTTCGAGCCGCCTGCGAACCAGGGGTTGAAGGCCGGGTTATCAGTTCCCAAGGTGAGCTTTCCGTCGTTCAGCAGGTTGAGGCTTCCCTTGGCGCATCCGGGAATCGCGGCCGGTGTAGCCGGATCGCCGGTCGCAGTGGCCGTCACGGCAAGCGCGAACGCTGCAAGTGCGAGACCTACGAGAACCGTGCGCATCGAAGTTCCACTCCTCCTAAGTCCGGGAAAGGCGCGGCGAGCGTACCACCGCGCGGTCTCGTCAGCGGGCGGGGTCAGGCTTCAGCCTGACCCCGGTGTGAGGTCTTCGACCGGCAGCTTCGAGAACGCCGTGCCCGCAGGGATTGGCGCGCAACCCAAGGACGGGGATGCTTCTATAACAGTCAAGTCTGAGGCATCGCCTCCAACGCTCGAAAAAGCGAGCGGGCCAGGTAGCGCTTGAGGCAGCGGACAGCCTCGCGCTCACTCTTGCCCTCGCTCACGCGG
>Ga0136613_10001599_pt1 | contig 11779 bp, 11 predicted proteins | sample AntDrymUQ2722106_2_FD_106649 | JGI IMG/M metagenome (GOLD analysis project Ga0136613, IMG submission 106649) | Polar desert sand microbial communities from Dry Valleys, Antarctica - metaG UQ272 (21.06) | ecosystem: Environmental > Terrestrial > Soil > Desert | place: Antarctica: Dry Valley... | reverse complement strand
CGACTCGCCGTGGAAGATCGTCCCGTCCTCGAGCGCGAGAAACGCCGTCATCCGTGTACCAATCGCCCGTCGGCGACCGTCTTTACGACTCGACCGCGGAGCTGCTGACCGAGCAGCCAGGAGTTGGCCGAGCGTGAGCGGAAGCCGTCCTCGGTCACGGTCCACTCCGCCTCCAGGTCGAGGAGAACGAGATTCGCGCGGGCGCCGACCTCGAGCGTCGGCTCCGGGAGGCCGAACGCGCGGGCAGGGCCGGCCGACATCCGCTCGAGCAGGGTCTCGAGCGAGATCAGGCCCGGCTCGACGAGGTGTGTGTGCAGAGCGGCGAAAGCGGTCTCGAGCCCCGTGACGCCGAACGGCGCCGCCTCGAAAGGCACGTCCTTCTCCTCGCGCGAATGGGGGGCATGGTCGGTGGCGACGCAGCAGATCGTGCCGTCCCGGAGCGCTCCGACGAGCGCATCGCGGTCAGAAGCGCTGCCGAGGGGCGGGTTCATCTTCGTGTTCGGGTCGAGCGAGCGGACGGCCTCGTCCGTCAAGACGAGGTGATGCGGCGTCGCCTCGGCGGTGGCCGCGACGCCGGCAGCTCGAGCGCGCTCGAGCGCGGCGACCGACTCGCACTTCGAGAGGTGCATCAGGTGGAGCGGCTGGCCTTCGTGGGCGGCGAGCGCAAGATCGCGCTCGACCATCACGCTCTCCGCGAGCGAGGGCCAGCCGCCGAGCCCCAGCTCCGCCGAGACGGTGCCCTCGTGCATGTGGCCGGCGCGCGAGAGCGTGGGCTCCTCGCAGTGGAGCGCGAGCGGGCGGCCCGCGACCTCGGCGTACTGGAGCGCTCGCCGCAGGAGCGCTGCCGAGACGACCGGCCGCCCGTCATCCGTGAACGCCGCGGCACCGGCGTCGCCGAGCTCCCCGAGCTCGGTCAGCTCCTCTCCAGCGAGGCCCTTCGAGATGGACGCCATGAAGCCGACCGGCACCACTGCCTCGCGACGCGCGGTCTCGCGCAGCGAGCCGAGGACGGCGGCCGAGTCGACGACTGGGTCGGTGTTCGGCATCGCCAGGATCGCGCAGTAGCCGCCCGCGGCAGCGGCGGCGGTTCCGCTCGCGATCGTCTCCTCGTCCTCGCGCCCGGGTGTCCGGAGATGCACATGCGGATCCACGAACGCGGGTGCGAGCAGGGCGCGGCTCGAGCCGCCGGGCTCGATCCGCGATATGACCCCATCGCTCACGGTCACCGTCACGCACCGCCCGCCCGCGAGTCGACCCTCGAGCGTCAGCGAGTCCGAGTAGCCGTTGCGGCCTACGAGCATCAGGCGACGCCCGCGATCTCGCCGGCCGGGACGCCCTGGGCGAGCAAGTCGTGGAGCACTGCCATCCGGACGACGAGCCCCGCGCGCACCTGCTCGACGACGAGCGAGTCGGCCGAGTCGGCGACCCGCCCATCGAGCTCGACGCCGCGATTGATCGGGCCGGGGTGCATCACCTTCTGACCAGGTCGCAACCGCTCGGGAGTGATCCCCCAGCGCGCGGTGTACTCGCGCAGGCTCGGCACGTAGTTGGCTCCGGCGAGCATCCGCTCTCGCTGCATCCGCAGGACGTAGACGACGTCGGCCGACTCGATCGCGGAGATCTCCATCGAGCGCTCTGCGAGCCCGCGCGGAACGAGGGCCGGCGGCCCGACGAGCACGACCGACGCTCCGACAAGCCCGAGCGCCTGGACGAGCGAGCGCGCGACTCGCGAGTGGAGGACGTCGCCGACGATCGCGACGTGTAGCCCCTCGAGGCGCCCGAGCGCCTGCTCCATCGCGTAGAGGTCGAGCAGCGCTTGGGTCGGATGCTGATGGGTGCCGTCGCCCGCATTGACGACGGTCGCGCCGCTGTCCGCGGTCACGAGGTGCTTCGCGACGAGCTGCGCAGAACCGACCTGCGGATGCCGAACGACGATCGCGGCCGGTTCATAGGCGGCCAAGGTCAGCACGGTGTCCTTCAGCGACTCGCCCTTGTCGACTGACGAGCCCGCGGACCTGATCGGGAGCGTGTCCGCGGAGAGCCGCTTGGCCGCGAGCTCGAAGCTGGCGGAGGTGCGGGTCGACGACTCGTAGAAGAGCGTGATCACGAGCCGGCCGGCGAGCGTCGGCAGCTTTCCTTCAACGCCGTCGAGCGCCCGCGCGGTCTCGAGGATTCGCTCGACGTCGCCGCGGTCGAGGTCTCCGATCGAGAGCAGGTGGCGCCGCTCAGGCTGCGAAGAGCTCTCAGGCACGAGTGTCCTCCTCCGCAACGTTGACGAGCAGGATCCGGTCGACGCCGTCCGTCTCCACGAGCTGCACCTGGATCCGCTCGCTGCGTGCGGTCGGCAGGTTCTTGCCCACGTAGTCCGGCCTGATCGGCAGCTCGCGGTGGCCGCGGTCGACGAGGACGGCGAGCTGGACGCGAGCGGGCCGACCGCGGACGAAGAGCGTCTCGATGGCCGCGCGGATCGTCCGCCCGGTGTAGAGGACGTCGTCGACGAGCACACAGGTGGCGCCGGCCAGGGGGAACTCGAGGTCGGTTGCGTGTACGACCGGCTGGCCGGTCGGGTCGCCGGAATCTCCCTCAGAGGCGGCGCGATCGTCCCGGTGGAAGGTGATGTCGACCGCGCCGAGCGCCACCTCCACCCCGCTCTGCTCCTCGATCAGCTCGGCCAGCCGCTCCGCGATCGGGACGCCCCTCGTCCGGATCCCGACGAGCGCGACGGACTCGAGCTCGTCGTTTCGCTCGATGATCTCGTGCGCGACCCGGGCGAGCGTGCGCGCCAGGGCCGGACCATCCAACAGGGTCTTCTCGGACACCGACCTGCCGACCGGGCGGCTCGGGACGTGTGTGCTCATCTCCACTCCTTTCCGGCCTCGCGGGACCGGCTTAAAGGGTCGGCGGGTAGCATAGCCCGGTGGCCGGACGCGCGTCCACGGCGACGGCCGGCGGGCGGGTTCTGCGATCATCGCCCGCGATGAAGTGGCTCGAGCGCGTTCCCGCGTGGGCCGTCCTCACCGGCTTGGTCGTCGCCTCCACGGTGTTGCGAACGCTCGCGGCACGCGGAGTCGGATCGCCCTGGATCGCGCCGGACGAGATCGTCTACGCGCTGCTCGGGCGCTCGCTCTGGGCGGACGGGGAGCTCTCGATCCTGGGCGGCGAGACCGGCTTCTACAGCCTCCTCTACCCCGCGCTCGTCGGCCTGCCGCTCAGCCTCGCGGACGCCGAGACGGGCCACGCGATCCTCCATGTCCTGCAGGCGCTCGTCGTCTCCTGTACCGCGATCCCGGTCTATCTCTGGGGCCGGCGCCTGATGCGCGCGCCCTACGCGCTCGCTGCCGCCGCGCTGACACTCGCGCTGCCGGTGCTCGGCTACTCGGCGCTCGTGATGAGCGAGGTGCTCTTCCTTCCCGTCGCTACGCTCGCGCTCTGGTCGCTCGCGCGAGCGCTCGAGCGGCCGACTGCAGGACGGCAGGCCCTGCTCGCCCTCGCCGTGACGGCGGCGGTCGCGACGCGACTCCAGGCGGTCGTCTTCGTCCCGGTCGTCCTCACCGCGGTCCTCGTGAAGGCGGCGCTCGACCGCGATCGGTTCTTGCTGCGCCGGTTCGCACCCGCGCTCGGAGCGATCGTCGCCGCAACGATCGTGCTTGCCGTGCTTGCGGGATCCGGGGCGTTCGGGGCCTATGCAGCCGCCGGCGAAGGCTCCTACGACCCCGGTGCGGCGGCGCGCTTCGTCGCCTACCACGCAGCGGGGGTGATCCTGATCTCGGGAATCGTGCCGACGCTCGCGTTGCTGCTCCTCTGGCTGACGACGGTCCGCGCTCCCGACACGCCGCGGGCGCTGCGGGCGTTCCTCGCCGTCACGTTCGCCTACATCCCGTGGCTCGTGCTCGAGGTCGGCGTCTTCGCCTCCCGCGAGATCGGGCATCTGGCCAGCCGAGATCTCGCGACAGCGGCGCCGTTGACGCTGCTCGGCTTCGCGATCTGGCTCGACCGTGGGGCACCGCGACCGCAGCCGCTCAGCTCGATCGTCGCGCTCGTCGCGGCGGGCGGGCTGCTGCTCCTGCCGATCCGGCGTCTCGCCGAGATCGACACGATCCACGACACGTTCGAGCTGATCCCGCTCTCGGAGCTTGCGGCGGGGAGCCGGGAGCTCTACTTCGCGCTCGCGGTTGCGGCTGCGACGGCTTTGGTCGTCCTGCTGCCGCGCCGTCTAGCCGGGCTGCTCGTTCCCGTCGTCCTCGCAACGCTGGCATTCACCTCGGTCGTCGCCGCCCGGGAGGCGGCTCTGCAATCCGGCCAGCGCGAAACCGCGCTTCTCGGCGGGACGCCGAGCTGGGTGGACGAGGCCGAGCTCGATGGAGTCGTCTACCTCTACGCCGGCGAGCCGCGCTGGACCGTCGTCTGGCAGCACCTCTACTGGAATCGCTCGATCGACGAGGTCTGGACTCTGGCGGGAAGCAGCGTGCCGGGCCCGCTGCCGCAGCAGCCGGTGTTTCCCCGCCCGGACGGGCGGCTCGCAACCGCGTCGGAGCCCGCCGAGGCGCCTGCTGTCATCGCACCGACAAGCGTCACGCTCGTCGGCGACCGGGTCGCCGAGATCCGGCAGCAGGGGCTGCTCGCCGCCGGTCTCGTGCTCTGGCGGCCCGAGTCGCCCGTCCGCGTGGCCGAGGTCACAACCGGAGTGCTCGCGAACGGGGACATCGTCGAGCCGGCGACCATGAGGGTGTTCGACTGCACGGATGGGCGGCTCGAGACGACGCTGCTCGGCAAGTCCGGCGAGCCGGTTTCGCTCCGGCTCGACGGGATCACGAGGCGCGTCGTCGAGATTCCGAGCGGCGGCATCTGGCGCGGCGTTCTCGAAACCGAGCCATACGCGAGCGAGGACGGGGTCTGCGAGTTCGGGATCGCGAGCGCAGGGCTGCTCGGCTCGACCCGGCTCGAGTTCGTGCGGGGCTAGGCGGTCTGCACGGGCGCGATTGTGGCCGCCAAGCGCGGGAGGCGGGCGCCGCTCCTGACGAGCTCCGGCCGGCCGCGCTCGGGAAACGGGATCTCGATCACGTCGAAGTCGCGCGGGACGACGGTTTCAGGGAAGATCTCGCGGGCCTCGCGCTCGACGTCGCCGGCCGAGTAGCGACTCGAGAGATGCGTTAGCGCGAGGAGCTTGACGCCGGCGTCGAGCGCGATCCGCGCCGCCTCGGCAGCCGTCGAATGGTCGGTCTCGCGAGCGCGCTCGGCCTCGTCCTCGCAGAACGTCGCCTCGTGCACGAGCACGTCGGCGCCGCGTGCGGCGACCGCGATGCTCTCGGCCGGAGCCGTGTCGCCGCTGAGCACGAGCGTGCGTCCGGCGCGGGCGGGGCCGAGCACCTGCTCGGCAGTCACGACGCGCCCGTCGGCGAGCGTGACGGGCTCCCCTCGCTGCAGCGTCCCTCGCTCCGGCCCCGAAGGGACGCCGAGGCCGTCGGCGGTCGCGACGTCGAAGCGACCCGGCCGCTCTTCCTCGACGAGGGCGTATCCGAGTGCCGAATGTCCGTGGCGCGCTGCGAACGGCTCGAGCCGGTAGCCGCTCCGCTCTAGCGCGTCGCCCGGCTCGAGCTCGACGAGCTCGTAGGGGTAGGTCAGCCGCCCGAAGATCCGTCGCAGCGAGCCCATCAGGTCAACGAGCCCGCGCGGGCCGTAGATCGTGAGCGGCAGCTCGCGGCCGCGGAGGGCGAACGTCTTCAGCATCCCGGGCAGACCGAGGAAGTGGTCGGCGTGGAAATGGGTCAGGAAGACCTCGCGCAGCTCGACGAGGCCGACGTCGGAGCGCAGGAGCTGACGCTGCGTCCCCTCGGCGCAGTCGAACAGGAGCCGCTCGCCGCCGCGCCGGACGAGCGTCGCCGTGGGCGCGCGCTGGGCGGTGGGCATCGAGCCGGACGTCCCGACGAAGACGACGTCGAGGTCCATGGCGCCAGTCTAGGTCGGTTCTCAGCCGGGCAGGATCAGCACCTGCCCCGGCACGAGTATCGTCCCGTCGGGCGTCGTCCCCTCGAGCCCGTTTCGCTCGCGCAGCTCGTAGACCCCCTCGCGCGGATCGTCGTAGCGGAACGCCGCGATCGACCACAGCGTGTCGGCCGGCTGGACGACGTAACGCTGCTCGGGCCCTGAGGCATCGGACGAGCGCGCGAATGACGCCCAAAGGAAGAGCGAAAGGGCGACGACGATGGTCAGGCGAACGAACATGTGTTCGCCATGATGCACGAACACGCGTTCCCTGTCAAGTCAAGAATTGCCCTTCTCTGCATAAGCGGCGGTTCGCCAGTGGGAAGCGGTCGTGAGACGTTAGGGCGGCGACGCAAGGAAGGGCTCCAGCGGAGTGAAGACCTCCCGGTCGATGTAATCACCCACCCGTTGCAAGAACGGGACGAAATCACGTTGGCCGAGCAGCGTCAACTCGACCAGTACGAGGGGATCCACATGCACTTCCGCTGGGTTGGGAGAGTACCGGACGAGTTCTGCGCCGTCGCCGACTTCCTGAGAAAAGTTGATGAGCCGAAAGCGGCCGGCCATGCCGTGGGAGAAGCCCCTCATCGAGAAGTTGGTGAGCACAACCTGAAGCAGCCTGTGCTTGTCGAGTCTGTTCATGTCGTGGATGCACCAGAGCAGGTCGTCGGCATAGTTCGCCCCTTTCAGATGCGGTTGCAAGCCCTTGATGATTGCTTGCGCAGCTGGGTCGATGCCCCCGACCTTCCTTCGCAGTACGCTCGCGCTAGGCGCCTTCGGGCCGAAGATCGGAAACTCGGAATCGGTTTCTTGCTTCGAGGTGGGTTCAGTGGTGTAGGCGATCATCAGCGAGTAGGCCAGGTGGTCGAGCGAGCTGCGGAAGTTGTGCGCGATGTCCCCGGTCTTCAGCCCCCACGTATCGGGAATCGGGACTTTGAGCTCGAGCCAAATGAGATGCTCGCCTGTAATCGGGTCGAGATCATCTCTGATTTCGTTGCCATCTAGTGCGAGCCACCCGCGAACCTCCTGATCCAGGAGTTTCAGGTGCTCCATCGCCCACCCAAACTTCAGGCGATGGCTGTCAGACCTCTGGGTCACGGAGTAACCTCACCGCTCAAGCTAGCTCAGCGGCGGAAGAGCGCCAGGCGGTAGCGGGGTCTCGTCGTTGCCGGCCGAGCGAGGTTCGTGCAGCGGAAGCCGTCGGCCTGGTACTCGGCCGCGCGCGAGGGCTGGCACGGCTGACCGGGTCGGAATCCCGCAGCGACCGTGAAGGGGCGGCTCTTGAAGATGGAGACGCGCTCGGGGTTCAGCGTGGCGGCTAGCGCGACCGCGAGGACATAGCGCTTGCGGCCTGCGAGCGTCCCTCCCACCGTCAGCTCCGCGCGACGGTTCGCGACCGCCGAGCCGGCCTTGCCGAGGAGGCCGTCGATCTCGCCAGCCGGCGTTCCTGCGGGCACGATCCCGGCCGTAACGGTGACGTCCTCGGCCGCCGTCGGCACGAACGAGAGGCTGCGCAGGCCCGCCCGCAGACCGGTCGAAGGCTTGAATACAACCGCGGCGCCGGCGGGCTTCGCGAGCGGACGCCAGCTCCGCATGAGCCCCTGGCACTCACCGCCCGTCTCGGCGATCGCGGCAGCGACCGCGGCGTTCGAGGCCCGCTCGCTGCCGTCGTTCCGGCGCAGCGCCGCCTGCCAGCCGAGCCGGCTCCGCTCGTCGTAGTAGCCGAAGAAGTTCAGCTGCGCGACATCGGGGTCGCAGACGACGTAGCGGACGAGGTCGGCGTAGATCGCGGCCTGGTTCGCCTCGGTCGTGACCTTGACGTTCTCGGCGTCCGTGTAGCCGGGCTGGAACGAGGTGTCGACCTGCCAGCCGACCTCGTCGAGGTAGAGCTTGAGCCCGTCCAGCGTCGTCGGCTGGGCCGTCCCGCCGAAGGCATCCCAGAGCGCCTGCTTGATCCGGTGGAGCTCCTGGACGCTCGCGTTCGGCCAGCCGTAGGCGAACGTGAGCGGAACCGTGAAGTTGCTCGGGTTCGGATACGGATGGAAGCTGAAGCCGTCCATGATCGGCAACGGCCGCAGGCTGGCGCGATACCAGGCGCCGAGCGCGGCGAGGAAGTGCACCGGCGAGGACTTGCCGGCCGGGCCCGGGGCGCGCTCGCCACGCGGCGAGCTGCCGACTCCGAGCACGGTGATCTCGGGAGAAACCGCCTTCAGGGCGTCGTAGCCGGCGGCAAGGAACCGGCCGAACTGAGCCGCGGAGAAGATCCGCCCTCCGCCCCCGCCCTGCGGGCGCCAGAACGTGTTCAGGTTCGGCTCGTTGCCGACGATGTAGGTCGTCACCTGGGGATAGGCGCGCGCCAGCACGTCGAGCCAGCTCGCAAACGCAAGGTGGCTCACGCCACCGACCTCGATCTCGCTCGGCGGGTACGGATACACCGCGAACACAACCTCGACCCCGGCCGCGACCGCGGCCGGCACGGAGACGTCGAGCACGGCTCGGTCTGGGATCGTCAGCGGGTCGCTCGGCTTCCAGCGGATCGTCATCACGTTCTGCTTCAAGCCCGCGGCGGCCATCTGGGAGAAGAAGACAGCGCCGCCGTCGGCGGAGTACTTGCCGGTGTCGTCGTTGGCGCCGAACTGCACACCTGCCGCGACCTCGGCCGCGGTGCTACCGGCCGCGCCGATCGTCGCAACGAGCACCGCGCACGCACAGACAACTGCCGCAGTCATCGTCCTCATCCGCCTTCGTCCCTTTCTCTGGAGAACCTCGCGCCCACTCTGGGCTGTTCGACGCGCAACGGGAAGAGCCTTTCGACCCAATCGCCGCGGCCGAGAGTCCTAGCGAAGCGCGGCGAGCACCGCGTCGAGGATCCTAGCCGGGCCAAAACGGACCGGGTCGTCCGCGGGCAGGCCGGTTTCCGCCTCTGCGGCTCTGATCGCCGCATGGGCCTCGTTCTCGTCGAGGAGGCGGGTGTTGAGCGCGATCGCGGCGACGCGAGCGCGACGCGCGGGCAGCGAGATCCGCTCGTGCAGCTCCACGAGCTCGCGCAACGACGGGATCGGCTGGCCGGGATAGCCCTCGATCTCGGTCTGGCCGGCGAGATGGCAGAGGACGAAGGCGTGAGGCGCCGTGCCGTGCACGAGCCCGAGCGTGACGCCCGAATAGGCGGGATGGATCAGCGAGCCCTGCCCCTCGACGAAGAGAAGCTCGCCGCCGCGCTCGTGCCCCTCGACGACGAGGCGCTCGCCCGCACCCGCGAGGAAGTCCGAGACGACAGCGTCGACGGCGATCCCCCAACCAGCGATCGCGATCCCCGTCTGTCCGGTCGGGACGAACAGCGAGGCGAGGCCGCGCTCGCGCGCCGCGCGGTCCAGCTCGAGCGAGACCGTCATCTTCCCGATCGCGCACTCCGAGCCGACCGTGAGCACGATCTGCACGGGCAGCTCAAGATTGGCGCCGGTCGGGACGTCGAGCCCTGGGGGCGGGCGGCGCAGGTCCCGCAGCTCGACCCGGTGACGCGCCGCGAGCGTCGCGAGCTCAGCGTCGTCGGCGAGGAACTCGTGGAGGCCGTTCTCGACGTGGAGGCCGTTCGCGATCGCGCTCTGCAGCAGCTCGCGCCAGGCCGAGGGGAAGCGGCCGCCCTGCGTGGCGACGCCGACGAGCGCGGTCGTCGGCTCGAATCGCAGCGCGTCCTCGACGGTGGCGATGATCGGGACGCCGGTGCCGTCTCCGCCCGGCTCCGTCTCCCCCGCCCGCGTCGAGTCGACGATCGCGACGACCGGCCGCGTTCCGTAGGCGAGCACGCCGCGCCCCGTCTTGCCGTAGTGCGGATCGCCCGAGCGGCCCTCGGCGAGGATCAGCAGCCGTTCCATAGCCCGATCCTACGGCTGAGAGCGCAAGACCTCCGAGCCCGTGCGGCGCGGGTCGCCGTCTCCCGGCTCGGCGGTGACGCTCAGCACCGGGTACTTCGCCGGATCAACCGCGGCGGCGAAGGTGACGTGGGAGCGGCCCTCCTCATCCGGATGGAAGGTGCCGGCGGAGATCCGGTTCGGCTCGGCGAGCGTGTCGCCGGGGCCGACGAACCAGAGCTCGTAGAACTCACCCGTGGGCAGGATCGGGAGCTCTTCGGAACGGAACTCGATCACCCGCCCGATTCCCGTCTTGACGACCTGCGCGCTGGCGTCGATCGAGGGATCGCCGGGCGCGCTCAGCGCCGCTCGCACCTCGACCGGGCCGCGCTCGCGCGACTCGTATGTCCGCCCGACGAAGAAGGCTGCGACCGCCGCCAGTCCGGTTGCGAGTGCGAAGGCTCCGCCGCGACGCACCCACCAGCGGCGCTCCCCGCGCTGCGGCGCGAGGCCAAGCACTCGGTCGCGCGCGTCCGGGCCCACCTCTCGCTCGAGCGCGGCAAGCGTCCGCACCCGCAGCTCTGGGGGTGGGTCGGCCGCGTCGGCTGCGAAGGCGACGTCGAGGAGCGGGGCGAGGTCGCCGAGGTCGCGGAGCTCCTCGCGGCACTCCTGGCAACTCTCGAGATGACGCTCGTATGCCTCCCTCTCGGCGGGTTCCAGTGCGCCGAGGAGATAGCCCCCGAGATCCAGATGCGCGCCGTCAGCCATCCGCATCCCGTCTCGCCAGCTCGGCCTTCAACGCCCTCAGACCGTAGAGGGTGCGCGACTTGACGGTGCCGAGCGGGAGCCCCAGCCGCTCCGCGATCTGCTGCTGGGTCAGATCCTCTCGGTAGTGGAGCTCGAGGACGCTGCGCTGCTCCTCACTCAGCTCGTCCAATGCCTCCCGCAGCTCGAGCCCGAGCACGACGTGCTCGAACTCGTCGCCCGATTCGAGGGCCTCGCGGCGCGCGAGATCGCGCTCGTCGAGCTCCGCGAGCGGCCGGGAGGAAGGACGCCGATGCAGGTCGACGGCCGCTCGACGCGCGATCGTGAAGACGAACGTGGAAGCGGAGCCGCGCGCCGGATCGAACCGGCCTGCGGAGCGCCAGAGACGGACGAATGTCTCCTGCACGAGCTCCTCGGCGAGCCCCCGATCGCCGAGGAGGCGCAGGCCGACGCCGTAGAGCCGCGGCCCGAAGCGATCGTAGAGCGCGCCGGCTGCGCCGTCCCGGTCGCCGGCCGCGAGCCGGCGCATCAGCTCTGTCTCTTCCATGCGCCTATCGCCGTGCGCTCCTGCCGGCGCGGACGCCGGCGGCGCATGCTCTCTGCGGGGCATCCCGTCAGATATTTCATGCTCACTATGGGGCCAAACGACGCGAGCTCGACCGGGGTGTCATCGGGCTCCGCTGAAATCGAGCGTCTCGATCAGCCAGTCGCCCTCGATCCGCTCGAGCGTCGCGAGCTGCCCCGGCCCGAGTCCAGCGGTCGCCTCCGACCCATCGACGTCGACTTCACGCACGCGAACCTGATTCTGCGCGGCCACCAGCCTCTCGCCGCCGGCGCGCGCCGCCCGCCGGGCGATCGCGACGCACTCGTCCGACCCAAGCTCGGGATATGCCCTCTCGGCGTAGGCGACGAGCGCATTGCGGAACGAGGGCGTCACGAGCTCGCAGGCGGTGGCGAAATCTCGCTCCGAGAGCGCGACGAAATAGCGCTCGACGGCGCTTTGCACGTCCTGTTCGGCGTCACCGTCTCCCCCGCAGCCCGCAAGGAAGAGCGCCCCGAGCACCGCGCCCAGACACGCGAGGGCGAGCCCACGATGGGCCCGCCCTGCGCGCATTCCGACGGTTCTAGTCGTCGCGATCGTCCGACCCCTTACCGGGAGCGGAGCCGACGCACGAGCCGTTGTT
>Ga0136613_10001598_pt1 | contig 11780 bp, 12 predicted proteins | sample AntDrymUQ2722106_2_FD_106649 | JGI IMG/M metagenome (GOLD analysis project Ga0136613, IMG submission 106649) | Polar desert sand microbial communities from Dry Valleys, Antarctica - metaG UQ272 (21.06) | ecosystem: Environmental > Terrestrial > Soil > Desert | place: Antarctica: Dry Valley... | reverse complement strand
GGTGGACGAGGTGACCCCACGAATCCTCGCGCTGGCGGTGATGTCCACGGCCTTCACCGGCCAGGCGATCGCGCTCGGTTTCGACCGCCGTTACGGGGTGCTCAAGCGCCTCGCCGCGACCGCGCTTCCCCGCTGGTCACTGGTCGCCGGACGGATGCTCGCGGTGCTCGGCGTGGTGACCGTGCAACTGGTGCTGCTCGGTGTCGTGGCGGCCCTGCTGGGGTGGTCTCCCGACTCGGCTGGCATCGTCCCCGCGCTGGTGCTGGTGGTGGCCGGCACCGCCGCATTCGGTGCGCTGGGCGTGTTGCTCGGTGGCACGCTGCGGGCGGAGGTGGTGCTGGCCCTGGCCAACACCGTGTGGCTGGTCCTGCTGGTCGCGGGCGGCATTATACTCTCGGTGGACGCGCTGCCCGGCCCGGTGGGGCTGCTCGCAGCGGCGCTGCCGTCGGGTGCGCTGGCCGAGGGACTGCAGGCCGCGCTCGTCGGCGGCAGTGCACCCTGGGGTGCACTGGGTGTGCTGCTGGCGTGGGCACTCGGGGCCGGCGTCCTCGCCACCCGCACCCTGCGCCTGTCCTGACCCATCCGGCCTGCGGTTGCTGGAGGCCGCGACGGGTTTGGGTTGCTGGGCAGTGGATATCCCAAGCGTGACAGAACCGTTGCAACAAGAGGAGCCGAGATGTTGCGAAGCTGCGAGAGATGGGCCTGACCTTGGACCTGATGTTCTGCGCGGGCATGGTGTCGATCGGAGCCAGCCTCTTGTCCTGGGTCTCGTCGAAGAAGGCTGAGGCGGCCGGGATCGACCGGGCCGACCGGTGGGTCATCTTCATCGGTGAGTGGGCGCCGACCTTCTTCACCCTCGGCATCGGCCTCCGGCTGGACGAGATCCACGGCAGCCCCGCCGAAGGCAGCCTGTCCAAGATCAAGAGCAAGATCGCGGCATGATGCCGGTCCCGTTCAGTATGGTTCTCTGCGGTGCGCGATGCGGGTGACCATCACGGGGGGCGCCGGCTTCATCGGCGCCAACCTCGTCCGCACCCTCGAATGGCGGGGTTGGGACGTCACGGTCCTCGACGATCTGTCGAACTCCGAACCCGACACGGTGGCGGGGACCTCGGCGCGCCTGGTGCGCGGCTGCGTCACCGATCCACGGGCGTTGGAGGACGCACTGGCCGGCGCAGACGCCGTAGTGCACCTTGCCGCGTGCACATCGGTGCGCCGGGCAGCGGCGGCGCCCGAGGACTGCCATCGGCGCAACGTCACCGGCAGCGTCCGGCTGCTGCAGGCAGCGCGGGACCGCGACCTGCACTTGGTGTTCGCCTCGTCGGCAGCGGTGTACGGGGACGCGACGACGCTGCCGATTTCCGAGACGGCTCCGCCCGCGCCGATCGGGCCCTATGGCGAGAGCAAGCTGGCGATGGAGGAAGCGGTGCTGCGACACGGGCAGGAGTACGCCCTGCGGACGCTGGTGCTGCGGCTGTTCAACGTGCTGGGCCCGTACCAGCACCCTGACCACTCCGACTCGGTGGTGCCCCGGTTCGTGCGCGCGGCGCTGGCGGGGCAGCCGATGACCGTGTTCGGCGACGGCACGCAGACCCGGGACTTCGTTCCGGTGAGCATGGTATGCGCGGTGATCGACCAGGCGCTCGAGCATGGCAGCACCGCACCGGCTCCGGTCAACGTGGCCTCCGGAACCGCCACGTCGGTGCTCCAGATCGCGCGCACGATCGCGGCGGTGTGCCGTAGCGGCGAGGCTGTCGAGCACCGGACGGGCCCGCCGGGAGAGGTGCGCCATTCCTGCGGCGACCCGCGCGGACTGCGGAAGTTGTTCCCCACCCTGCACGCTGGGAGTGTGGCCGACGAGCTCGAGCGGACGGTGCGCTGGCATGAGCTCAGCGCAGCGGCCACTGCGCCTCCGGTGGCGCGCTGAACATCTCGACCACCGTGCCGGCGGCGGTGCGGGCGGCCTCCGCCTGCGCCCATTCCCGCAGGGCGGTGCCGGCGCGCTGCGCGCCGCCGAACTGGAAATCCAGCTGCGTGGTGTAGCACCGCGCTGCGGCGATCTTGCGGTGCAGCACCCCGCTGATCTCGACAGCGATCTCCGAGTGCCGGTCGAGCAGTGGGAACGGCGCGGCGGCGCCCGGATGCCGGATGACGTAGGGAACGTCGCGCCACCACAAGGCTTGGGGCACCAGTTCGGTCACCACCGCGGCTGTGACGAGGTGGTCGGCGTGGTTGCCGATCGCCTGTGGTGCCAGCACCAGATCGGCGTCGGCCACGACCGGTGCGAGCGCGCCGCGCAGCTCGCTGATCGCGGGGTCTGACTCGTGCACCCCGTCGAACAGTTGCGCCGCACTGTGATAGCCGCGGTGCGGAGCTTCGGGCAGCGGCAGGTGCACGGGACGGGCCCCCAGCACGGCGGACGCGGCCGTATCCTCGTCGCGGCGCAGGGCCAGGTAGTCGACCGACGCGTCGAGACCCTTGTCGAGCTGGGTGGAGAGCGCGAACGGTGCCGGGTCGACGACGGAGGCGGTGAAGCAGGTCACCACCCGGACGATCCAGCCGGCGCCGGCCAGGCATGCCAGCGAGCCCCCGGCGGAGAACACGGCGTCGTCCAGGTGCGGGCTGACGGCTACCGCGAGCAGGCTCACAGCAGGTGCGGGGCCGAGCGGAACCGGCACCGGAGGTCGACGAGCGGGCTGGGCAGCGCCGGTACGGGAACCGGGTGGCGCAGCACCCGGTCGTACACGCCGGTGATCTGACCCGCGATCACCGGCCACGACCAGCGCTGCCGCACCTCGGCCAGCGCAGCCCCCGCGAGCCGCCGGCACCGCGGGACGTCGTCGAGCAGGACGCTGATCGCCCCGGCGAGCGCCGCGGGGTCGGCGGCGGGCACCAGCACCCCGTTCTCATCGTCGCGGATGCAGTCGCGGACACCCACCACGTCGGTGGACACCACGGGCAGGCCGCTGGCCATGGCCTCGAGGATCGTGTTGGAGAACCCCTCGGCGTAGGTCGGGCTCACGAAGACGTCGCCGTACCGGTACACCCGGTGCGCGTCCTCGTAGGGAATGTAACCGAGGAGGTCGACGTGCTCGGTGAGCCCGTCGGCGCGGACCTGCTCTGCGAGCCGCGCGGAGTCGGGTCCGATACCGGAGACGGTGAGGCGCACCCGCCGGCCGGTGTCGAGCAGCAGGCGCATGGCGGCGAGCAGGTCCAGCACGCCCTTCCGGGCGTCGACCCGGCCGTGGTAAAGCAATTGCGCGGGTTCGTGGACCGACCCGGGCTCGCCCACCGGGGCGAACCGCTCGGTGTCGGTCGCGCCGGGGATCACGGTGAAGCGCGCGGGGTCGACGCCGTGGCGGTCGCACACCTCGGATGCGAACGAGTCGGAGCCGATGAGCAGTGCCGGCGCGGCGGCGAACACCGCGCGTACCAGGTCCCGGTGCGTCGGGCAGCAGGTGCCGACCCAATGCCCGTCACCACCCTGCACCGACACCACCGCGGGCAACCCCGCGATCCGCGCCGCCGCCAGCGCTGCGAACCCGGTGGGGTAGGCGTACTGGGCGTGCACCACGTCGAACGGCGCCCGGGCGTGCAGCGCCAGCACCGTCCGGCAGATCTCCGTGACATCACGCTCGAAGTCCGCCGGTTCGCCGCGGACCACCGCCTGCTCCCCTCGGGCCTCCAGCGCCACCACCTCGACCCCGGCCGGCACCCGGTCGGCCGGCGGGGGCCCGCCGCCGTAGACCGCGCGGCCCTGCGGGTCACCGCGGTACTGCGACACGAGCGTGACGTCGTGGCCGGCGCGGACGAGGTGGCGGAGCAGGTTCTCGGCGTACGCGCTCATCCCGGACACCGCGGGCCAGTACCGGCGGGAGACGAAGCAGATCCTCACCGGCCCATCTCCCAGCCATGCAGCGCGGTGAGCGCAGCCGGTACCAGCGTGTCGGCACGGTGCGCGTCGCGGGACAGCTCCAGGCACACCAGGCCGCGGTAGTCGACGTCGCGCAGGGCGCCGAGCACGGCCGGGAAGTCCATGTCGCCCTCGCCGGGGGGGCGGTGCTCGTGGCGCCCCCGCGGCATGTCCTCGATCGCGACGGTGCCCAGCTGACCCGCGAAGGCGCGGACGGCGTCAGCGGGGGCCCACCGGCCGGACACGAGGCAGTGCCCGGTGTCCAGCGCCAGGGTCAGTCCGGGCGCTTCGGTGACGAGGCGGCACCAGTCGTCGCAGTCCTCGACGAGCATGCCGGGCTCCGGCTCGAACGCGGCCACGACACCCCGCGCCGCGGCGTGCTCCGTGACCTGCGCGACGCCGTCGACGAGCCAGCGCCAGCACTCGCCGCGGTCCAGGCCGGGGGCGGGCACCCCGGCCCAGAAGGACACCGCCTCGCTGCCGAGGTCGGCGCCGACGTCGATGCAGGTCCGCAGATAGGCGACCCGCCGGGCGCGGCCGTCGGGCTCGGCGGAGACCAGCGTCGGCTGGTGCTTGCGGCGTGGGTCGAGCAGGAACCGAGCACCGGTCTCCACCACGCTGCCCAACCCGAGGTCGCCGAGCCGCCGGGCCAGCGCGGTGGTGCGCCCGGCGAGGCCGGTGGCGAACGGGTCGTGGTGGCCGACGTCGAGGGTGAGGGCGACCCCGTCGTAGCCCGTGTCGGCGAGCAGTGCGAGCGCGTCGTCCAGCCGGTGCGAGGTCAGCCCGTTGGTGTTGTAGGCGTAACGCAGGTTCATCAGCTCGTCCGGGCCAGCACGTGCCGATCCGGCTCCCGGTACAGCGGGTACAGCTCACCGACAATGGCGTCCACCGCGGCGCGATCCAGCCAGGCGGGCCCGCCGAGCCGCTCGCGGGCGCCGTCGGGCAGCGCCACCGCCGCGGCGCCCGCCTGCGGCGGCGGCCCTAGACCCACCAGCGACAGGTCCTCGCGGGCGAGCAGCCGCGCCACGCCCCGCTCCCCGATCCGGCCGTAGGACATCGTCTCCGCCTCCAGGCCCGGCACGACGACCTTGGCGACGACGGCCGCGTCCGGGGCCGCGCCGGCGGGCGCGAGCACCACGAGCACGTCGAGCTCGGTGAGCCGGTCGAGCAGGTGACGCAGCAGCGCGGCCGGCTCGTCGAGAGATCCGGCCGGGACGGTGGGCAGCCCCGAGAACGCAACGGTGCTGCGCCGGGCGAAGACGGTGGGGGCGAGCAGGTCCTGCAACTGCGCGGTCGTCATCCGCGACCAAGCGCGCATCGCGTCCAGCGCCCGTGGTTCCTGCGGCACCATCGGGTGGGCGAGCTCCCGCTCCCAGTAGTCCGGCGGAGCGAGGTCCCGGACCCGATCGAGGGGGGAGTGTACGAAGACCTTCCGGGCCCGGGACGCCGCGTACTCGAGCACGGCCTTGCGCAGCGCCACCTCCCGGTCCGGGTGCGCCGCCTCCCCACCGGCGGTGACCGCCAGCGGCGGGGCCGCCGGGTCGGCGTCGAGGCCGACCACGTGCAGCACGGGGATCCCGAACTCGGTCGACGCCAGCCTGGCCTGCACCTCGATACCGGCCGCGTGCAGGCGGTGCAGCGCGGACCCGGTGGCCGGGTCGGTGACGGCGTCCAGGTCGAGCAGCACGCCCCGGTCCATGGCTCGGAAGGCAGTGCAGTTGCCGTGGCGTTGGAGCAGCTCCAGCAGCCCGTGCGCGACGGCCCGATCGGCGCCCACCCCGGCGCCCGACCCGTTGGTGATCACCGTGATGAGCCGGTCGGACGGGTCCTGCCACCGGAGGTCGGCTGCCTGCGAGGCGCAGAACTCGGCCGGCACCAGCACCGGTTCGCCGGTGCGCCAGCGCTGCGCGGGCAGCCAGTCCAGCGGCTGATCAGGGGAGTAGCCGGTGCCCGCGGGCAACACCAGGGTCAGTGGGTCGACGACCCCGCGCGGACCGACCTCGGCGCGCAGCTCCGGGTAGGACGCGCGGCGTGGGGCCGCGGTGCGCAGGTGCCGGTGCAGCAGCAGCGCCTCGGCGAGTTCGCCGTACGCGCCGATGCGGGCCTGCTGGTGGTCCGCGCCGTACCCGAACGCCCAGGACCGGGGCCATTGCGCGCCGGCGAAGTCGGCGCTGACCGTCGGCACGCCCACCCGATCGGCACCGGAGATGTCGAAGTCCGCCGTCGCACCGCAGGGCAGCGCGGCCCGGAGCGTGTCGACGATCATGCCAGCTCGCTCAGCGGAATCGGACCGGCCGCGGGCTGGCCGGCCAGCTGTCGGTCGAACAGGGCGAGCACCTGCTTGGTCGTCACCGGGGCGGCATACTCGAACGGGGTGGCGATCGCCTCGAAGTCGAGCGTGGCCACCAGCTCGCGGGTGCGTCGCACCTCCTCGTGCGACAGCGGGATCTGCGCGTGGAACGCCTTGTGGCAGGACAGCCCGCGGGGCACCCCGTCCGGGTCGAGGTCGACCTTCAGCGCGTCCCCGCAGAACAGGATCCCCCGCCGCTCGTCGTGCAGCACGTTGTGGCCGGGGAAGTGTCCGCCGGTGCGATGCACCACGAGACCGGGCGCGAGGTCGAGACGCTCGTCGACCGGCCAGGTGACGCGGAACGCCTTGGTCCAGACCAGGTCATCGAGGCCGATGGCGAGCACCGGCGGTGCAAGCGCGTCCTGCAGCTGCCAGAGCGCGCCGTACCCGTGCACGTGGCTCGCTCCGAGGGCAACCAGCCCACCGCGGCGCTCGATCTCGGCGAGCGCCGCCGGTGGGTAGTAGCCGGCGCCTTCCCAGCCGACCGGTCCGGCCTCGCTGTCGAGCACCCAGCCGGTCGTGCCGAGGCCGAGCACCGGCTCGCACCAGTATCCGGTGACGCCGGGCGTGGTCTCGGCCCAGCGGGCGCGGCGCCCGGCCGCGACGGCTCGTTCGGGCAGGAAGCGCCAGCCGTCCTGCGGCAGCGCGTTGCGGACGTCGCTGCACACCGGGCAGCCCGGTGGCTCAGCGAACCACCGCTGCCAGTGGCCGCAGTCCGCGCAGGCGTAGGGGGTCAGGGGCACGTCAGCACCTTCTCGGCGGTCGGGGCGGCGAGGGCGGTCACGAGCAGTTCGTGCAGGAGCAGGTCGCGCTCGATCGGCCAGGCCCATTCGGCGGTGCCGGCGACCGCGGCAGTGAACGCGGCGAGCTGCCCGTCGAAGGGGCCGGTGAGTGGGTCGAATCCGATCGCCTCGGCGGCTCCCCCGCCCGCGTCGAGGAAGGTCAGCGAGCCGCCCGGCGTCTGACCCATGGTATCGAGGGCGACGAGCTGACCCGCCGTGCCGACGACCTCGAGACGTCGCCGGGGCAGCGCGTCGGGGGTCGCGTAGGAGACGTGCAGGCTCGCGAGCACCCCGTTCGGAGTGGCGCCGGCGAGCACGGTGCCGTCGTCGACGGCGTAGCGGTGCACCCGGCGCCGAGGGATGGCGACAAGCTCGGTGAGGTCCTCCCCCACCAGCGCACCGACCAGGTCGACACCGTGCGGGGCGAGGTCCATCCCGGCCCCGCCGCCCGCGCGCGCCGGGTCCACCCGCCAGTTGTCGTGGTGCCGCCCGTCGGGGCTCCACCCGGGCGGCAACCAGCACCCGTAGACGATCCGCACCGCGGTCACCGTGCCCAGCGCCCCTTGCGCGACCAGCCGCGAGATGCGCTGGTGCGCGGGGTGGAATCGCTGGTCGAATGCCGTACCGGCGACCACTCCGGTGTCGCGGCACGCGGCGACGGCCGCGCGCGCGTCCGCGACGTCGTGGGCGAGCGGCTTCTCGCACAGGACCGCGACACCCCGCGCCACCGCGGCGGCGACCACGCCCGCGTGGGCGTCGTTCGGGGTGGCGACGTAGACCGCGTCGAGACCGCGCAACTCGAGCAGCTCGTCGAGGTGCACCGTGGTGCGGGCACCGGTGCCCGCGGCGGCCTCGGGATCGGGGTCGTGCACACCGACGAGGCGGGCACCCGGAGTTGCACGCAGCGCGGGCAGCACGTAGTCGCGGGCAACCCAACCGCACCCGACGACGCCCCACCCGACCGGTCGCGTCACGGCGCCAGTCCCGCCGCGTCGAGGACCGCCTCGTGGTAGGCCGACACCGGAGAGGCGTGCACGAGTTGCAGGTCGACGAGGGCCTGCTCGGCCGTGAACGCCGCCGCGCGGGCGTGGTGGTGTACCTGCAGCACCCGGTCGAGCACGTCGGCGGCGTGGAACGCCCGGCCCGTCGGAGTGTCGGCTCCGTCTCGGTGGGCCAGCACCGCGCTGGTGCGCGCGGCCAGCGCCTCGGGTAGCTCCGCCAGTTGCTCCTCGGTGAGCCGGCGCACCAGCGGGCCGAGGTATTCACCGATCAGCGTGTCCCCGGCGAAGCCCGCGTCCGGCAGGACCGCATTGTGCAGATGGTGCGCCAGGCCCAGCAAGAACACCTCGCCGCGGTCCGCCCCGACGTCCTCGGCGAGCAGCGCCCCGTACACGGCGACCGCCCAGCAGTGCTCGGCGTGGTTCTCGGGTGGCTCCACCACGATCCGGGGCCGGCCCGGTGCGGTCGCACCCGCCCGGGGCTGGGAGGCGAGCCGGGACACGAACGCGGGCAGCGGAGCCGGCTCGACCGGCGTCACCGCGGTCTGGACCAACGCCACGCGCACCCTGGCCACCGTCACGGAATGCAACCCGGCGTCAACCTCGTCGACGGCCCTGCGCAGCACCGTCTCCACCTGCTCCGCCGAGAGACCACATTGCAACAGCATCGGGGCATCGACGGCGGCCAGTCGCGCCCCGGCCAGCGCCGCCGCGCACTCGAGGTCGGCGACGTACCCCGGCTCCTCCCCGGCCACGAGCGCAGTCCAGGCACGGGTGAACGCTGCCTGTGCCCACGAGCCGGTGATGTCCGGGGTGCGGACCCGCTTGAGGTCCCCGATCTCGCGGAACAGCCCGGTCACCGCGCCCAACCGCTCGACCGGCACGGCTGCGGCAACCGACGCCGTCATCGCGTCGCCAGCCACTCGCGCAGCACGCGCTCCTGGGCGTGCAGGGCGTGCTCGGGCGGGTGGCCGTCGCGGGTCGCGGGTGCCTTGAAGAAGTACCCCAGCTGTTCCTGCACACCTCCGGCGCCACGTCGGTGCGCCTCCGCGAGCAGGCGCACCAGCTCCAGCACCAGCGGAGCCGCGAGAATCGAGTCGCGGCACAGGAAGTCGACCTTCAACTGCATCCGCTGCCCCAGGAAGCCGCTGAGGTCGATGTTGTCCCAGGACTCCTTGTCGTCGCCCCGTGGCCGGTAGTAGTCGATCCGCACCACGTGGTCGTCCACCGGATAGCCGAGGATCGAGTCGAGCACCGACCCCTTGGTCGCGAGCTTGCTCTGCAGCGAGGACGGATCGTCGAGGATCTGCCCGTCGCGGTTGCCCAGGATGTTGGTGGAGTACCACCCGTCCACCCGCAGCGCCCGGGACCGGAACGCGGGCGCGAGCACCGTCTTGACCAGCGTCTGCCCGGTCTTGCCGTCCTTGCCCGCGATCGGGACGCAGCGCTGGTCGGCGAGCTGCTGCAGCGCAGCGATGTCGGCGGTCAGGCTGGGCGTGAAGTTGACATAGGGGGCACCTTCGCTGATGGCGGCGTAGGCGTAGAGCATTCCCGGCGTGATCGCGGGGTCGTCGCAGTCGAGGCCGCGCTCGAACGATGCGACATCGACCAGGGCGGGTGAGGCCAGGTCTGGCCAGCTCTCCGTCGACGCCAGGTTGACGACCACCACCACATCCAGCGACCGGTCGTCGCAGAATCGCCGGAGGTCGTCACGAATCTGGTTCACCCGGTCCCGGAGCGGGCCGACCGGGACGATGTTCGCCCCCACCGCCCGGCGGCAGAACGCGGGATCAACCGCCGCCGCCCAGGGCACGATCTGCTGCAGCTGGGGGGCCACCGCTTCGATCTGCGCCGGAGGCAAGACCCCGTGCACGTGCGCCGCCTTGGCGAGATCGTCACCGTCGAGGTCCCACCCGCCGAACTCGAGTGACTCGTAGGCCACCAGCCCGGGCACGTCGGCGAGCGGGAGCCCGTCGGTGCCCGCCATGCCGAGCTTGAGCAGCTCGACACCGCCGACCGCGGTACTGGCCACCGCTCCCCCGAGACCGACGACCGCCGCCCCGACCCGCGGTCCCGGACTCTCGGTTTGCTCACTCCACGCCATCGCTACCCCTCGCTCTCTCGCGAGGAGCACCGCTTGCCCTCGCTGTCTGGCGAGGAGCGGATACCCCTACGCCAGGTTCACGAAACGGTGCAGGTTCGTTGCATCACCCGCGGCTCTCGTGGCGCAGCGCGAACAGGTAGGTCTGCGCGTTGTCCCCCGGCCAGTCCTTCACGTGCACGACCTCGGCGTCGAACCCGGCGTCGAGCGCGAACGCCACGATGTCGCGCAACGCCGCGGTGTTCGAGACGACCAGGTACACCACGGCGCCGAGGGCCAGCAGGTTCCGGGACACGAGCTGGTCGAAGAACCGGGCTGCGATGTCCCGACCCACGCACACGTTGCGCACGATCTCCGGGTCGTCGGACAGCGGGACCTCGACGGCCGGCGGGTTGAAGGTCACCACGTCCACCTGCACGCCGTCCGGGAAGCCCTCCCAGACATCGGCGACCACCGGGACCAGCGGCGGGCCGTCGGCGCCGACGATCCGCTCGTAGTGCAGGGCGGTGGTGCGCACGCTCTCTGGGTGCACGTCGAGCGCGTACACCACCCGCGCACCGCGCACGCCGGCTACCACGGCCTCGACGCCGACCCCGACGCCCATCGCGGCGTAACGCAGACCCGCGACGGGCAGCGTGCCGTCCAGCAGCCGGGTGTGCACCAGCCGACTGGTCTCGCTCGGGTGGAACACCCCGGGCGGCAGGTCGAAGTCCCAGCCGTTCCACCGATAGCTGCGGTGGCCGTGGAGCGCCCGGCTCGGGCTGTTGATGGCTCGGATCTCCTCGGGTGACAGCGTGTGCGGCAGCCGGCCGTGCAGGTCCCGGCCGGTGGCGGTGCCCGGCTGCACCGGAGTCCCGGGTCCGGACGGGGCGCCGGGGGTGGGTGCGGCATCGGACGGGGTCATCGGGTCCACGGTCGTTCCTCTCGAGATCACTAGCCGGGGCTGTTGTCCGTCACGCTGGGGGGCAGCTGGCCGGAGTGGCACCCCGATCGGATGTCACCGCCGGTGACGGTCGCAGCTCGGTGGTCTCCAGTCAGCCCTGGATCGCCTGCCCGCGCTCGCCGGCCTCCGCGAATACCTCGAAGGTAAGGAGGCCCGCTGATGACCAACACCACCGAGGAGGCCCGGGCCACCCGCCGAGCCCGGCATGACGCGATCCTCGCCGAGGTCTCCCAGGAAGAGGCCGAGGCCGGGGAACTGGACGTGCAGCTACGCCGGCAGGCCGCCGTCGAGCAGATCCCCACCTCCGCGCTCGTCCGGCGTCTGCTCCGGCAGGCGGTATATGAGTACCGCCCCGGCAGGCTCACCGCGGCCGAGGTCGAGGACATCGCCCGCCGCCTCGCCTGGGAAGAACTTCACGACCGCTGACCCGGCGAACGCTGTCGAGTTCGTGGACGCTGCCGTGATCGGCATCGGCCCGTGTCGCCGCGACTGGTCCACTACTCTCAAGGCCCGAGCGAACGTGGAAGGGCAGGCCGGCAGTGGCGGACAAGGTGATCGACAACCCGATCCTGAACCGCCCGTACGAGGAGCCGGGTCGCCACTTCGCGTTCGACGACGAGGGCATCACCGACCGGGTCGAGGAGTTCCGGCGGCCGTCGTCGTTCTTCGTGCCGGTGCCCCGGCCACGCAATG
>Ga0136613_10001597_pt1 | contig 11783 bp, 7 predicted proteins | sample AntDrymUQ2722106_2_FD_106649 | JGI IMG/M metagenome (GOLD analysis project Ga0136613, IMG submission 106649) | Polar desert sand microbial communities from Dry Valleys, Antarctica - metaG UQ272 (21.06) | ecosystem: Environmental > Terrestrial > Soil > Desert | place: Antarctica: Dry Valley... | reverse complement strand
GCCCACCATGACCCGCACCAACCCGACCCTGCCGGGTTGTACGGCTACCAGGACCAAGGCACCCAGGTCTTTTGCTACCGGCTCATTCCGCACGTCGCTGGCTGGGAGCGCGCCGGCACGGTGCGCCTGGCCGCCGAGCTGAATCAACCCCCGATCGCTGTGCTCGAGTCCGCACACGACGGCCCGTTGCCGGCCAGCGAGTCCTACCTGCGCATCGACGCGCCCAACATCGTGATGAGCGCCCTGAAGCCGGCCGAGGACGGCGGCGCGGTGATCCTGCGCTGCTATGAGACCGACCGGGTGGCGACCAGGGTACGGATCCGCTTGCCTGCGTGGAACCGGGAGATCGAGGCAGACTTCGGTCCCTGTGAGATCAAGACCTTCCGCATCCCCGACCTCGACAGCGAACCGGTGACCGAGACGAACCTGCTGGAAGAGCCGGTGCCAGGGTGAGAACGCGCATCCCGCTCGACGGCGACCGCTGGCGCTGCAAGGGCTACCTGGGCCAGGAGTGGCGTATGCGTCGCGCGTATGCCCCCGACACCCGCGACGTGCACGGGTGGCACCCGGCAACGGTGCCCGGCAGCGTGGTGGCCGATCTGGTCGCCGCCGGCGAGGTGGCCGACCCGAGAGTTGACCGCAACAGCCGGCACTGCGAATGGGTCGCCGACCGCACCTGGGTGTACCGCCGGCACGTTGCCCTGACCGAGCCGCTGGACGGACGCCGGGTCGTGCTGCACTTCGAGGGCATCGACCACGCCGCCGAGGTGTTCTACAACGGCGAGCCCGTCGGCGCGCACGAAGGCATGTTCACCCCTGCCGAGTTCGACGTCACCGCCGCGTTGACCTCGGACGACAACGTTGTCAGTGTGGTGCTGGCGCCGGCGCCGGCCAACCAACCGCAGGTCGGTGACAGCGCCCTGGTCGCCACCACCAAGAGCCGCATGACCTACGGCTGGGACTTCTGTCCCCGCCTGGTCCACCTGGGAGTGTGGGACAGCGCCTGGCTCGACGTCGTCGACGGGGTCCGGATCACCGACGTGCACGCCAGACCCCGCCTCGGGGCCGGTCTGGCACGCGCCGAGGTGGCCTGGGAGGCGACGGTGCAGGTGGAAGGCCCGGGCGGGCTGACCGTGGAGGCCGCGGTGGTGCTCGACGGCGAGGTCGTGGCCCGCCAAGCGCGCACCACCGTGCCCGCCGAGGCCGCACTGTCGCTGGGCGGGTCGCTGACCGTCGAGCGACCGGCGTTGTGGTGGCCCAACGGCGCCGGCGACCAGCCGCTGTACGAGCTGCGGGTGCACGCCCGGCTCGAAGCCGGCGGCGAGGACACCCGCGAGGCGCGCTTCGGCATCCGCCGGATCGAGCTGGTGGCCAACCAGTCCGCCCCACCGGGAGCGCGGCCGTACACCTTTGTGGTCAACGGCGTGAGAATCTACGCGCAGGGCTGGAACTGGGTGCCGCTGGACCTCCACCACGGCGTGGACGACCCCGAGCGGCTGGCCCACCTTGTGCAGCTTGCCGCCCGTGCGCACGTCAACCTGCTGCGGGTATGGGGCGGCGGGCTCATCGAGAAGGAGTCGTTCTACGACCTGTGCGACTCGCACGGGATCATGGTCTGGCAGGAGTTCCCCCTGTCCAGCTCCGGTATGGCCAGCCGGCCGTCGTCCGACCCTGGCTACGTGGGCCGCGTGGCCGCCGCCGCCGAGCGGATCGTCGTCCGACGGCGCAACCACCCGAGCCTGGCGCTGTGGTGCGCGGGGAACGAGCTGAACGACGCCGCCGGCCTGCCCCTGGACGACAGCGAGCCGGTCGTCGCCGCGCTGCGGGAGGTGGTGGGTCGGCTCGACCCGGACCGGGCGTGGTTGCCGACGTCGCCGACGGGACCGCATGCCATCTGCTCGCTGGAGGCGATCGAGCGCGACCCGCACGGCCAACACGACGTCCACGGGCCGTGGGAACACCAGGGGCTGGACGGTCAACGGACCCTGTTCAATCAAGCCACGTCACTGCTGCACAGCGAGTTCGGTGTCGAGGGCCTGACGAACCTGTCCACCCTGGCGGCGTTCCTGTCGCCGCGGCACCGCTGGCCGGCGAACCGGTCCAACCCGTACTGGGTCCACCGCGGCGACTGGTGGATCAACACCCCGCTGGTCGAGCGTGCCTTCGGCGGCAGTATCGACGACCTGCAGACGCTGGTGGCCGCCAGCCAGCTGCTGCAGGCGGAGGGCCTGCGCTACGCCGTGGAGGCCAACCGGCGCCGGCAGTGGCGCAACAGCGGATCGCTTCCCTGGCAGTTCAACGAGCCGTTCCCCAACGGCTTCTGCACCAGCGCCGTCGACTACCGCGGGCGGCCCAAGGCCGCCTACCACGAGGTCGCGGCCGCCTACCGGCCGCTGCACGCGAGCGCACGCTTCGCCACGCTGGCCTGGCAGGGCCGCGGCGACTTCGCCGCCCAGCTGTGGGTCCACAGCAGCCGCGAGCGCCTTGACGGCGCACAGTTGCAGGCGGCGCTGGTCGACGCCCGCGGTCGGCGCCACCGGCGCCAGTCGTGGGGCCTTGACCTGCTCGGCGGGCAGTCGCGGTCCGTAGCCGACGTCCACTGGCCAGTGCCGGCGCCGGGTTCGGAGCTGTTCTGGTTGGACCTGCGGCTGCTCGACGCCGACGGCGCCGAGCGATCCTCGACGCGCTACCTGTTCAGCCGCGCGGCCGACCTGGCGCCGCTGCGGCGGCTGCCACCGACGGACCTGGCGGTCTCGGCCGCCCCCGGCGCGGTCCCGGGCGCTCCAGTCGCGCTGCGGGTGCGCAACACCGGCGCCGTGACCGCCGTGAAGGTGACGCTGGCTGACGCTCGCGCGGCCACCGCTGCCGGCTACGCCTGGTTCGGCGACAGTCACTTCGACCTGCTGCCGGGCGAGCAACGACGCGTGGAGGTCGGTTGGCGGGGGGTGCCCGCGTCGCAGCGCCGGGTGACGGTCCGGGCCTGGAACGTTCCGGAGGTCGTCGTTGCTTCGCCTTGACCGGTCCCCGCCGCGGCCCCGACTGCTGGTCGGCGGTCCCGCCCCGGTCGCCGTGACCCAGGTGACCGCGCTCGTGGCCCCGGCGGGTCAGGTCACGCCGCTGCCCGTGGACACAGCCGATCCGTGCGACGACGGGGTCACCCTGCACGGTGCCGTTGGTGGAATGCGCGCCCGGTCGCGCTGGCGGGTCGAAGACGATGTGGTCGCCGTCGAGCTCGACCTGCGCTACGACGGCGAGGATGACCTGGAGGCCGGGGTCCGCTTCGCGCTCGACCTGCCCGGGCGCGCCACGGAGCCCAACTGGATGGTCCCCGGGTGCTTCTACCGCCACAACCGCTTCGCCGAGTGCCTGCGCCGCTACCCCAGGGCCGTGGCGGCCGGCGACGAGGCAGGCCCGCTGGAGTCGACGTGGTGGTCGTTTCGTTCTGACCGGACCGCCGTGCCAGCCGTGTTCGGGTGGACCGAGGCGGCCTGCGTCGGCCTGGCCACCGAGCCGCTGACGGACCTGGGCCTCAGCGGGGTTGGCTTCGGCCTCGACGGCCACGTCGCGCGGCTGTGGCTGGACTGGCCGTATCGCGAGGAGCCTGTGGTCTACGACGGCTCACCCCTGCCCGCGCCGGCCGACGTGCGCTGGCACCGCTGGCGGCCCGGCGAGCGGCGCAGTGTCGGCTTCCGGATCGCTGTCACCGGGCCACGGCCGCATGCCTACGACCCGTTCGTGCGCCACCTGTACGACCGCCATCGCCGCGATCACCGTCTCGCGCCGTGGATGTCGCCGGCGCAGGCGGCGGCCCTTACCGCGTACGGGCTGCACCGCTGGCACTGGCGACCCGAGCACGACGCGCTGTACGAGACCGCCGCCTTCGACCGTGCCAACCCCGAGCTCGACCGGGCCCACATGCACGTCGGGTGGGTGAGCGGCACCCCGTGGGCGCACGCGCTGCTGGCCTACGGCCGCAAGACCGGGAACGCCCCGTACGTCGAGGCCGCCTCCCGGGTTCTTGACAAGATCGCCGGAGCCCGGACTCCCGCGGGCACGTTCTGGGGCATGTGGACCCTGGACCGGGGATGGCGCGGCGGCTGGAACCCCGACGCGAGCTGGCTGCACGCGCGCACCCTTGCCGAAGCGACGCTGTTCCTGATCCGCGCCGCGCGGCTGGAGGACCGCCACGGCCAGCCTCGGCCGCGCTGGCAGCAGGCCGCGGGCGACAACCTCGGCTTCGCGGCGGACTCCCAGGACGCCTCCGGCAACCTGGGTTCCTACTACCACCAGGACACCGGAGCCGTCGTCGAGCGCGGCTCCGCCGCCGGGATGCTGTGGATCGCCGCGCTGGCGGAGGGCGCCGGACTGCTCGGCGACCCGGATCTCCTGGCGGTGGCACGACGGGCCGGGGATCACTACGCCACCTTCGTCGAGGACGCCTTCATCTACGGAGCGCCTGAGGACGTGCATCTGGCGCCAACCTCCGAAGACGCCTACAACGCCTTGATCGCCTACGTCGCCCTGTACGAAGCGGACGGCGACGGCCGCTGGCTGCGGCTGGCACGGCAGGCGGCCGACTGGATGATGACCTTTCGCTGGACCTACAACATCGCCTTCGACGAGCACACCGTGCTGGGCCACTACGACTTCCGCAGCCGCGGCGCCGACCAGGCCTCACCGTCCAACCAGCACCTGCACGCCTACGGGCTGGTGTGCCTGGCGGAGCTGGTTCGCCTGTGGCGGCACACCGGCGACGACCACTACCTGCAACGCGCCCGCGACAACCTGAGCTGCTTCCTGCAGTTCGTCGCTCGCCAGGACGGCGACTTCAACGCGCGCAAGGGCATGGTCAGCGAGCGGTACTACCAGACGAACTGCTTCCAACCGAAGGGCTCGCTGCTCACCCTGTCGCACGCCTGGTGCGTCGGGGTCACGCTGCACGGCTGTCTGGTCGCGATGGACGACCCGGAGGCCTTCCCGCCCCGCCAAGGACACACCCCATGACGGTGCGCATCGACGCTCGCGACAACGGCCTGCACGTGCGCACGCCGTTCTACGGGCTGTGGCTACCTGCCGGCAAGCCCTACGCCCTCCTGGCCGACCCTCGCGGCGCGCCCTGGGCAGAGCTGTTCCTGGCGCCGAGCCTGCACACCCGCGGCGGGCTGGACGACACCACCAGGCTGCACCCGGCGCAGACCAGCGCGACCGCCGAGGGGCAACGCGTCACGATCGACGCCGAGAGCACGGCGTGGGCGTCGAAACGGATCACGCTGGACTGCGACCCTCGGCGGCTGCTGCTGTCCGTGGCGGTGGAAGGACGCGGCCAGCTGACCGACGTTCATCTTCTGGGCGGCTACTACAGCGGGGACCCTCGGCAGGGCAGCGGGTTCTTCTCCAGCGGAGCGGACTTTCGCAGCGTGTTCAACCCGGAGCCGTGGGGCTCCGAGCGCCGGGTGCGCCCGGCGGACGAGTCCACGGTCCTCGACGTTCTGGGCGGTCCTGTCCCCGGCAAGGAGCATTGGTTCTTCACGCCCCCGCCGTTCTGCCTGGCCGTCAGTCGCGGTGCTCCGCCGGACTCCCCCGACGAGTTGCCGTCCGGACCGTGGCTGACCATGGGGCTCGCCGCGAGCGCCGGCGACCAGCACTTCACGGCGCTGCACTACGACGCGGTGGAAGCCGCCTTCTCGCTGCGGCTGGCGTACGAGGGACAGACCACGGTCACCGGTAGCTTCTCGGCCCCGTCCCTGGACTTCGGGTTCGACGCGCCGGACCCGTACACCGGCATCGGCGCGTACGTCGAGGCCCTGGGTGACCTCGGCTTTCTTGAACCCGTGCCCCGCCCAGCTCGGCCCGGCTGGTGGGCCGGGCCGATTTTCTGCGGCTGGGGATCGCAGTGCATCCTTGCCGGAACCAACGGCGGGCGTCCTCGCGACTATGCCACCCAGTCGCGCTACGACGAGTTCCTGTCCGCCTTGTCCTCGCGGGATCTGGCTCCTGACACGATCGTGCTCGACGACAAGTGGCAGCAGCAGTACGCCACCTGCGTCGCCGATCCCGCCAAGTGGTCGGACCTGCGGGGGTGGATCGACTCGCGGCACCTGGAGGGCCGCCGGGTGCTGTTGTGGTGGAAGGCCTGGGATCGTGAGGGTCTGCCCGACGACCAGTGCGTACGCAACGCCGCCGGACGGCCCGTCGCCGCCGACCCGTCCAACCCCGCCTACGAAGCAGTGTTGCGCGCGAGTGTCCGGCGCATGCTCGGTCCGGACGGCTACGACGCTGACGGGTTCAAGGTCGACTTCTCCGCGCGGACCCCGAGCGGGCCTGGCATGCGTCGGTACGGGGACTCCTGGGGGGTCGAGCTGCTGCACCGCCTGCTGGCGATCCTGTACGACGAGGCCAAGCGCACCAAGCACGACGCGTTGGTGATGACCCACACGCCCAACCCGCACTTCGCCGACGTGACGGACATGATCCGCCTCAACGACGTCAACCTTCGCGCACCGGTGGTGCCGCAGATGACCCATCGCGCCCGCGTGGCCGCCGCCGCCTGCCCGCAACTGTTGGTCGACACCGACAACTGGCCCATGGCCGACCCGGAGTCCTTTCGCGAGTACGTGGGCGCCCAGCCTCGGCTGGGCGTGCCCTCGCTGTACTACGCCACCCACGTCGACCGCTTCCCACCCTGGACCAAGGAACGCACGCACGTTGGCTGGGAGCACTACCTGCAGCTGATGGCGGAGGCGGGCTTCCCCATCCACGAATCCGTGGCTTCACACGAGGAGATGACCGCGCAGGACTACACCGCCGTCCGCGAGGCTTGGCACGCGGCGCGCTCACGAGACCAGGATGCGTGACCCGCTGCCGTCGGCGTCCACGCTGAACGACCTGCTGCCCGAGGCCCAGCGCCACGGCTACGCCGTCCCCGCCTTCTCCGCCCGTTACCTGGCGTGCGTGCGGCCCCTCGTCGAGGCGGCGCTGGAACGGCGTGCCCCGTTCATCCTCGAGATCAGCCAGCGTGAGCTCGGGTGGTTCGACCTGACGCCCGAGGCCTTCCGCGACGAAGTGGGTCGGGTCGTCAGCGACCTCGAGGTCGACCTGCCCTTCGCGCTGCACCTGGACCACACCTTCGCCGAGCCACTCGTCGTCGAGGCGATGGACGCCGGCTTCACGTCGGTGATGATCGACGCGTCCGCCGAGCCGTTCGACGTCAACGTCGCCCGCACCCGCGCCCTCGTCGAGGAGGCGCACGGCCGGGGAGTCAGCGTCGAAGCCGAGCTTGGCCGCCTCACCACCACCGACCGAATGGAGGCCGAGGGCGGCGCCGCCGCCTACACCGACCCCGAGGAGGCCAGGCAGTTCGTCGACGGCAGCGGCTGTGACGCGCTGGCCGTGTCGGTCGGCACCGCGCACGGCGTCTACCCTCCGGCTGGGCCGACGATCGACTTCGCGCGCCTGACTGCGATCCGCAGGGCGGTGGCTTCCACGCCGATCGTGCTGCACGGCGGATCGGGGCTCCCGGCGGACCTTGTCGCCCGCGCCGTGCGCCTGCCCGGCGGCGGCATCTCCAAGATGAACATCGCCACCGACTTCGAGCAGGCGTTGCTGGGCGCCATGGACCACGGGGAGCGGATGACGTCGGCGGCGCTGGACGCCGTCGACCCCGACGTGCGCGCACGAGGCCTGGCGGCGGTGCGGACCGTCGCCGTGAACAAGATCGAGCTGTTGCTCGCCGCCGGACGAGCGTGACAAGCCGCAGCCAGATCCCGACAAAACCATATAATCCGGTCTTGACATGGCGTATCCGCTGTGGCCTGCTGGCATGACAACGTTGTCTTATCGCGCCCGCAGGAGTGTGAAGTAGGCATCCGACCGACGATGCGAGACGTCGCCGCAGCCGCCGACGTCAGTCTGAAGACGGTGTCGCGCGTGGTGAACCGCGAGCGGGGGGTCGGGCCGGAGACCGTCGTCAGGGTGACCGACACGATCGAGCGGCTCGGCTTCCGGCGCAACGACCTGGCCCGCAGCCTGCGGCCAGGCCAGCGCACCACCACCATCGGGCTGGTCGTCGGCGACGTCGGCAATCCCTTCTTCTCCGGCATCGCGCGCGCCGTCGAGCAGGTGGCACGCGACGAGGGCCACCTGGTCATCACCGGAAGCAGCGACGAGGACCCCGAGCACGAGCGTGAGCTGATCGCCACGCTGTGCATGCGTCGGGTCGACGGGATCCTGCTGGTGCCAGCGGGGCGCGACCAGAGCTACCTCCTGCCCGAGATCGCGCTCGGCACCGCCGTGGTGTTTCTCGACCGGCCGCCGGGCGGCATGTCGGCCGATGCCGTCGTGCTCGACAACGTCGGGGGTGCTCGCCGCGGCGTCGAGCACCTGCTGGCGCGGGGCCACCGGCGCATCGGCCTCCTGCGCGACAGCGGCACCGTCTTGACCGCTCAGCAGCGGACCAGCGGCTACCGCGCCGCCCTGGCCGGCGCCGGCATCCAGGTCGACGAGCGTCTGCTGTGCAGCGGACTGCACGACGCCGGTGACGCTTCCCGCGCGACGCGCGAGCTGCTGGCGTTGGCCGATCCGCCGACCGCGCTGTTCGCGGTCAACAACCGCATGAGCCTCGGCGCGCTGCGCGCACTGCGCGACTCCAACCACTCGGTGGCGCTGGTCGGCTTCGACGACCTTGAGCTGGCCGACATGTTGACCACACCCATCACCGTGGTCGCCCACGACCCCGCCGCGATGGGCGCCACCGCCGCCAGGCTGCTGTTTCGCAGGCTCGCCGGCGACACGAGACCACACCAGCGGGTCGTCCTGCCCACAACCCTCGTCCGCCGCGGCTCCGGCGAGGTGACGCCGTGAAGCCGTTGTTCCTGCCCGCCAACCGACCGCCGCGCTTCTTCCGCGGCGGAGTGGGGATCGCCCGACTGCGCGGTCTCGACGTGAGCGACGACCACCTGCCCGAAGACTGGGTGGCGTCGACCACGACGATCTTCGCCGATCCTGTCGCCGGGCTGACCCGTCTGCCCGACGGGCGCTGGTTGACCGACGCCATCGCCGCGGACCCGGAGGGATGGCTCGGCGCCGCCCACGCGGATCACTACGGGGCCGACCCCGCGCTTCTGGTCAAGCTGCTGGACGCCGGTCAGCGGCTGCCGGTGCACTGCCACCCCGATCGCGACTTCGCGCGGCGGCACCTGGACTGCCGCTACGGCAAGACCGAGGCCTGGGTGGTGGCGGAGACCTGCGTCGACGAGCCGGTCGTGCACCTCGGCTTCCGGACCGACGTGCAACGACCGGTGCTGGACGAATGGGTCACCACCCAGGACGCCGGCGCGATGTTGCACGCCATGAACGCCGTCCGGGTGACCGTCGGAGACACGGTGCTCGTGCCCGCCGGGCTGCCGCACGCCATCGGCGAGGGCGTGTTCGTCGTCGAGCTGCAGGAGCCCACGGACTTCTCGGTGCTGCTGGAGTGGGACGGGTTCGATCTGGACGGCAGCGTCGACGGGCATCTGAGGCTGGGCTTCGAGCTGGCACTGGCCTGCGTCGACCGCTCCGGCTGGGAAGAAGGGCGACTGTCGCAGCTGCGGACCACCCGGCCGCAAGCCGCCGACCGAGGCGGGGTTGAGGTCTTGTTCCCGGTCGGCGCGGACGCCTACTTCCGCGGTGAGCGGCTGCGGCCCCAACCCACCGCTCAGCTCGACGCGGGATACTCGGTGCTCGTCGCCGGCGGCGGGCGGGGCACGCTGCAGACCGAACGGGCAGGCAGCTACGACATCGCCCGCGGCGACACCGTGGTGCTGCCGTGCGCCGCCGGGCGCGCAGCGATCACCGGCGACCTTCTCGCGGTGCGCTGCCGGCCACCAGCTGTGCCCGCAGCCTCACGGGGACCGCGATGACCGAGCCGCTGCTCGTGGGGATCGACGTCGGCACCAGCGCCTGCAAGGCGGTGGTGCTCACCGCCGATGGCGCCGAGCGGTCCCGGGGAGTCGGGGCTACCCGCTGGACCGCGCTGCCGCCCGACGGTGCCGAGGCGCAACCGGAGGCGCTGCTGTCCGCCGCGCTGGACGCGGCGCGGCAGGCCCTCGACGGGGCGCCGTCTGGACGGGTCGCCGGCGTCGGGGTCGCGAGCATGGCCGAGACCGGTGTGCTGCTGGACGCGGCCGGACGGCCCCTGCTGCCCGCCATCGCCTGGAACGACCAGCGTGGGGCGCACGACGCCGTAGCCATGGCCCAGCAGCTGGGGGCAGACGAGGTCGCTCGTCGCACCGGTCTGGCGGTCGGGCCCAAGCCCACCGCCGTGAAGTACCGCTGGCTGTGCCGCCACCGTTCCCAGGTGGCTGCTGGGCGCCGTTGGCTGAGCGTGGCCGAGTGGATCGTCCACGCGATGGGCGGGGAGGCGGTGGCCGAGCCCTCGCTGGGGTCGCGTACCGGGTGGCTGGACCTCGACCGGTGCGCCTGGTGGCCGGAGTCGCTGGCCTGGAGCGGGATCGCTCCGGAGATGCTGCCGGAGCTGCGGCAGGCCGGGGAGCCCGCCGGCCGCGTCCGCGGTGGTCTCGGGCGGCTGGCCGGCGCTGTGCTCACCGTCGCCGGGCACGACCACCAGGCAGCCGCCGTGGGCGTCGCCGCCACCGGACCCGGCGACGTCCTTGACTCGTGTGGGACGGCGGAGGCGTTTCTGCGGGCTGTCCCACCGGTGAGCGCAACGGTCCGCCAGCGCGCTGTGGCGAGCGGACTCAGCGTGGGCCGCCACGTGCTACCGGGCCGGATGGCCGTGATCGGCGGTCTGCGCTGCGGTGACCGGCTCCGAAGGGTCCTCGAGGTTCTCGACGTCGTGGACCGCGAGAGGCTGGACGCCTCGGCCGGCGCCGCCGATCCGCCCGTGCCTGCGCTGTCGGTGGAAGACCTCGATCGCCTGGTCGAGGACCCCGGGTCGCAGCTGGGCTCGCCGGCAGGGCTGTGGCGCGCCGCCGCCGAGGCGGTGGCCCGCCACGGCGCCGAGGTGCTCGAACGCCTCGAGGCCTTGACCGGCCCGCGCCAGCGCTTGGTCGTGGTGGGCGGGTGGGCGCGCTGCACCCCCCTCCTGGCGGCCAAGGAGGCGCTCCTGGGGTCGCTGATCCGGCCTGCCGTTGCCGAGCCCGGCGCCAGGGGCGCGGCCTTGTTCGCCGGCGTGGCCGCGGGCGTCTTCGCTGACGTGGCGGCGGTGCCCACACCCGAAGGCGAGCTCGCCGGCCTCTCTGCCTCGCGGGACCGGTCATGAGGATCGTGGAGGCGCGGTCGACCGAGCTGTTCGTGGGCGCTGAGGCCGACCCGCTCCAAGTCGTCCACGTGCGCGTCGCCAACCCTTCGGACACCTCGCCGGCGACCGCCGAGCCCGCGACCATCGAAGTCGTGGGCGAGGCGATCGCGACCCCTTACCCGTCGGTGGTGACCGACGTACCCGGTGGGGACGAAGCGCGCATCGAAGTCGCCGTGACGGTCGCCGCGCACCTGCGCCCCGGTGACACGACTCCCGCCGAGGTGCGCGTCGAGGCCGGCGACCGCAGCGACCGGCTTGCCTTCTCCTTCCTCGTCGCCGAGCCGGGCTGGCGGATGTTCATGGTCTCGCACTTCCACTACGACCCGGTGTGGTGGAACACCCAGTCGTTCTACACCGAGACCTGGGAGAAGCGCCCTCGCGAGGAGCGTCCCTGGGAGGGGCGGCGCCAACAACCCGCCTTCACCCTCATCGACGCATACCTGGACATGGCCAGGCGCGACCCGGACTACAAGTTCGTGCTGGC
>Ga0136613_10001596_pt1 | contig 11785 bp, 10 predicted proteins | sample AntDrymUQ2722106_2_FD_106649 | JGI IMG/M metagenome (GOLD analysis project Ga0136613, IMG submission 106649) | Polar desert sand microbial communities from Dry Valleys, Antarctica - metaG UQ272 (21.06) | ecosystem: Environmental > Terrestrial > Soil > Desert | place: Antarctica: Dry Valley... | reverse complement strand
GTGATCGACCGCACGAAACGGGCGATCGGCTGCAGCGGCTCGGGCAGCGCCGGCACGTACGACAGGATGATGCGCAGCAGCAACGCCAGGAAGTACAGGTCCAGCGCGACGCAGACCACGGTCAAGACGATGTCCATCAGCCGACTTTCTGGGCGCGGACGCGCCGGGTCGTCACCATCAGGCCGTCACCATCACGCCTGGTTGAAAAAGCCGCGCTCGGACAGGCGGCGGCGCTCTTCGGTCGACACGTCAACACCCACCGGCGTCAGCAAGAACACCCGGTCGCCGACCCGCTCGATGCGCCCGTCGAGCCCGAAGATGAGACCGGAGGCAAAGTCCAGCAGCCGCTTGGCGACGTTCTCGTCGGCTCCCGCCAGATTCATGATCACCGGCACGCCGTTGCGGAAGTTGGCGCCAACCTCCTCGACGTCATTGAACGTGCCGGGGTTGGTGACATGGACCTTGCCACCCGAACCGGGACGGGCGCCGGCCGGCTCCATCCGCGTGTCGCCGGAGCGAGACGGCCCGATCGTGCGCACGTTGGACCGTTCCTGGCGCGAGTCGCCAGCCGACCGGTCACGCCGGCCCGACGCCGCCTCGTCCTCCTGCGCGGTGTCGTAGTCGTCGTCGTACGGCTCTTCGACCAGCCCCAGAAAGACCAGGGTGCGCTGCCATATCGTCGCCATCTGCAAATCTCCTGTCGCTACGCCGGCCGAGGTCCGAAGATCGCCTCGCCGACCCGCACGATGGTGGCACCCTCTTCGATCGCCACCTCGAAGTCGTCGGTCATCCCCATGGACAGCTGCACCACCTCCGGAAAGCGCGCGCGTAGGTCGTCACGCAGCCCCCTGAGGCGGGCGAAGACCGGCCGAGGGTCCTCGCCCATTGGTGGCACCGTCATCAGACCCTCGCAGGCCAGCCCGTCGAGCTCGCGCACGCCTGCCACCAGCGCCGCCGCGTCGCCCACCCGGCAGCCGCCCTTGCGGGGGTCGTCGCCGGCGTTGACCTGCACCAAGACGCGCTGGTCGGGTGTGGCGGTGCCCGTGCCCGTGCCTCCGGCGCGCGCCTGGGCGGCTATGGCCTCGGCCAGCTCCAGGCGGTCCACCGAGTGCACCAGACTGACCAGGCCAACCACATCGGACACCTTGTTGCGCTGCAGGCGGCCGACGAAGTGCCAGCGCACACCGCCGACCGAGGCAGCCTTGCGTCGCAGCTCCTGAGCCCGGCTCTCGCCGAAGTCGGTGTGCCCAGCCCGCAACGCCGAGCGCACCACGTCCGCCCCGAAGCGCTTGCTGACGGCCACCACGGTCACCGCTGATCGGGTACGCCCCGCGCGTTCGGCGGCGGCGGTGACCCGTCGGTCGACGGCCGCCAGGCGGCTGGTCAGTTCGGACAGGACAGGCATCAGGCTGAGTCTAGGGAAGCCGCCGCAGCCGGCCGAGCAGGCGGCGTCTGCCCGCGGCGCACCACGATGCCCGCCTGGCGTCCTGCCGCCCAACCGCCACCACCGCTGGCTCCCGGCTGGCCGGCACCCGCCCCACCGCCACCGGTGGTTGCCCGGTGGCTGAACCACCTGGCCGGCGCGCAGTGGGTGCAACCGCCGACCTGCTCGATCCGGGCGACGCCCGCCTCCGCCAGCTGGGCGGTCACCGCCGCCGGCAGGTCCAGCGACGGCGAACCCCAGAAGGTGCGACCGCCCGCCTGTGGCCAGCGGCCCGCCACCTCGTCACGCAGCGTCGCGGGCACCTCGTAGCAGCAGCCGCCGATGGCCGGGCCGATCAGCGCGACGACCGTGCTCGCGTCGGGCGCGTCAGCCCCGCCGGGCCGGGTCAGGGCGCGCACCGCGGCCACGGCAACCTGAGCCTGCACACCCCGCCGCCCAGCGTGGACGGCCGCGACCCCGCGACCGGGATTGGTCAGCAGTACCGGCACGCAGTCGGCGGCGAGGACGACAACCGCGACGTCGGGCTCGAAGGTGACCAGGGCGTCGACCCCGGCGATGGCGTCGGCGTGGCTGGCGGTCCCGCGGCCTCGCTCGGCCGCTCCGACGACGGCCACCCTGCCTCCGTGGACCTGTTCCATGAACACCGTCGAAGCCAGTGTGGCGCCGATCAGCGCCAGCGCGCCGCCGCGCGCGGCGACGACATCACCGTCGCCGACCACCAGCGACAGGTTGGCCTCAGCGGTCGCCGAGGGCGCGACCCGGCCACTGAAGACCGCCCGTACCGCCGGATCCTCGGCGACCTCGGCGACGATCGGCGGCCGCCGGACGTCGAGGACCGGCGTCACCGCTTCAAGAAGGACGGAATGTCGAGGTCGTCGTCGTCATCGGTCATAACCACGGGCGAACGATCGCCGCGCGGACGGAACACGTCGTCGTCATCGTCGTCGTCGTCGTGCAGCGACTGTGAGGTTGCAGGCGGCGCCGGCCGGCGTGCTGCGGAGTCGCGGCGCTCCATCGGACGCAGCGTCCCGCTGCCCCCAGCACCGCTCATGTTGGTCCCGGTGTCGGCGAACCCGGCAGCGATGACGGTGACTTTCACCTCGTCGCCCAACGAGTCGTCGATGACCGCGCCGAAGATGATGTTGGCGTCGGGGTCGGCGGCCTGTGCGATGACCTCGGCGGCCTCATTGACCTCGTACAGGCCCAGGTCGCTGCCGCCGGCGATCGTCAGCAGGACGCCGTGCGCCCCATCGATGGACGCCTCCAGCAGTGGCGAGCTGACCGCCATGCGGGCCGCCTCTAGCGCGCGGCTGGATCCCCGCGCCTTGCCGATACCCATCAGCGCGCCGCCCGCGTCGCGCATCACCGCCGACACGTCGGCGAAGTCAGTGTTGATCAGCCCTGGGGTCGTGATCAGGTCGGTGATGCCCGCCACGCCCTGCAGCAAGACGTCGTCAGCCAGGCGGAAGGCCTGCAGCACCGACGTCTCTTCGTCCGAGATCTCCAACAGCCGGTCGTTGGGGATCACGATGAGCGTGTCCACCGCCTCGCGCAGGTTTTCGATGCCCCTCTCCGCCTGCATGCCACGACGCCTGCCCTCAAAGGAGAACGGCCGCGTTACCACGCCGATCGTCAGCGCGCCGAGCCCCTTGGAGATCTCGGCGATCACCGGTGCGCCCCCGGTGCCGGTCCCGCCGCCCTCTCCCGACGTCACGAAGATCATGTCGGCGCCCTTGAGCACCTCTTCGATCTCGTCGCGGTGTTCCTCAGCCGCGCGCCGACCGACTTCCGGGTCACTGCCGGCACCCAGGCCACGGGTCAGCTCGCGACCCACGTCAAGCTTGACGTCGGCGTCGGACATCAGCAGCGCCTGCGCGTCGGTGTTGACGGCGATGAACTCGACCCCCTTCAGCCCCGCCTCGATCATCCGGTTGACGGCGTTTACACCGCCTCCGCCGACCCCGACGACTTTGATGAGCGCGAGGTAGTTCTGCGGTAGCGCCACAGGGGCTCCCTTCGAGCGGCTTACCAGTTCACCCTCAGGCTGAGGGTTATAGTTATGTAAACCTCTTGTAGGGGTCAAGATAGAACAAGGCGGTCAACAGCGTCAAGCAGACAAGGCAGCTGTGGCAAAGATTTTTCCCGCTCAGCTTGCCGGCACCACCACGGGATTGGTCGGGGCGGTGACGTTGATCTCGGTGATCGCGAGTTCGGGATCTCGGCGTTGCAGCTGGCCCAACAGCTCCAGGAGCACCGCGCTCTTGGCGTCCATCCGCTCGGCGGTCCCCAACCGCACCCACATCCGTGGCGGCAGGGCAGTCAGTGCCCGGCCCTGCGCACGCAGACCGCGCAGACGCAGCAGCAAGCGCAGACCCGGCTCGCTGGGGGCGTCGTAGCGCACGGCTGCCGCGCGCAGCGCAGACGGCAGGGTCGAATGTGCCCGTAGGGCGTTGCGGACGGCGCGATCCCGGACCGTGACGCCCGGCTCGGGCAGCACCGCTTGCGGCGCGTCGATGCGGACCAGCCGCCGGGCAGGGTCGGGCTGCGCCGGGGCGATCACCACGCCTTCGGCGTCGACCTGCCAGGTCTGCCCGTCGGCGACGACCGCTGCCAGCGGCACGCGTGGCGTGACCACGATGACCACGGTAGAGGGCGGCTGGCGCTCCAAGCGCACCCGCTGCACCCACGGCACCGCGGCGACCCGCTGCTGCGCTGCGGCCAGATCGACCGCCACCAGGTTCTGACCACTGCGGACACCAGCGATGTCGCGCACCAGCTGGGCCTGCGCGGCGGGGACGCCGTCCACGCGCACGCCGGTGATGGCGAACAGCGAGGAGCGCGAGATCACGACCGCCCCCACCGCCAGGGCGATCAACGCGAGGATGGACAGCGCCCAGCGCCTGCGGCGGCGGTGGTCGGCGCTGGCGACCTCGCGGCGACGCTGCAGGATGCGCGCGTCCACCGTGGAACGCGGTGAGGCTGCTGCTCTGCTGCTCATTCCGCGTCCGCCGTTGGCTCGAAGCCGGCCAGCACGACCTCGGTGTCCAGTCGCACGCCGTGCGTGGCCAACACCGCGCGCCGCACATCGCGGATCACGGCTCGGACGTCGTCGGCACGCGCTCCCGCCGCCACGGTGATGAAGTTGGCATGCACGGCGCTGACGGCGGCGCCACCCACGCGATGCCGCTTCATTCCCGCCGACTCGATCAACCGTCCCGCCGAGTCGCCGTGCGGGTTGCGGAACACGCTGCCGCAGGACGGTTCGTTGATCGGCTGGTTGCTGCGCCGCCACTGTCGCATCTCAGCCATGTCGGCAGCGAGCCCTTCGGGGTCGGCACGGCGCAGCCGCAGCGTGGCGCGTACCACCACCGCGTCGGCCGGCAGCGCGGTGTGGCGATAGCGCATCCGCAGGTCTTCGGCCCGCAGCCGGTCGACCCCACTGCCGGTGTCCAAGCGCAGCACCTCGGCGTGGACCAGCACCTCCGACAGCTCGTGACCGTGCGCCCCGGCGTTCATGCGCACCGCCCCGCCGAGGCTGCCGGGGATCGCCACACCAAACGCCAGGCCGCCCATGCAACGGCGGGCGACGGCCTGGGCCAGCACGGGCATCGGCTCGGCGGCACCGGCGGTGACCAGCACGGGCGCGCCCAGGGGCCGGTCGTCGGCACCCCCTTCGACCTCGACGCCGCGAAAGCCGCGCCCGAGGGTCACCACCACACCCGGCCAGCCGGCGTCGGCTACCAGCAGGTTGGAGCCTCTGCCCAGGATCAACCACGGGCGGTCCGACTCGGCGCAGATCCGGGAGATGGCGACCAGATCCTTCGGTGTCTCGGCACGGACCAGCGCAGCCGCGGGACCGCCGACGCGAAGGGTGGTGTGGCGGGCCAGCGGTTCGTCGGCCAGCACGGTGCCCTCGATCTCGGCCGCCAGCACGTCGACGAAGGGGTCAGTCACCATGGTCAGTATCCCGTTGGCGCAGGACGGCCAGGAGCGCGGGGCCTACTTCGGTGATGTCGCCCGCGCCGAAGGTCAGGACCAGGTCACCCGCCGACACCAGCTCCGCCACCGCCACGGGCAGGTCCGACGCGGCGGGGATGTAGTGCGTCGGCGCCCCGGCGACCCTCGCCGCCTCGGCGATCAGCCCACCGGTGATGCCGGGGACGGGCGCTTCGCGGGCGCCGTAGACGTCAGTCACCACCACCACGTCCGCTGCGGCCAGGGCCTGCCCGAACTCGTCGTAGAGAGCGGCCGTTCGCGAGTACAGGTGCGGTTGGAAGACCGCCACCACGCGCCCAGCAAGGACGGTCTGGTGCGCGGCGGCGATGTTGACGGCCAACTCGGTCGGATGGTGGGCGTAGTCGTCGATCACGGTGACACCCGCCGCGGTCCCGACCCGCTGGAAACGCCGCTGGGCACCGGTGAAGCCGGCCAGTCCGCGCGCGACGGCCTCCCACGTGGCGCCGGCCCACAGCGCCCCGGCCGCCGCCGCCGCGGCGTTGAGCAAACTGTGGCGGCCCGCCAGGCGCAGGGTCAGGCGCCCCAGCTCGTCGCTGTCGCGCACCAGGGTGCAGCTCGAGCCGTGCGCGTCGAGGGCCACGTCGGTCAGCCGCAAGTCGGCGTCAGGATGCTCGCCGTAGGTCAGCAGCGGACCGGCGGCGTGATCCAGGAGGGCGGTGGCTCCAGCGTCGTCGCGGCAGACGACGGCCAGCCCGCCGGCGGGCCGTCGGGCGAGGAAGTCGCCGAAGGCGGTGACGACGGCGCCGAGGTCGGCGTAGGTCTCGTGATGGTCCAGCTCAACGTTGGTGACCAACGCGCAGTCCGGGAGGTAGGACAGAAACGAGCGGTCCGACTCGTCGGCCTCGGCGACGAAGACGTCCCCCGTGCCGTGGTGGGCGGCGGTGCCCGACTCATGCAGCGCGCCGCCGATCGCGAATGACGGGTCCAGCCCGGCGGTCTGCAGACAGACCGTCGTCATGGCGGTGGTGGTGGTCTTGCCGTGGGTGCCCGCGATGAGCAGGGCGCGACGGTCGACCATCAGGGCGGCCAGCAGCTCGGCCCTGGTCACCACGGCGATTCCCAGCTCCCCGGCGCGCACCACCTCGGGATTGTTGGCCGGGACCGCGGTCGAGACGGCGAGGAGGGCCGCGCCGTCGGCAAAGGCGGCCTGGTGACCGACATGAACCCGCGCGCCCATCGCGGCCAAGCCCGCCAAGGCGCGTCCGCCGCGAAGGTCGCTGCCGCTGACCGGATGGCCCCGTTCAAGCAGGATGGTCGCCAAAGCGCTCATCCCCGCCCCGCCCACGCCCACCAAGTGCACGGGGGTGCCTTCTTGCAGGCGGCGAGGCACCGCGGCCGGTCGCGAGGCAGCGGCGTCGCTCACGGCCTACCCTCCACAGCGGTCGCCGGCCGCGAGCCGGCGGCAGCCGCCAACAGCTCGGCCAGACGGGCAGCGGCGTCGGGGCGGCCCAGGCCGCGAGCCGCGGCGGCGACTTCGGCTCTGCGGGTGTCATCGGTCAGCAGCGGCGCGACGGCCGCCACCAGACCCGCGCCGTCCAAGTCGGGGTCGGCGACCATCGTGGCGGCACCGGCGTCGACCAGCGCCCTCGCGTTGGCCGTCTGCTCGTCGGCCGCCGCGTGCGGGTAGGGCACCAGCACGCTAGGCAGGCCGACCACGGTCAACTCCGCGATGGTGGACGCTCCGGCGCGGCAGACGACCACGTCCGCGGCGGCGTACGCCTGGGTCATGTCCTCGAGGAACGGCTCGCAGCGGACCAGCAGCGCCGGGTCGGCGCCGGCCCAGGCCGCCGCCACGCGCGCATGGTCGCGCGCCCCGGCGACGTGCAGCACCTGCACGCTGGCGGGATTCGGCCAGGTCGCCTCCAGCAGAGCGTCGTTGATGCGCCTGGCGCCGAGGCTGCCGCCGAAGGCGAGCACGGTGCGCCGGTCCGGGTCAAGGCCCATCGCTGCCATCGCCCGGGGGCGTAGGGACGCGAGGTCGGCGCGCAGCAAGTCGCCGCGCACCGGGTTGCCCGTCACGACCGTGCGCGCCGAGCTGGGAAAGTGCCGCTGTGTGCCGGGCACGCTCACGGCGACGGTCCAGGCCCAGCGGGCGGCGATGCGGTTGGCAAGGCCGGGCGCGGCGTTCTGCTCGTGGATCAGCAGCGGGATGTGGGCCAACCGCGCTGCCAGGGCCAACGGGCCGGAGACGTAGCCACCGAACACGCAGGCGGCGGCCACCTCGCGGCGGCGGATCAGGCGAGCCAATGACCGGGCTGACCGCAGGACCACGAACGGCAACCGCGCCGTCTGGGGCGACAGCCGGCGCAGCAGGGGCGCGGCCGCCACCTGGTGCAGCTCCCAGCCGGCGGCCGGGACCATGCTCGACTCCAGTCCCGTCGCGGTGCCGACGAACTCGACGTCAAGGGCCGGGTCGTAGCTGCGCAGCGCCTCGGCGGTGGCCAGCGCCGGGGTGACATGGCCGGCAGTGCCGCCGCCGGCGAGCAGGACCACCGTCACGGCCGCCTCCGTACCAGCGGCGTACCAACGGCGGTCTTGCTGGCGCGGGGGTCGCCAGCGGCGGGCTCGCCGGCGCGGGCGATTGCCAGCAGGATCCCCAATCCGAGGGCGGTGATGACCAGCGACGAGCCGCCGAAGCTGACCAGGGGCAGGGTGACCCCGGTCACGGGCAGCAACCCGACCACCGAGCCGATGTTGATCACGGCCTGTAGCAGCAGCCAGCCGGTCAACGAGGTGGCCAGCAGCCGGCCGAACGGGTCAGGCGCGCGGCGGGCGGTCCGCATCCCGAAGACCGCCAGCGCCACGAACAGCAGCAGGACAGCCAGCGCGCCGACCAAGCCGAGTTCCTCGCCGATGATCGCGAAGATGTAGTCGGTGTGGGCGTTGGGGATGTACAGCCACTTGCCGCGGCCCTGACCCAACCCGGTGCCGGTCCACCCTCCCGATCCCAGGGCCAGGTAGCCCTGCACCGTCTGGTAGCCGTAGTGGGCCGGATCCGACATGGGGTCCAGCCAGGCCATGAATCTGCCCCGGCGGTAGCCGGACGTGGCGATCCCCACGGCACCCAGCACCGCCAGCAGCGCCATCCCGGCACCGATGATCCGCACCGGCAGCCCCGCAGCGATCAGCGTCACCCCGCCGATGCAGGCGATCAGCACGGCGGTCTCGAGGTCCGGCTCGAGCATCACCAGCAGGCCGACCAGCCCGAGCAGCGGCACGGCGGGCAGCAACAGCCCGCGCAAGTCACCGCGGCGCAACGCCTTCCAGCGTCGCGCCAGCACGTGCGCCAGGTACAGCGGCACCGTCAACTTGAGCAGCTCGCTGGGCTGGAAGCGCAGCGGCCCCAGGTCGATCCAGCGGCGGGCGCTGTTGACGGTGACGCCGACGCCGGGAAGCACCACGGCGGCCGCGGCCAGCAGCGACACCACCAGCAACGGTCCGGCCAGGGCGCGCCAACGTCGGTAGTCGCTGCGTGCCGCGACGACCAGCAGCGGCAGGCCGAGCAGGCTCCACAGCAGCTGCCGCGCGAAGATGCCGAAGGCGTTGCCGCTCTCGGCGGTGGACGCCACGAAGGACGCCGAGAACGTCATGATCAGGCCCAGCAGCCACAGCACCACGGTGGTGGCCACCAGCGCCAGGAACTCCGTCGTGGGCTGGCCCGCGGCGGTGGGCCGCGTCCAGCGCACGGCGGTGGCGGCGCGCCCCCACGCGCCCGCGAGGTCACTGGCCACTGGAGCGCCTCCGCGCGACGTCACTGATCACTGGAGCGCCTCCGCGCGACGTCACTGGTCACTGGAGCGCCTCCGCGCGACGTCACTGGTCACTGGAGCGCCTCCGCGCGACGTCACTGGTCACGAGCGCCTCCCGACGAGGCAGCGCCGCGACGGCGCTGCGGAAGGCACGGCCGCGCTCGGCGTAGTCGTGAAACTGGTCCATCGAGGCGCAGGCCGGAGCCAGCAGCACCGTGTCACCCGGCCGGGCCATCTCGGCGGCGGCCCGGACCGCGACGTCCAACGTCCCGGCCCGGTTGACCGGAAGGCCCAGCTCCTCGACGAGCCGGGCGAGATCGGGTCCGGCGGTGCCGATCGTGGCGGCGGCGCGCACGCAACGCGCGACCTCGGCACGCAGGGACTCGAAGGTCAGCCCCTTGGCCAGGCCGCCCGCGATCCACACGACCCGGCCGCCGTCGCCCGGGCCAGCGAAGGACGCCAGTGCGGCCGCCGCCGCGTGCGGGTTGGTGGCCTTGGAGTCGTTGACGTAGACCACCCCGTCGACCGTGGCCACCACCTCCAGGCGGTGCGCACCCGCCTGGTAGCCACGCAGCGGCGCAGCCAAGGCGCGGGGGTCGGCGCCAGCGCAGCAGGCGGCAGCCACGGCGGCGGTGGCGTTGGCCAGGTTGTGCGGACCACGTACTGCCAGCTCGGCGACGCCCACCACCTCGACCGGCTCCTCGCCGAGAAAGGTCACGATCACGCCACCATCGACGCCGACCTGCCCCTGCCGCGGCGGCGACAGGGTGAAGGCGGCACGGCGCCCCACCGGTGGATGGGCCGCCGCGGCGGCCTGCGCCCCGGTGTCGTCGGCGTTGACGATCGCCCAGTCGCTCGGCCGCTGCCAACGCCACACGCGGGCCTTGGCTGCCCGGTAGCCGTCCAGCCCGCCGTGCCAATCCAGGTGGTCGGGTGCCAGGTTGAGCAGCACGGCCACCTCGGGACGCAGCGTGTGCGTGAACTGCAGCTGGAAGCTGGACAGCTCCGCGACCACCACAGCCGGGGGCTCGTCGGCCCCGAGGACCGACACCAGCGGGGTCCCGATGTTGCCGGCCGCGACGGCACCGAGGCAGGCGGCCAGCAGCTCGGTGGTGGTGGTCTTGCCGTTGGTCCCCGTCACCGCCAGCAGCCGGGTCCGCCCGGCGGCCAGCCCCCACGCCAGCTCCGGCTCGCTGTAGACGGGCACGCCCCGGCGCGCTGCGGCAGCGAGCACCGGCCCGTCCTGGGGCACTCCCGGGCTGGTCACCACCACGTCGACGCCGTCAACGTCCTCGGCGGCCGAGCTGCCCAGCGAGACCGTGGCGCCATGGTCACGCAGGGCCTCGGCCCGCGCCGCCAGCGCCGGAGTGTGCGCCGCGTCGACGGCGTGGACCTCGACCCCGCGCCGCAGTAGCTCGCGCGCCGCCGCCTCGCCGGACACGCCAAGCCCCACCACCAGGACACGGGTGCCGGGTGTCATCCCGTCACCCCACGGTTGATGGCCTCGGCGTAGAACAGACCAAGGCCGAACCCCACCGCCAGACCGCCCACGATCCAGAAGCGCACCATCACGGTCGTCTCGTGCCAGCCGCCGAGCTCGAAGTGGTGGTGCAGCGGGGCCATCTTGAACAGCCGCTTGCCGAACAGCCGGAAGCTGCCGACCTGCAGGATGACGCTGGCGGTTTCGACCACGTACAGCCCGCCGATGATCACCAGCAGCAGCTGGGTCTCGGTGAGCACAGCCAGGGCGGCGAGCAGGCCACCGATCGCCAGGGACCCCGTGTCGCCCATGATGATCTTCGCGGGAAACGCGTTCCACCACAGGAATCCCAGGCAGGCGGCCATGGCTGAGGCGGCCGCGATCGCCAGCGCGTCGGCGTGCAACGTGACCGCCAGCGAGTAATCGCCCGCGTGGCGGAACTGCCAGAAGGCGATGATGGTGTACGCGCCGAAGACCAGGGCGCTGACGCCGGCAGCGAGCCCGTCAAGGCCGTCGGTCAGGTTCACCGCGTTGGAGGTGGCCGCCAGCATGATGAAGCACCACAGCACGAAGAAGCTACCGAAGTCGAAGCTGGTCGCGCCGATGAATGACAGGTTGGTGGAGGTCTCCGCGACGTATTGGGCGCCGACCGCGAAGATGCCCGCCACCAGCGCCTGACCCGTGAACTTGGCCGTCTTGGTCAAGCCGAGGCTGCGGTTGCGCCTGATCTTGATGAAGTCGTCGAGAAAGCCGACCGCTCCCATCCCCGCGAACACCCCGACGGCCAGCAGGCCGCCGGAGGACCAGGCGTCGACGAAGCTCACGGTGTCGCGGGCCGACCACCAGCCGGTCAGGGTGGCCACGACGTAGCCGAGGATCGCCGACAGGATGATCGCCGTGCCGCCCATCGTGGGGGTGCCGCGCTTGGACATGTGGGCCTGAGGCCCGTCGTCGCGGATCAGCTGGCCATAACCCCGGCGGCGGAAGAAGCGGATCACCAGCGGCGTGCCGACCAGCGAGGCGATCAAGGCCACGCCGGCGGCCAGGAGAACGCTGCGCATCCCGAAGATGTCGCTCACGGCGCCCGCCCCGGCG
>Ga0136613_10001595_pt1 | contig 11791 bp, 14 predicted proteins | sample AntDrymUQ2722106_2_FD_106649 | JGI IMG/M metagenome (GOLD analysis project Ga0136613, IMG submission 106649) | Polar desert sand microbial communities from Dry Valleys, Antarctica - metaG UQ272 (21.06) | ecosystem: Environmental > Terrestrial > Soil > Desert | place: Antarctica: Dry Valley... | reverse complement strand
GAGCGCCACGTCGGCGGTCTCGATGGCGACGTCGGTGCCCATGGCGCCCATGGCGATGCCGAGGTCGGCCGTGGCCAGCGCGGGCGCGTCGTTGACCCCGTCGCCGACCATCGCGGTGACCCGCTGGGTGCGGAGGTCGGCGACCAGCCGGGCCTTGTCCTCCGGGCGCAGCTCGGCGTGCACGTCGGTGATGCCCGCTTCGGCGGCCAGGGCGGTCGCGGTGGCGGAGTTGTCACCGGTCAGCATCGCCACCCGGTACCCGGAGCCGTGCAACCGGGCGACGACCTCGGCGGCCTCGGCACGCAGCTCGTCGCGCACCGCGACCGCCCCGATGATCCGCCCATCGTCCTCGACGAGCACCGCGGTGGCGCCGGTCTGCTGCATGCGCTCGACGTCGGCGGCCAGCGCGCCGGGTTCCAGCCAGCCGGGCCGACCCAGCCGGACGGTGCGCCCGCCGAGCCGGCCGGTCAGCCCGGCGCCGGGGACCGCCTCGACGTCGGCCGCGACGGTGACGTCGTCGACGGCGCCCAGGATCGCCCGCGCGAGGGGATGCTCGCTGCGCGCCTCGAGCGCGGCGGCCACTGCGAGGACGTGCTCCCGCGTCACGCCGGCCGCGGTGGCCACGGCGGCGACGGCAGGCCGGTTGCGGGTGAGCGTGCCGGTCTTGTCCAGCGCCAGGCCACGCACCGCGCCGAGTGCTTCCAGCGCGGCACCGCCCTTGACGAGCACGCCGAGCTTGCTGGCGGCGCCGACCGCGGCCACGACGGTGACCGGTACCGAGATCGCGAGCGCGCACGGCGAGGCGGCGACGAGCACGACCAGTGCCCGCTCGATCCAGGTGGCCGGGTCGCCGGCCAGGCTGCCGATCACGGCGATGAGCGCCGCGGCGATCATCACGCCGGGCACCATCGGGCGTGCGATGCGGTCGGCGAGGCGCTGGCCGGCGCCCTTGCGCGACTGCTCGGCCTCGACGATCCGCACGATCCGGGCCAGCGAGTTGTCCTCGACGGTGGTGGTGACCTCGACCTCGAGCACCCCGGTGCCGTTGATCGACCCGGCGAACACCCCGTCGTCCGGACCGGCCTCGACGGGCACCGACTCACCGGTGATCGCCGAGACGTCCAGCGCGGTGCGCCCGGCCCGGACGGTGCCGTCAGTGGCGATCCGCTCCCCCGGGCGCACCAGCATCACGTCGCCGATCCGCAGGTCCGCGGGCGCCACGACGAGCTCGACACCGTCGCGCAGCACCGTGGCCCGCTCCGGCACCAGCGTCAGCAGCGCACGCAGGCCCCGGCGGGTGCGGGCCAGTGAGTACTCCTCCAGCCCCTCGCTGATCGAGAACAGGAAGGCCAGCATCGCAGCCTCGCCGACCTCGCCGAGCAACACCGCGCCGACCGCGGCGATGGTCATCAGCGTTCCCACGCCGATCTGACCTCGCACCAGGCGGCGCACGGTCGAGGGTACGAACGTCCACGCGCCCAGCAGCAGCGCGCCGATCTCCAGCGCCAGGACGACCGGCTCGGCTGACCCGTTCCAGCCCGCGATCAACGCGCCGGCGAGCAGCACTCCGGAGGCCGCGGCGAACCGCAGTTCCGAGACCTCCCACAGGCGTTCCGGTTCGCGCTCCTCGGCCTCCGCACCGGTGCGGGGCTCGGCAGGGCCGCAGCAGGCGTCACTCATCGTCCGCACCCCTTCCGCGCATCGCGTCGGCGCCGTAGTTCGGGCACAGCGCCACCCGCTCGCCGGTGGCGGCCAGCAGCGCCTCGGCCGAGCGCAGCAGGTCCAGCAGCTCCGGGCGGGCCAGGGAGTAGAACACCTGACGGCCCTGTGGCCTGCCGGTGACCAGGCCGCAGTCGCGCAGGCAGGCCACGTGCGCGGAGACCGTGGACTGCGCCAGTCGCAGTCCCCCGATCAGGTCGGCCACCCGGGCCTCCCCACCGGCCAACCTCTGCACGATCGCCAGCCGGGTCGAGTCGGACAGGCTGTGGAACAGCGCCACCGCCGCGTCCGTGCTCGGCGGCGCACCCGCCCCGCTTGTCATCGTCATGCCCGGATGATAACCGGCTCACAGCGATGAGTGACAGTGCAGGCGCTGATCCCGTCACCACGACAGCTCCCTGCACCGCTCGGAGTCGTCGGGCAGCTCGACCTGAAGGGTGGCGTGGTCGATGCCGTAGCGCTCGGCGAGCATCCGCTGGGCCCGGTCGAGCGCCGCGCTCATCTCGCCCGGCTGCTCGACACAGACGTGGCTGGTGAGCACCTCCATGCCGGAGGTGAGAGTCCACACGTGCAGGTCGTGCACCTCGGTCACCGCTGGCAGCGCTACCAGATCGCGTTCGATAGCGCGGACGTCGAGCCCGCGCGGGGCCTGCTGGACGAGGATCCGGACCGCCTGCGCGGCGAGCTTCGCCGTGCGAGGAAGGACGAACAGTCCGATGGCGACGGCCACCACCGGGTCGGCGTAGCGCCAGCCGAAGGCGAGCGTGACCGCGCCGGAGAGCAGCACTCCCACCGAGCCCAGGGTATCGGCCAGCACCTCAAGGTAGGCGCCGCGCACGTTGATGCTCTCCTGCGCCCCGCGCCGCAGGAGCGCGAACACGACGAGGTTCGCCGCCAGCCCGGCAGTCGCGGCGAGCAGCACGGGCAACCCCGGGACCACCGGGGGATCGACGAACCGCTGCACCGCCTCGTACAGGATCCAGCCGGCCACTCCGAACAGCAGCAGCGCGTTGCCGAGCGCGGCGAGCACTTCGAGCCGGTAGAGCCCGAAGGTCCGGCTGGGTGTGGCGCGCGATCGTCGGGCGGCCACGATAACCGCCAGCGCCATGCCCAGGCCGAGCACGTCGGTGAGCATGTGCGCCGCGTCAGACAGCAGCGCCAATGACGAGGCGAGAAGGCCGACCACGACCTCCAGCACCAGGAAGGCCACGAGGATGGCCAGCGAGATGCCCAGCTGCCTCACGTAACGCGACGAGGAACTCCCCGCCCCACTCATCTCGCCGTGACCGTGACCATGACCATGCCCGTGGCCCATGCGTCGACCTCCTTCAGCGCTTCCCTCGCAGTCGGGCAGTGCGCCCCATCATGACATGCGCATGCGTGCATGGCTAGCTGGCTCGGCCGAGGCGATCGGCGGTATGGCGCTTCACCGGTCCCGTGGATCGTCGCCTCCGGATGCGCGGTCCTGCACGGCGTGGGCGGCGACCTCGTCCGACGCCGCCGGGTGGCCCTTCTCGCCGATGTGCGCCTCCGTCCACATCCGCTCCGCCATCTGCGGGTAGTGCAGCTCGTACGCGGGCCGCTCCGAGCGGAGCCGGGGCAGCTCGGTGAAGTTGTGCCTCGGCGGCGGGCAGGTGGTCGCCCACTCCAGCGAGTTGCCGAAGCCCCACGGGTCGTCGACGTCCACCGAGTCGCCGTAGCGGTAGCTCTTCAGGACGTTCCACAGGAACGGCAGCGTCGACGCGCCCAGCACGAACGCGCCGATCGAGGACACCATGTTCAGGGTTGTGAAGCCGTCGCTCGGCAGGTAGTCGGCGTAGCGCCGGGGCATGCCCTCGTTACCCAGCCAGTGCTGCACCAGGAACGTGAGGTGGAACCCGACGAACGTGGTCCAGAAGTGCAACTTGCCCCACGCCTCGTCGAGCATGCGGCCGGTGAACTTCGGGAACCAGAAGTAGACGCCGGCGAAGGTTGAGAAGACGATCGTGCCGTAGAGCACGTAGTGGAAGCGCGCCACCACGAAATAGGTGTCGGTGACGTACTGTAGAAGTCGATGGCAGGCGCGCCAGCTGGGCCTCGGCGTCGTGGCGCCCGAGCAGCTCTCGCATGTCGGCCGTGCCGGCCAGGCCGAGCAGCCCCGAGCAGTGCACGAGGCTGTGGGCGAGGCTGTGGGCGACCTCGTGCGGGGCGGGCCCCTCGTGCTCTTGCAGCCAGAGGAGCAGTCCCGGGTCCACCGACCCGCTGCGGGTCGCCATCACGAGCCGTCGAGGGGAGTGAAACCCATGGTGGTGTCGACGCTGCGCCCGTCGAGCACCGCGGCCAGCGACGCGCCGGCACCGAGGTGGCAGGTCACGACCCGGCGGGCGCCCGGCGCCAGCTGCTGGGCGCGGCGCGCGGCCCACGCGTGGGACAGACCGTGGAAGCCGTAGCGGCGCAGCGCCCAGCGTTCCCGCCACCGGCGCGGCAGTGCGTAGGTGTAGGCCGCCGGCGGCAAGGTCGCGTGGAACGCCGTGTCGAAGCACGCGACGTGCGGCACGTCGGGCAGCAGCCGCTGGGCGGCGTCCAGGCCGTGCAGCGACTTCGGCTGGTGCAGCGGCGCCAGCTCCACCAGCTCCCACAAGCGCCGCTCGACTCGACCACCACCGGATCGACGAGGTCCGGCCCGCCGTGCACGATCCGATGGCCTACGGCCTCCACCTGCGGCGCGGCGTCGGGCAGACCGTCGTAGGACCGCAGCACCTCACCGCCGTCGACGAGGTCGACCTTCAGCGAGCTTGACCCTGCGTTGACGACGAGAACGCGCACGTCAGGATGGCCAGGTCCAGCTGGAGATCTCCGGTAAGTCCTCGCCGTGCTCGCGGGTGTAGGCGCGGGCCCGAGCCCGGGTGTCGACCATCTCCTGCCGCAGGTACGCCACCCGACCCCGCGGCGACGCGACCCGGTCGATGACGTCGGTGACCAGGTGGTAGCGGTCGAGGTCGTTCATCATCACGATGTCGAACGGCGTCGTCGTCGCACCTTCCTCCTTGTAGCCACGGACATCGATGTTGTGGTGGTTGGTCCGCCGGTAGGTCAGCCGGTGGACCGACCAAGAGTACCCATGGTAGGCGGACACCACCGGCCGGTCGGTGGTGAACACCGCGTCGAAGGCGTTCTCGCCGGTGCGGCCCTGACCCAGTGCGGTGTGAGCGTGGTCATTCCGGATACTGGGTTCATGATTGGTGCTGTCCCCGCGTTCCGTGCGGCTGCTATCGCCGAGGCGATGTCCTGGACCGGCCTTCTGGTAGGGATGGTGTTCAAGTACCTGGTAGTGGGTGATGACATCGGCGTCACGATTTTCGGTCCGATCCACGGCGGCCTGTTCCTGGTCTACCTCGCAGTGACCATGCTGGTACGCCGCCAGCTCCGGTGGAGCACCGCGACCACGGTCCTCGCGCTCGTCGCCAGCGTTCCGCCGCTGGGCACCCTGGTCTTGGAGCGATGGGCGTCACGCACCGGCCGGCTGCAACAGCACGACAGCAATCTCGAAACTATCGGATCTGCCCGTTGATCTAGCGCCGGAGGCCGGCGACGTCAACGCCCGGCGGCGCGGCGGCCGAGCCCTGCCCCCCGCACCTCGTCGTCAGTGGGGCACGCGTCTGACGTGCACGGCCGGTCACGCCAACGCAACCACACCGCGGTGGCGAGCACCACCACCGAGAGCGCGCCGAGCGCCGGCTTACCGTGGCCGACCGTTACCTGCTGCGCCACCCGTACACCCGCCTCCTCATCGAGACCCCGCAGTACTGGCTGCTGCGGGTGGCGTGCGGGCTGTCGCGCACCGTGGCGGAGGCGGCCGAGCTGTACCGTCTCATGTCCTCGCTCGCCTACCTGCCCAGCTCGCCGACGCTGTTCAATTCCGGGACGGCTCACCCGCAGATGTCGAGCTGTTACCTGCTCGACTCCCCTCGTGACGAGCTGGAGTCGATCTATGCGCGGTACGCGCAGGTGGCGCGGTTGAGCAAGTTCGCCGGCGGGATCGGGATCGGGTTCTCCAGGGTGCGCTCGCGCGGGGCGTGATCCGGGGCACCAACGGCCGCTCCAACGGGATCGTGCCGTGGCTGCGCACCCTCGACGCGTCGGTGGCCGCGGTGAACCAGGGCGGGCGGCGCAAGGGCGCGGCGTGCGTGTACCTGGAGCCGTGGCACCCCGACGTCGAGGAGTTCCTGGAGCTGCGCGACAGCACCGGCGAGGACGCCCGGCGCACGCACAACCTCAACCTGGCGCACTGGATCCCCGACGAGTTCATGCGCCGGGTGCAGGCCGACGGGATGTGGTCGCTGATCGACCCCGACGAGGTCCCGGAGCTGCCCGATCTGTGGGGCGAGGACTTCGACCGTGCCTACCGCGACGCCGAGGCGGCCGGGCGGTTCGTGCGACGGGTCCGGGCCCAGGATCTGTATGCCCGGATGATGCGCACGCTGGCCCAGACCGGCAACGGCTGGATGACGTTCAAGGACGCGGCGAACCGGGCCGGGAACCAGACCGCGGTGCCGGGTAACGTGATCCACCTGTCGAACCTGTGCACCGAGATCCTCGAGGTGTCCTCCGACGGCGAGACCGCGGTGTGCAACCTCGGCTCGGTGAACCTGGCCCGGCACGTGACCGCGTCAGGAATGGACTGGGAGGCGCTGCGCGGCACCGTCCGCACCGCAGTCACGTTCCTCGACCGCGTGATCGACATCAACTATTACCCGACACCCCAAGCGGCGGCCAGCAACCCGCGCTGGCGCCCGGTGGGGCTGGGCGTGATGGGGCTGCAGGACGTGTTGTTCACCCTCGGGGCTGCCGTTCGACTCGGACGCGGCTCGCGAGCTGTCAACCCGGATCGCCGAGGAGATCTACCTGACCGCGCTGGAGCGGTCGGTCGAGCTGGCCCGAGAACACGGCCCGCATCCGGCGTTCGGGCAGACCCGGGCGGCCGGCGGCGTGCTGCATCCCGACCACTTCGCCGGGTCACCTGCCCAACCGCCGCGATGGGCGGCGGTGCGCGCGGCGGTCGCCGAGCACGGGCTGCGCAACGCCCTGCTCATCGCGATCGCCCCGACGGCGACGATCGCCTCGATCGCCGGGTGCTACGAGTGCATCGAGCCGCAGGTGTCGACGGTGTTCAAGCGCGAGACGCTGTCGGGGGAGTTCCTGCAGGTCAACGGTTACCTGGTGGCCGAACTCAAGGGTCGTGGGCTCTGGACGCCGCAGGTCCGGGAGCGGATCAAACGCGCCGACGGATCGGTACAGGGGATCACCGAGCTGCCCGAGGACGTCCGGGTCCTGTTCCGAACGACGTGGGAGCTGCCGCAGCGCGCGCTGATCGACATGGCTGCCGCGCGCACCCCGTACGTCGACCAGAGCCAGTCGCTCAACCTGTTCATGGCCGAGCCGAGCGTCGGGAAGCTGTCCTCGATGTACGCCCACGCCTGGGTCAGCGGCCTGAAGACCACCTACTACCTGCGCTCGCGGCCCGCGACGCGAATCCAGCAGGCGACCGTCACGTCGGCGAACGCCGACGCGGTCACCTGCTCCCTGGAGAACTCCGAGACCTGCGAGGCCTGCCAGTGACCACCACCGAGATCGGTACCCAGCTGCTGCTCGACCCCGGCATGAGCCTGACCCTGCGTCCGATGCGCTATCCCGCGTTCTACGACCGGTTCCGCGACGCGATCCGCAACACCTGGACCGTCGAGGAGGTCGACCTGCACTCCGACCTCGCCGACCTGGACAAGCTCAGCCCGGCCGAACGACATCTGGTGAACCGGCTCGTGGCGTTCTTCGCCACCGGCGACACGATCGTCTCGAACAACCTGGTGCTCAACCTCTACCAGCACATCAACGCCCCCGAAGCCCGGCTCTACCTGTCCCGGCAGCTGTTCGAGGAGGCCGTGCACGTCCAGTTCTACCTGACCCTGCTCGACACCTACGTCCCCGATCCCGAGGAGCGGGCCCCAAGCGTTCGCGGCGGTGGGGAACATCGCCTCGATCCGCGCCAAGGCGCAGTTCTGCTACCGCTGGATCGACTCCCTCGCCGACCTGCACGAGCTGCGCACCCGCGACGACCGGCGCGCGTTCCTGCTCAACCTGATCTGCTTCGCCGCCTGCATCGAGGGGCTGTTCTTCTACGGCGCCTTCGCCTACGTCTACTTCCTGCGCTCCCGGGGGCTACTACACGGGCTGGCGTCCGGGACCAACTGGGTGTTCCGCGACGAGTCGATGCACATGGGGTTCGCCTTCGATGTCGCGCGCACCGTGCGCGCGGAAGAGCCCGACCTCGTCGACGAGGAGTTCGAGGCCCAAGTGCGGGAGATGCTCGCCGAGGCCGTCGACGCGGAGGCCGCGTTCGCCCAGGACCTGCTCGGCGGCGGGGTGGCCGGGATGACGGTGGCCGACATGCGCAGCTACCTCGGGCACGTCGCCGACCGGCGGCTGGCCCAGCTCGGGTTCGCACCGCACTACGGCTCGCGCAACCCGTTCGCGTTCCTGGAACTGCAAGACGTGCAAGAACTGTCGAACTTCTTCGAGCGCCGGGTATCGGCCTACCAGGTGGGGGTGACCGGCGCGGTCGCGTTCGACGAGGACTTCTGACCCTGACAACCCGCCGAAAACAATCATGACGCCGGTCCTCGGTCACGCCGCCCTACCTTCCAGGCTGCTGACCCGCTACGTCACCTGGATCACACCGCCGGTGGCCGGGTCGAATCATGTGCGCCCCGAGCAACCGGTCCGCGGTGTGGAACAGCCGCAGCAGCAGCGACCCCTTCGGCGCGGGGCGCGGAGCGCGGATCTCGCCCAGCGGTCGGGAGATCACGGTCATGATCGATGCACCAGCCGTCCTCCGAGTCGGCCGACCGTGGCCGCCCTCGGTCGGCATGATATTACTATCGCCGATAGTAGGTGCTGGTGGGGACACGCGCAGCGGCAGGGTGTCAGCGGCGGCGCCGTACCGTCACGTCAGCCCTGTGATCCCGAGACGAGTGCCAGGATCCCGGTCAGCCCCAGCGCCGCGAACGCGACGAGGTACACCGGAGTGTGCGCGGCCGGGAGCAGGTGCGCGCCTCGGGCCTCGTCCACCAGGTTCACGACGGCGATCAGGGCGGCGAGGACCACCAGCAACCATCCGGCGCGACGTCCGAGGTGACTCCGACGGTTCCCGCTCGTGCGCATCGCCTTTCCTCCGCCGGTTCATGCTCCGTCACGGTGCCGGACGGAGGCGTGCCCGGTCCTCCCCCGCTGGCAGATCCTGCTGATCGGCCTCGGTCCTGGCCTCGTCCGCCGGCTGCTCCCACCACGGCGGGGTCATGATGGCGTCCCCGTAGAGGCGGTCGAGATGACGATCGACCCGCCGGGTCTCCCGCCGGTCGTGGCGCATCCACTGGACGCCGAAGGCCGCGAGGAAGATGAGGGAGACGACATCGGCGAACACCCAGAGGATCCCGCCGCCGATGTACTGGTCTGTGAGCAGGCTCGGACCCCAGTCACGGCCGAGTTCGCGGTAGAAGTCCTCGGCGATGACCTGTGAGCTCATCATCAGGGGAATGCCCAGCAGCACGTGCATGGGCGCGAGCCCGAGGAACATCATGAACCGGAAGATGTAGGGCATCGCGTTCGGCAACGGATCGGCCCCCAGCAGCGGCCAGAAGAACAGGCATCCCACGAGCAGGAAGTGCATGTGATTGAAATTGTGCAGCAGGTCGCTGCGCAGCGTCGCCTCGTACAGGTCTGTGTAGTACAGGGCGAACGGTGAGACGACGAAGATGGCGAACGTCACCAGGGGGTGAGTGAGTACGCGCACCACTCGGCTGTGCACCACCGCGAGGAACAGCTTGCGCGGATTCCTCGGCAGCGTCCGCAGCGCGAGGGTGATCGGCGTCGCCATGCCCAGCGGGATCGGTGCGGCCATCTGCAGTAGCATGTGCTGCACGGCGTGCGCGCTGAACAGGGTGGTGTCGTAGGCGCCCACCGCAGAGGACGTGGCCACGAAGACGGTGCCCAGGCCGGTGAACCACAGCGTGGTGCGCCAGCCACTCCAGTCGACACCGCGCTGCTTCAGCCGCCGGACTCCCAGCAGGTAGAGGCCGCCGGCGACCAGCAGGCCCAGCAGCAGACCGGGTTCGATGTCCCAGCCGGTGAGTAGCCGGAGCGGTGTCAGCGGGGGCTGGATCGCGTCCGGCCCGCCGTGTGCAAGCACGAGCTCGCCCATCACCACTCCTTATGATCGCGCGAACTGATGATCAGTCATGGGCACGTCCGGCGGCGGCGGGTGGGCGCGCGGTGTCGGATGCGGCCACGGGTGGGCGGGCGGCGCGGAGGGCACGACCGAATCTGCGGCGTCGGTCACGGCGGCCTCGACGAACCGGGATCGATCTCCTCGCTGAACTCGAACACCACGGCGGTGGGCGCCCGGTTCTGAACGGCACCCTCAGTGGGTGTCGTGCACACCAGGTCGTTGTGTGCCGCCGCCGGTGCCGCGCCCGTCGCGGCCAGCATCGTTGCGAACATCGTGGCGGCTGCCGTCCAGGTCGCCCAGGTCAACACCGATGAGTACCTCCAGAAACCGGGGCAGTGCGACTGCTGCACGCGAGCGCCGGACAGGCCTGCGCACGTCGCTCGCTGCCTCCACGATCGAGCATAGTTGGACGGTGCGGGACCCCGCCGCCCGGCGAAGCACAGGCCTGGTGATCAGGTGAGCAACCCGGACCAGGGCGGTGTACCGTCCACGCCGAGCGCCCGCCCGCCCGTCCGTCCGCCTGGTCGCGGCGAATCCATTCGAGGGTCGCCGGAGCGTCGTAGACCCGGTCGTACGCGGCCAAGTCCAGCCCGAGGTCGACGGCGGAGCCGCGGAACACGTCGTCCTTGGGCGTCTACGGTGCCCGCCCGAATCGGAGGGCCGCGGCCACACCGGCTGTCAGCAGTACGGCCACCGCCAGCAGCCAGGGCCACACCGGCGTGCCGCTGTCCGGGCCGCCGGGCGTGGCGGGAAGCGCCGCAGGAGTGGGCGCCGGGCGACCGGAGCTCGCCGACGGCGCCGCCGCTGGTGCTGTCGGCGGTCCGGCGAAGGTGAAGCTGACAGTGCCTTCGATCGGATGGCTGTCGGCCGACAGCACCCGGTACCCGATGGTGTAGTCGCCTGCGACCGGCAGCGAGCGCACCGCGGTCGACACCGTCGCACCGTCCTCGGCGGGAGCACCCGTCTGGAGCTGGGCGCCGTCCGGTGCGATGACGGTGACCACGCTGAAGCCCGGCTGGATCTCCTGGATGAAGGTGAGCGCCACCCGCGCCGGGCTGGTCGACACGGTGGCGCCTGCCGCGGGGTCGCTGCTGAGGAGCTCGCTGTGCGCTCCGGCCACCCCGCCCTGGCCGAGCAGCAGGAAGGTGATGATGAGCGCCACGCCCACCCGCTGAGCCGTGATCACGCCGCGAACACCAGGCCGACTGCGCCCATGGTAAGCGCGACCATCGCGGCCAGCAACGGGTACTGCACCGTACGGGCGGCGGAGGGTGGGAAGAGCTGGATGGCCCGGTCGTGTGCGCTCACCGCTGCCACCAGGTGGCCGATGACGATGCCTCCGACCTGGACCACCGCGATGGTGGCCGTGCCGACGACGGTGTAGTCGATGACGCGGCCGGCGGTGCCGAAGAGGTCCGCACCGGTGCCGAACGGATCGCTGGCCAGGATGACAGTCTGCTGCCCGTCGATGACGAGCAGCGAGAAGTAGTGGGCGATCGCGTATCCCGCGGCGATGGGCACGATGGAGTGTGCGAATGCGGCCGGGCTCGCTCCGTCCTGGTCGCGTTCTCCCGGTGCGATGAGGCTCCACGTGCCGAGGAGGTAGAGGACGCCGATGAGCAGGACGCTGCAGGCGAGCGCGAGGGTGGCGTTGGCGGTGCCGGCTGGGACATTTGCCTGCCAGTAACTGGTGCGGGAGAGCCCGTCGTACGCGGTGGACCCGACGAGGACGACCACGAAGCCCACCAGCCCGGGTGCGGTGTGGAGGGCTCCCAACCCTTGGAACGGGTTGCGCACGACCAGCGTGCCGTC
>Ga0136613_10001594_pt1 | contig 11792 bp, 2 predicted proteins | sample AntDrymUQ2722106_2_FD_106649 | JGI IMG/M metagenome (GOLD analysis project Ga0136613, IMG submission 106649) | Polar desert sand microbial communities from Dry Valleys, Antarctica - metaG UQ272 (21.06) | ecosystem: Environmental > Terrestrial > Soil > Desert | place: Antarctica: Dry Valley... | reverse complement strand
GGCACGCGCGAACAGCAGCTTCAAGTGATCGTTTAGCTCCGTCATCGTGCCCACGGTCGAGCGTGAGGTGCGCACAGGATTGGTCTGGTCAATCGCAATCGCCGGCGGGATGCCCTCGATACGCTCGGCCGCGGGCTTGTCCATGCGTTCGAGGAACTGGCGCGCGTAGGGCGAAAACGTCTCGACGTAACGCCGTTGCCCCTCGGCGTAGAGGGTGTCGAACGCCAGCGAGGATTTCCCCGATCCCGACACACCAGTGACCACGATCAGCTCGTTCAGCGGCAGCTTGAGGTCAAAGCCCTTCAGATTATTCTGCCGGGCGCCTTTAATAAGGATATGGTTGTGCAACATTAGATGCGCCGGAAAGCTAAGGAAGTCGGGAGTATAACGGGCCGCGCGGAGCGGAACACCGGTGGCGGTACCCGCGATCGTGCGACTGATGTTTCCGGTCCTATACTCCGCGATGAGCCCGGCTGCTCAAACGGGTGTTCGATATCGACATCGATACCAGATACATGGACGTATCGCTGTCAGCTCCTAATTATAAGGACGGAACAGCGTCCCCAATGCGGCGGCACCTTGAAGATCAACGCCGCCATCAATCCCCCTTGGTCCGCACCCGCGCGAGACGCCAAAACGCCCAGAAACATTGCACTTCGGGCCGATGTATGGCCCGAAAAGTCCCCGATTCTAGACCGAAATCTCGCGCGTTCGACAGCCCACAGGTCCAACTGTACTTATATCTTATCTGGTCGACAAAAAAGAGCGTTTAAAAGTCCTATTCTCTCCGTCTCCGACGGGCTGGAATTCGACTTCCCCAGTCCCCTCTAGAAAAGCCTTGATCTGCCCCAGCACGCACCGTCGCGTCTCGTTCATGTCGATCACCATGGCTCTCACGATCGACTCAACCGCTACCTTTCAGACTCATACCTCGCGTTGGAAACACGCCCTCATATCCAGACTCATCCCCTGTTGGAAAAGACTCGCACTACTACACCGACCCGCTTCGGTGTACGATCACGCCCCTGATCAGCCGGCGCAGGACGGCAGGCACGTTCGCGCGTTCTTCGCTCAGCCGGCCCGTTAAGTGAAGTTCCTGAACATCAGGGGGATGTTGCTGTGCCTGATCGAACCAGCCCGACTCAGAACCAAACCAGGCAGACCGACAAACAGTTTGTGCTCAGCGCTCCGCAGGTCACGCTACCGAAGGGGGGCGGCGCGATCCGCGGCATTGATGAGACCTTTCAGGCGAACCCGGTTACGGGGTCCGCGGGCTTTACCATCCCACTGCCCTCGAGTCCCGGACGCTCCGGCTTCCAGCCGTCGCTCGCGCTGTCGTACGACTCGGGTGCCGGAAACGGGCCCTTCGGGCTCGGCTGGCAACTCGGCATTCCCTCCATCCGCCGCAAGACCGACAAGGGTCTTCCCCGGTACCAGGACGCCAACGACTCGGACACGTTCGTGCTCGCGGGCGCCGAGGATCTTGTCGCACTTCGGATCGAGACCGCCGGCGAGTGGCGAGATGACGTGCGCCAGGAGTCCGGCTACGTGGTCCGGAGGTATCGCCCCCGGGTGGAGAGCGCCTTCGCGCGGATCGAGCGCTGGACGCACGCAGGGACGGGCGATGCGCTCTGGCGTACCGTCACGCGGGACAACGTCACCCGCCTGTACGGACGCAGCGCGGAGGCTCGTCTCGCCGATCCTGACGCTCCCACGCGCGTATTCGAGTGGCTGCTCGAAGAAGAGCGCGACGAGCTAGGCAACGTCGTCGCGTACGAGTACGAGCCAGAAGACCACGCAGGCGTGGACCGCGCCCTCCCCTACGAGAGAGCGCGCACGCGGGCCGGTCATGGCTGCACCTACGCCTACCCGAAGCGGATCAAGTACGGCAACACGGCGCCCGGTACGATGGATGAGTACCACTTCGAACTCGTGTTCGACTACGGCGAGCACGACGAGGCTGCGCCCGAGCCGGACGCCTCCCGCGCGTGGCCCGTGCGCCAGGACATCTACTCGAGCTTCCGCGCGGCCTTCGACGTGCGTTGTTACCGCCTCTGCCGGCGGGTGCTCATGTTCCACCGCTTCTCCGAGCTGGGGAGTGAGCCCGCGCTGGTCCGCTCGACCGACTTCACGTACCACGAATCGCCGGTCGTCTCCTATCTCACCGCGGTCACACAGAGTGGCTACGTCCGGCGCGGCACCGGCTACGAGAAGCAGAGCCTTCCGCCCGTCGCGTACGAATACTCGAGCGCGAGAATCGACGAGACGATCAAGGTCGTGGAGGGTCTCGACGACCTGCCGGCCGGCACCGATCCACGGCGCTACCAGTGGGTGGACCTGGATGGCGAGGGCGTGACGGGACTTCTCTCCGTCAACGGACCCGCCTGGTACTACAAGGCCAACGACGGCGACGCCGCACTTGCGCCGGCGCGCTCGATCGGTAGCCGGCCGTCCTTACGTGTCCAGGCGTTCGGCGGGCGGCTGATGGATCTGGCGGGTGATGGCACGCTGGACCTGGTGCAATACTCCGCCGGCCTGGCCGGCTACCAGCAGCGCGATCCGGCCGGAGGGTGGGGCCGGTTCCAGCCCTTCTCGTCCGTGCCGTCGGTGGACTGGAATGATCCGAATCTGCGCGTCGTCGACGTGGACGGCAACGGCCACGCCGACCTGCTCATCACCGAGGACGAAATCCTCCGCTGGCATCCCTCCGAGGGCCGGCGAGGTTTTGGAGCCGCGGACTGGGTCGCCCGGGAGCACGACGAGGAGTTGGGGCCGACGCTGATGTTCGCGTCCGACGGCGAATCGGTGTTTCTCGCGGACATGAGCGGCGACGGCCTCACGGACATCGTGCGCATTCGCAATGGCTCGGTCTGCTACTGGCCCAATCGCGGGTACGGGCGTTTCGGCGCCCAGATCGTGATGGCCAACGCGCCGCGCTTCGACGCCCCGGATCGCTTCGACCCGGGGCGCCTGCGCCTGGGCGACATCGACGGGTCGGGCATCACCGACCTGATCTATCTCGGTCGCGACCGGGTGCGCATCGCGTTCAACCGATCCGGCAACGGCTTCGACGACATCACCGAGCTGAGCCGGTTCTCCGGCATGGACACCGTGACCGATGTCAGCGTTGCCGACCTGCTGGGCGATGGCACCGCCTGCCTCGTCTGGTCGTCGCCGCTCCCGCAGCACGCTGGTCGGCCAATGCGCTACGTGCATCTGATGGCGGAGGGAAAGCCGCACCTCCTGGTGCGCACCGTGAACAACCGCGGGCGCGAGACCACGCTCCGATACCTGCCATCGACGCACTTCTACCTGGAAGACAAGAAGGCCGGCCGGCCCTGGATCACTCGCCTTCCGTTCCCGGTGCACGTCCTCGAGAGCGTCGAGGTCCGCGATCACATCACCGGCTGGAAGTTCGTCACCCGCTACGCCTACCACCACGGCTACTTCGACGGAGAGGACCGTGAGTTCCGCGGCTTCGGCCTCGCGGAGCAGTGGGACACCGAGTCGTTCTCGGATTTCGCCGAGCCGGACGTCACGAACGCGGATATCGCCCACCACCAGCCGCCCGTGCGGACGCGGACCTGGTCCCACACCGGCGCCTGGATCGAGGGCGCGCGGATCTCACGGCAGTTCGAGGGCGAGTATTACGCGAGCGATCCGGCGGCTGCCTTGCTTCCCGACACGACGCTTCCGGAGGGGCTCTCCACCGCGGAAACGCGGGAGGCGTGTCGTGCCCTGAAGGGGCGAATGCTGCGGCAGGAGTGTACGCGGACGACGGCACCGCCGAGAGCACGCATCCTTACAGCGTCGCAGAGCACTGCTTCACGCTGCAACGCCTGCAGCCGTCGGGAGAGCACGACCGCGGCGCCTTCCAGGTGGTGCCGGGCGAGACGATCACCTGGCACTACGAGCGCGACCCCGACGATCCGCGCGTCGCGCACGCCCTGACGCTCGCCTACGACGCTTACGGGCAGGTGACCTGTTCGGCCGCGGTTGCCTATCCGCGGCGCAGCCCCGCATACGACGAGCAGGGCGCAACCCACGTGGTCGTCACCGAGTCGGGGGTCATCAATCAGGACGCACGGGCGGACGCCTACCACCTCGGCGCGCCATTCGAGACGCGCGCCTGGGAGCTGGCGGGACTCGTTGGCGACGACACGCACCCGTTCACGGCCGACGCGCTGAAGGCGGACTTCGACGGCGCGCTCGAGCTGCCGTTCGAGACGCCGGCCGACGGGGCCACGGTGCAGAAGCGGCTGATCGCCCACCAACGCCAGCTGTACCGCTCCGACGACCTCACCGGTGCCCTTCCGCTCGGTGAAATCGGCACGCGAGCGCTCTCCTTCGAGAGCTACCAGCTCGCGCTCAGCGAGGGGCTGTTGACCTTCCCATTCGAGGGGCGCGTGACCAGCACGATGCTCGAGGACGAAGCCGGCTACCGCCGCTGGCAGTCGGTTCAACAGAGCTACGCGACCCCCGTCGCCGCGGACCAACTCGCCGCGGAGGATGTTCCCGGATGGTGGATGCCCTCCGGCCGCATGGAGTTCGTGAACCCTGCGACTGCCTCGCAGCGGTTCTTCCTGCCGGACAAGATGAACGATCCCTTCGGCGGCGAAACGCTGATTGGCTATGACGCACACCTGCTCGCCGCCGCTCGTCTCGAAGACGCTTTGGCCAACGTCACCGAGGCGGTGCTCGATTACCGTGTCCTTCAGCCATCGCTCGTTACCGACCCCAACGACAATCGCACTGCGGTGGCGTTCGATGCTTTGGGCCGCGTCACCGCGCAGGCGGTCATGGGCAAGGACGGGAGCGGCGAGGGCGACACGCTCGCCGATCCGACCGTGCGCTTCGAGTACGAGCCATTTCGTTGGATGAGCGAGGCGTTGCCGAATCGCGTGCGGACGTACTCGCGCGAGACTCACGGCGATCCCGCCACGCGCTGGCTGACGTCGGTGCTGTACTCAGACGGGTCCGGCAACGCCGTCATGACCAAGGCTCAGGCCGAGCCGGGGCTCGCACCGGCCCGCGACGCCGACGGCGTGCTGGTGAAAGACGGAAACGGCGCACTGGTCTGGGAGGAAACCGACCCGCGCTGGGTCGGCAGCGGACGGCAAGTCGTCGACAACAAGGGTAACGTGGTGAAGCAGTACGAGCCCTACTTCTCCGGGACCGACGAGTACGAGGACGAGATCGAGCTGGTAGAGTGGGGCGTCACGCCGGTGCTCCAGTACGACGCCGTCGGCCGGAACGTACGCACCGATCTCCCGAACGGGACGCTCCGCCGGGTCGAGTTTGACCCGTGGCAGCAGAGCACCTGGGACGAGAACGACACGGTGCTCGAGAGCGGCTGGTACGCGGCGCGCGCTGGCGGAGCGCTCGGCGCCGAGGAGCAGCGCGCCGCCGAGCTGACGGAGGCGCACGCCAACACGCCCGCGGTCGTACACCTCGACACCCTGGGGCGCCCGTTCCTTGCCGTCGCCGACAACGGAGCGCTCGGCTCGTACGAGACGCGCACCACGCTTGACGTCCAGGGGAACACGCTCGCGGTCGTCGACGCATTGGGCCGCACCGTCATGGAACACGATCACGATATGCTCGGCGGTCGGCTTCACTCGTCGAACACGGACGCGGGCGAGCGGTGGGTGTTGAACGACGTTGCCGCCAAACCGGTCCGCGCGTGGGACAGTCGCGGCCACCAGTTCACCACCGAGTACGACACGTTGCGCCGGCCAGCGCGCCAATTCGTGCGAGGCACCGATGGGACCCACTCGGACCCGCGCGTCCTCAACCGGGACGTGCTCTTCGCGCGCATCGAGTACGGCGAAGGACAGGCGAACGACATCGAGTTGAACCTGCGCGCGCGTGCGTACAGGAACTACGACGGCGCGGGGATCGTTACCAGCGAAGCGTACGACTTCAAGGGCAATCTGCTGCGCGGCACGCGGCAGCTGGCGGCCGACTACAGGGGCGCGCCCGATTGGTCCGGCACGGTGCCGCTGGAAGCGGAGGTCTTCGCCAGCAGCACCGCTTACGATGCCCTCAACCGCCCCATCAGCCTGATCCCGCCCGACGACAGCGAGATCCGCCCGGCCTACAACGAGGCTGGTCTGCTGGAGCGGGTCGATGCACGCCTTCGCGGGGCGGCGGCGTGGACCACGTTCGTCTCGGACATCGATTACGACGCCAAGGGGCAGCGCGAGCTCGTCGAGTACCGGATCGAGGACGCGGCCGGGACGCCACGGGTTGTGCGAATCACGTACGCCTACGACCCGCTGACCTTCCGCCTGATCCGACTGAGCACGACACGGACGACGGACAACGAGTCGCTGCAGGCCTTGAGCTACACCTCTGATCCGGTCGGCAACATCACTGGCGTTCGGGACGACGCCCAGCCGACGGTCTTCTTTGCAAACGCCGAAGTCACCCCCAGCGCCGGCTACGAGTACAACCCCCTCTACGAGCTCGTCGCGGCCGACGGCCGCGAGCACGCCGGTCAGACCGGCCAGGTAGACCACACCGACCCGCCGTATGTGAATGGCATCCCGCACGTCAACGACACGCAGGCGATGCGTCGCTACACCGAGCGCTACGAGCACGATCCGGTGGGCAACATCCTGAAGATGCTCCACCAGGCGAACGGGGCCGGTTGGACGCGCCACTACGAGTACGCCGCCGACAGCAATCGACTGCTGGCCACCAGCCTGCCCGGCGACGATCCGCTCGGCCCCTACTCGGCGCGCTACGCCTACAACGCGCACGGCAGCATGACGCAGATGCCGCACCTGCCGGCCATCCATTGGGATTTCCAGGAGCAGATCTATCAAACCGATCTGGGCGGCGGCGGCACGGCCTACAACGCCTACGACGCGTCAGGCCAGCGTGTGCGCAAAGTACACGAGCACAACGGCTCGACGGTCGAGCAGCGCATCTACCTCGGCGGTTGGGAAATCTACCGGAAGCACGTCGCCGGCAGCCTGAGGCTCGAGCGCGAGACGCTCCACATCGTCGACGGCCAACGGCGCGTCGCGCTGGTGGAGACCAAGACGGTGGACGTGGACGCGCCCGTCACCTCTCCGAGTCCGCTGACCCGCTATCAGCTCGACAACCACCTCGGCTCCGCCTGCCTGGAGCTCGACGGCGACGGCCGGGTCATCACCTACGAGGAATATCACCCCTACGGCACCACCGCCTACCACGCGACGGACGGGAGCCTGGACGTCAGCGCCAAGCGATACCGGTACACGGGCAAGGAGAAGGATGTGGAGACCGGGTTGTACTACCACGGGGCGCGCTACTACGCGTGCTGGTTGGGGAGGTGGTCATCCGCCGACCGCAGAGGTCTGGTCGACGGCGTCAACCTTTACGCCTACGTCAGAGGGCAACCGATGAGCATGGTCGACCCGACCGGCAACTACGGAGAGGCGGGTCACTACTACACGGTTTACCTCGTATCGTTGGCCGCCGGCATGAATCCGGGCGAGGCCTACCGCAACGCCTTCTTCTCGCAGCTGCCGGACGACGTCTACGAGCTCGAAGCCGTGCCGCTCCAGCAGGACCAGGTCATGCCCTGGAACCCGCTCCCGAAACTCCTAAACACAAAGGCTTACCAGAGCCAGGTACACAATGTCGGGAGCATGCACCAGGGATTGCACGCCTTGACGGGTGGGCCATCTGACAAGGAGACCGCCAACCGAGGAGTGCCGCTGCAGACGCTGCAGCCCGGCAGTCTCGGGTTCGGACTGGCGCTACATGCGTTCGGCGACAGCTACTCGCATCGGAAGATCGGCGACGAGTCGGTCATGTATTCGAGCGGGTGGGGTCATCTCTCCGACATGCACGAGCCGGACGAGATCGCCAACAGACCGGATCTGTATCGCACGTACGTCAAGGATCTGTACGCGGTCCTTCAGCAACGCTCTGGGGCGACGCCGGTACTTACGGAAGCTCAGCTCATGCAGCAGATCGATGCCGTGGTCGCGCTCGGTTCCGAACAGGAGCAGATCAAGGAGCTGAGCCGGCAGACCACGGCGATGCTGGGTGGAATGGGTCAGACGATAGCCGGCTATGTGCCGGAGATGGTAGGCGGAGACCCGCGGACACACATCGGTACCCAACTTGGCATCGACACAGTGGATGCCACCTGGGAAGAGTGGGCGAACGACCCGATGGTGTCGAACAATCTGCCTCCGTATACGGAGACTGGCTTGACACCGAACCAGATCAGGAGCCGTTCTGAGGCCTTCGCTGAGCAATGGGCCCGCCGCAACTTCGATTTTGTAGGTAAGTAGCCGCTCGGCAGCGCAGATGCAGCCGGTGACGCACCAGACAAGGTCGGCGACGGCCTCTCGTCCCATCGGGCCAACCCAGCCAATCCAAGGAGAATGCCATGCCGACCCGTAAGCGAGACCCGCAGACGGCCTCTACGGCCCTGACACCTGACACTCCCGTGCCGCATGTCCCCTCGTTCATAGTCTTCGGCCGCGTGCTCCGCCCCGACGGTCCGCCGGTGCCCCGCGCCGAAGTTCAGGCCTGGCACCGGAACCTTCGCACCGAGCTTCGTCTCGGCACGGAGCACACCGACGAGCGGGGGATCTACGCCATCCGCTACGACCCACCCCAGGGCCTCTCGGCCGCGAACCTATTCGTGCGCGTGATGAGTGTCGAGACCGACCGCGAGATCGGTCGTTCCGCCCTGTTCTGCCACGCGCGCCGGATACTGCTGGTCGACGTCGTCGTGGGCGACAAGCCCTACCGCGGTTACTCGGAGTTCGAGCGCCTGACGCGCACGCTCGAGCCGCACCTCGAAGACACGCCGCTCGCCGCGCTGACCCCGGAGGACGTCGAGTTCCTCGCCTGCGTGACGAGGCAGGACGCGAGGCTGCTCGCCCAGCTCGCGGCCGCCTACCGCGACGAGGAGCGCACCGGGGTCCGCGCGGCGGCGTTCTACGGCTTCTTTCGCCAGGGCCTACCGATCGGCCTGCCGGCGCTCCTCTCCCAGCGCAGCCGCGTGCAGCGCGAGGCGCTCGAGCGCGCCATCGCCGAGAACGTCGTGCCCGCGGCGCTTACCCCCGAGATCGACGATATTCTCCGCCAGTTGAAGGAGGCCGCGGTCGCCCTGGCGCTCGAGGTGCCGGACGGCCAGCTGTCTACCTCGCTGGCCGGGCTCCTCGGCACGACGGGACTCCCGGCCGACACGCAGACCGCGCTGCTCACGCGCTACGCCCTGCACCAGGGAACGATCGAGGAGTACTGGTCGGACTTGAAGGCGGACCGCGGCGTCGGACCGCAGGTCGTGGCGAAGCTCCAGTTCACCCTGCAGCTCGGCACGCTCGCTGGCGGCTACGTGCCGATGGTAGAGCTGCTGCAGGCGAAGGCCAGTGCAGAAGACATCGCGTCCGTTGAGGAGCTCGTGGGACTCACCGCACAGGATTGGCTCGCGCTCGTCGAGCGGAGCGGCGTGCCGCCGACCGTGCCCGGTGACACACCGGCCGAGCGCGCGCAAGGCTATGCCACCGCGCTCCGGGCGTTGCTGGAGCGCGCCTTCGCGACGCCGGCGATCGTCGCCGGGCTGCGCCGCCGCCAGCAGGATGGCGACGAGGAGCTGCTGAAGTTCTTCGCCAACAGCGCGGAGTTCGCGTTCACCACGAACGTCGATCGCTACCTGCACGATAACGCCGCCACGGCGCTGGACGGCATCGCCGACGTGCCCGCCCTCACGCGGCGGCTCAAGGGCATGCAGCGGCTCTACCGGCTCGCGCCCGACGTCGACCGTCTGGAAGCCATGACCGCCCTCACCACGGCCGGCGTCAGCTCGGCGCAGAGTGTCGTCCGCCGCGGCCGCGAGCCGTTCATCCGATCGCTGGGCCCCGCGCTCGGCGGGGCCGCTGCCGCCAGCGCCGTCTTCGACAGGGCCGAGCAGACCGCGGCGGTCGCGCTGACGGTTTTTGGCCAGTACGGGCAGCCGCTCATCGGAGCGACGCCCGCGGTGATAGGGGGAGCCACGACCAGCGTGTCCGATACCGTCACCGTGCCGTCGTGGGAGACCTTGTTCGGGCCGCTCAGTTCCTGCGCGTGCGAGCACTGCCGCTCGGTCTACAGCCCGGCCGCCTACTTGGTGGACGTGCTGCAGTTTGTGCGGCGGCAGCCGGCGGTCTTGGTGCACGCCGACGGCACGATTACCACGCCGACCGTCACGGAGCCCGACGGTACGGTGCGCGACAAGACCGCGCTCGACGTGCTGTTCGAGCGCCGCGCCGACCTCGGCGACATCGAGCTGTCGTGCGCCAACGACACCGAGCTCGTCTACCTCGACCTGGTCTGCGAGATCCTGGAGAGGGCCGTTGCCCGGGAGCCGGCGGCGCACCAGACCACGTGGACGGCGGAGGAGCTGCTCGCGAACGCCGAGCACCGTAACGATAATGCCTACCGGGAGCTCGCACAGCAGGTATATCCACGCGAGCTACCGTTCAATCTCTGGCTGTCGGAGGCCCGAAGCTATCTCGGGCATCTGGGCGTCTCGCTCCACGAGTTGATGGACGTCCTGCAGCGTCGCGGGCTGTCCGCGTCGAATCAGCCGGCGATCGAGCTGGCCATCGCCGTGGAGCAGCTGACGCTCTCGCCGCAGGCGGCCCACATCGTCATGGGGACGCCGAGCCCAGGCAGAGGTCCAGAGGACTACTGGGGCGTCGATGCCGCTAACTGGCCGGCCGCGCTCTTCGACCTGCCCAACTTTCTGCGGAAGGCCGAACTGAGCTACGCGGCCCTGGTCGATCTGCTGTCGGCCCGGTTCATCAATCCAAGCGGCTCGATTGCCGTCCACTTCGCCACTTTGTGCACGACGGAAGGCGCGACGATCCTGAATCTGGAGGAGACCGCCCTCGACCGGATGCACCGCTTCTTGCGCCTTCAGCAGGCCCTGGGCTGGTCGACGCTGGAGCTGGACGCCGCCATCACGGCGATGGCGGCCTCCGACCTGACGGCGGAGCTCCTCGTCCAGCTGGCCCAGATCCGCCGTCTCGGCGAACAGCTCGGCACGCCGGTCGTCGAGAGCCTGAGCTGGTGGTCGGCGATCAGCACCGCGGTGAGCGGCCAGAACGACGACGCGACCTCGCTCTACGACGATCTGTTCCTCAACAAGGCGGTGTTGAGCCCCGCCGACCCCGCCTTCGAGCTCAACGCGGATCGCAGTGATCTGCTCACCGCCGGCAGCGAGACCATCGGCGGCCACACGCCAGCCATCCTCGCCGCCCTCGCGATCACCGACGCGGAGCTGTCGCTGGTGCTGGAGCATGCGGCACTCACCAGCGACGATGGCCTGACGCTCGACCATCTCTCCAGTCTCCACCGCACCGTGTCCCTGGCACGAGCGCTCGACCTGTCGGTCGCCGACTTCCTCTCGGTGTGCAGGCTCACCGGCATCGATCCATTTCTCTCGCCGCGGGCGGCACTCGATCTGGCGGCACGGACGCAGGCGATCGACGAGTCGGGCTTCTCGGTCGTGGAGCTCGACTACCTGCTGCGCCACGTGTACGAGGAAACGAGCGGGCTCGCCCCCACCGACAGCGCCATCACGCTGGTGCTCGACGGGATCGGCGCCGCGCTCACGGCGGTCGCGGCGGAGAACGCGTTCGTCCCCGATCCGACCGGGGCGTTCACCCAGAGCCGGTTGGCACTGCTGCTGGAACCGGACGACGTGCAGACCGCGATGGCGATTGTGGCCGGCACCTCGACGGAGCCCCGTGCGGATCAGGGAGCGTTCATCGAGGAGCACCTCTCGGCCTTTCTGG
>Ga0136613_10001592_pt1 | contig 11794 bp, 11 predicted proteins | sample AntDrymUQ2722106_2_FD_106649 | JGI IMG/M metagenome (GOLD analysis project Ga0136613, IMG submission 106649) | Polar desert sand microbial communities from Dry Valleys, Antarctica - metaG UQ272 (21.06) | ecosystem: Environmental > Terrestrial > Soil > Desert | place: Antarctica: Dry Valley... | reverse complement strand
CGCGGGGGTACAGAGCGCCATGGCATTCATCCTGTGGCTCATCGCAGTCGTCCTCGTCGTGTTCGGCATCGTGCGCGTCGTCCAGAAGGAGGTGCTGACCGGGGTCCTGCTGATCGTCGTCGGCCTCCTCGTAGGGCCGGGCGGCGTGAGCCTCTTCACCTGACGACGCGGAGGCGCCGGCCGGGTACTCCGGCCCTTGCGTGCGGCAGCACCAACCTTGACACCGCAGACACGGCGTCCGAGCGAGCGCCCGCCGGCAATGTGCGGACGAGCGACCCCGGAGGGGCGGCGCCGGGTATCCCGGCGCCGAGCGAGGGAGCCATAGAGAAGTCCCCTGCGCCGCAGCGAGCGAGGCCGTGAAGTAGCTAGCGTGCGCCCATGACGCGCACCGAGGAACCGACAGCCGGCCCGCACGACGATCTGGCCGGGCTCGACGCCGTGGCCCAGGCGGAGCTCGTACGCCGTGGCGATGTCTCGCCCGCCGAGCTCGTCGACGCCGCCATCGAACGCATCGGGCGCGTCGACCCCGAGCTCAACGCAGTCGTCATCCCCCGCTTCGAGGGCGCGATGGAACGGGCGCGCACCGACCTCGGTGGCGGCCCGCTCGCCGGGGTGCCGTTCCTCACCAAGGACCTGGGGTGCACCGTCGCCGGCGATCCCCACACCAGCGGGATGCGGTTCCTCAAGGAGCAAGGGTTCGTCGCCCCCAGCGACAGCTCGCTCAGCGTGCGCTTCCGCGAAGCCGGGCTCGTGAACCTCGGTTTCACCAACAGTCCCGAGCTCGGTCTCGTCCCCACCACCGAGCCGGTCGCGCACGGCGCAACCCACAACCCTTGGGACCCGGCTCGCACACCCGGCGGTTCGAGCGGCGGCTCGGCGGCAGCGGTCGCGGCCGGTCTGGTCCCGCTGGCGCACGCCAGCGACGGCGGCGGCTCGATCCGCATCCCTGCGAGCTGCTGCGGCCTCGTGGGGCTCAAGCCCTCACGCGGCCGAGTGTCGAGCGGCCCGCTCGGCGGCGAGCTGACCCGCTTGCTGTCGGTCCAGCTCTGCGTCTCTCGGTCGGTGCGCGACACCGCCGCCCTGCTCGACATCGCCGCCGGTCCCGAGCCCGGCGACCCGGTCATCGCGCCCACGCCCGCCCGTCCCTACCGCGAGGAGGTCGGTGCCAACCCCGGACGGCTCCGGATCGGGCTGATGACCGCGCCGCCGGGCGGGTCGCAGGCAGCCGGCGCACCCGTGCACCCCGACTGCGTGGCGGCAGCCGAGCGCGCCGCCACCCTCCTCGAGGAAGCCGGGCACACGGTGGAACCCGCACATCCCGCCGCGCTCGCCGAAGAACATCTCGGGATGCTCTTCGGCATCGTGTGGGCTACCAACGTCAGCTGGGGGCTGGGCCAGTGGGGCCGGGCCTTCGGACGCGAGATCGGCACCGACGACGTGGAGCCGCTCACATGGGCGCTCGCCGAGATGGGCCGGGCGGTCTCGGCCGACCAGTACCTCGACACCGTGACCGAGATGCAGACCTGGGCGCGGCGGATGGCGTCGTGGTGGCACGACGGCTTCGACCTGCTGCTCACCCCGACGGTGGCCGACGTACCACCCGTGCTCGGCTCGTTCGCACCGACCGCCGACGATCCCCTGGCGGGCTTCGGGCGCGCCGCGCCGTTCGTGCCCTTCACCCCGCCGTTCAACGTCACCGGCCAGCCCGCGATCTCGGTCCCGGTGCACTGGTCCGATGACGGGCTTCCTTGCGGCGCCCAGCTCGTTGCGGCGTACGGCCGGGAGGACCTGCTGCTGCGAGTGGCGTCCCACCTCGAGGAGGCGGCGCCGTGGGCCGGGCGCCGCCCGCCCGTTCACGGCTAGCACCCACGCGTCGAGCGGGTCGAGTGGCGGGTGTACGAGTCGCCGGGGGACAGGGCTTCTACGGCGACACACCGCGCGCGGTCGAAGCCCTGCTGGCCGAGGGCGTCGACTACCTGTGCCTCGAAGCGCTGGCCGAGCTGACCCTCGCCATCCTCCAGAAGGACCGCCAGCGCGACGAGGCTCGCGGGTTCACGCGCGACCTCCCGGCGTACCTGGCGGCCGCGCTTCCCGCCGTGGCGGCCGGGCGCACCAAGGTGATCACCAACGCGGGTGGGATCAACCCGACGGGCGCGGCCCGGGCCGCGGTCGGGGTCGCCCGGGAGCTGGGCATCACCGGGATCACGATCGCGACCGTGCTCGGCGACGACCTCACCGGCCGGATCGACGAGCTCCGCGACGCCACCGCGTCGGGCCTCTCCCATCTCGACACCAGGGCGCCGTTCGCTGAGCTGCCGGGCACCCCGCGCTTCGCGTCGGCCTACCTCGGCGCCCGTCCCATCTGCGATGCGCTCGCCGCCGGCGCCGACATCGTCATCACCGGACGGGTGGCCGACGCCGCGCTGTTCCTCGCCCCGGCGGCGTACGAGCACGGCTGGGCGTGGGACGACTGGGACCGCCTCGCGGCCGGGATCCTCGTCGGCCACCTGCTCGAGTGCTCGGGCCAGGTGGCGGGAGGCAACTACAGCGGCGACTGGTGGGCACTGCCCCACCCGTGGGACCTGCCGTACCCGATCGCCGAGGTGGAAGCCGACGGGACCGCCGTCATCACGAAGCCGGCGTCGTCGGGCGGGCGGGTGAGCTTCGACACCGTCCGGCATCAGCTCCTCTACGAGGTGCACGATCCGCGTCGCTACCTGGCGCCCGACGTGGTCGCCGACTTCACGTCGGCGACGTTCACCGACCTGGGCGACGACCGGGTGCGAGTGGAGGGGGTGCGGGGTGCGCCGGCAACTCCTAGCTACAAGATGCTGCTCGCGCATCCCGCCGGGTGGGCGGGAGAGGCCCGTGCCGCGTTCTCGTGGCCCGACGCGCACGAGAAGGCCAAGGCGACGGCCGCGCTGTTGGTGAAGCGGGTGGAGATGGCGGGGCTCGCCGTCGACGAGTGGCACTTCGAGTACTGGGGTGTCGACGCCCTCGGCGGCCCGACGGCACGCGGCGCCACCGGCGCTTCGGGCGCTTCGGGCCGCTCGGAAGGCGAGCAGTGCGAGCCGCCCGAGGTCGCGCTGCGGGCGGCGTGGCGTTGTCCCGACGAGCGGACCGCGGCGTTGGTGGGGCGCGAGCTCGTCCCGTTCACACTGTCGGCGCCAATGCCGGGGTTCACCGGCATGGGGCGGGGTGGCGCCCGGGCCACCGAGCTGCTGGGCATCTGGCCGACGCTCGTGGAACGGGCACTGGTCGACCCGCATGTGCGCGTGCACCTCGAGGAGGTGACGTAATGGGCCGACTGTCGCTGCGCGAGCTGTGCGGGTTCCGGTCCGGGGACAAGGCCGACATCGCCAACGTCGCGCTCCTCGCCGACGACGCCGAGGTGTACCAGGTGATCGTCGCCGAGGTGACGACCGAGCGCGTCAAGGCGCACTTCGGATCGATGGTCACTGGGCGGGTCGACCGCTACGAGGCGCCCAACGTGCTCGCGCTCAACTTCGTGCTGCACGGCGCGCTCGGTGGCGGCGGCCCCCGGTCCCTGCGCTCCGACTCGCTCGGCAAGGCGCTCGGCGGCGCGTTGGTACGCCTGGAGATCGACGTGCCCGACGCGCTCGTGACCCGCCGCCGCCCCCGCCCGGACGTCGCCTGGGCCGACGCCATCCTGCGCGACGCCTCCCCTCGGTTGGGTCACTGATGTACCCATACTGTCGGTGAGTGACCCAGCGCGATCGTGGGTGCGGCAGCAAACGCTCGGCGCCGCAGATATGGCGTCCGAGCGATGTGCGGACGAGCGGCCCCGGAGGGGCGGCGCCGGGTATCCCGGCCCTTGGGTGCGGCAGCACCGACCCTCGGCGCCGCGAATATGGCGTTCGAGCGAGCGCCCGCGGGCAGTGTGCGGACGAGCGGCCCCGAAGGGGCGGCGCCGGGTATCCCGGCGTCGAGCGAGGGAACCATGGAGACGCTATCCCGGCCCTTGGGTGCGGCAGCACCGACCCTCGGCGCCGCGAATATGGCGTTCGAGCGAGCGCCCGCGGGCAGTGTGCGGAAGAGCGGCCCCGAAGGGGCGGCGCCGGGTATCCCGGCGTCGAGCGAGGGAACCATGGAGAAGGTATCCCGGCCCGCAGCGAGCGAGGCAGGGATAGGGAGGACATATGAGTGAGCGCTACGACTTGGTAATCGTGGGGATGGGGTCGGGGGGGATGGTCGCGGCCGAGCTGGCGGCGACGCTCGACCTGCGGGTGGCGGTCGCCGAACGAGGCCGCGTCGGGGGCGACTGCCTGTGGACCGGGTGCGTGCCGAGCAAGGCGCTCCTCGCGTCGGGGAAGGTCGCCCACCACATGCGCACCGCGGGCGAGCACGGCATCACCGCGGTCGAGCCCGAGGTCGACCGGGCCGCGGTTTGGAAGCGCATCCGGGCCGTCCAGCACGAGATCGCCGCCACGGACGACAACCCCGAGCGCTTCGAGGCGACCGGCATCGAGATCGTCTACGGCGAGGCCCGCCTTACCGGCCCCAACTCCGTGCAGGTGGGCGACCGCGAGCTCGACACCCGCTACGTGCTGCTGTGCACAGGCAGCCGGCCGGTCGTCCCCGACATACCCGGCCTCGAGGACGCCGGCTTCATCACGAGCGAGAGCCTCTTCGAGCTCGACGACCCGCCGGCGTCGTTCGTGAACATCGGCGGCGGCCCGATCGCGGTCGAGACGGTCCAGGGCTTCACCCGCCTCGGCATTCCCACGACGCTGCTCCAGAAGGGGCCTCGCATCCTGCCCCGCGACGAGCCCGAGCTCGTCGACGTGCTCGTCGCGTCGCTGCGCGCCGAGGGCGTCGACCTGCGCTTCGAAGTCGTCACCGAGCGCGTCGCGGTGGAGAACGGGCGCAAGGTCGTGTACGGCACCCAGGGCGGCGAGCCGGCGCGCTGGGAGGCCGACGAGCTCCTCGTGGCAGTCGGCCGGGCGCCCAACGTCGAGGGCCTCGCCCTCGAGGAGCTGGGCGTGCAGACCGGCCGCCGCGGCATCGAGATCGACGAGCGCTGTCGCACGAGCGTCCCGTCGGTGTACGCGGCCGGCGACGTCGCCGGCCGCTTTCTGTTTACGCACTCCGCGGCCTACGAAGGTGTGCGGGCGGTGCGCGACATGTTCTATCCGGGCAAGGGCAAGCTCACCGCCCTCATCCCGTGGTGCACGTTCACCGATCCCGAGCTCGCCCACGCCGGACTCACCGAGGCCGAGGCACGGGAGCGCCACGGCGACGACATCCGCGTGTGGCGCCTCGGCCTCGAGCACTCCGACCGGGCCCGGGCCGACAGCGCCGCCGACGGTGCCGTCGTGGTGATCACGAACAAGAAGAAGATCGTGGGGGCGCACATCCTGGCACCGGCCGCGGGCGAGATGATCCACGAGCTGTGCCTCGCCATCGACCAGGGGCTCGACCTGGGCGACCTCGCCGGGTTCGTCCACGTGTACCCGACCGTGGGCACGTCGATCGGCCAGCTCGCAGGCGAGGCCGTGTTCGAGAAGGCCGAGAAGTACCGCTGGCTCGTGCGGCGCACCCGTTGACGCCATGACCGTCACCCGCCTCGAGAACGCCCGCTGGGGCTTCGAGTCCAACTGTTTCGTCTGCGAGGCGCGCAATGCCCGGGGCCTGCGGATCCCGTTCTTCCACGACTCGGCACGCGCGGTTGTCACTGCGGATCTCGACCTCTCGGGGGACTACTCGGGCGCTCCCACCTACGTGCACGGCGGGGTCACCCTCGCCGTGCTCGACGAGGCGATGGCGTGGGCGGCGATCGCCGTCGGCGGAAAGTTCGCGATGACGAAGGAGATCAAGACGTCGTTCGACTGGCCGGTCCGGGTGGGCCGGCGCTACCGGGTCGAGGCCCGCCTCACCGACCAGGGCGACGAGCGCTTCGAGGCCGAGGCGGTGGTGCTCGACGCCAAGGACCGGGTCTGCGTGCAGGGTTGGGCGACGTTGGTGGTGCTGTCCGCGGCCCGGGCCGTCGACGCCCTCGGCACCGAGGCCACCGGCGACGACGCCGGCTACGTGCGGCCCGCCTAGGCGAGCGACGGAGCGGCGGGGAAGAAGCAGGCACCGATCGTGCCGACGCCGGTGTGGGCGCCGACCGACGGGCCGATCTCGTAGCGCACCAGCTCGGCGACCTCGGGGAGCGCTCGGAGGCGGTCCTCGTACGCCTGGGCCAGCTCGGGTGCGACCGCGTCGCCGACCCCGACTCGCTGCGGACGGCCCGCGGCGGTGTCGCGCACGTAGTCGGTCATGGCGTCGAGCGCGGCGTCGATGTCGTGCACGTGGGTCACGGCGCTCATCTGCCCTCCGGTCAAGGCGAGCACCGGCACGGCGTCGGCACCGCTGCCGCCGGCGCCGGCACGCGTGGCGTCGTCGGCGAGGCGCCCCCCGCGGCGGGCCAGGTCGAGGGCACCCACGATGAACACGTTGGCGACCTCGCTCGACACGGACCGGGCGGCCTCGGCGGCGTCGAGGCACGATCCCCCTGCCGCCAGCACCTCGCCCGCGGCCCACACGCAGCACGCCACCGCGAACGACGCCGTCCCGGTGTCGACGAGCTCCACCGGCACCGGGCTGGTGTCGGCCGCGAGCTTCACCGCGCTCACGGTCGCCGAAGTGTTCGAGCCGATGTGGATCGACAGGATCTCGGTCGCGCCCGCCGCCGCGGCCTCCTCGTAGACGCGCACCGTTTCGCCGGGTGACGGCGCCGCCGTCGACACGTCGTCGCCGAGGGTGAGTCGCTCGTAGAACTCGGTGGTGGTGAGATCCACGCCTTCCCGGTACGGCGTCCCTCCGACCACGACGGTGAGCGGCACGACCCCCACTCGGTAGCGCTCGCGCAGGGCCGGGGGGAGCTGGGCGTTGGAGTCGGTGACGAGAGCGACGCTCACGACGGGGGGGCCTCCTGACCGGTGACGGCGCGCCGGGCGGCCCGCGCCGCCGATCGGAACTTGCCGAGGATCATCGCCGATCCGAGGACCGCGAACACGACCACGCCCCACGAGGCGTCGGGCCCCCACAGGTTGGGCAGGTCGGCCATCCACCACAGCAACGCCGCCGCCACCCAGATGGCGCACGCGATCCAGGTCCCCATCTCCGCCCGGCGCGAGCGCAGCGCCGACGCCCCCGCGACCGCCAGGTCGATCGGGAAGTACGCCGGGAACACGGCGAGGCACGCCCCGGCCGACGTCGCGACCCCCTTGCCGCCCCGGAAGCGGCTCCACACCGGGAAGATGTGCCCCCCGATCGATGCGGTTGCGGCGACATAAGCGCCGCCGTCGCCGCCGACGGCCCACCCGAGGAACCCGGCCGCAATGCCCTTGGCCAGGTCGACCACGAGCACGACGATCCCCCACCGCGCGCCGATCACCTTCATGGCGTTGAGCGCGCCCGGGTTGCCGCTCCCGCTCGCGCGAATGTCGAGGCGGCCCCGGGTGGCTACGCGCGTGACGATGTCGGCCGACGGGATCGTCCCGAGGAGATAGCCGACCACCGCGGCGACTATCACCCCCACCGTGCGACCTCGGCCAGCAGTGGCGCGCTCAGCCGCCCGACACGTCGCGGGGACGGGCCTTGCCCGCGGCGATCCACGGCATCATGGCCCGGAGCCGCTCCCCCACCTCTTCGATCGGGTGCTCGGCACCCGCGCGCCGCAGGGCGTTGAACACGGGACGACCGGCCGCGTTCTCGAGGATCCACTCGCGCGCGAACTGGCCGGAACGGATCTCGTGGAGGATCTGTTTCATCTCCGCACGCGTCTCGTCGGTGATGATGCGGGGCCCGCGGGTCATGTCGCCGTACTCGGCGGTGTCGGAGATCGAGTAGCGCATGTTGGTGATGCCGCCCTCGTAGATGAGGTCGACGATGAGCTTCACCTCGTGGAGGGTCTCGAAGTACGCCGACTCCGGCTGGTATCCGGCGCCGACGAGCGTCTCGTAGCTGGCGCGGATGAGCTCGACGAGCCCGCCACAGAGCACGACCTGCTCGCCGAAGAGGTCGGTCTCGGTCTCCTCCTCGAAGGTGGTGTCGAGCACGCCGGCCCGGGTCGCGCCCAGGGCCTTGGCGTAGGCGAGGGCCGTGTCCCTGGCCTTGCCGGTCTCGTCGGCGTGCACCGCGACCAGGGCAGGCGTGCCGCCGCCCTCGTCGAACGTGCGCCGCAGCAAGTGGCCCGGGCCCTTCGGGGCGATCATCCACACGTCGACGCCCTTGGGCGGGCGCACCTGCCCGAAGTGGATGTTGAAGCCGTGGGCGAAGGCGAGGGCGTCGCGCGGCTCGAGGTTGGGCTCGATCTGGTCGCGGTAGACGGCCGCCTGCTCGGTGTCGGGGAGCAGGACCATGATGACGTCGGCTTCCTTGCACGCCCGCTCGATGGTCGTCACCTGCAGGCCGGCCGCCTCGGCCTTGGCCCACGACGACGACCCGTGGCGTAGCCCAACCCGCACGTCGACCCCCGAGTCCTTGAGGTTGAGCGCGTGGGCGTGGCCCTGGGAGCCGTAGCCGAGCACCGCCACCTTGCGCCCCTCGATCAGCGCGAGGTCGGCATCGTCGTCGTAGTAGATGGTCGCAGGCATGGCGCTGCCTCCTGTGCTGGCCGCTGGTTGTGGTCGGTGAGGGTGCCGGCTCAGGCGACGGCGGGTGCGCCCAGGAGCTGCACGACCCCGTCGGCGTCGTCGCGGTGGATGCGATGGACGTTGAGGCGCACCGCCTCGCCGTCGGCGATGTCGAGCACCAGCTTGCCCCACACCCCGGGACGCTTGTACTCGATGACTCGGACCGAGGCGCGCGGGATCGAGTGGTCGACTTCGCGCAGGCCCCCGGTGAGCTTGGAGCAACGCACGAAGATGAGCCGCCGGTCGGTGACCGCGATCCCCCAGTACTTGATCCAGAAGATGATCAGGTACGTGAGGATGAACATCCACGGCGTGGGCCCGGTCTGGACCTGCCCGATGCCGACGACGACCTGCTCGCCCGGCTCGAGCTGGGGCCCGACGACCTCCATGAGCTTCTCGCGACGACGATCAGCGACTCCCATGCGCGGCGACCTTACCTCCCCGCGCTCGCCGAGGCCCCGGTCGTCAGGCGCCGCGATCCCGCACCGCCCGCAGGGTCACGGGCCGGCGCGCCAGCTTGGGCAGGGCGATGCGCCCGGTGCGCTGGAGCTCCACGATCCCGTACGGGGTGACGAGGTCGGTGAAGGCGTCGAGGGTGTCGGGCGGCCCCGCCACCATGAGCGTGATCGCCTCGTAGCCGACGTCGAGGATCTTGGCCTCGAAGATCGCCGAGAGCTCCATCACCTGCGAGCGCAGCTCGGCGCTGGCCCGCACGGTCACGAGCAGCAGCTCGCGCTCGACCGCGTCCTGCGAGGCCAGCTCGGTGATCTTGATTACCGGCACCAGCTTGTTGAGCTGCTTGGTGACCTGCTCGAGCGGCGCCGACGCCGCGTCGACCACGATCGTCATCCGGCTGAAGCGTTCGTCCTCGGTCGGGCCGACGGCGAGCGAGAAGATGTTGTAGCCGCGCCGCGAGAACAGCCCGGCGACGCGCGACAGCACGCCGAAGCGGTTCTCGACCAGCACGCTCAGGATGTGGTGCGTCACCTGCTCGTCGGTCGCGGGCATGGCTATCTCCCTCCCGGCTTGTCGGTGGCGGGACCGAGGATGATGTCGTCGTTGGAGCCCCCGGCGGGCACCATCGGGTAGACCTTCTCCCGGTAATCGGTCCGGAAGTCGATGACGACCGGGCGGTCGTCGACCTCGTTGGCCTTCTCGATCACCGGCTCCACGTCTTCGGGCGTGTCGGCCCGGAACGCCACGCAGCCCATCGCCTCGGCCCACTTGACGTAGTCGGGCAGGTCGGGCGAGAGGTACACCTCGCTGTAGCGCTCTTCGTAGAACAGCTCCTGCCACTGGCGGACCATCCCGAGGTAGGCGTTGTTGAGGATCGCCACCTTCACCGGGATGCGCTCGGCCGCCGCGGTGGTGAGCTCCTGGGCGGTCATCTGGAAGCAGCCGTCGCCGTCGACCGCCCAGACCATCCGTTCGGGCTTGCCCACCTTGGCGCCGATCGCGGCCGGGACGGCGAAGCCCATGGTGCCGAGCCCACCCGAGTTCACCCACGTGTAGGGATGGTTGAAGCGCCAGAGCTGGCTCGTCCACATCTGGTGCTGGCCCACGCCCGAGACGACGATCGTGTCGTCGGGCGTGTGGTCGCGCAGCGACTCGATGCAGAACTGCGGCTTGAGCGGCCCGCCGTCGTCCTGTTCGTAGGCGAGGGGGTGGTCCGACTGCCACTCGCCGAGCTGGCGGAGCCAGTCGGCCAGGTCGGGCCAGTCGCGGCGGGTGCGATCGGCGCGCGCCTCACGCACCATCTCCTCGATGACGAGGCGGCAGTCGCCCACGATCGGGACGTCGGGGCGGCGGACCTTGCCCAGCTCGGCCGGGTCGACGTCGACGTGGATGATCTTGGCGCCGGGCGCGAACGCCGACACCTTGCCGGTCACCCGGTCGTCGAAGCGCGACCCGAGCGCGATCAGCAGGTCGGCGTGCTGCATCGACGTGACCGCGGTGTAGTTGCCGTGCATGCCGGGCATGCCGAGGCAGCGCGGGTGGTCGTCGGGGAACGCACCCCGCGCCATGAGCGTGGTGACGACGGGGATGTCGGTGAGCTCGACGAGCTCGCGGAGCGCCTCGGCGGCGCGTGCCTTGAGGATCCCGCCGCCGGCGTAGATGACGGGCCGGCGCGCCTCGCCAATCAGGCGGACCGCGTCCTTCACCTGCTTGGGATGGCCGCGGGTCGTCGGCTTGAACCCGGGGAGGTCGACGCCGTCAGGCCAGTGCCAGTCCATCGTCTGGTTGGCGATGTCCTTGGGCACGTCGACGAGCACCGGGCCCGGGCGCCCGTTGGTGGCGACGTGGAACGCCTCGCGCACGATCTCGGGGATGTCCTGGGCGTCGGTGACGAGCCAGTTGTGCTTGGTGACGGGCATGGTGATGCCGACCGTGTCGCACTCCTGGAAGGCGTCGGTTCCGATCACCGCGTAGGGCACCTGGCCGGTGATGACGACGATGGGGACCGAGTCCATGTAGGCGTCACACAGTGGGGTGACGATGTTGGTGGCGGCGGGGCCGCTCGTGACCATGGCGACGCCGGGGCGACCGGTCGCGTGGGCGTAGCCCTCGGCCATGTGACCGGCGCCCTGCTCGTGGCGCACGAGGATGTGGCGGATCGACGACTCGATCAGCGGGTCGTACACCGGGAGGATCGCGCCTCCCGGGAGGCCGAACATGACCTCGGTGCCCTCCATCTCGAGGCTCTTGATGAGGGCCTGGGCGCCGGTCAGCTTCATGGTGGCTCCTGATCTTGGTTCTGCGGGGCGGGGGCGGGGCGGGGACGGGCGACGTTCCCGGGAACGCAAACGCCCCTCGCGCAAGGCGAGGGGCGGGAGCGCGCGGGCGCGGAGGCGCCCGGCGCTAGGTGACTACGAGGACAGTGCTGCGGTGAGAGCTCGCGTGCCGGTGCATAAGGGCCTCCATCCTGCATCATCGACACCGCGCCGCGCAAGCTTGAGGACCCGCCGGCTGGAGGCTCATCCCGTTTTGGCGTCGGCAGACCGCGCATATGACGGTTCGGTGACGCCAAAGGAAAGCGCGGCTCGGAATCGGAGGGGCTCACACCTGGTGCCGCGGGCACGAGTAGGTGGTGCGGCCGCCGACGGTGCGGCGCAGAAGGGGCGCGCCGTCGCGGGGGCAGGGCGCGTCCAACT
>Ga0136613_10001591_pt1 | contig 11799 bp, 8 predicted proteins | sample AntDrymUQ2722106_2_FD_106649 | JGI IMG/M metagenome (GOLD analysis project Ga0136613, IMG submission 106649) | Polar desert sand microbial communities from Dry Valleys, Antarctica - metaG UQ272 (21.06) | ecosystem: Environmental > Terrestrial > Soil > Desert | place: Antarctica: Dry Valley... | reverse complement strand
TGCAGGATGTCGCCGCACCTCTCGTAGACTGAGCGGAAGATCGTCGCCTGCAGCAGCCCACACTCGTCCTCGATCAGCAGGAAGTACACGCGGTACCCGCTCTTCGTCGGGGGACTCTGGAGGCATTCGATCAGGCCCGCCGCGCGGGCCCTGGTGCCGTGCGGTAATTCCATGATCCCCTCGCTTGGGACCACCCCGATCTCTTCGAGGGCGTCGCGGTACGGCGCGAGCGGGTGCCTGTGGACGTTGAGACCGAGAACCTCCCACTCCATCTTCTCTTTCGCCGTGTCCGCGAGGGGTAGGTGTTCCACGCTCCTCTTCTCCCTCGAGGCCCACCAGCTCGCCGGGTGCGGCTGCGGGATCTCAGGCTGCCGCCCGCGCCTGCGCTTTTTCGGCAGCGCCGCACTCTCGCCGAGCAACCGCGACCGTTCCGACCCTCCTGCCAGGGAATCGAGGAACCCTCCCTTGATGAGGTTCTCAAGCGCATCCTTCTCGACGGCCGTCCTCTGGTAGAGATCCGCGACCGAGACGAACGGCCTCTTGCACCGCCCGGCGACGATGGAGGAGATGGCCCTCTCGGAGAGTCCCTTGCAGTAGCGGAGGCCTACCCTGAGGGACGTGCCATCTTCCTCTACGGTGAAGCCCTCGCCCGAGAGGTGGACGTCTGGCGGGAGCACCCTGAGTCCGATCCTGCGCGCCTCGTTCAGGAGCACCCGCGGGCTGTAGAAGCCCATCGGCTGCGAGTCCAGCACCCCAGCGAAGAACTCCGCCGGATAGTGGCGCCTCATGTACGCGCTCGCGTAGGAGAGCTCCGCGAAGCTGGCCGCGTGGGCGGCGGAGAAGCCGTAGACCGAGAACCCCTCCATCCACGAGAAGACCTCGTCAGCCCCGGCAGCAGGGATGCCGTTCTCCCGCGCCCGCCGCAGAAACTCCAGGCGCAGGTACTGCATCGCCCCTGGCCCCCGGTCCTTGGTCATGGCGCGCCGCAGGAAATCTCCCTCAGCGAGGGTGAAGCCAGCGACGGCGTTCGCCACGGCGAGGACTTGCTCCTGGAAGACGAGCAGACCGTAGGTCGGTCTGAGGATCTCCTCCAACTCAGGCAAGATCGGCCGGTACCGCTCCCGCCCGTTCCTTCTCATCACGTAAGGGGTGATGAGGTCGCCCCTCACAGGGCCTGGCCTGAACAGTGAGATCTGGGCCACCAGGTCAGCGAACCTCCTCGGCTTCAACCTCAGGCTCAGGTGCATCTGGCCCGGAGACTCGAGCTGGAACATACCAGCGTTCCTACCCGTCCTGATGAGGGCGTAGGTCTCTTTGTCCTCCGGCGGAAGGTCGTAGGGGTCCACCCCGCGCTCCAGCCGCCTCGAAGCCAACTCCCCGGCCTTGTGTAGCGCCGTGTGCATCCGCAAGCCCAGGAGGTCTAGTTTCGGCAGGCCGACGCGCTCCAGGTCGTCCTTGTCGTACTGGCAGCGCAGGAGCCCCTCCTTCCCCGAAGGCTCCAGTGGCACCAGCTCAGAGAGGTGATGCTCGGCCGTCCCGAATACCATCCCCCCGCTGTGGGTGCCCCCCTCCTTGATGCGTCCGGCGAGCCCTGCCGAGAGCTCGAGCAGGAGCCGATACCTCTCCCTGTCCTGCAACGGATGGCCTTTCATCGCGGGTTCCGCAAGAGACTCATCCCAGCCTGAGAGGCCGGCGTAGACCCGGTTGCGGTCAGAAAAGCGGGTCGGGACGTTTCTCGAGAGAACGTCGATCTCGACCGGTGAGTGCCCGAGCGCCCGCGCCGCGACCCGCACCGCCCCCCGCAGCGACATCGTCTGCACCGTCGCTGCCTCGGCGACTCCTCGACGCCCGTAGCGATGGATCATCTCGAAGCGCACCTCGTCCCGCCTCACGGAACAGAAGTCCAGATCCACATCAGGGGGGTCCTTGCGACCCTCGTGCAAAAAGCGCTCGAAAAGCAGCCTGTTGGAGAACGGCTCGGGCTGGCTCAGCCCCAGGCAATACGAGACCAGGCTGTTCGCCGCGCTTCCCCGGCCCGTGACGGGGATGTTCTTCGCCTTCGCGATCTCTTTCGCCTCGTGCGCGATCAGGAAGTACGGCGCAAACCCGAGAGCGTCGATGCAGCGAAGCTCGCGCTCCAGACGACCCTTGATCTCCGTCGTCGTAGGTCTTCCTTTCTTCCCATACCGTCTCCTGGCCCCGGCGACGACGAGTTCGAGTAGCGTTCTCCCTGCGGTCTTGCCCTCTAGCAGGATCGCCGCCGGCATGTGGATATCACCCGATAACTCCACCGTCCCCGAACATCTCTCCGCGAGGGCTGCAGCGTTCGCCAGGGCGTCCGGGCAGTCTTTGAACAAACGCCGCATCTCCCTCCCTGACCTGAGATGCAACCTGTCGGTCGGCCTGTACCCCGGGCCTGGTAGCGCCGTGAGGTTCGCAGCGGCGACGAGGACTTCGTGCAGCCTGTGGTCTGCGGGGAAGAGATAAGCCACATCGCCAGCGGCAACGACCGGTACGCCGGCGTCTCGCGCGAAGGCCGCCACTTTCCTCGAACTCCGCCTTCCTGTCGCCGTCTCGTCGTCGGTCAGCTCGACGTATACCCGGTCCCCGAATGCCTCCCTCAAGCAGCGCAGAGCCTCGGTCGCCTCCTCCCTGCGTCCGCCCAGGACCAGGTTGGGGATGAGTCCGAACGGAACGGCCCCCGTTAGGCAGATCAAACCTTCCGTATGCTCCAGGATCTTCCCCAGCGGGCAAGCGGGGCGTCGCCGGTCCTCCGAAGAGGTCCTGTAAGCCGTGATGAGCCTGCACAGGGAACGGTACCCTTGCATGGACTCGGCCAGCAGCACGACGTGCCCACCCGCAGTCGAGACCTCGGCCCCGACGATGGGAAGGATGCCGGCTTCGTCAGTGGCCTCGAGGAAACGGGGAATACCGTAGAGCCCGTCGCGGTCCGTGAGTGCCAGAGAAGACATCCTCACTCTCGCCGCGGCCTCCACAAGCTCTTCTGGCCTCGCGACCCCGAAACCGAAGGAGAACCCGCTCCTGACGTGCAGGTGGACGAAACCGTGCGAGGAACCTCCGTTCAATCCGTCACCCCTACGAGAAACCATTCCCCGTCGTTCTCCCGAGCCAGGTCGACGACCGAATCGTCGGAGAGGAGGACTCTCACGAGGCTCCTGTCCTTCGCCCGCGTCTCGTCCCACCACGCCCGAACCTCCCGCCAGCGTCCAAGGACCTCGACGACGTGGCGCCTCTTGCGGCACCGTCTCCGGCCCGAAGACCACACGATCCGCACGCGCCCGTGGCGATTCTCCAACTCGACCGGCTCCCGCCTGGTATGGGCCGCCTGCCCGCTGGCGCAGATACTCTCCATCTCCGAGGCCAGCGAGAGCCAGGGGGCGCGCAGCAGGTGATCCAAGACCCTCCTCCTCGACTCGCGGGTAGGAAACAGCGGCTCCTCGAAACCCTCGGGCCGCAAAGGATAGCGGTGTATCTCCGAGACGCTCGCCTCCATCGGTCTCCTCCCTCCTGGGAGCGCCAGAGCCGGGGGATGAGAAACCCGCGCCTCCGGATATAATCCGGAGAGCAGGCGTCCTCGCCTCCTTCTAACCCTCGCAGGCCGGTGCTGGTTGGACGCCGGCCGGCCCGCGAGGCCCGGGGTGGGGGCGCTCCTGCTTTGCCGTTCCTCTCTTTACGCTACCACAAACTATTGTTTGCAGTCTATGGCAAAATCGTATAGAGTGTCATCGCGAGGCGTTCAGAGGAGATAATAGTGGTTCCTGAGAACTGGAAGGTAAGGATGGAGATGCTCAGGCGCCTGGCCCGCGCGGGTGCGAGGGGAGAGGGGCCTCCGAGCGTGCGCGAGGTGGGGGAAGCCGTGGGCCTGAAGAGCTCCCAGACCGCGTACAAGCACCTCAAAAAGCTGGAGGAGGCAGGGTACATCGAGCGGGAGGGTGGGCGGGCGCGCGGCATCAGGTTGACGGAGAAGGGTTGGGAGGCAGCGGGCGAGATGCCCTTGTTGGGTAAGATCGCCGCTGGACGCGGGCTCGAGGCCGTGACGGTCGGGGATGAGGCCTACTCGCTGGCGGCTGAGCTCGTGGGGTCCCGCTCGGGCAGACGGCGCTACCTCTTGAGGGTTGTTGGGCAGTCCATGATCGGGGCCCACATAGCCGACGGGGACCTCCTGGTCGTAGAGGAGGACGAAGACCCGCCTGAAGGCGCCGTCGTAGCGGCCCTTATCGGGGACGGTGAGGAGGTCACCGTCAAGCGGCTCTACCGAGAGGGAGACCTCCTGCGGCTCAGGCCCGAGAACGGGGACCACGAGGACCTAGTCGTGCCAGCCGAGGACGTGACGATACAGGGACGCGTGGTCTACGTCGTACACCCGCCAAGGAGCAGATATTAGAGCGGTTTGCTTGTAGGGGCGGTTCGCGAACCGCCCGCACGAACCGCGGCTTCAGGCTCCCCGCCGGGGAAACCGGCAGCCCTGGCAGGTAAAGTAAGAGGTGTGAACGGGTCCGCACAAACGACCGGAGACCCGGAACGGGAAACCTTGCTGACCCGGCCGGTGATTCTTCTTACCCTCGTCGCTTTCGCCGCCCTCTTCGGTTTCCAGTTGCTGCTCTCCGTCGTGCCGCTCTACGCCGACGAGGCAGGCGGTGGCAGTTCCGGTGCCGGTCTTGCGACGGCGGCCTTCATGCTCTCGACGGTGCTGACCCAGATCCAGATGCCCCGCATCCTGGACCGTTACGGCTACCGGCGGGTGCTCGCGGCCGGACTCCTGTTCCTCGGGGTTCCCGCGTTGTTCTACGCGTACGCCCAGACGTTGGTACCGATACTGGCCGTCACGCTGGTTCGTGGCGTGGGGTTTGGAATCGTGACCGTGATGTTCGCGGCCCTGATCGTCGAGCTGTCCCCTCCCCATCGCCGGGGAGAAGCTCTCGGGCTCCTCGGCGTCGCTATCACGCTGCCAACCATATTCTGCAACGCGCTGGGGCTCTGGCTGGCGGGAGGGTTCGGCTACGAGATCGTCTTCTTGCTCGGGGGCTTAGCCCCACTGCTCGGGCTCGGCATGATCCCCTACATCCGTTCCGCCCCACCGGCGGCGAAAGAAGGGGAAGAGAGCGGGGCCGGTTTCTTCACGGGGCTCGGACGAGCCCCCCTACGGCGCATCTTCCTCCTCTTTGCGACAACGACGATGGCCGCCGGGGTGGTCTTGACCTTCCTACCCCTGGCGGTGCCTGGCTCGGGGGTTTTCTCCGCCGCGAGCGCACTCCTCCTCGTCGGTATCACCACGACTGCCAGCCGTTGGTGGGCCGGAAGGTTCGGCGATCGCAGGGACCCGCGCCTCCTGCTCGCCCCCGGCCTCATCACCTGCGCGATAGGGATGGTCTGCCTTCCGCTCGGGGGTGTGGTCCTGCTCTTCGGGGCCGTGCTCTTCGGGGCCGGGTTCGGGCTGCTTCAGAATGCCACCCTCATCCTGATGATGGGGCGTGTCTCGAAATCCGAGTACGGACTCGGCAGCACACTCTGGAACGCTGCTTTCGATGCAGGGACCGGCATAGGAGCCTTCTCGTTCGGGTTCGTGATCTCTGCGGTCGGGTTCTCCTGGTCCTTCTTCATCTGCTCGGCGATGGTGGCATCGGCCCTCATACTCGTGCTCCTCGACCATTCCTCGACACAGGACTGACTTCTCCAATCTAGATCTGCGCACGATGTGTGCGACGCATGGCCGCAACAGCAGCCAGCCGCTCGCCGAGCGGCCGGAGGCCTAAGAAAGCACGTCGCGGCGAGTAAAGACGGCCCATGCGGCGGCGAGGAAGGAGGTTCCCCAGAGGAGGCTGACCCAGAGGGAGCGCGCTATCGGTTCCCAGGCTATGGGGTCGCGGGCGAGGTTGAGCCAGGCCTCGAACTGGTTCGTGAGCAGGTAGGGGTCCAGGGGGCCGGCGAGGCCGAGGCCGGAGGCGAGCCGGAGGAGCAGGACGAGGACCACGGCGCCCACGCCCGAGCCCACCGAGTTGTGGGTGGTGACGGAGAGGAAGACCGCGAACGCGGCGAGCGCCATCAGGGGCACGGAGACGAGGCCCGCGCCGGCCCACACGAGCGCGATGCCACGCCCGACGCTTATCGGCGTCCCGCCCGGCCCGGCGAGGGGGGCGAAGCCGCCCGCCAGGTAGCCTGCGGCGAGGCCAACGCCAGCGAGGACCGCCGAGGCGGCGAGGCAGTAGACGCCGACCGCCGCCGCCTTGGAGAGGAACAGTTCCGTCCGGCCCACGGAGCGGCTGAGGACCGTCTTCAGGGTGCCCGCCGAGACTTCGCCGGCCACCGCGTCCCCGGCGACGAACGCCACGACGAGCGGCAACAAGACGAAGGTGGCGAAGGCGAGCGTGACGAGCGGGACCACGAGCCCGTTCTCCAGTAGTTGCGTGGCGAAGGGAGCCTCGCCCTCCGGCGGGCCCTGGCCTGTGATCTCCAGCGCCGCCACGAACAAAACGGGTACGAGCGCCGTCGCCCCGAGCCCGAATAGCGTCCGCCGCTGGCGCACGAGCTTGTAAAGCTCCCAGCGGATCACGCCAAATCCCGATGGAGGGTTCGATGCGTCCGCTGTTCGCGAGGGGCGTGGAGTGTCATGAGCGCTCCTCCGTTAGCTCCAGGAAGAGGTCTTCGAGGCTCGGCCGCGCCGGAACGAGCGCCAGAACTGCCACGCCCCCGGCCACCAGGTCCCGCACGACCGGTCCCGGTCCCTCCGGGCCGACCGCGAGCCTTATCTCCTCACCACCGAGCCCGTCTGACGACTCGGCATCGGCGACTGACGCGCCGGTGACGTGGGTGCCGCCTTCGAGTATTCGCAGCGCGCCCTTCGCGTCGTCCACCACGAGCCGGTATCCCGGGCGTCCGTTGTCTCCTCCGACGACCTCGGCGATGGTGCCTTCGGCGAGGAGACGGCCGTGGCCGATCACGGCTACCCGGTTGCACAGTTGCTCGACCTCGGCGAGGAGGTGGCTGGAGAGGAAGATCGTCAGGCTGTCCTCGTTGAGGCGGCGGATGAGCGCGCGCACGTCGCGCATCCCGCCCGGGTCCAGCCCGTTCGTCGGCTCGTCCAGGATCAAGACCTCCGGCTCCCGCAATAGCGCGGAGGCTATCGCCAGCCGCTGCTTCATCCCCGTCGAATACGTCTTGACCTTGTCCCGCTCTCGCCCGAGAAGACCGACCGTCTCCAGGACCCTCGCCATGGGTGGTTCCCCCTTGCGCCGGTCGGCGGCGGCGAGGACCTTGAGGTTATCGCGCGCCGAGAGGTAGTCGTAGAAGCCGGGCGCGTCCACGAAGCCAGCGACACCCTCGCGGCCCCCTGGTCCGCCTGCCTGACGCCCGAGGAGGCGTATCTCGCCCTCGGTCGGCTCGACGAGGCCGAATACCGCCCGGATCGTGGTGCTCTTACCGCTCCCGTTGGGACCGAGGAACCCGTACACGTCCCCCCGACGCACCTCGAAGCTGAGGGAATCCACCGCGACGAAGTCCCCGAACTTCTTGGTGAAGCCCCGGACCTCCAGTACCGAAGCTCCCCGACGGGCTCCCACCGTCTAACGGGCCAGCAGCCCGCGCGCCGCCTCCCTGAGTTCGGCGGCCGGCACGCTCCCCGCGAGCGTGTACGATACGCCGCCGTCGCTCCAGGCGAGTACCGTGCCCACGGGCGTGGAGAGCTCGCGTCCCCGGACCCCGCCGCCAAGATCCACGGCCGGAATCTGCAACTCGCCTCCCTGGCCCCCAGCGCTCCGGGAAGGTCCGGCCCCTTCCCCACCACCGGCCTTCTCGGCGAGGACCACGGCCCCCCAGCCCGACCCGTAAGTCAGGACCACGCCATCGCCGGCAACCATTATCTCCTCCAGCTCCCGGCCCCGGGGCGCCTCGGGTAGCTCTTCGACGGTGAACCCCGCGAGCTCGCTCGCCTCCTCCACCGACGCGGCTTTCCGAGGCTCGTCGCCTTCGCTGTATCCGCCCGCCCGGTCGTCCCGGGGCTCCGGCCGCTCGACCGTGGCGCCCGGCGGCGTCTCGAACTCGAAGCGTGCTTCCGGGACGGGGCCGACCTGGAAGTCCTGGGCCTCGTAGCGGGCCACCGGCTCGGGCCCCCCCTCGGCGTAGAGCTCCAGGAGGAGCGGCACGAAGGCCTCCGCATCGACGAGCGCCTCGGCGCGCTCAACGAGAGTCTTGCCCTTCTCCTTGGGCTCCAGGGTCAGCGGGTACGCCCAGCGCCCAGCGACCTCGACCGGCGCCCCGGTCGTGAGTTTGCTGGACGGCGCTATCTCCGCGAGAAGCTCGTCTATCTCCTCCGGCGACGCCCCCGGCATCCCGTAGGCCCCGTCCGCACCTGACAGCTCAGCCTCCGGCTTCTCGCCGGTCTTGAGCGTGTTAGACGCGCCGTCGTAGATGCTTACCCGCTCGCCGTTTCGGACGAGGATCCTGTCCCCGTTCTCGCCCTGGAGCTCGGCTCGTAGTCTGTCGGGGCCGCCGCGCCAGACGCGGGCGGTGCGCAGGCCCGCATCCCCGGTGTCGCCGCCTTCGGAGGCGCCGAGGAGGGCTTCGGGGACGAGCGTCTGCTCGGCGGTCACGGTCGCGCGGAAGTCGGGTGCGTTCTCGGGGGCGGCGGTTACGCGCAAGAGGAGATCTTTCTCAGTAAGCCTCTCGGGCGGCTCGCCCTGGGCGCCGGCCCCAACGGTTACCGCGCCGACGCCGAGCGCCGCGACGAGGATGAGGCCCAAGGCCACGGTCAAGACTCGCTTCGGGATCCGTCCGGTTCTCGCTCCATCCATGACAACGTCTCCTCGCGCCGACTCTGCTCCAGCCCCTTGGACCTTTCTAGTCTATCCTACGAACGAGGATCAGGAATGCGTTCGCGCACACTATAGCCGGGCCAGGGACGCCCGAGGCCCGATGACCGGCAGGTGCTGTGCGCCATACTCTGGGTATGGATACTGGAGCTTCGTGACGGGAGCTGCCAGAAGAGAAATTTGGGCCCAACAGTACAGCCCGCTGTAGGTACCGCAAGTGGCTCAAAGAGGGGCTCTGGTCTCGGATAGTCCAGGCACTCGGGCGTTGACGGTGCGAATTGTAACTGTCACTGTAGGATTAGATAGTCAAGGCGACCAAGACAGCGTTCTTATGGTTGTGAGCGCTCTAGCTTCTTTAGAAGCGGGATTATCACTTTGACGCAGCAAAGATTCGGCGGGCGCGCTAGAATGGCGGCATGCACAAGGTACTCCCCCCGTCGCCGTTTCGGTCGATATGGACATTTCTCGCATATTGTCTTACCTTTTCCACCCCTGTGTGGAAGCTGCTTTCCTTCTTGGGAATCGTGGACTTGATAGCGAACTACGCCGACTCAAGCTACGCCGACTCAATAGGGAGTGTTTTGGCTCACCCTTTGGGCATGTGGATTCCGGTTGCTGCTGGCTTTGGGTTGCTAATGTGGATTAACTACAGGGAGCGTTCGGAACTGAGTGCGCCATCAATGCCGTCCACGACGCAGCCAGAACCCAGCGACGCCGCCCATAGCTACCCTCCGCCACAAAAGCTGCCGCGCGATGCGGCATCCAGAACGAGTCTGAACGGCATATCGTTTCGCCTTGCAGAATTCTCAACACACCGAGATGGCACTATTCGCAACATCACTTTTGAGAACTGCACGCCGCACGGACCAGGGATACTTGATCCCCAGGGTAGCACGTTCATCCACACCGACTTCATCACGGAGCCCGATTACGGCTATCCCGAGTCTCTCTTTTACCTAGCGGTTCGCAACCGGGAATGGTATGCGGGCCTCATAGTAGTTCGCAACTGCGTATTCCGAAGATGTACATTTGTGGAAATCGGGATACTAGGAATTCCGGATACTATTCAGAAATTCCGAGACCATATCGCTAAAGGTACAGATGTGCAGATTGACCAGTGGTCGCCATAGACGCTCGTAACGCACTTCCGCTAGTCCTCTATCAGCTTCGCGTAAGGCAGCGTTTCGGCCAGCAGGAGCTTGAGCATCGCGTCCCTAAACATGTAGGGATTCTCGCGGTTGTTGAAGCGAAACTCCAATTCGTCCAGATAGGCGTCAAGGTGCTTCGCGCTGACCTGATGGTAGCTACCGATGATGGAACGCTTCAAAAGGCTCCATACGTTCTCCATGCCGTTGGTGTGAACGTTGCCCCTAACGTACTCCCCTTCGCTGTGGTTGACCGTCTCATGCTCGGTGTCTTCATCTGCCACGCCCTTGTAAGCGTCCCATTCGTCGGTATAGATGGCCTCAACATCGCCAGAGACGTTCTCACGGATGAAGCCGTGCAACGTTTCCCGATCTCTGCCCCTGACCACCTGAAGGCAGATGTTCCCATCACGTTGAAGGGCACCCACGACCACGGTCTTGTTGCCCTTGTAGCCCCGCCCCTCACCTTCGGCCTTGCCGCCCACGAAGGTTTCATCGGTCTCGACAATGCCCTTCAAGAGTTGGGCGTCAACCTCGTTCAAGGCGGCGCGGATACGATGGCAGAGATACCACGCTGTCTTGTAGCTGACATTCAGAGTGCGCTTGAGCTGATTCGCGCTAACGCCCTTCTTGGACTCTATAATGAGGTAGACAGCCAAAAACCACTTCCAAAGGGGAAGGTGGGAATCGTGAAAGATGGTGCCAGCGGTGACGGAGAACTGGTAGCGGCATGAACGGCATTGGTACTGGTGCCTATCCTCTACGCTGGCGACGTTCTTTGATTCGCAGCGGGGGCACTCTACCCCGTCAGGCCAGCGCAACTCTTTCAGGCGAGCGCGGCAACTGCCTTCACTGTGGTAGCGCTCGATCAAGTTCACAAGGTTTATCTCTTGCTCTTTTAGCATGGGAGGTGTCCTAGATGCCCCGAAGAAAGAAGCGCGCCACCGAAATGACGACCGACGAGTTCATGAAGGATTTGTTCCCCAAAAAGGTACGAGATAAAGCCAAAGAAGTTGCTGAAAAGTCCCGCAAAGATAGGGAAACATCGCCTCATAAGTGAAGTCTACATGAGGCGATATGCTGTGTCAAGTATATAATCCCGTATTAACCTACCGCGAATCGCTTTAGTACCCAATCCGCACGACCACTTCCGCGCTGTGCAAACTGCGCGAGCGCAACTCCTACCCCCTTCCTCCCAGCATGAACCTCATTCCCGCGCAAGCGAGAATCCACTGCGACAGACACTCTGCGCCTACAGGAGCGATCTACCCGATTACATACGACATGCTGAAGTGCTAACAAGCCGCCGTCAGGCGGCGTGCTGACAAGCTGACATGCTGGTATCTTGAGAGGTGTAGAGTGGGACGAGCAAAGGGGACGTCGCATGGCGCAGCGGACGGGAGAAGAAGCCGCTGGGTACCGACGCGAGGACGACCCCCCTTACCTCTACCCTGATTATGTGGCGACGCGCCTCAGGGCGCCGAAGAAGCCGCTCATCATCCTCCCAAGGACGCTCTCAGACACCACAGGTCCGGCATACGGACGGGGCCTTATAGGGGAGCTCGACGACGACCTGACCAGCCAGCATTCCGGCGAGCCTCTGGGGGAAAGGATCATCGTCACGGGGCGTGTCCTCGACGGTGACGGTCGCCCGGTAAGGAGCAGCCTGGTCGAGATCTGGCAGGCCAACGCCTCCGGACGCTACACCCACGAGGGCGACAGGCACCCTGCTCCGCTCGACCCGAACTTCTCGGGCGCGGGGAGATGCCTCACGGACGGCGAGGGCCGTTACAGGTTCGTGACGGTAAAACCTGGGGCCTATCCCTGGA
>Ga0136613_10001589_pt1 | contig 11804 bp, 13 predicted proteins | sample AntDrymUQ2722106_2_FD_106649 | JGI IMG/M metagenome (GOLD analysis project Ga0136613, IMG submission 106649) | Polar desert sand microbial communities from Dry Valleys, Antarctica - metaG UQ272 (21.06) | ecosystem: Environmental > Terrestrial > Soil > Desert | place: Antarctica: Dry Valley... | reverse complement strand
CTGGCCAGAAGGTCCTCGGCCACGTCGAGCTCCTCGCGCCGCAGGCAGTCGAGCACCTGGCGGCGCAGCTCGCTGGCCGCCTCGGCCATGCCGTTCAGGTACGCGGCCGTCTCGACCCGCAGGTTCTCGGCCGCGGGTATGGGCGACCCGGACACGAACGCGAGCGTGAGGTTCGCCTCGGCGAACTCCTTCTTGGCGTCACGCAGGAACCCGGCGTAGCGCACGTCGTCGTGGCCGTTCAGCGCGGCGTCGGCCTCGGCGAGGAACGCCGCCGCCTCGGCGATCCGCTCCCGAGCCTCGTGGAACTCGCGGCGGTGCACCGACCGGATCGCGCTCGCGCAGGAGTGGATCGCCCGGCGCGACGCGCTGAGCGTCACCTCGCGCGCTTGATGCTTGCCCGCGAGAATCTCGCGCGCTGCGTCGCCAACCGCGGCCAACTCGTCGGCATGGTCGTTCGTCATCACCTGCTCCGTCGACCGGAGCCCCGCGGCACCGATGGCCTGATGCTACGGCGTGAGGGTGCGACGCACCGAGATCTGTGGAGCGCGCGCGCCGCCGGCCCGGTGCGGGACCCGACGGGAAGGGCGCACGTGGTCACGAGTGTGGGCGATCGGCGCGGGTGGCCGCCGCAGCGCAGGCGGCGCCGGCGGGGCGCCGACGCGTGGGCGCGCCCTCGGACGAGGGGCGGGCCCGACCATCTGGACGAGCAGCACGACGTACGCCACGAGGAGCAGGTCGACGATCACGTGCAGCGCCCAGAGCAGCGTCATGCCCATGAGCGCGGCGCCCACCAGCGTTACCAGGGCGGCACCGATGAGCACGCCGAGCACCTCGCGCCGGCGACGCTGCGCCGGTGTCAGCGCACCCGGCACGCGCGGCAGGGCCGCCGCGCCTGGCGCCTCGGAGCGCGCCGACCAGCCCAGCACCGCGCCGGGCCGGTAGGAGCCCGGATCCCCTGGCCCGGAACTGCTGGAGGCGAACGGGTCGCGGCCGGCGCGCTCGGATCGGTAGTGGAAGCCGGAGAGCGCGTCGCCGCGTCGCTTCTCGACGCGGGAGCGGTAGAGGGGTGGCAACAGCACGGCTGCCCAGAGCAGCGCGAGCACGAGCAACACCACAACTGCCATTCCGCCCGTTTCCTCACCTTCCCTCACCGTCACCGTGCGCGCCGCGCGCAAGTCCCAAAAAGTGTAGTCAGCACCCGGTGGCGCGGGCCGGATCGGCCGCGCTCACCGGGGGTACGAGTCGTCGTCGCGCATGCCGGTCCGCCGCCACGCACCGGAACGACCACCGGTCTTCTCCCACAGCGCAAGTTCGCCGATGACCATGCCACGGTCGATCGACTTGCACATGTCGTAGACCGTCAGCGCGGCGACGGCGCACGCCGTGAGCGCCTCCATCTCCACGCCCGTACGATCGACCGTCTCGACCTGCGCTTCCACCTCGACGTGGTCCTCCTCGATGCGGAAGTTCACGAAGACCGAACCGACGAGCAGCGGATGGCACAACGGCAGCAGGTTCGACGTCTGCTTGGCCGCCTGGATGCCGGCGATGCGCGCCACCGCGAGCACGTCACCCTTCGCGATCGCTCCCGAGGCGATGCGCGACGCCGTCTCCGAGGTCATGTGGACGCGGCTACGCGCGATCGCCCGCCGGTGGGTGGCGTCCTTGGCGGTGACGTCGACCATGCGGGCCCGACCCAGCGGATCGAGGTGGGTGAACTCCGAGGCACTCATGGCGACACACAGTGTATGGACCGCCCGGCGCGCCTGCCGGAGCCGGCCGCTGGGCCGGTCGATCGGCCGTCCGCTCGATCAACCGCCGATCTGGCTCATCGACCGGTCGGGACGTACGAAGTCGACCTGCCCGATGCGGTGCCCGGCCCACTTGGTGGCGACGGCCGCCTCGATCGCGGCGGCTACGTCGTCGTCGCTCCCACCGTCGCGCAGGACGGCCCGAAGGTCGGTCTCGTCGAGGGCGAACAGGCAGGTGCGGAACTGACCCTCGGCGGTGATCCGCACCCGGTCGCACGATTCGCAGAACGGCTCCGTCACGGATGCGATCACGCCGATGTCGCCCTCTCCGTCGGCGTACCGGAACCGCTGCGCCGGGGGAACGTGCTGCGCGCTCGGCGCATGGTCGGCCTGGAGCGGGAACACCGCGTCGATGCGGTCGAGAATCTCACGCGCCGGCACGACCTGATCCGCGCTCCACGCGCCCTGCGCGTCGAGCGGCATGAACTCGATGAACCGCACACCGACCCCGCGCTCCCGCCCGTACCGGGCGAGGTCGACGACCTCGTCGTCGTTCACGTCGCGGATCACCACGCAGTTGACCTTCACCGGATCGAGACCGGCATCGAGGGCGGCGTCGATCCCGGAGAGCACGCGGTCCAGCTCGTCGCGCCTGGTGAGCGCGAGGAACGTCTCGCGTCGCAGCGAGTCGAGCGACACGTTGACCCGCTGCAGGCCGGCCTGCGCGAGGTCGTGTGCCATCACCGCGAGCCGCGTGCCGTTCGTCGTGACCGCGAGGTCGACGCGCAGAGGCGCAAGCATGGCGATGAGGCGCGGGAAGTGCGCCCGCACAGTCGGCTCGCCGCCCGTGATCCGCACTGCGTCGAATCCGTAGCGCTCCACGCACACCCGGGCGATGCGAGCCTGCTCCTCATAGGTGAGGAGCGCGTCGCGCGGCAGCCACTCCATCCCCTCCTCCGGCATGCAGTAGGTGCACCGGAAGTTGCAGCGGTCGGTGATGGAGATGCGCAGGTCCTTGACGACGCGACCGAATGGGTCGACGAGCGGGACCGGCGAAGACATTCGCCCATGGTACGACGGAAGTTCCCCCTCGGTCCGTCGACGTCGCCGGACCGGTCAGGGGTCCCGCAGCAGCATCACGCGCACGTCGCCACCCGCCGGGATGCCTTCGCCGTCGGGGACGAGCACGAGGCCGTTGGCGGCCGCCATCCCCGAGAGCACGTTGCTGTGCTGGGCGCCGGTGCGGGCCACCGTGTAGCGACCGTCCTTCCCGATCCGCACGCGCGCGCGGTCGAGGTGCAGCTTGCCGTCGCGGCGCCGGGCCAGATCGTGCTCGGCGACCGCGACCACCTCGGGCCGGGACCGCTCGGCGTGCCCCATCATCCCGAGGATGGCGGGCCGGGCAAACAGCTCGTAGCTGACGTGCGACGAGACGGGGTTGCCGGGCAGCCCGAAGGCGGGGATGCCGAGCACCGTGCCGTAGGCGAGCGGCTTCGCCGGCTTGATGGCCACCTGGCACCAGCGCATCGACCCCATCCGGTCGAGCACGGCCTTCACGTAGTCGTAGTCGCCGACCGACACGCCGCCGCTCGTGACCAGCACGTCGCAGCGCGCCGCCGCGTCTTCGACCACCGCGGCGATGTCGTCCTCGTCGTCGCGCGCCGTGCCGAGGTCGACGGGGTCCGCGCCGGTCTCGGCGACCAAGGCACGGAGCATGGGCCGGTTCGAGTCGCGGATCTTGCCCGGCGGGAGCCGCCCGGTCTCCACCAGCTCGTCACCGGTCGAGAGCACTCCCACCCGCGCCCGGCGGTGCACCGAGACGCTCCGAACCCCGACGCTCGCGAGGACACCGATGTGCGCCGGGCCGAGCACGGTGCCGGCGGGGAACACGACCTGGCCGGCGGCGAGGTCGCCGCCCGCGGGTCGCACGTGGTCGTCGGTGCGCGCGGGCTGGTGCACGAACACGCCGTCGGGTGCAGCCCGGTCGGTGTCTTCGACCTTCACGATGGCGTCGGTACCGTCGGGGATCGGGGCGCCGGTCATGATCCGGATCGCCTCGCCCGCACCGACGACCAGTCCCGCGGGTGAGCGTCCCGCCGGGAGCTCGCCCACCACCGTCAAGCGCACCGGCGACGATGACGACGCGCCGGCCGTGTCGGCGGCGCGGACCGCGTAGCCGTCCATCGCGGTGTTCGACCAGGGCGGTACCGGCTCGGCGGTCGACAGCGGTGCTGCCAGCACGAGGCCCCGCGCCTCGCGCACACCGACGGTGACGGGTTCGAGCCCTCGGACCGCGGCGGCGATGTCGGCCTGCACCGCCTCGAGCGGGATCATGGCGTCGCTTACGCCAGGCCGCGCTCGCGGACGATGCGAGCCAGCACCGAACCGAAGGCGGGGCCGAGGTCGGGACGATCAAGGGCGAGCTCGACGTTGGCCCGCAGGAAGTCGAGCTTCTGGCCGGCGTCGTAGCGCCCGTGCTCGAAGCGCACGCCGTACACCGGCTCGTCGTCGATGAGTGCCCCGATGGCGTCGGTGATCTGGAGCTCGCCGCCCACGCCCGGCTCGGTCCGTTCCAGCGCGTCGAAGATGCTGGGGGTGAACACATAGCGGCCGATCACCGCCAGCGTCGACGGCGCGTCCTCGGGCGCCGGCTTCTCGACGACCGACCGGACGCGAACCACCGAGCCGTCCTCCGGGTCGACCTCGGCACACCCGTACGAGGAGATCTCGTCGCGGGAGACCTCGAGCAGCGCGATGACCGACGCTTGGTGACGCTCGTGCGCCGCGATCATCGAGCACAACAAGCGCGAGTCGTCGACCATGATGTCGTCGCCGAGCATGACCGCGAACGGCTCCGTGCCGACGTGCGGGCGCGCCACGCTCACCGCGTGACCCAGCCCGAGCGCGTCGTGCTGGCGGACCGAGTGGACCGCCGCAAGCTCGGTGATCGCCTGCACCTCGCGCAACGCGTCGCTCTTGCCCGACCGCTCCAACGCCAGCTCGAGCTCGATGTTGCGGTCGAAGTAGTCCTCGATGGCGCGTTTGTTGCGACCGGCGATCACGAGGATGTCGCGGATGCCGGCGCCGACCGCCTCCTCCACGACGTACTGGATCGCCGGTTTGTCGACGATCGGCAGCATCTCCTTGGGCTGCGCCTTCACGACGGGGAGGAAGCGCGTCCCCAACCCCGCCGCCGGGATCACCGCCTTGCGGACCGTGCCGCTCATCGAGGTGGGACCGTACCTGCAGACGCGCCCTCACCGAGGTCGAGCTCCTGGCCGCGCACGAGGCGCACCAGGTTGGGGACGTGGCGCACGACGATCGCGAGCGCGAGCGCGCCCGTCACGATCACGTCACCCCAGGATCCGCCGGTCAGGCCCACGAGCACCGGGAACGCCACCGAGGCGAGCACCGACGCGACGGACGCCTTCTTCAACCCCCGTGCCACCACGAACCACAGCGCGGCCAGCCCCAGGCCGATCAGGGGGAACAGCACGAGCAGCACGCCGGCGGCGGTGGCCACACCCTTCCCACCCTTCAAGCGGCGCGTCACCGGGAACACGTGCCCGAGGAACGCCGCCGCTCCCAGGAGGTAGGCGCCACGGTGACCGTCGAGCAGCAGGCCGGCGGCGCTCGGGATGGCGCCCTTGCCGATGTCGGCGAGGAGGACGAGCAGACCGGCTCGCCAGCCGACGAGGCGGATCACGTTGGACGCGCCCGGGTTCCCCGAGCCCTCGCGCGTGACGTCGCGCCCGGCGCCGCGCGCCGCGAGCTTGGCGGCGGGGAAGGTCCCGAGCAGGTAGGCCACCGGCATGAGCGCGAGGACCGCGGTGAGGCCGGTCACGGCCCCACGGTGGCGTCCCGACGGGGGCGGCGTCAACCTGTCGGGGCTGGGGGCTGTCGGGACGGTGGCCGTGGTCGGTGCGGGAGTGCCGCCGCGTCCGGCGGGCCCGGTGGCCGCGCCTGGTAACATTGGCACTCTGCTCCCGAGAGTGCCAACGAGTCCCCGGCGGCTCCTCGGGTCGGTCCCGGAGGCTGCGATGCCCACCTACCGCTACCGCTGCTCGCAGTGCGGCGAGGAGCTCGACGCCTGGCAGTCGATCCACGACCCCTCGCTCACGACGCACGACCCGGGCTGCGGCGGGGAGCTGCGCAAGGTGCTCGGGATGGGCGGCATCGTGCTGAAGGGCCCGGGCTTCTACCGCAATGACAGCCGGTCCGGCAACGGGCGCTCCGGTCACCGCGAGCGCGAGCGCGAGCGCGAGCGCTCGGGGTCGGGCAACGAGTCGAGCGGGTCAGGCGACTCGTCGGGCTCGTCGGGCTCCGAGTCGGGCTCGTCGGGCTCCGATTCCAAATCCGGGTCGTCAGACTCGTCGGCGACCAAGAAGGCCTCGCCAAGCGGGTCCAAGGCGACCTAGGCTCACACGCAGCACGCCCGGGTCGCCTGGCCGGGGCTGCGTCACTTCCCCTTCTTCACCTCTTCTTCACCTCCCTCCCTCGTCTCGCTTCTCCGCGCGCCCGTCGCACCGACCTGGCGCGCCCCGACGAGGCTCGCTGCCTGCGCCCCGCAGGCCGGACCGGAAGGGTCGTCATGTTCCGCCGCTCGCCGCGCGCGCTCGTTCTCCTCGGGCTTAGCGCCACCCTCGCCATCGTCACCGGCACGGTGGTCGCGTCCGACCTGTCGCAGCTCCACCGCCGTGCCCGTGACCTCGGCCCCCCGCGCACGGTTGCGGTTGCGGCGCGCGACCTGACCGTGGGCACCACGATCAGCACCTCCGACATCGACGTGCGGCGTCTCCACCGCTCGCAGTTGCCGCCGGGAGCGCTGGCGCGCGACGCGGTCCTCGGGCGGGTGGTGACGGTGCCCGTGCTCGACGCCGGCGTCGTCACGGCCCGGCACCTCGGGTCCCGTCAGCGCGACGGACAGAGCGGCGCGGTCCCGGCGGGGATGCGCGTGGTGCGGATCGTGGTGGAGGAGGTCGGGCTCGCCGACGCGGGCACGTACCTCGACGTCCTCGCGACGTTCGACGGCACCCCCGCCACCACCACCCCGGGCCCCGAGCCCTCGCCCGAGGCCGACCCCGGGACCGCCGACGAGGCCGACACCGAGGAACCGCCCGTGCTGCCGACCGTCGCGGTCGCACGCGGCGCGCTGGTCATCGCCAGCGACGACGCGACCGGTGACGCCGGCGCGGGAACGGGGATCACGCTCCTCGTGACCACGCGCGAGGCGACGGCGCTCGCCTTCGCCCGCGCCAACGCCGTCATCACGGTCGCCGTCGTACCACCCGAGGACGCCCGCCCGGTCCCCCCGACCTAGCATCAGCCGCTCTCCGGAGGAGGGCGCGATCGTCCGCCCGCGAGAAGGGAACCGCGCCGTTGCCAGTGGTTCACGCCATCGTCCTGGGGATCGTCCAGGGGCTGACCGAGTTCCTCCCCGTCTCGTCGAGCGGGCACCTCATCCTCGTGCCGGAGCTGTTCGGCTGGACCGAGCTGGCCGACGACCCCGAGCTCGAGAAGACCTTCGACGTCGCCCTGCACATGGGAACGTTCGTGGGGGCCGCGTGGTACTTTCGCCGCGACCTGGTGCGGTACCTGGCCGCGGCGTGGTCGTCGGTGCGAACCCGTGCGGTGCGGACCGTCGACCAGCGCCTCGCCTGGCTGCTGCTGGTCTCGGCGGTCCCCGCCGCGGTCACCGGCGCCCTGCTGAGCGACGTGATCGACGAGAACCTCGGCGAGCCGGTCCTGATCGGGGTCATGCTGGTGGTGTTCGGCTTGGTGCTCTTCGCCGCCGACCGTCTGCAGGGCGCCCGTTCGGCGGAGGCGTTCTCGACCCGCGACGCGCTGCTCATGGGCGCGGCGCAGGCACTGGCCCTGCAGCCGGGGGTCTCGCGCTCCGGGGCGACGATCTCGGCGAGCCGCGCCCTCGGGTTCACCCGTGAGGCCGCGACCCGGCTCTCGTTCCTGATGAGCCTGCCGATCATCGCCGGGGCCGGCCTGTTCCAGGGTCTGCAGGTGGCCGCCGACGAGGGGGTGCCGGGCGAGCTGGTTGCGCCGTTCCTGTGGGGCACGCTCGCCGCCGGGATCAGCGGGTTCGTGGCGGTGGCGGGCCTGTTGCGCCTGCTGCGCACCCGCTCGTTCCTGCCGTTCGTCGTGTACCGGGTGCTCGCCGGCACCGCGGTCGTGGCGGTGTTCGCCACCGGCCTGCGCTGAAAACCGCGCGAACCGCACCGCGTTGGGTCCCAAACCGGGGCAGAGGACCGGTTTCCGTCCCAACGCAACCGGGAACGAGGCAGCACAGAACCCCTCAGCCGGGGGTGAGGCCGCTCGGGATGATGCGGGGGGTGAAGGGGCGGGCGCGGTCGAAGCGATGGCCGACGATGCGTCCCTCGCCGAGGCGGGCGAGAAAGTCGTCCGGCCCGTCGAAGTCGGGCATCTCCACGTACGCGGCGCCGATACCCGCCGGGTCGTGCGCGTCCGAGCCCGCACCGCCGGGCAGGCCGGCGGCGGTGGCGAAGTCGCCCGCCCGGGAGTTCAGGTGATCGAGCGACACCTTGGCGTTGAGGACCTCGACGGCGTCGATCTGCCCCTGGCCGGCAAGATCCCGGAGCACCGGCTCGGCCAGCGGGCGGCGCACCGGGTCGAAGGGGTGGGGCACGTACACGACCCCACCCTGTGACCGGATGCGCCCAATCGTCTCCTCGGGCGTGAGCCCGTGCGGGATCCGCTCGTCGAGGAACAGCCCGATGACCTCCCCAGCCCGGGTCCGGACCTCCTCACCGACCACCACCCGGCACCCGATGTCGCGCGCGCGGGCCTCGAAGGCGCCGCGCACCGCGTGATGGTCGGTGATGCACAGCACGTCGAGGCCCGCGCTGTCGACTCGCTCGGCGAGCTCGTCGATGGTCGTGACCGCGTCGCCCGAGTAGCACGTGTGCGAGTGCATGTCGACGCGCACCGTGCCGGGGCGGCGCGCCTCGGCGAGATGGGGGTGCAGCTCGACCGCCGGTTCCATCACGCCGGAGGGTATCGGCGCGGTGCCGGTACCCTGCATCGCATGACGATCCAGGCCGTGATCTGGGACTACGGCGGCGTCATCTCCATCCCGCCGTTCTCGGGGCTCGACGGCTTCGAGGCCGACATGGGGTACCCGGCGGGTTCCATGCTCGAGCTCATGTTCGGAGAGTCGTCCTACATCGAGACGCTCAGCCGCGGCACCTCGACCGAAGGCGTCACTCCCGCGGAACCCGAGGCGCGACATGCGGTCACCCACGACTGGCACCGTCTCGAGACCGGCGACATGACGCTCGCCGACTACTTCATCAGCGTGACGGAGCGGGCACCGCGGATCCTCGGTGCGCCCGTCGACCTCGAGGCCTACCAACGCTACGCGCGATCGATGCCCTTCGGCATCCACTGGCCCGTGGTGCACCGGATCCGGGAGCTGCGTCGCGACGGCTTCGCGACCGGGTTGCTCACCAACAACGTGAAGGAGTTCGGTGCCGCGTGGCGGGCGTCGATCCCGGTCGACGAGATCTTCGACGCCGTCGTCGACTCGAGCGAGGTCGGCTTGCGAAAGCCTGACCCGCGCATCTACGAGCTGACCTGCGAGAAGCTCGGCGTCGAGTCGGACGCGGCGGTGTTCCTCGACGACAACCGGTCGAACGTGGAAGCGGCGCGTGCGTTGGGCATGGCGACCGTCCACGTGGCCGACGGCCCGATCGAGACGCTCACCGCCCTCGACGCGATCCTCGACGGCCAAACCCGGGGAGGCGGGCGCGATGGCTGATCCCGTCGTCGAGTACGACGACCGCACCGCCCTGCTGGTCGTCGACGTGCAGAACGACTTCGCCGATCCGAAGGGCAGCCTCTCCGTGCAGGGGGGCGACGAGGTGGTGCCCGTGATCAACGCCGAGGTCGAGCGCGCCGCCGCGAGCGACGCGCTCGTCGTGTACACGCGCGACTGGCACCCGCCCGACACGCCGCACTTCGCCGAGCGAGGCGGAAGGTGGCCCGTCCACTGCGTGCGCGACACGTGGGGCGCCGAGCTGCACCCCGACCTCGTGGTCGCGGGCATGGAGGTCAAGAAGGCCACCGGGTTCGAGGACGGGTACTCGGGATTCTCGGTACAGCATCTCGACAGCGGGACCGTGGTGCCGACCGAGCTGGCCGACGTGCTGCGCGAGCGGGGCGTCGAACGGGTGGTGATCGCCGGGCTCGCCACCGACTACTGCGTGCGCGAGACCGGCCTCGACGCTCGCCGGCTCGGCTTCGACACCACCGTGCTACGCGCCGCGGTGCGGGCGGTCGAAGTCGAAGCCGGCGACGGCGACCGAGCCCTCGACGAGCTCGCCGCCGCCGGCGTGGCCATCAAGTAGTTGCGCCGGCGGTCGGGCCATGCGCGACCCGGGCGCGGCGGCGCTGTTCACCGACCTCTACGAGCTCACGATGGCGGCCGCCTACCACCGCAACGGGTGGCACGGGCCGGCTACCTTCGACCTCCTCGCGCGAGAGCTCCCACCCCGGCGCGGCTATCTCGTGGCGTGCGGCCTCGACGATGCGCTGACCTACCTCGAAGACCTGCGCTTCGATGACGACGCGCTCGACTACCTGCGATCGCTCGACCTGTTCGACGACGACTTTCTCGACCTCCTCGGGACGCTCCGGTTCACAGGTGACGTGTGGGCCATCCCCGAAGGGGAGGTCGCGTTCGCCGGCGAGCCGCTGCTCCGTGTCACCGCACCGATCATCGAGGCGCAGATCGCCGAGACGTACCTGCTGAACTGCGTCGGGTACCAGACGCTGATCGCCACCAAGGCGGCGCGCATCGCCACCGCCTGCGCCGGTCGGAGCTTCGTCGACTTCTCGTCTCGGCGCGACCACGGCATCGACGCAGCCATGCGCGCCGCGCGCGCCGCGCGCATCGGCGGCGCGGCCGGCACCTCGCTCGTGCTCGCCGGAAGAGAGCACGGGCTGGAGCTGAGCGGCACCATGGCCCATTCCTTCGTCATGCGTGTCGGCGACGAACCCGCCGCCTTCCTCGCCTTCGCCCGCGCCTTTCCCGACCGTGCCGTGCTGCTCATCGACACCTACGACACCGAGGAGGGAGCGCGCGTGGTCGCCGCGCTCGCCGACCAGCTCCGGGCCGAGCGAATCGTCCCGGCCGCGGTGCGACTCGATTCGGGAGACCTCGCCCGGCTCGCCCCGGCGGTGCGGCAAATCCTCGACGACGCCGGCCTAGAAGGCGTGAAGATCTTCGCTTCCGGCGACCTCGACGAGTACCGGATCGACAAGCTCGTGCGCGACGCGGTGCCCATCGACGCCTTCGGGGTGGGGACCCAGCTCGGAACCGGAGGGGACGCCCCCCATCTGGGGGTCGTGTACAAGCTCGCCGAAGACGAGCACGGCCCGAAGTGGAAGCGCTCGCCCGGCAAGGAGACCGTTCCGGGCCGCAAGCAGGTCTACCGCCTCACGGTCGACGGCCGCGCCGACCACGACGTGCTCGCGCTCGCCGACGAGGCCGCTCCCGAAGGCGGGCGTGCCCTCCTCGATCCGGTGATGGTCGACGGCGCGAGCCGCGACACCCATCCCAGCTCGCTCGATGCGGCGCGAGCGCGCTGCGGCGCCGCGTTGCGGTCGCTCCCCGCTCGCATCCGGGCGCTCGACCCGTCCGGCGACCCGTACGAGGTCTGCCGCTCCCCCGGCATCGACGCGCTGTTGGGATCCCTCGCCTCGGCGAAAGCGGTCACGTACCGCTGACGGTCATCTCGCGCACGAGCACGGTCACACCGGCTGCGCCGCCGGGCAGCCACCGCTCGTCCGACGCCACCGCTACGAGGTCGCGAAGCAACCGCGGCAGCGTCGATGCGATCGTGACCTCCCTCACGGGCTCGGCGAACGCGCCGCCGCGGACCATGAGCCCCTCGGCGCCCACCGAGAGGTCTCCACTCACCGGGTTGGTCCCCGAGTGGAGCCCCGACACCGTCTGCACGTAGAGCAGCTCGGGCTCGGCCGCGAGCAGTGCCTCCGGCGGATCCGGGCCGGGCACGAGGT
>Ga0136613_10001588_pt1 | contig 11807 bp, 15 predicted proteins | sample AntDrymUQ2722106_2_FD_106649 | JGI IMG/M metagenome (GOLD analysis project Ga0136613, IMG submission 106649) | Polar desert sand microbial communities from Dry Valleys, Antarctica - metaG UQ272 (21.06) | ecosystem: Environmental > Terrestrial > Soil > Desert | place: Antarctica: Dry Valley... | reverse complement strand
CTGCTCGCGCTCTTCGTCGTGCACCCAGCGTCGGCCGATGTAGAGAGACCGCTCGACCTCCTCGAAGTCGAGCCGCCCGAGGATGAGGCCACGCTCTGCGTCTTCGTACGTCGCGAGCCGACGTGCGCTCCAAGCCTCGAGCGCGAGCGCCGCCACCTCCTGGTCGGTCGCGGTCGCCGCCCGTCCGGCGACCTCCCGCATCCGCTCGAGGCACACGTGGGCATGGTCGACGTACGCCTGCTCGGCCGGCAGGTCTGGGTGAGACACCACCCGAGCCTACCGCGCTGAAACGGTGACCGGAGCGACTTTCAGGGTTCTCTTGCGCGGTCGCTTGCGCCGCTTTTCAGCGGTCTTGCGCGAAGGGGATCCGCTCCTGCGAATCCCGTTCTGGCGCGGAGAGAGCAGCCCCGATGTGCACGCGGCCGAGCTTCGTGATCACGCGGCCACGAGGCGTTCGCTGCAGGAACCCGAGCTGCAGCAGGTACGGCTCGTAGACGTCCTCGATCGTGTCCGTCTCCTCGCCCAGCGTGACGGCGAGCGTCGAGAGGCCGACGGGTCCGCCGTCGAACTTGTGCGCGATCGCGCGCAGGAGCTCTCGGTCGGTCGCCTCGAGCCCCTCGTCGTCGACCTCCAGCAGGTCGAGAGCCTCCTGTGCGATCGCGTTCGTCACGGCACCGTTGTGCCGCACCTCGGCCACGTCGCGCACACGCCGGAGGATCCGGTTGGCGATACGCGGCGTCCCGCGCGAGCGCCGCGCGATCTCACCGGCCGCATCGTCCTCGATCGTGACGCCGAGGATGCCGGCGGAGCGACGGACGATCGCCGTCAGCTGCTCCGCATCGTAATAGCCCAGCCTGAACGTCATGCCGAAGCGGTCGCGCAGCGGGGTCGTCAGGAGACCGGTGCGGGTCGTCGCGCCCACGAGCGTGAACGACGGCAGGTCGAGCGTCAGCGTCCGCGCCGCCGGACCCTGGCCGACGATGATGTCAAGCCGGAAGTCCTCGAGCGCCGGATACAGGATCTCCTCGATCGCCCGGTTGACGCGGTGGATCTCGTCGACGAAGAGGACGTCGCGCTCCTCGAGGCCCGTGAGGATCGCGGCCATGTCGCCCTTGCGCTCCAGCGCTGGTCCAGCGACCGTGCGGATGCCGACGCCGAGCTCCTCCCGCACGATCTGGGCTAGGGTCGTCTTGCCGAGACCGGGCGGACCGACGAGCAGCACATGGTCGAGTGCCTCGCCGCGCGCCTTCGCTGCCGCCAACGCAATCGCAAGCTGCTCCTTGACGCTCTCCTGCCCGACGAAGTCCGCAAGGCAGCGCGGCCGCAGCGAGCGCTCGAGCTCGTCCGCGCTCGCATCTTCTTCGAGGGCGGGCGTGAGGAGACCGCTCCTCATGCCGCCGCCTTGAGGGCGAGCCGCACGCGCTCCTGCGGCGGGAGCTCCGCGTCGACCGCCGCCAGTGCCTGCTCCGCTTCGCCGAGCGAGTAACCGAGCTCGACGAGGGCCTCGCGGGCGGTGACGTGCTCGTCGGTACCGCTGGCGGCGACCGGCGCCAGGTCTTCCGCGCCGAGCTTGCCCTTCAGCTCGAGCACGATCCGCTCGGCGGTCTTCTTGCCGATCCCGGGGATCGCCTGGAAGCGGGCTGCGTCCTCACGGGCGATCGCGCGACGCAGGTCTGCTGTGGCCGAGCCGGAGACGATCGCGAGGGCGACTTTCGGGCCGATGCCGTTGACGGTCAGGAGCTGGGTGAAGAGCTCGCGCTCTGCGGCGTCGGCGAAGCCGTACAGCTGCAGAGCATCCTCCCGTACGTGGAGATAGGTCTCGACGACCAGCTCACCGCTTCCGTTCGCTCGACGAAGTGCTGCCGACGAGGCCGCGACGAGGTAGCCGACGCCGTTGACGTCAAGGACGAGGCCTTCCACCGACCGTGAGACCGGAATACCGCGCAGCCTCGAGATCACGGTGCTCCCTTTACCCCCGCCACCTCGCGGGCAATCTTGAGGAGCGGCGGCGCCAGCGCATGGCAGATCGCGACTGCAAGAGCGTCGGAAGCGTGGTTCGGGGTCGGCAGCGCGTCGAGAGCGAGGATCGCGCGCACCATCCGCTGTACCTGCGCCTTCTCGGCACGGCCGTAGCCGCAGACCGCTTGCTTGACGCGGGCGGGCGCGTACTCGCTGCACTCGACGCCGACCGTCGCGGCTGCGACGAGGACGGCGCCTCGTGCCTGCCCGACGGAGAGCGCGATGCGGGCGTCGGCTCCCACGAACGACTCTTCCAGCGCGACGGCGACCGGCTCGTGCTCCGCAATGAGGCTCTGCACGCGCTCGAAGGTCGTCCTGAGGCGGAGCTCCGGGCGCTCGCCCGCAGGCGTTTGCCACCAGCCGTGGTCGATGGCCCGGAGACGTCCGCCGTCTCCCTCCACGATCCCGTATCCGCACGTCGCCGTCCCTGGGTCGATGCCGAGAACCCTCACGCGGAGAGGTTAGGCGGCAGGCCGGACGTTCCTGCGCGGGCGGTACCAGCGGCTCACCGAAGTGTCCGAGGCGTCGAATCGTGGCGTTTGTGGTACCTGCGGATCATGGAGGACCAGGGTGTGCTCCTCGCGGAGGGAGAGGAACATCGGCTCCGCCACGAGCTCTCAATCGGGCGCGGGGAGGAGAACGACATCGTTCTCACCGAGCCCGCCGTGAGCAGGCGGCATGCCAGGCTCGTCTGGCTGGAGTCGCGCTGGCTCGTCGAGGATCGCGGGAGCGCCAACGGCACCTTCGTGAACGACGCACGGGTTCCGTTCGGGTCGCCGCACCCGCTCAGGCATGGCGATCGGATCGGCGTCGGCGGGGCGACGCTGCTCTTCTCCTGGCCCGTTCAGCGCGACGATCCGGATCGCACCAACGAGTTCGACGCGATCGAACCCCGAACGATCGAGCTGACCCCCTTCCAGCTTCAGCTCGTCCGCGCCCTGTGCGGCGCCTGGATCGGCGCGCGGAGTCTCGACCGCATGCCGACGAACGAGGAGATCGCCGCCTACCTCGGAACCCCTGATGCAGTGGGCTCGGTCAAGGCCGGCCTACGCCGAACCTATGCGAAGGCTGGTCTCTCGGAGCTGCCGCCGCACGCCAAGCGACGTGCATTGTGTCGCCTCGGCCGGGCGTACGGCTGGTTCTGAACGGCTCGTTCTCAGGCTAGGTCACCCGACGTCACCTGGGTGACGATTTACCGGCGGGGCGTTTTCGCGTGCACCGATCCGGAGATTCACTGAGCACGGACCCGCCGGCGCTTATGAGCTTCGACTCAGACGGCCCGCGCGGAACAGGCGGCGGTCAGCAGACGCCGCTAGCTCGGGGGGCGGAAGCCGAACGGGGCAGCGTCGCCCCTGCGGGGGCAGGGCGACGCCGCCTCGTCGGTTTCCCGGAGGCAGCACCTACCTGCCCGCAGCGCTACGAGACAGCGGCTTCCAGCACCTGATCCGAGATGTCGAAGTTTGCCCAGACGTCCTGGATGTCGTCGTTCTCCTCGAGGGCGTCGATCAGCCGAACGAGCTTCTTCGCCGCAGACTCCTCGGCCACCTCGACGGTCGTCTTCGGCACCATCGAGAGCTCGGCGGAGGAGACCCTGATCCCCGCTGCCTCGATCGCCTGTCGAACAGCAACGAGGTGCTCGGGCCCCGAGGAGACCTGGAAGACGGTGCCGTCGCGCTCGACGTCGTCCGCGCCCCCCTCGGCGGCTGCGAGTGTCAGCTCGTCCTCGTCGACGGCCTCCGAGTCGACGAGAACGAGACCGCGTCGTTCGAACAGCCACGCCACCGCGCCCGTCGTACCGAGGTTGCCCCCATGCTTCGCGAAGAGGTTTCGGACGTCCGCCGCAGTCCGGTTGCGATTGTCGGTGAGAGCCTCGACCAGCACCGCGACGCCGTCCGGCCCGTAGCCTTCGTAGACAACGGTTTCGAATGCAGAAGCAGACGCGTCCGCGCCGGAACCCTTCGCGATCGCCCGCTCGATGTTGTCCTTCGGCATCGAGTAGCTCCTGGCCTTCTCGATCGCATTTTGGAGGGAGAGGTTCGCGGTCGGATCGGGCCCCCCCTCCTTTGCCGCCACGATGATCGCCCGCGAGAGCTTCGTGAAGAGCTGCCCGCGCTTGGCGTCGGCGGCTCCCTTCTTGTGCTTGATCGAGGACCACTTGCTATGACCGGACACGCTGCTCCTCCCGTACGAGATCCAAGAACCCCTCGTGCACCCGAGTGTCCTCCGTCAACTCCGGGTGAAACGACGCCACTAGAATACGGCCGTCGCGCAGGAGGACCGGCATCCCCTCGTGCTCCGCCAAGATCTCGACCCCCGGGCCCCAGTGGACGACTCGCGGCGCCCTGATGAAGACACCGCGCAGCGGTCGGTCGTCGCCGACGAGCTCGAGATCAGCCTCGAAGCTCCGGCTCTGGCGGCCGTACGCGTTGCGGTCTACCTCGACGTCGGCAAGGCCCAGGTGCGCTCGATCGAGCAGGATCATGCCCGCACAGGTACCGAACACGGCACCCCGGAAAGCACGCAGCGCATCCTCGAGTCCGTAGAGCTGCATCAAGCGCGTGATCGCCGTCGACTCGCCGCCGGGAATGATGAGGCCATCCAGCCCGTCGAGTTGATCAGGCAACCGGACCTCCACGACGTCCACGCCTAGCTCTCGTAAGAGTGCCGCGTGCTCGCGGAAGTTGCCCTGGAGTGACAGAACTCCAACCTTCATGTCGTGATAGTAGTTTTCGCCCGCTCGGAAGCCCGCAGTCGGAGGGGAGAGGCCGAGAGGCCGGACCCGGAGAGCCGCGTGCGCTCAGGCGCGCGAGGCGACGCCGGCCAGAGGCGCGGCGGGGCTACCAGCCTCGGGTTTCGAGCAGCTGCTCGGGGGCGAGCTCGGCGGCGGAGATGCCGACCATGGGCTCGCCGAGCCCAGCGGAGACGCGCGCCAGGATCTCGGCGTCGCGGAAGTGCGTGGTGGCCTCGACGATCGCCTTCGCGCGGAGCGCCGGGTCGCCTGACTTGAAGATGCCCGAGCCGACGAAGACACCGTCAGCCCCGAGCTGCATGCAGAGCGCGGCGTCGGCAGGCGTTGCGATTCCGCCCGCTGTGAACGTCACGACCGGCAGCCGTCCGTGCTCGGCCACCCAGCGGACGAGCTCGTAGGGGGCGCGGAGCTCCTTCGCCTCGGCAAAGAGCTCCTCCGGCCGCAGGGCGCCGAGGCGGCGGATGCCGCCGTAGACAGCGCGCATGTGCGTGACGGCGTTGACCACGTCACCCGTCCCGGCCTCGCCCTTCGTACGGATCATCGCTGCGCCCTCCGCAATGCGGCGAAGCGCCTCGCCGAGATTCGTGGCACCACAGACGAACGGGATCGTGAAGTGCCATTTGTCGACATGGTGAGCGACGTCCGCGGGCGTCAGCACCTCCGACTCGTCGATGTAGTCGATCTCGAGCGCCTGCAGGATCTGCGCCTCGACGAAATGACCGATGCGGCACTTAGCCATGACCGGGATCGACACCGCCTCCTGAATCTCCTGAACCATCGCCGGATCCGACATGCGGGCGACGCCCCCGTCACGGCGGATGTCGGCCGGCACGCGCTCGAGCGCCATCACGGCGACAGCACCGGAGTCCTCGGCGATCCGGGCCTGCTCGGCGTCGACGACATCCATGATCACCCCGCCCTTGAGCATCTCGGCAAGGCCGCTCTTGACGCGCATCGTCCCGGTTTCGCTCACAGATTGAGTCTACCCATCCGGTATCAGGGAACCGGCTGCGAGATCGAATCGGTGGCGAGCGCGCGAAATCCTGTCACAGCCCGTGCGCTGACTGGATCCTGACACCCATTCGAGTGATCTTCTGACCCACAGATCCCTCGTCCAGGGGATCTTTCGAGCGCTGCTCCCGAACTCGGACTACAAGGAACTCATGCCACCGGCTGTCGGTGGGAGAACGCAACTGCGGCTTTGGGGGGATTTCATGAAGCGAGTACTTCTTTCGGTGGCCGGCGCTGCTCTGGCGTCGGTTGCCTTCTCGGCATCGGCGCTCGCCGGGAATGGGGACCACGTCGTCGTCGGGCCGGCGGGTTACGCGCTGGGCCAGAACACGCTGGTGCTGGCCGGCGGAGCGCCCGTCCCGGTTGTCGGGCCGGGGGACCACGTCGTGATCTGTCACGCCCTCGGTGAGGACAACAAGGACACCTACATCCAGATCGCACCGTCGGCAGGCGTCGTGTTCGGCCACGCTGGGGAGGGGCACCAGCTCGGCGAGGACATCATCCCGCCGTTCCGCTATCAGCCGAACGGGAACGGCAGAGACGAAGACGATTCGCTCGCCGCGGGCCAGAACTGGGACGCCGCGCACATCCTCATCTATGAGAACGGCTGCGCCGCTCTTCCGCCTGCACCCGTCGACGTGTGCCCGAACCTGGAGGGCATGCAAGAGAGTGTGCCGGCGGGAATGGTCAAGAACGAGGCCGGCAACTGCGTACCGCTGGTGGTTCCGATTCCGGCAACGGACGTCTGCCCGAACATCGCCGGCGACCAGTCCTCGGTGCCTACAGGGATGGTTAAGGAGTCGAGCGGCGACTGTGTGACGCCGACGCCTGCGCCGCTGCCGATCGTGGTGGTGACGGATGCCTGCCCGAACCTGGAGGGCATGCAGGCGAGCGTGCCTGCGGGGATGGTCAAAGACTCTGCGGGTACCTGCCTCGTCGTTCAGTCGAGCACGCCCCGAGCGGACACCCCGGCAGCAGTTTCGACACCCTCGACGCCGGCTGCCGGGAACACCCCGGCTGTCGAGAACACCCCCGCTGTCGAGAACACCCCGGCGGCAGTTTCGACGCCCTCCACACCGGCCGCCAGCCCGCCGACGGCTGCAATTGCGAGCGTGATCACGAGCGTGATCTCGACCAAGACGCCCGCGGCGGCCAAGCCGAAGGCAAAGGCGAAGGCGAAGGTCAAGGCGAAGGCGAAGGTCAAGGCGAAGGCGAAGGTCAAGGCGAAGGCGAAGGTCAAGGCGAAGCCGACGCCGCGTCCGAAGCTGAACAAGGCAAAGATCAAGAACCTCCGTGTCCTTCCGTTCACTCCTTAGGGCACTCGTCGTCGTCGGGACGGGGCTGGCATTTGCCAGTCCCGTCACGGCGGCGCCGTCACCGCGGCTCGTGATCCCGCGGCTGCACCTCGACGTGCCGGTGGCTTCGCAGCTCGAGGGCGGCCCCAGGCTGTACTACCGCGACCAGGACACGATCGGCATCGCAGGGCACAGGACGACGCACACGCATCCGTTCCTGCACCTCCCGAAGCTCCGTCGTGGCGACCAGATCCGGCTCGGCAGGACGCGCTACGAAGTGAGACGAAGCGTTGTGGTACGGCCGACCGAGCTCTGGGTGTTGCGTTACACCGGTCTCGTGCTCTCGGCCTGCCATCCCGCCGGCAGCGCCAAATTCCGGTACGTCGTGTTCGCGGCGCGAGTCTCCTAGGGCCGGCTCGACATGAGGCTTTTGCAATGCCTGACCTGCGACTCTGGTGCTTGCGAGTTCGAAAGAGGCTGGCGCGCCTACCGGCTGGACGCGGAACGCGAGACGAACGTCATCGTCCTCTGTCCCGAGTGCGCCGAGCGTGAGCTCGGCGAAGACAGCTGCTAGGCGGACAGGCCCGGGGCGAACCTCGTTGCGTGCAGCCATTGGCGCGATGGGCCCGCCTGGATTCGAACCAGGGACCAACCGATTATGAGTCGGCTGCTCTGAACCGCTGAGCTACGGGCCCGCTCACTGGAGCGTAACGCCGGCCGGTTCTCCCCACGGTGGGCGGCAGCCGACTGCCACAATGTCACGCAGTGAAAGCCTATGGGCAGGAGACGCAGCTCCGGACCGCGGGGGGGCTGTCCGTCAAGGACATCACGGAAGAGGTACAGGAGGCGGTCGCGGCGAGCGGCGTCAAGAACGGAATCTGCTCGGTCTACTCGCCCCACACAACCTGCTCGGTGCGGGTCAACGAGTTCGAATCGGGTTTTCTCGAAGACTTCGCGCTCCTCCTGAAGCGCCTCGTTCCTAGCGATCGGTACTACGCCCACGACGACTGGGACAAGCGCACCGAGAACATCTGCCCGGAGGACATGGACTTCGGGAACGGCCACTCGCACTGCATGTCCATGCTGCTCGGGCCTGCGGGCGAGTCGATCCCCGTTCGCGACGGAGACCTCTGCCTCGGGACCTGGCAGCGGGTGCTCTTCCTCGAGCTCGACCGGGAACGCGACCGGCGCTGGCTCGTCCAGGTCGTCGGCGTCTAGGAACAGTCACTAGCTCTTCGAAGCGCGGTACGCGCGCGCCTCCTCCACGAGCGCCCTGAAGAGCGCCGCGTCCTCCCCCTCTTCGGGATGCCAGAGCACGCCGAGCGCGAAGCGCCTCTCCGCGCTCTCGAGTGCCTCCGGCGTCCCGTCCTCGGCCCACGCCACCGTCCTCAGCCCCTCCCCGAGGCGGCCGAAGCCCTGGTGGTGGTGCGACTTGACGGGCGCCCGCTCCCCCAGAAGCCCGCCGAGGCGGCTGCCGGACTCGACAGCGACGTCGTGGTCGGCGAACACCCCTGGGGTGTGCTTGTGCTTCTCGTCGCCGACGACGTCCGGGAGATGCTGGACGAGATCACCTCCCAGCGCGACATTGAGCACCTGAGAGCCGCGGCACACGGCGAGCACCGGCATATCCCGCGCCAGCGCAGCCTGGAGCAGCGCCAGCTCGCCGGCGTCACGGTCTGCCCGCACGCCCGTCGTCTTCGGATGCGGCTCCTGGCCGTAGGTGACTGGGTCGAGATCCGAGCCGCCCGAAAACAGTACCCCGTCGAGCGCGTCGAGCGTCTCGTCGATCCCGTCTGCGGCGGGCGGAACGATCAGCGCGCGTCCGCCTGCCCGCTCGATCGCACGGACGTAGGCGAGCGGGATCAGCGCGGCAGGCACACTCCACACGCCCCAGCTCACGGCCGGCTCCGCGTACGCCGTGATCCCGATCATGGGTCTAGCCACGCTCAAAAGAGGCGCTCGCGCTCGTAGCAGTATGGGGCATCACTCATCAAGTAGAGGAAGGTTCCTGGTACAGGCCGATCACGTTTCCTCCGGGATCCCGAAACCGCGCCGTCAGCTCGGGTGCGTCCTCTCCGAGCGGCTGAACGATCTCGCCTCCGTGGGCGGTCACCACCTCGACCGTGGCGGCGACGCTGTCGACCATGATGTAGAGCAACAGCCCAGGATCTGGAGACGAGGGCCGGCCGGTCACCCGGGTGCCGCTCACTTCGCCGGTCGTGTCGTCCGAATCAGCAGGACTCTCGTGATCGAGCGGAATCCCGCCGCACGAGCGCGACGAATGCGACAGCGGCGACGCCCACGCGGGATGGAGAGGCCGTCGCACGAGGAAAAACTAGAGGATCGCTGCACGCACCCGTCTGGCACGGGAGCGGTCTAGCCACGACAGCTCGCTCAGCTGAGCCGTGAGCTCGTGGCGTCACTCGGCTAGCCGGTCCAGGCGCCGCCATTCTGGTCGATCGCCTGCCCGGTTACGCCTCGTGCATCCGATGAGAGGAGCCACGCCACCGTGCCGGCCACGTCCTCCGGCTCACCCATCCGGCCGAGCGGGACGTTGCGCATCGCCTCCCGAAAAGCGTCATCGCGGCTCCCGCCTATCGCCTCTGCAAGCCCGTCGAGCCCCTCCCACGCCATCTCCGTGTTCACCCAGCCCGGGCAGATCGCGTTCACCTGTATGTGTTGCGGTGCCAGCTCGGCCGCCAGCGAGCGAACGAGACCGAGCAGGCCCGCCTTCGAGGCGCTGTAGCCCGTGTAGCCGGGAACCGCGATGCGCGCGAGGATCGACGAGACCACGACGACGTGACGTGGCTCAGGACCCTCGGCGAGATGGCGGACGGCGGCCCGTGCGCACGAGTAGGTGCCGATCAGGTTCGTGTGCACGAGGTCGTCGAAACGATCCGCGCGGCCCTCCTCATTCGGTCCACCGATCCCGCTGTTCGCGACCAGTGCATGGATGGGACCGTACGCCGAGGCCGCCGCGGCAAACGCTTCGTCCACCTGAGCACGATCCCGGATATCACAGGCAGCCGCGCGCGCCCCGAGCTCGATGGCGACCCGCTTCAGCCGCTCAGAGTCGCGTGCGAGCAGGGTGATGCTCGCCCCCTCCGCGGCCAGCCGCTCCGCGATCGCCTTGCCGATCCCGACGCCGCCGCCGGTGACAACGACGTGCCTCCCCTCGAACCGCCTCATCCCAGCCTTCTTCCGCTCGTTCGTCGTCGCTCGTTGCGTGGTCTCTGCGCCCCCGGACTTGCAGGAGCGGCAGCGGGGAGCATAGATTCCGAGCCTTCCAGCCGACCCGCGGAGCTCCGTTTCGCCCTGGTGTCGTCTCAGAGCGTATGAACGAACGGCAAATCTCTCTGTGTGAGCGAAAAAAGCCGCAATTGGCGTCCGTCGCCCGCGGTCGCCTCTTGACCGGTCGCTGGCCACTCCCGTACGGTCGCTCTTGCAGCGAGCACGGAGCGGAAGTAGATCGATGCTCAACCGGAAGGCGTGTACGCGGAAGCGGAAACGTCAGTCGGAGGAGCGGACGAAACCGCCACCGGCTCGCTGAACTTCTTTGCAAGCACGTCGTGATCTGCTCGCGCAGATCTCGACGTGCGCGAAGACCCCTGAAGCTGCGTGGGACGAATCGGGGCTCGGCCTTCCGTCCGGCCTACTACTTGGTAGGTTCCCGAACCTGCGGGGAGCAGATCCCGACGTGCGCGAAGAACCCTGAAGCTGCGCGGGAGGGATGCGGGGCTCGGCTTCTGCCGGGTGGAAGGCTTGCAGATGGAAGCGAGCAGGACCTCGGTCTGGCCCGACCTGAGCACCTGGACTCAGGGTGCTCGCCGACGGAACTGCCGCTATTTGCGGCGCTTGCTTGCTCGGGCAGCTTGACCGGCTCTCCCCGACGCCCTAGGTTCTCCCTTGCAGCGAGCACGGGACGCGAGTAGGTCGAGTCCCCTCCGGTAGGCCGTAGGCGGAAGCCGAAAGTTCGTCGGAGTGGCGGACGAAAGCGCACCCGGCTCGCTGAATTCTTTTGCAAGCACGTCGGGATCTGCGTCCCGACGTGCGCCGATGACCTCTGACGGGCCACCGGTCTGGTTCGCACCGCCATCGCTCCGACCGAGCCGACGTGTCGGGATCTCTCCGACGGCCGGCTGTACGGTCTCGAGGTGCGACGGCTGCTTCTCCTGGTCAGCACGATCGTTCTCGTCGACGCGATGCTGTTCGGCTGCCTCGCGCCGCTCATTCCAGGGTACGCCGAGGAGTTCGGTCTCTCGAAGACGGGCGCAGGCCTGCTCGTCGGCTCGTTCGGCGCTGGTGCTCTGTTCGGCGGCATTCCCGGCGGGCTCGCCGCGGCGCGCTTCGGGCCGAAGAGCGCCGTCGTCGTGGGGCTCGTTCTGCTCGCCGTCGCGAGCTTCGGGTTCGCGGCGGCCGATGGGCCATGGACGCTCGGACTGGCGCGGTTCGTGCAGGGGCTCTCCAGCACGACGACCTGGGCAGGCGCGCTCGCGTGGCTCACGGTCGCCGGCCCCCGCGAGCGCCGCGGCGAGCTCCTCGGCACCGCCTTCGGCGCTGCCGTGTTCGGGGCCATCGTCGGCCCGATGTTCGGCGCGCTCGCCGAGGAAATCAGCATCCGCGGCACCTTCACGGTCGTCGGGCTGATCGCGCTCGCACTCGCGGGCTGGGCCGCCAGCCGGCCGCACGCGCCGGCAGAGGAACAGACGCCGGCCGCCATTCTCCGCGCCCTG
>Ga0136613_10001586_pt1 | contig 11816 bp, 12 predicted proteins | sample AntDrymUQ2722106_2_FD_106649 | JGI IMG/M metagenome (GOLD analysis project Ga0136613, IMG submission 106649) | Polar desert sand microbial communities from Dry Valleys, Antarctica - metaG UQ272 (21.06) | ecosystem: Environmental > Terrestrial > Soil > Desert | place: Antarctica: Dry Valley... | reverse complement strand
TATGGGCAGGATCAAGGTCACGCGCGTGCTGAGGGAGGCTGGAATAAGTCGCTCCAAGACCCTCGTCGGCCTGACGCACGGGCAGCGGGACCGTCTACTCGGGGCGCTCGGGTGCGAGGACGGCTAATCGTTGTCTCCGGGCCCTCCGGGGCGGGGAAATCAACCCTTATCCTGGAGGCGCTGGAGGCCGTGCCGCAACTGGGCTACTCCGTCTCGGCCACGACCCGGGAGGCCAGGCCCGGCGAGGTCCACGGCGAGCACTACCTCTTTCTCTCCAGGGAGGAGTTCGAGCGTTGGATCGGGGAGGGGAAGTTCCTGGAGTGGGCCGAGTACTCGGGCAGCCTCTACGGGACTTTGGAGGAGCAGGTCGAGGAGCTTCTGGAGGCGGGGCGGTCCGTGATCCTCGAGATAGAGTTGTATGGCGCCAGGCAGGTGCGGCAGAAGCGCCCCGAGGCCGTGATGGTCTTCGTGCGGGCCCCGTCGTTGGAGGAGACGCGCCGCAGGCTCACTGGCAGGGCCACCGAGACGGCCGAGGCCCTCGAGACGCGGCTGGCGACGGCCGTGGGCGAGGTGGCCGCAAGGGACGAGTTCGACTTCGAGGTCGTGAACGGTGACCGCGAACAGGCCCGCAAGGACATGATAGAAAAGATGGAAACCATAATCGCCGGAGGTAACGATGCTGAACGATCTTAAGATAGACGATCTTTTGGGCAAGGTGGACTCGCGCTACGGCCTGGTGGTCTCTAGCGCCAAGCGGGCCCGCCAGATCAACGAGTACACCTCGACCCTGGGCCTGAACGACGCCCTCGGCATACCGGGCCCGCAGGTTCACACCCGCTCCCAGCACCCCCTCACCATCGCCATCGAGGAGCTTCGTCAGGGCAAGCTGGAGGTTACCTTCAAGCAGCCGCCGGAGGCCGTGGAGGAGCAGATCGGGGCAGCGGGCGGCGACGATTTCGTCAGCCAGCCGGGTGGCGCCGCCGCCCCCGAGGCCACCTCGGTCGACTCCGGGGCCCCCGCCGACGACGAGGAAGAGGAAGGCGCGGGCGCGGCCTAGAGACGTCTTGATCCTGGTCTCCGTTGGCCCTACGGTCGGCGCGCTCCTCGCACCGGCCTTCGCCCGCGACCTTGCGGCGGCCGGGCACGAAGTCCAGGTAGTCCTCGAACCGAGAACCGAACACTTTGTAGGACCCGGCGCCTTCGCCCCCCCGACCAGGGTGGTGGAGGCGCCCCTCGGCGTGCCTGGGGCCGTTCTCTTCGCACCCGCCACTGCCGGCACGCTCGCGCGCCTGGCCCGCGGCCTGGACGTCGATCCCGCCGGCGCTTTCGGAAGGGACGTTCCGGTCTTCGTCGCGCCCGACCTCGACGCCGCGACCGTCTCCCACCCCGCCGTGCAGGCTAACCTGGAGGCGCTGCGCGCGGACGGCAGGCGCGTAGTCTTGGGTGATGGGGGAGGTTTGGCGGGGGTGGGGGAGGTGGTCGCGCTGGTGCTCGGTGGGTTGGGTGGTCCGATGGCCGGGTTGAGGGTGCTCGTCACGGCCGGAGGGACGCACGAGCCGCTGGACAGCGTGCGTTTTATCGGGAATCGGTCCTCCGGCAAGATGGGCCTTGCGCTGGCGCGGGTGGCGCTGAGGCTCGGGGCGGAGGTGACCGTCGTGGCGGCGAACGTGGCGTCGAGGGAGCCGGGGGTGGGGTGGGTCGACGTTGAGACCGTGGAGCAGTTGCGCGACGCGGTTCTGGAGCGGGCAGGAAGCGCCGACGCGCTCATCATGGCGGCGGCGGTTTCGGACTTCACGCCGGCGTCTGTGGCGCGGGAGAAGATTCGGCGCAGCGAGGGGGTGCGGAGCGTCGAATTGGAGCCGACGCCCGACGTTCTGAAGGCCGTTCGGGAGCAGAACCCCGACCTCTTTGTGGTAGGATTCGCGGCGACGCACGGGGACCCCGTCGCCGACGCCCGCGAGAAGCTCCAAAAAAAGGGCGTCGACATTGTGGTCGGCAACGACATCTCGCGTAAGGGCCTCGGTTTCGGTGCTGAGGAGAACGAGGTACACGTGGTGACGCGCGGGGGCGGGCGATTCGTGCCCCGGGCCTCCAAGACGGAGGTCGCGCGCGAGATCCTGAAGGATGTCCTGGCAGGTATAAAAGAGGAGAGATAGCGATGGCGGAGCGCACGGCCGGAACGACCACCCTGGGTGTGGCGGACGATCAGAGGCTCAAGACGTCGCACCTGTTCACCTCCGAGTCCGTCACCGAGGGCCACCCGGACAAGATAGCCGACCAGGTCTCAGACGCCATCCTCGACGCGGCCCTCGCCGACGATCCCGCGAGCCGTGTGGCGTGTGAGACGCTCGTCACGACGGGCCTCGTGGTCGTGGCCGGTGAGATCACGACGAGTACTTACGTGGACATCCCGACGGTGGTGCGGCAGAAGATAGCCGGTATCGGCTACACCCGCGCCAAGTTCGGCTTCGACGCGGAGACCTGCGGGGTCATAACGACCATAGACCCCCAATCCGCGGATATCGCGCAAGGGGTGGACCGGGCGCTCGAGACCCGGGACGACGAGCAGGCCCTCGACGAGATCGGCGCCGGTGACCAGGGCATGATGTTCGGCTACGCCTGCGAGGAGACCCCGGAGCTGATGCCGCTCCCGATTACCCTCGCCCACGCCCTGACTCGCCGCCTCTCCGAAGTCCGAAAGTCGGGGGCGCTCGACTACCTGCGCCCGGACGGCAAGAGCCAGGTAACGGTGCGCTACGAGGGAGATACTCCTGTCGGGGTGGAGAAGATCCTGATAAGCGCCCAGCACCGCGACGGTGTCGAGAACCACATCAAAGACGACCTGGTAGAGGCCGTGATCCGGCCCGTCATGCCGGAGCAGTTCTTCGACGAGGGGTCGGCCGAGATCCTGGTGAACCCGACCGGCCGCTTCGTTACGGGCGGTCCTCAGGGGGATACGGGCCTGACCGGGCGCAAGATTATAGTGGACACCTACGGCGGATCGGCCCCCCACGGCGGCGGCGCCTTCTCCGGCAAGGACGCCACGAAGGTCGACCGCTCCGCCTCCTACGCGGCCCGCTGGGTCGCCAAGAACCTCGTCTCCGCCGGGATCGCCGGGCGCTGCCTGGTCCAGGTCGCCTACGCCATCGGGGTCGCAAGGCCCGTGAGCGTGATGGTCGAGACCTTCGGCACGGCCAGGGTTGATCCCACCACCCTCGGCGCGCTGGTAATGGAGCACTTCGACCTCAGGCCCGGCGCGATCATCCGGGATCTGGACCTGCGCAAGCCCGTCTTCGGCCAGACGGCCGCTTACGGCCACTTCGGCCGCCGCGAGCCCGGCTTTACCTGGGAGGAGACGACCCGCGCCGACGCGCTCCACCGCTCCGCCGGGTTGTAGTTGGTCCGCGCCACCGGCAGGAGAACCGACCGCGTCGCCCACGGGCAAGAGAGCATCAGGGTGGCCCTGCTTATCCCCACCCACGCGCTGCCGCCGCTGAGCTACGTGCTCCCCGACCGCCTGAGTAGCGGCGTCCGACCCGGAACCGTGGTCGTCGCACCCCTCTCCGGCCGCTCGCGGCTCGGTGTCGTCGTGGGCCCTGACCCCCAGCCCGCGCGGGCGCGGGAGGAGATCTCCTCCGTCCAGAACGGGTTATCCGTGCCGCCGGACCTCCTCGAAGCGTGCCTGCGCATCTCGGAGTCCTACGCGGTCCCCCTGCCGACCGTCTTGCGGGCGACCTTTCCTCCCGGCCTTGACGCCGGACGCTTTCTCGTAGTCCGTCCCGATACGGATTGGTCCTGGGAGGCGGGTTCCGTCGTCTCGCGCGCGGAGATAAAGAGGGCCCTCGGCCCGGACGGACTGCGGGCGGCGGAGGCCGGGGGCCAGGTCTCCCTCTCCCCGGCCGTACCGGAACGCAAGACGGTGGAGTGGTCGGTGGTCCGCGGGGGGGCCGAACCTGACCTCGGACGCGCCCCGCGACAGCGGGAGGTCCTCGAGGCCCTCAAGGATCGCGGCGGCGCGCTCCCGTCAGCCGCCCTCCTCTCCAGGACGGGGGCCGCCAGGAGCGTGTTACGCGAACTGGCGCGGCGGGGGGCTATCTCGCTAGTGCGCCGGCCCGAACCCGCGCCGCTTTTCGAGACCTCGGGTGGCGGTGAGGAGGAGGTCGAGCCTTTTCGCCGGGACGCCGGGCGGGCGGTGGGTCGCGGGGGGCCGTTCGTGTGGCGGTTGCCCACGGGGGAGCAGCCGGACGCGGTCGCGGCCGTGGCGCGGGCCGCCGTGGAGGAGGGGGAGCAGGCCCTGATCCTTGCACCCGAGAGAGAAGCGGTGGACCGTCTGGTCCGCCACCTCCACCGCGCGCTTCCTCCGGGGCACGCCGTCGCCGCCTACCACGGCGGCCTCGGCAGGGACCGGGGTGCCGTCCACGCGGCGGTCCGGGACGGGCAGGTGAGCGTGGTCGTGGGCACCCGCGCGGCGGCGCTTCTGCCCCTGGCCCGTCCGGGGGCCTTCTGCGTCGTGGACGAGCCGGATGGGTCGCACCGCGCGGAGGCCGGTTACGAGGGGCTTCCCGTCCACACCAGGGACGTCGCGTTTGCCCGCGGAAGGGCAGAGGGTGCCGCCGTAGTATGCCTATCGCCGGTGCCCTCCCTACGGCTCTTCGCCGCGGGGGGCCGGACGCGGGTGGGGGAGTTGCCCCCGCGTCCGCCGGCCGGATGGCCGTCCGTGCGCATCGTGGACATGCGGGGCTCTGGCTCCGTTCTAAGCTCCACGCTGCTCGACGCTTGCCGGCGCATCGCGGCCGGGGGGAGGCGCGTGGGCGTGATCGTTGACCGCCTTGGCTACGCGGCGGTGGTCACCTGCAACCGCTGCGGCGCCGTAAGGCGTTGTCCCGGGTGCGACGCTCCGCTCGCCTCCCACGACGGTTCGCGCCTCCTGGCCTGCTCCCGTTGCGGCCTCCGGGAGTCGGACGAGGGCCGGTGCGCCGAGTGCGGGTCCGACCGCCTGAGCCCGGCCGGGATCGCGGTCGAAAGAGTGCGCGAAGGACTCGCGGAGGCATTGGGTGAGCCAGTAGGGTTGATCACGGCCGGCCGGCGCGAGCTCGACGACGCGTCGGTCGTAGCCGGGACGGCCCGGTGCGTCTTGCGCGAGGGGTGGGACGCGGTCGTGATACCGGACGTGGACTCCTCGATGCGGGCCAGCGGCCTCGGGGCGACGGAGCGCTCTTTCCGCCTGATTTACCGCGCCGCGGAGGTAGCCTCTGACCTCTTGCTGGTCCAGACCCGCGCCCCCGGGCACCACGCGCTGCTGGCGGCGGCCCGCGGCGACTACGAGGCCCTCGTCGCCTCGGAGGTCCCCCTGCTGCGCGCCGCGGGCTACCCGCCCTTCGCCCATCTGGCGGTGGCGAGCCTGCACGGGCCCGAAGAAAAGGTCCTCTTTGCGGTAGAATCCCGCCTGCGTCCGGCCGTCGAAGCGGGGGTCGAGGTGTCGGACCCAGTGGGCGTCGCGCGAGCCGGTAGACCGCCCTTCTGGAGGGTCTTGATCCGCGCGCGGCGGCCTGATCCGGTCGCCCGGGCCGCGGCCCTCGTCGCCCGGATTGCGGCCGGGACCCACGGGCTGCGGGCGCGCGTTGAGGTTGACCCCGAGGAGGTATAAGGAGCGTGGCGTTGGACATAAAGACGTTCGGAGATCCCGTCCTGAAGACCCGCGCCGCCCCCGTGCGCGAGTTTGACGAGACCCTCCAGCGCCTGACGGAGGACATGCTGACCACCATGCGCGAGCTCGAGGGGGTCGGCCTCGCCGCCAACCAGGTCGGACGGCTCAGGCGCGTGCTGGTCGCGGCCATCGAGGAAGACGAGTACGCGGTCGTGAACCCGAAGATCGAGGACTCCTCAGAGGAGACCGAGCTCTTCGCGGAGGGATGCCTCTCCATCCCCGGCATCCACGTCGAGGTCGAGCGGCCCGCGGCGGTTACGGTCTCCGGCCAGGACCTCTCCGGGAAGCCCATCCGGCTGGAGGCCGATGGCCTCCTCGCAAGGGTCTTGCAGCACGAGATAGACCACCTCAACGGCGTCCTCATCCTGGACCGGACGGACCGCGAGTCGCGCAAGGCCGCCCTGCGCGAGTGGCGCGAGCGCCTGCTCGCCCAGAACGCCTGACGGGCCCCTTGAAAGTAGCCTTCGCCGGAACCCCCGATTTCGCCGCAACCGTCCTGCGCGGCCTCGATGAGTCCCCCCACGAGGTGGGGCTCGTGATCTCCCAGCCCGACCCTCGTAGGGGCCGCGGGCGTAAGACGACCCCGACCCCCGTCTCCGCCCTCGCCCGCGAGCGGGAACTCCCCCTCCTGCAACCCGCCCGCATAGGCGACGCGGCTGGTGGAATCTCCGATAACGACGCCCTCGTAGTCGCCGCCTACGGTCAGGTCCTGCGCGCCGACACCCTCTGCGCCGCCCCGCAAGGCGCCTGGAACGTCCACGCCTCCCTCCTCCCCAAGTTTCGCGGCGCCGCCCCTGTAGAACGCGCCATCATGGAGGGCGAAGAGGAGACCGGCGTCTCCATCATGCAGATGGACGAGGGCCTCGACACCGGGCCCGTCGCCCTCCAACTCCCGTTCCCCATCGACTCGCACACCACCGGCGGCGAGCTCGCCGCCGCCCTGGCCAGGGTGGGGGCTGACGCTATAGTTGAAGCTTTAACTCTTCTCGAAAAAGGAGAGTTAACCCTTGCCGAACAGGACAGTCTTTTTGCAACTTATGCGTCTAAGATTCGAGATGAGGATAAGGCTATCCGGTGGACATGGGGGGCGGGGGCTGCCCACGATCTCGTACGGGCGTTGGCGCCGGGCATCGGGGCTCGTGCGTTTCACGCGGCGGTGGAGGGGCCGGTCAAGATCTGGCGTTCCGCGGTTCGGAGCGGTGGGGAAGCCGGCGCCGGGCCTGGCCGAATTCGGGTGGAGAATCGCCGTATGTTCGTAGAATGCGGGGTCGGAGAGCTAGAAGTGCTCGAGCTGCAGGTGCCGGGTGGGCGGAGGCTGGGCGCGGGGGCTTTCTTGCTCGGGCGCCGGCTCGAAGGGGCCTTCGAGGCCTGAGGGGCCCCTGGGGCACCGGGACGCCGGCTGGGGCCCGGCGCGGATGCAGGTATCGGAGCAAGATGCCAGCCACGGTGCTAGTATTTCACGGTTACGCTGGGTCCACGCTACCGGGAGGAGGGCCGAGATCAGAGAGCCCGAGACCGCCACCAATACGCCTCAGCCTGAGGTTGAGGTACAGGAAATAGGCCTCGAGGAGGAGATGAGGGTGGTGATCGTCGGGGCGGGGGGCTTCGGGCGGGTTGCGCTGGACGTTTTGTTATCCGGGGGGTATGGGGAGCGGGTTCTCGGGTTCTACGACGACGCGCACGCGGCGTTGTCGGCGAAGGTTCGGGGTTATCCGGTGCTCGGGGACGTGGAGATGCTCAAGAGCATGCTCTCCATCGAGCCCGCGCACGTGGTCGTCGCCATAACGGACAATGCCGCCCGGTTGCAGGTGGCCAACGCCCTGCGGCGTCTGGGCGGGCAGTTCTTTACCGCCGTGCATCCTCTAGCCTACGTCTCCGACGCGGCCACCGTTGGCGGCGGATGCGTGCTCTCGGCGGGTGCGGTTGTAAATCCGGACGCGGCGGTCGGCAGCCACTGCTTTGTCGGGCCCGGGGCCGTGGTGGACCGGGACGCCGAGGTGGGTGCCGGCGTGTGGGTCTCGGCGGGCTGTGTCGTCGGCCCGGGTGCACAGGTCGGCGCCCGGGCCGTGCTGGGGCCGAACTCCAGCGTCGGGCGAAAGGCGCAGGTCGACGCGGGGGTCGAGGTCGAGGGGCTCCGGCACGTCGGACGCGAGGGCGCGTGATCCGGGCTCTGGCCACGCCCGTGAGCTTGCGGCAGGCCTTCGGGGGGGCGAAGACGGCTTGGAGCGAGTAAGAAGCCTGGCGCGGCTCGGGTCCACGGCCATCGGTTTGGACATAGACCGGGGCGCGATCAAGGCCGTGCAGGTATCGTACAGGCGGGGCGAATACACCCTCAGGCACGTCGGGTATCACAGGCTGCCCCCCGGCACCATCGTGGACGGGGAGGTCGCCGACGATAGGCTTCTGGCCGAGGAGCTCTCGGAGTTCTGGGACGCCCACGCCTTCGAGGGAAAGTCCGTCTTTCTCGGCCTCTCCAACCAGAAGGTCGTCGTCAGGATGCTCGAGTTTCCGCCGATGTCGCCGGAGGACCTCGAAGGCGCCATCGGGTTCGAGGCGGCCGAGCACATTCCCATGCCGCCCGAGGAGGCCGTGCTCGACCACGTCGTGGTCGGCCCAAGGGGGGAGCCCGGTGAGGGCGACCGCGTTCTCGTCGTGGCCGCCCAGAGGGAGATGGTGGGACGCTACACCGAAGCTTTGCGGGCCGGCGGGCTTCGCGCGGAGGGCATCGACGTCAAGGCCCTCGCGCTCACACGCTCGGCCTCCCCTGGCGCGTTTTTCGCGGATGGGGGGGCGACCGTGCTGCTGGACGTGGGCGGTGAGATCTCCAACCTCGTCGTCGCCGAGGGGGAGGTGCCCGTGATGGCCCGCTTCGTGCCCCTGGGCCTCTCCGACTTCGTGGCAGCCGTCGCCGAAGCCGCCGACCTGCCCGACGACGAGGCCGAGAGAAGGACCCTCGACCCCCGCGGAGGTCTCGTCGACGAGCCGCGCAAAGGAGATCCGGAAGCCGGAGATCCGGAAGCCGGGGGCCCGGAGGACGTGGATACCGAGGGGGACGCGTGGGACCCCGCGCTCGCCTACGACGCGCGGCGGGGGCTGGAGGCCGCGGCCGGGGAACTCGCCGAGGAGGTGCAGCGGTCCGTGGACCACCACCACGCCCAGCCGGGCGCCAGGGAGGTATCCCGCGTCGTGGTCTCCGGTGAGGGGGCCTTGATCTCCGGCCTGGATTCGCACCTCGGGGAGTTGCTCGGCCTGCCGGCGCAGCTCGCTAGGCCCGCCGAGAGGCTCGCGTATAACCGTTCCAACGTCTCGGACGAACAGCTCCGCGCCATGGAGCCCGTCCTCACGGTGGCGCTCGGGCTCGCGATGGAGGAGGCTTGAGGCGTGTCAATCTGCTCCCTGCGGAGGACCGTCGGCGACGGATGGACGGCCTGCCTGGTGGAACGGCGAGCCTGCTGCTCGTGGCCGGGGCCGCCCTTATACTGCTCTTCGTCGGTGTCTATCTCGTCTTTCTGCTCCGGCTGGGCGCCGTCGAGGAAGAGGTTGCGGAGTTGGACGGCAGGATCTCGCAGCAGAACTCCCGCCTGCAGGAGCTCTCCCCTTACCGCGACCTGCGCGGGCGCCTGGACGAGAAGAAACCCGTTGCCGACGGCATCTTCCGGACCCGCTTCCCCTGGGACGACTTTCTTCAGGGTCTGGCCTTCGTCGTGCCCGAGACGACCGCGCTTCAGACGCTCGCCGGCGAGGCGGCGCCGGTGGATGTCGAGGCCCCGGCCGAGGAGCCCCTCGACCCGCCGGGGGCCGTGACCTTCACGGGCGTTGCCCTGCCCGAGTACCAGAACGTCGCGGACTTCGTCGTCAGGATGAACAACCTGGAGCACCTCTCCAACGCGCAGCTCAACTCCGCCGAGCTCGACCGGGAGACCTTTGTCGAGCCCGCCATCGAGTTCGAGGTGGCCTCAGAGCTCGTGACCGTCTCCGGCGAGAGGGGCACCGAGGTCCGCATAGAGGGCGGCAACCCCGCCGAGGTCGCGGGCGCGACGCAGCCCCAGGCGGAGCCCAACGCGGAACCCCGGGAGGTCGCGAGCTCCGGCTCCGTGTCGGTGGACCAGTACCTGGGTGCCGAGGGCGCGGAGCGCTGATGGACGCGCGCCAGCGCAACCTGCTCGTGTTGGGCGTGCTCGGCCTCGTCGCCCTGGCCGTAGGCTTCTACCTGCTGCTGCTAGGGCCCCTGTTGGAGAACCTCGACCAGCAGGCCGAGGCGCGCGAGGAGCGGCGGGCGAGGCTTCAGGGGCTCGAAGAGGACGTGGCGCGGCTGGAAGAGGTGCGGCGCAACTCCCCCGAACTGCAGCGCCAACTGCTGGAGTTGAACAAGCGCATCCCGACCCAGCCGGAGTTCGACACGCTCGTCGTCCAGATAGAAGATATCGCCGAGGCCGCCGAGGTGACACAGACCCAGGTCGTGCGGGGGGACCCTGCGCCACCGGAGGGTGGTGGTGACTTTACCGTCCAGCCGATTACAATGTCCTTCGAAGGCACCTACGAGGAGCTGCAGGACTTCCTGACCCGGGCAGACGCTCTGGTCCGACTGATAACCGTAAACGAAGTGAACTACGAGATCTCGGAGGAGGGCACGACGGCGGAGCCGGAGATCGAACAGAACCTTCTCGTCGAGATAGAGGCCGAGGTCTACTATCAGCCCACCGGCGTGCCAGACGGCACCGCGCCCGTGGCGCCGTCGGCACCCGAGACCACGACCGCCGCGCCGGAAGCCGAGTAGCATGGCCGGCCTCGCTCGCAGGATCTCCAACTTCTGGGGCGGCCTCTTCGACGCGCTGGTGCGGGACAACAAGGTCCTGCCGCCGGTCGTCGCGTTGCTGGCCCTGTTGCTCTTCGCCTGGGTGGCGGCCGGGGCCTTTATGTCGGGTCCGGACGAGGAACGGGCCTCCGGGGAGGCCGAGTTGGTCCAGTCCAGGGACCCGTCCGGGGCGGACGCGCCTGAAGTGGAAGACCGCGACGCGGACTCCTACGCCGCCTACCGTAACAAGGACCCCTTCCGCCAGCTCCTCGCCCCGGCCGATTCAACCCCCGGCGATGCCCCTTCCTCCGGCAGTACTTCCCAGAACAACCCCACGGGCGAGACAGATACGGGTGCCACAGACACAGGCGGGACGCCCTCCGCCCCGAGCGGCAACACTGGCGGAGGCGGTGGCGGAAACTCGGGCGGTGATGACGGAACCGGCGGAGATGGTACCGGCGGCGTCGGAACGGGCGGTGGCGGAAATTCCGGTGACGACGACGGAACGGGCGAGGACGGTGGAGGGCAACGCTCCAGGAACGATTCTGACGGCGACGGGCTAACCAATCGGCAGGAGGAGAGGCTCGGCCAGGACCCGCGTGACGCGGATACCGATGACGACGGAACGAAAGACGGCGCGGACGACTCCGACAACGATGGCGTCCCGGACGTGCAGGGTCGCGCCGGAGGCGGTGGATCCGGAACAGGAACTGGCGGCGGAGCCGGTGGCAGCGGGGGGACTGGCGGCACTGGCGGCGGCGGAGCCGGGGGCTCGAACGGCTCGGACGACGAGCTTTTCGACAGCGGGGGCTCGCTCCGTCCCCGGTAGCGGAAGACTCGGGCGCCGTGGTTTATATTAGCGGGGACGCGTAGGATACGGTTTCTAGTTCGGGGGCAGGTTTGAGGTTCGGTTTTTCGACCGCGGGTGAGTCGCACGGGCCGGCGGAGGTCGCGCTGGTGCACGGGGTGCCGGCCGGTCTCGGGCTCTTGGCAGAGGACGTCAACCGCGACCTTGCGCGCCGGCAGCAGGGCTACGGCCGGGGCGGTCGGCAGAAGATAGAGAAGGACGAAATGGAGTTTCTCGGCGGGGTGCGCCACGGGCGCACCCTGGGTTCGCCCGTGGCGATGCTCGTGCGAAATAACGATTACGCCAACTGGGAGAACCGCATGTCCCCGGCGCCGGTCGAGGATCCCCCCGACCCCATCACGCTTCCGAGGCCGGGCCACGCCGACCTCGCGGGGATGCAGAAGTACGCCTTCGACGACCTGCGCAACGTGCTGGAGCGCTCCAGCGCCAGGGAGACGACCGCCAGG
>Ga0136613_10001584_pt1 | contig 11820 bp, 9 predicted proteins | sample AntDrymUQ2722106_2_FD_106649 | JGI IMG/M metagenome (GOLD analysis project Ga0136613, IMG submission 106649) | Polar desert sand microbial communities from Dry Valleys, Antarctica - metaG UQ272 (21.06) | ecosystem: Environmental > Terrestrial > Soil > Desert | place: Antarctica: Dry Valley... | reverse complement strand
TCGTCGCGCAGGTCAAGACGCCGATCGCGGGCTGTCGAAAGGTTGCATTCGTCTCCCGCAAGGGCGGCGTGGGCAAGACGACGACTTGTCTTCTCGTTGGCCACACGTTCGCCTCTTGCCGAGGAGATCGGGTTGTTGCGCTCGACGCAGACCCGGACGCCGGAACGCTTGGGTACCGACTACGGCGTGAAACCGCTGAGACTGTTGCGACACTCCTTCGCGATCGCCTGCTGATCGGCAGGTACGCCGACGTTCGCGCTTACAGCTCCCAGGCATCCAGCCGACTCGAGGTGATCGCCGGCGACGAGCGCTCCGAGATCGCGGACGCGATCGGCGCTGCGGACGTTGGCCAGGCGGTCGGTTTGCTCGAGCGTCATTACAACCTCGTCTGCCTCGATACCGCCGCAGGCGTACTCGGCTCGGCCGCGCAGGGCGTTCTCCAGGCTGCCGACCAGCTCGTCATCGTCTCCGCGACAAGCCTCGATGGCGCTCGCGCCGCAAGCTCGACACTCGATTGGCTCGAGGAGCATGGCCACGGACGACTCGCGTCAGCCGCGGTTATCGCCCTGAACGGCGTCAGAGCGGAACGAGGCGGCGTCGACCTGGACAGGATCGAAGAGCACTTCGCGTCTCGCTGCCGGGCGTGCGTCCGCATTCCGTGGGATTCGCATCTCGAGGCGGGCGCCGAGGTTGCGCTCGAGGAGCTGCGGCCCGACACGCGTCAGGCGTTCCTAGAGCTCGCCGCAGCCATCGCATGCGAATTCACCCAACCAGTGAGAAGGAGGTCGTGATCCATGTCGCTTCTCTCGACCCTCATAGTCGCCGCGACAGGCGTCGGAGGAAAGCCGGATCCGAACGGATTGCCCGGCACTCCGGCGCTCCAGAGCCTTATCTCCGGCGTCGCGTTCTGGGCGCTGCTCGCTGCCCTGGCGGGTCTGCTCATCTCGGCAGCCGTATGGGCGCTCTCGTCGCACTCCGGCAACTACCAGCACGCGTCGATGGGCCGGCGCGGCACGCTCATCTCTGCTCTCGCTGCGTTCCTCGTGGGTGCGGCACCGGCGATCGTTGCGTTCTTCGAGGATCTCGGCCGGACCGTCCAGTAGCCATGCCCGGGCGCGATGTCAGCATCCGAACTGACGCTCCCGAACGCCGGAGTTCGGGACGCTTCGCCGCATGGACGATAGCCGCCCTAGCGTTGGTCGCGATCGGCATCGCAATTGGTAGCCGCATCGCTTCGCAGCCGGAGTCGGCCCCGTTCGCGGTCGACGCGACTTCCGTGCCCGACACCAAAACCGAACCCGCACCGCGCAGACCAACCCCTGCACGAAAGAACCGGACCCGCGCGGGCGCGGTCGCAGCTGCGTCGCGTTCGGTCACGGCGTTCGACGGCGACGTCTTGCTCGACCGCGTGCGTCTCCGTGCGGTTGTGGCCCGCATCACCTCCGTCGCATCGCGCGCTCAGCTGATCGAGGCCTTCAGCCAAGCAAGTGCTCAGACACGAGCGATGCTCGGAGTCGACACTATCCCCCGGCCGGTAATCGTCCTCCGCTCGGTGCCGGTTGGCTACAGAGTCGAGCGGTTCTCAACCGACGAGGCCACGGTTGCCGTCTGGTATGTCGGGATCGTTGGCAGCGGCGCCACGATCGAACCGCAGCAGTCGTGGCGCACCCAGGTCGTTCTGCTCGTCTGGGAAGCGGGCGGGTGGAAGGTGCGCTCGTTCGAGGCGTCGGCAGGACCGACTCCCCCGCTCTCATCGACGGAAGCGACAACGCCACCAGGACACATCTTCACCGCGGTGGCGAGCTTCTCGGAGATACAAGATGCGGGCTGACGGTCGCTCTGCTCGAATCGGCAGGCGCCTTTCACTTCTGCTCGGGGCCTTCTTGCTGAGCCTCGTGCTCGCACACTCGGCCGAGGCGGCCAAGTTCACCGACGGGAGCTTCCAAACACCTGCCGGTGCGGTCGGATCGCGCTACTACCACCTGTTCGAAGGCCGCGACGGGTGCGGGCCCGCCTTGCCGTACCAGTTCCGCGTCCTCAGCGACAGCCTCCCACCTGGGTTGACGTTGTCTCCGGGCGGCCTCGTCAGTGGCGTCCCGACCCAACAGGGCGCGTGGACGTTCTGGATGGAGATCAACGACCAGGATCCGCCATCGGCTTCCTGGTGTGCGCCACGGAAGTCGGAGCGCCAGTTCACGATCAGCATCGGACCCAAGGGGAGCGTGCCTGACACATCGCCCCCGAGCGGAGGCGGTGGCGAGGGCGGGATCGGAATCCACGACCCGTGCGACCTTCCCGTCGTCGGCAACGTCTGCGATGCCGTCGGGGGCGCGGTGACGAAGGTGGCAACCGAGGCCGGCGAGTTCGTCATGCGCGGCGTGACCGCGTGGGTGACGAACGCGGCGGTCTGGGTAGCTGCCAAGGTTGGCGAGCTCATCGAGAAAACGACCACGCCCGATCTCACGGCGAGTTGGTTCGAGGGCCAGTACGGAGCGATGGTCGCGGTCGCAGGTGCGCTCGCGCTCCTGATGCTGATGCTCGCAGTGATCCAGTCGGTCATTCGCCAGGACATCGGCCTGCTCATGCGCGCGGCGTTCGGCTACCTGCCAATGGCCTTCATCCTCTCCGGTGTAGCGATCGCAGGGACAGGTCTGCTCGTCGCCATCACAGACGACATGTCGAGCGCCGTTGTGAGCAGCCTGGGCACCGAACAGTCCGACAACCTGCTCCAGGCAGTAGGCGACGCCTACAAGGACGCCCTCGACGAGGGCTCCGGCATCCCCCTCTTCGGCGTCTTCCTCGGCGCGATCATCCTCGCGATCGGCGCCTTCGTGCTCTGGCTCGAGATGATCATCCGCGACGCCGCGATCTACATCTGTGTCTTCTTTCTTCCACTCACCTTCGTTGCGATGATCTGGCCCGCGACGGGCCGCTGGGCGCGACGACTCGTTGAGCTGCTGGTCGCGATCATCCTCGCCAAGTTCGTAATCGTGGCGATTCTCACACTCGCCACCGCCGCGATCGCGAACACCGATGTCGTTCAGGGCGACGGCAACACGTTCGAGCGCATGGTCGCCGGCTCGGCGCTCCTCGTTCTCGCCGCCTGGTCGCCGTTCGCACTCCTGCGAATGATCCCGATGATGGAAGTCGCCGCAGCGAGTGTCTCCGGTCAACGCTCGTCCATGTCCGCGGCCGCCGGATCCGCAGGCATCCATAGCCCCGCCGGCTACATGCGACAGGCGATGGACCGAAGCTCGCGACCGTCAACGTCACCCGCGTACGCGACCACCGGAGGAACGACGTATCCGCACGCAAGGACAACGGAGGCAAGCAACGATCGTGGCACTCACGGTTCTCCTCCGCCTGTGCGCGAGGCGAGAGAGGAGCCGAGCGCAACGCCATCGTCGAGTCCGATCTCGGGTTCGTCCGGCGGAACCGTCTACCCGACCATTCGGCCGCAGAGTGCGGCGACACCGGGCCACGCAGAATCCGCTTCGTCGCCCGCGGCAACTGAGGTTCCGCCGCCATCTCGCCCTGCGCCACCTCCTTCGCCGCCAGCCCGCCCACGGCCACTAGACCCGCCATGGGACAGGCGACCGCCCATCGATGGAGATGATTCGTGAGCACCCGGGAGCATCAGCGCTACCGCTTCGGCCCACTCGAGCGCCATGGTCTGATCGGGTCACTCCGCCCAACGCAGGTGTTCGTCATCGGCGGGAGCCTCACGGGAGCAGTGATCCTGATGCGGTCCCTCTCGAGCGGACCTGGGGTCGCCTCGGCGCTTGTCGTCTCCCTGGTCGGAGTGGTGTTCTGCTTCTGGCCGATCAACGGCCGCTCCGCAGAAGAGTGGCTCCCGATCGTCGGGCGCCACGCCGCGCGGCGGCTGCGACGACGTCACGTCCGGCTCTCGCCCGCACCGCAGGCCGGAGCCCGCGCCACGACGGCTGGACGCCCGGAACCGATCGCCACGCTGCCCGAGGTGGCGCGCGACCTCGAGCTGCTCGCGGCGCCCTTCCAAGGCGAGACCGTCGGCGTGATCAAGGATCGTCGCGCACACACGTACACGGCGGTGCTGGCGGTCCGGGTGACGTCGTTTGGGCTTCTCGACCGAGCCGAGCAGGAGAGCAGACAGGCTGGGTGGGGTGGGGTGCTCACGGGTCTGGCACGGGAGGGATCCCCAGTGAGCCGGATCCAGTGGGTCGAGCGCACAGTCCCTGCAGACGGCGACGAGATCGGCCGCTATCTCGGCGAGGCGTGGGATCGCGACGCCGTCGCCATCGACTCACTCGCCATGCAGTCCTATCTCGAGCTTACGAGCAGCGCGCCGGCCGTCACGCGAGATCACGAGCTCTTCGTGTGTCTCCAGATCGACGCCAAGCGTGCTTGGCGTCACATCAAGCGAGCAGGAGGCAAGCAAGGAGCGGATGCGGGCGCGTGCAGCGTCCTGCTTCGAGAGCTCGAAGGGCTCGCCGAGCACCTGGCCGCGGCCGATGTACGAGTCGTCGGGGCGCTTCGTCCAGGGATGCTTGCGGCCGCCGTCCGCGTCTCCTTCGATCCGTGGTCGAAGCCCGGGCTCGCGCGGCTCGCCGCGGCTGACCCGGACCGCGACGGCATCGACGAGGCGGCAGCCTGGCCCGTTGGGACCGAGACTGCCTGGACCGTCTATCGCACGGACGGAGCGGTTCACGCGACCTACTGGATCGCGGGCTGGCCGCGTATCGATGTCGGCGCCGCCTTCCTCTCCCCCTTGCTTCTGCATGCGCAGATGGTCCGAGCCATCGCGGTCACGATCGAGCCGATCCCCCCACTGAAGGCGATCCGCGAAGTCGAGGCGGCGCGCACCTCCGACGTCGCCGACCGGGATCTCCGTGGCCGCATGGGCTTCATCGAGACCGCAAGGCGCAAGCGTCAGACCGAGGCCGTCGCGCGCCGCGAAGACGAGCTCGCCGACGGTCATGCCGCCGTCCGCTTCGCCGGGTACGTCACGGTCTCGGCCCGGACGCTTGACGAGCTCGAGCGCAAGTGCTCGGAGATCGAGCATGCCGCACAGATGGCGCGGCTCGAGCTTCTCCGCCTCTACGGGCAGCAGGAGCAGGCGTTCACGTACACGCTGCCGCTCTGCCGGGGGCTGCGATGAAGGTAAAAGGCCAACCGGGGCACCGTGCCACGACCGCCCATGTCCAGGCCGCGTACCCATTCGTCGCGGAGGGCGGCCTCGGCGGTCGCGGCGTCTACATCGGGCGCGATGTCTACGGAGGCTCCTTCTGCTACGACGCCTGGGAGCTGTACGGGAAAGAGCTCACTAGCCCGAACGCCGTCGTGCTCGGGATCGTAGGACGGGCGAAGTCGAGTCTCGTCAAGACGTATGTGCTTCGGCAATCCGTGTTCGGCCGGCAGGCGTGGATCGTGGACGTCAAAGGCGAGTACGAGCGACTCGCGCACGCGATGGGCGTGCGCCCGATCGCGCTCTCGCCAGGCGGCGGCGTCAAGCTCAATCCGCTCACGCCTCGCGGCGGACCCGAGCGCCAGCTCAACCTCCTCTATTCAGTCGCCGCTGCGGCCCTCGAGCGACCCCTGACGCCTGAGGAGAAACGAGCCGGTCAAGAAGCAGTCTCCGTGCTCGCGCGGCGCTCGGACCGTGAGCCGACCCTCCCCGATGTCGTCGACGTGCTCGTCCACCCCACCGGTGAGATGGCGGACGCGCTCGCGATGGAGATCGGCGAGATCGCGCAGGCGGTGCGTCCGATGGCGTTCGCAGTCGACCAACTCTGCTCCGGGAACCTCAAGGGCATGTTCGACGGGCCGACCACGCCCGGTCTCGACCTCGACGCGCCGCTCGTCGTCCTCGATCTCCGTGCAGTCCTGAACACGCACACGACCGCACTCGGGATCCTCATGACCTGCGCGACCGCGTGGCTGCAGGCGCAGATCGACGCCGAGACGGATGAGCGCTCGGCGAAGCGGATCGTCGTCGTGGACGAAGCCTGGCGCATCCTGTCCAGCCTCGGCATCGGCGAGTGGCTGCAGCAGTCGTTCAAGCTCTCCCGCGGCCTCGGAACGCAGAATATCGTGGTGATGCACCGGCTCTCCGACCTGCGGGCGGCTGGCGCGGAGGGCTCACGCGAAGTGCGCCTGGCCGAAGGCCTGCTCGCCGATGCCGAGACGAAGATCGTCTACGCTCAGCCGCCCGATCAGTTGCCACAGGCACGCGAGCTGCTCGGGCTGACCGACACGGAAGCTGAGCTCCTCCCTCACCTGCGCAGGGGCTGGGCGCTGTGGAAGGTCGGGCAGAGATCGTTTCTCGTGCAGCACCGTCTCTCCCCGGTAGAACGCGAGATCGTGGACACCGACGCGCGCATGCTCGTGAGGACGGCCGCATGAAGACCGGCTGGAGCGCGCCCCGGTTCCCGACTGGCGGCAACACGGAGACCCATCCACTGGAGTCGCTCGCCCTCTGGGTGCTCGGAGCCTTTCTCTGCACCGGCGGGCTGCTATGGATCGCCGGTGAGGTCTCCGGCCGACTCTTCGGCGGCGGCTGGCCGTCGGCTGGACTCTCGGACATGAGTTCGGTGATCGCGCAGTTTCCGCACCATCTCGGTGATCCAACGTCCGCGTGGCCCGAAGGCGCAAGCACGCTGATGCCCGGTCCGGTCGCGTTCTACGGAACGGTCGGAGCGATCGTCCTGCCCACGGTGGTGATCTTGGTGCTGCTCCGGACTCGCCCTTGGCCCCGAGAATCCAATGGAGCGGATACCGCACGCTGGGCTCGGACCCGCGACCTTCGCCTACTACGCGCTAATCACAGCGACTCCGGCCGCTTGACCCTCGGCCGCGTCAACGGCCGTCTCGTCGCGGCCGAGCCAAGGCAATCCGTGATCGTCATCGGTCCGACGCAGACGGGTAAGACCACCGGCTTCGCGATCCCAGCGATCCTCGAATGGCAGGGGCCGGTGGTTGCGACCTCGGTGAAGACCGATCTCCTCCGCGAGACGCTGGCCGCCCGCCAGTCGCTTCCGGGCGCCAGCACATGGGTGTACGACCCGACTTGGAGCACGGGTTTGCAAGGAGCGGGCTGGAATCCATTGATGAGATGCCTCAGTTGGCAGGGCGCCCAGCGCGTCGCCGAGTGGCTCGTGCGGGCGGCCCGACCCGGCGGAACCACCCTCGCGGATGCCGACTTCTGGTACAGCGCGGCGGCGAAGGTCCTCGCACCGACCTTGCTCGCTGCCGCTTGCAGCGGCGGGACGATGTGGGAGGTCGTCCGTTGGATTGACGCCCAGGAGACCGACGCCGTCCGCTTCGCGCTCGACGCGAACGACGAGCTAGAGGCGCTCGAGGCTCTCCAAGCGCCCTCGAGGTGGGACGAACGGACGCGCGGCAGCGTCTACGCCACCGCGCAGACCGTTCTCATCGCGTACGCCGACCCAGGGGTTCTCGCCTCGGCGATGAGTGCCGAACTCCGCGCCGATCGCCTACTTGACGGGAGCCGGCATACCGCCTATCTCTGCGCGCCTGCGCATGAGCAGCGTCGCCTGCAGCCGTTGTTCGCAACGCTCGTCCAAGAGATCGTCGCCCACGCCTACGAGCGCGCCGCGGAGACGGGCAGGCCGCTCGATCCGCCGCTGCTCCTTGTTCTCGACGAGTGCGCCAACATCGCGCCCCTCCGCGACCTGGACACGCTCGCATCCACCGGAGCCGGACAAGGGATCCAGCTCGTCTCTGTCTTCCAGGACATGGCGCAGATCGATGCCGTCTACGGGCGCGACCGGGCTCCGACCATTGTGTCGAACCACCGAGCGAAGGTGATTCTCTCTGGCATCGCCGACCCGCCGACCCTCGAGTACGTGGCCCGCCTGCTCGGCGACGAGGACGTCCGGCACGTGTCGACGACCTCGGGTGCCGAAGGGCGCCACTCGACAACCGAGTCGGTCGCGTACCGCAGGATCGCGCCTGCCAACGTCCTCCGAGAGATGCAGCCCGGGCACGGTGTGCTCGTCTACGGACACCTGGCCCCAGCGCGAATCGCGCTGCGGCCGTGGTTCAAGGATCGCCGGCTCCGTCGACTCGCGAAGCGACCTGCTCGCCGTGTGGAGGGCGCGCTACCGTGAACGTCATCCTCGAAGACCTGACCACGCTGCCACCCAAGCGCCTTGAGAAACGGCTCGAAGCGCTCGCTCGCGATGCGCTTCCATGCCCTGCGGCGACCGTGTTCGACGGCAATCCCAATGACGGTCTGACCGTCGCGCTCCACGTCGACTCTCGAGGACGAGGCGATGTTCTCGACCTCGCACGGGTCGTCGAGGACGATGGCGCCGTTCAGGCGTCCTGTGGCTGGTCGCTACTCACCCCGAGCCGTCGGCATCGGAACTGGCGCCTACTTCTTCGCGTGAGTTTCGAGCGCCCTGTCAAGTGCGTCTTCACTGTTGGCTTCGACGTCCTGGACCACCCGAACGACCCGCTGCGCGCGACTCTGCCGCTCCTCCTCGCGGCCAACCGGTTCATCTTCGACTTCGACGGTCGCCTCGACCCGGACCGGCCGCTCGTCTGGATCGCGGCGCCGGCTGCACGCGAATGCGTTCTCGCCGCGCTTACGACATCTGACGGTTGATCTGACCCGCCTCGCACCACAGATGGGTTCACCGGATCCGCGTTGCAAGCGAACGAGTGTGGCCGCACTCGTCTTGACAGACAAACTCAGCGATGAGAAGATCATGCGGTCAAGTCCTGTGGGCCCTCGGGTTCGCAGGACTTGGCATTTGTGCAGGCAATCGCCCGACTAGGCACGAGCTTCGAGCGGCCGAAGCGCGACTCTGCCTCGCCTTTGTCGAGCTAACGCGCGAGCGCAACCGGTGACGGGCTGAAGGCAGCTGGAGGCATCTCGCGCCGCTTGAGTTGCGACGGAAAGGCGTCGAAGTCGCCGCCCTTGCGGTCGCGCATGCCGCGAGCCGTGCCGAGCACGCTCCCGAGCTGCTTCATGAAGAATGCGATGGAGCCTTCATCGCACGCGGCTGCGAGTTCAAGAGCCCACGACACATCCAGTGCTCGAGCGCCCGGGCCACTTTCGCCGCCAACGATCAGCCAGTCGATCCCGTCGAGCTTGAGCGGCGATCGCCGGCCGGCGCTTTGGAAGAGGCTGTCCAGCAGTGGCTCAGCGGAGATGAACCGGACCTCAGCTGGTACGTCGCGCAGAACGTCGGCCCGCCACGTGAAGCGGCTGTTTTCGATCGAGACACCGAGCCAGACATTCGGCCACCCTTCGGCCCAGCCATCAGGGAGACGCTCGCGTATGAGCTCGGGACGCTTGGTCAGGATCTGGTAAGTGAGATGAGGGGTTTGTCGAACGACCTCCCACGCCTCGTCGCGCCAGGGATCAGCGCCAGGGTGGAACCAGTCGGACCACGAGCAGGTGAAGACGAGCGTCGGCTCGCGCCACCGCAGAGGCTCGAAGAACTTCGTCTTCGAGCGGCGAAGCGCCTCAGGATCGTGCCCGTACTGCCGCTGCTCGCGATACATGTAGCAGTGGGCGCAGCCGGGGCTGACGCGCTCGCAGCCCATCCACGGATTCCAGGTCGCATCCGTCCACTCGATCGCGCTAGTCGCTGCCACCCCGCCGCCTTTCCGAGCTGTCCGCGGCTCTCCGGCTGTCGAAGGGCGAGGCTCGAGTAACTGGAGCTGGTTCCTCGTGGTCATCGAACGTATGTTCGCTTACCCAGCGGACAGCTTGGTTTATCGCGGGTACCCATGCCATCAGGTGAACCGCATCCGTGCCCCTGCTGTAAACGAACCGGCACGCTTCCCCGCAAGCCGCCGAACCTCGAGCGCACCCACGGCCTCGGCCGCTTTGAGCCCCGGCTTCAGGTGGCCGTTGTCGCGGAAGGCCGTCTCCAGCAGCGTGAACTGCTCCGCCTGCTCGATCGTGAACCACCGGCTGACGAACTCCTCGCGCAGCATGTCCTGCAGTCGAGCGAGATCGGCTTCCTGCTCGAACAGGACCGGATGGTCGGCGAGCGTTGAGTCTCGAAATGCCTGTCCGGCCTCCGGGTCGACCTTCCACATTGCGTCCTTCATTCGGCGCAGCCCCATCTGCGATCCGGTGCCGAAGAAGAGGTAGTAAGTGTTGCCGCCCACTTTGGCCGCCGGAGTGATCTCGAACGAGCGCACCCAATGGACGTGCGTCTGAAGCTCGCCAAGGAACAGGTCGTGGAGAACGCGCTTCTTCGTCTCGAAGTCAGGCGCAGCGAGCGCCCGCTTCCACTGGTCGCCGCCATAGAGGCCGTCAAGGATCGGCCTGAACTCTTGGCGCTCGGTGAAGCGCGCGAGGAAGCCGACCGGGAAGTAAACGAGCACTTCGCAGCGCGGGATTCGGAGGAGCGGCGTCGACAGCGCTGCGGGGATCTCCTCAGCGCCGAACGGATCAATGAACGCAAACGTTGGCGACGGCCGCGCGAACTGCGTCCCGAGCCGCTCGATCAGGTCAGGGAACTCGTCAGCAAACGAGCCTTCGATGATCTCGACCACGACCCTTGACGGAAGCGTTAGGTCTGCGATCTCCTTGCGCAAGTGTTCGCAACGCTCGTGGTGTTCCTCGATGAAGAAGAAGTGAGCGATGGCGTCAAGCATCGCGGAGTGCTCAAGACATGCCTCGAGCATGATCAACGGCGAACCGGGCTCGCCAGCTGTGTAACGGCCAGGACCGGCGAAACCGTCGATCAGGACGACGTGCTCGTGTGCATGGCGCCCTGCGCCGAGGATGGGAAGCCAGGCATCGAGGTATTTTCGCAGGATCGTGTGCTTCGCCTGCGTCGGCCGCGTCATCGGCCAAAGGGTGTCTTTCTTCGCCATAGTGCCTCGGTTGCCGACCTCTTGCTCGAACCCGCTACCGCCCGAGAGTAAGCCTATGCTCCTCGCGGCTTCGGCTGACGGGCTCGATCTCCTGCGTACGATCCACCGGCGCACGATCAGCCCGCCGCCTCATCTCGAGGTTTCCGTTTTCAAGGAGAGCCGTGCTCTCGGCGAGCCGTTCGCTGCCAAGTTCGATCGCGTGACTCTGCAGCTTGATTTCCGCGCGTAGCTCGTCACGACGACGCCTTCGGAGCGGGCCGCAACTAGCGAGCTCGCGCTCGGCAGCTTGGAGCTTTCTCTCGGCCGCGTCGCGCGTCTTCGCCAACGCGCGGCGCTTCATCTCGAGGAGCCGAAGATGCAGCCGGTCATCCGAGCTGGGCGCTGACCGCTCGATCTCCGGCCGCGCCCTGTGCCTGGGTCCGGACGACAGCGGCCGCTGATCGACGGCGAGCCGCTCGACCGCTGACTCCTCGAGCGCCCTCCCGAAGCGGGATAGCGGGTCACTGTCATCGAGTTCGTGGAAGTGGCTCACGTGCTCGCATGGGTTGCCCGTGACGTAGAGACGGGTCTGCGCCCGGGCGCGAGAGAGGGCGACGTAACCCCACTCCTGCAGACGCGCGCCGCTAGCTCCGAGGACGAAGGCGCGCTCGACGGTCAACCCTTGAGCGGCGTGGCCGGTGAGGGCATACGCGTGCCGGACGTTGCCCGCCTCGAGGTAGCGACGGCTGAGCTCGACGGTCGGACCACGGTCAGTTGAGACGGTGAGCGTCCGGTGGTTGGGGTCGACTCGATGGACGGTGCCGGTAGTGCCGTTCGTGACGCCGAGCACGTCCGAGTTACGGAGGCAGACGACGCGGTCGCCGGCCGCGAACTCACGACCCGGGATCATGAGCCGCTCCTTGCCGAGCCGGCCCGCCGCCTCCATGAGCGACCGTGCGAGCTGGTTGAGGTCGGCGACGTCGCGGCGATGGAGGGCGA
>Ga0136613_10001583_pt1 | contig 11825 bp, 8 predicted proteins | sample AntDrymUQ2722106_2_FD_106649 | JGI IMG/M metagenome (GOLD analysis project Ga0136613, IMG submission 106649) | Polar desert sand microbial communities from Dry Valleys, Antarctica - metaG UQ272 (21.06) | ecosystem: Environmental > Terrestrial > Soil > Desert | place: Antarctica: Dry Valley... | reverse complement strand
TCGCCAAATTCGCCGCGGACGTACGGCGACACCACGCGAACCTTGCGCGCGTCGTAGTCGACGTCGCGCCAGCGCAGGCCGAGCAGCTCGCCCTGGCGCAGGCCGGTCATGGCCGCCGTCAGATACAGCACCGGCTCGATACCGCCGAAGGCATCCCCCGGATACCGCGCGGCCAGGAGTTGCTCGAGCTCTGACTGCTCGAGGTACCGGATCCGCGTCTCCGTCCGCTTGATGGCGGGCCGGTCGGCCAGCTTCACGGGGTTGCGTTGGCACCAGCCGTTCCGAAGTCCGACCTCGAAGATCGAGTGCATCGTTCCGACGTGGTTGCGGATCGTCTTGATCGCGAGCGTCCGCCGCTTGACGGCGACGTAGCGCTCGATGTCGTCGGGCTCGATCCGGTCGAGGGTCCGGAGGGCGAAGAACGGAACGATGTGGTTGCGTAGATCCGACGCGACGGTCATGCAATGCGACTTCTTGCGGCCCTTCAACTCCAGCCGCCGGCGCAGCTCCTCACCGGCCTCGGCCATCGTCACTCGGTGACCGCCCGGCACCGAGCGTGGACTGTCGATCTCGCGCACGCGCCGAAGCGCGCGTTCGGCCTGAGCCTTGGTGAGCCCGTCGGCGCTGCCTTCGGTCCGGACGGCACCGATCTTGCGCTGCACGCGCCGTCCATCGGCGCCGTACCAGGAGGCCATCCAGGAGGGCCCGACCACCCGCAGCGTGCCCGTCCCGTAGGCCCGGCGCATACGCTTGACGCCGCTCGACGTCATGGCTCCGTGTACCTTTCACGTACCATTTCCGCGATCGTACCTGAACGTACGGACGCTAAAAGCGGCTGCCTGACCTAGATCTGGTCCCAGGCATGACGCCAGTGGAACCGGCTGCGGGCCGGGCGGTCGCAGGTTCAAATCCTGTCTCCCCGACTTCGGAAAAACCCTGGAAAAACCGGGGGCCTTTTGCTTGTCTGACCCCTTCCGCGACGTGGCCATGGGGTCCAACGGGGTCCAATTCACTTCGCGCCTGTTATGCCGTGGCAGCAACGCCGTGGCGCGAGCCTCGGATCCATGGTGCTCTGGAGGTGCTTCCTACCGCGGCTGCCGCCGCAACCGATACGGGTGATCAGCTGTAGCAGTACGAGTCCGACGAAGCGTCCCCACCCTGCAGCCGGATCTGGTGCACGCGAAGGCCGCGGAACTCCTCGCCGTGCGGGAAGAAGCTCTCGTCGATGCTCAGCCCACCGCCGGGATCTGCGTCGAGCTTGGCCATCCAGGCGCCGACGCCGTCCGGGTAGAACTGGTCGTCCCATGCCCCGTACAGCGAGTTGGTGAAGTAGACGCGCTTGCCGTCGCGGCTGACCTCGACCATCTGCGGCCCGCCGGAGAGCGGCATGTCGGCCTTGGCCGGGTGCGGGGTACGGTCGACGATGCCGCCGAGCCGCACGGATCCCACCTGCTTCGGGTTCGCCGGGTCCGACACGTCGAACTGCTTCATCTCGCCGGTACCCCAGCAGGAGACGTAGAGGAACTTGTCGTCGACCGACAGGTCGATGTCGGTGATGATCGGCGGCGCCGCAGCGAAGGGCTTCAACGCGGGCGGCAGCAGGTCCGGGTCGGCTGGCTCGGCGGGGATGGTGATGACCTTCTCGACCTTCCACTCGTCGCCGTCGCGGAACCAGCGCCACACCGAACCGGACAGGTCCTCGGTGGAGATCACGACGCCGACGAAGCCCCAGGTCGCCTCCGGGTCGTGAGACGGGCGGACCTCGAGCGCCATCTGGTGCTGGGCGCCCAGGTCGACGCGCTGCGCGTGCCGACCCTCGGCGAGGTCCCAGAAATGGATGGCGTGGCCGTACTTCTGGCCCAGCAGCAGCTCCGGCACGATGCCGTCCTCGATCATCGAAGGGCTGCCCCACTCGCTGGAGATCAGCACGTTCTGGTTGAGGTGCCACCAGGCGTCGTAATGGAAGTGCTGCGGCCCGCGGTCGGTCTCCCAAGCGCGCAGGACGTCGAAGGTCTCGTGATCGAGCAAGGCAATCCCGCCGGGCCCGTCGTCGTCGCCCTCGGCGCCGCCCAGGCAGGTGAGGAAGACTCCGTCGGGTCCGCAGTGCAGGGTGTGGGGGCGGGAGTAGCCGGCCTTTTCGGAAAGGGTCTTACCGTCGATCGTCTTGACCAGCGTCGGCTGGCGTGGGTCCGGGCCGGTGTCGAGCACGTAGATGTTCGACGAGCGCAAACCCGGCACCAAGAGGTAGCGGCGAGCAAGGCCTTCCATGTTGTGGCCCTCGTGCTTGAGGGCGCTGCTGCACGCGTTCCAGCCGAAGTGGTGCAGCTCGTCACCGGCGGCGGGGACGTCGGTCCAACCGACCACCCGCCCATAGGTGTCCGAGGTGGGGTTCACATCGATGACGGTCATCGCGTCGTTCTTCTGCCCCGCTCGGTCGAAGGCCACGACATAGGCGAGCTGTTCGCCGGGAGCGGCGGCGGCCTCTGCAGCAGTCCGGTAGAACGTGGGATCGATCGTCGGTGGAGCCATGCGAAGACCTCCTCAGCTGGGATGCCGCTGCTCCGAGCACATGCCGCCGCCAGTTGCCGCCGCCAGTTGCCGCCGCCAGTTGCCGCCCGGTTGTGGACGAAGCTTAGCCCGAACCAGGCGACATCCGAGGCGAGGTGCCTCCTGTCGCGCGTGATGAAGCCTGCAGATCGGCGCGCGCGCCGGGTAGTCCGCATCTTGCCCATAGAGAAGCCGCCTCCAGCGTTCGGTCATCCGCCCCCGTCGCGAGTACCTCCCTCTGCCTTGACCGCGCCTTGATCGGTCTTGGGCGATCGTGGTGGAGCCGAGCCATCGCGGATTCCCATAAGCGGCAGATCCTGGTCGTCACGAACTGGACGGCGGCGACTCTCCGGTTGCTCGCGAGCGGGCAAAGGCCGGGAAGGGAACCGTCTACCGCCGTTGGTCGTCGAAGCCGGAGCTGGTCCTCGACGCCGTCGCCCGCATGAAGCGCAGCCAGGTCGATCTTGATCGGCTCCCGGACACCGGCAGTCTCCGTGGCGACCTCCTCGGATTGTTCAAGCCGCAATCGGTCGAGGAGGGCGAGCGCAAGCTGAAAGTGATGGCCGGGCTCACGTCGATGCTCTCGCAGCACCAGGGACTCGCCGAGGCGGCGAATGCCGCGATCGTCGAGCCGTGGGCCGACGCGCACCGCGCACTCATGCACCGAGCGGTCGACCGCGGCGAGATCCCCGCCTCCGCCGACATCGAGACGGTCTCGCAGGTCATCCCGTCGATGGCCGCCTACCGCGCCCTCATCCAACGCAAGCCCTTCGACCGGGACTTCCTCGTCTCATTGATCGACGGCCTCCTGCTGCCGGCGCTCCGCGATGCGCCGATCGCGGCCGCACCGGACCCGACGGATCGATCTCCGTGACCGACGTCAGAGCCGTGCTCGAGCTCACGCCGCCGGCCCGATCCAACCGACTTCGCGGGCGATAAACCCCTGTCGCCCGTTGAGCTGTGCGCGCGAAGGCGCCCAGACAAGTCACCCCCCGATACAAGGAGCCAACCTTGACTGTGAACGCTGTCACCCATCTGAACTTCCGAGGCGAGGCCCGCGAGGCGCTCGAGTTCTACCAGTCCGTGTTCGGCGGCAAATCTGACCATCGTCACGTACGAAGACGCTCACAACGTCCAGGACCCGTCCGAGGCCAACCAGGTGATGTGGGGCCAGGTGGCCGCCGACAATGGCTTCGGCGTGATGGCCTACGACGTGCCGTCCCAGACGCCGTTGGACCGGGGCGAGAACTCGTTCTTCCTCTCGCTTCGCGGCGAGACGGCCGACGAGATCACCGCGTTCTGGGAGAACCTCTCCCAGGGCGCGAACGTGGTGCAACCGCTGGCGCCGGCGCAGTGGGCGCCCCTGTACGGAATGCTGCGAGACCGATTCGGCATCACGTGGGTCGTGGACGTCGTAGCCGAGTCCAGCGCAACCTGACGAGCGGAGGACGGGCACGAGGGGCCACGCAGCGCCTCCTCGTGCCCGTCCTCACCGGTGTCACAGTTCCAGGAACTGGGACAGCGGCCGGCCCGGATCCACGTCGCTGATGAACAGGGCACAGGGGCGTCTCAGAAGTTGGGCCCGCAGGGGCCGTTTCTTCCGTACGGCCATGACCTCCGGACGGTTGCGGCGTGGCCTCGGGTTTACACACGTTTCGACGGTGAAGCAGGACCTCGATCGACAGATCAATGCGCTTGAGCAGGTTGGAATCCCGCGCGAGCGGATCTACGTCGACAAGAAGTCCGGCGCCACGACCGACCGGCCCGGGCTGCGTGACGTGATCGCCTACGCGCGCGAGGGTGACGTGATCGTCGTGCACACCCTCGATCCGGGATCGGCTCGAGCGCCTCCGTGATCGGCTCGACGCCGCACCCGAGTCACGACGTCGGCGGTTGCGGGCGAGGGTACGAGGAGCCCGAGGAGGTCGGCTGACTTGACCCGTGACCCGAGCGCGGCGCTCGGGTCCCCCGACGCTCTCGCTGGGAATCGGGTGTGTACGGTGCCGGCTATCGCGTCCGTTGCCAAATCCTCGGTAGGCGCACTCGACGACCAGGCTGAGCTGCGTGCGGACATCCGCGAGCTGGGCTCCCTGCTCGGCAGGACACTGGTCCGCCAGGAGGGCCCGGAGCTGCTCGACCTGGTTGAGCGGATTCGCAGCCTGATTCGCTTGGACCGAGAGGCTGCCGCCGAGCTGGTCCGCCAAGTGGACTCGTCCACTGCCACGAACTTGGTACGCGCCTTCGCGACCTACTTCCACTTGGCCAATATCGCCGACCAGGTACACCGCGGCAGGGAGTTCGCACGCGCGCGTGCGGCCAGTGGCACGTGGCTCGGGCAGGCCGTGGAGCGCATCCAGGCGGCCCAGCTGCCGCGCGGCGAGCTCGCCGCTGAGCTGGGTCGGCTCGCGGTCCGACCGGTCTTCACCGCCCACCCGACCGAGGCCGCTCGCCGCACGCTGCTTGCGAAGCTGCGAGAGGTGGGCGACGTGCTCGAGCGTGGCGAGGCTGCTCGCGCGCGTGACCGGCTCGAGGAGCTGATCGACCTGATCTGGCAGACCGACGAGCTGCGCATCGCCCAGCCGGATGTGGTCGACGAGGCGCGCAACGCGGTCTACTACTTCGACGAGCTCCACGGCGACGCCATCCCCGAAGTGCTGGCCGGGCTCGCGAATGGGTTCGAGCGCCTCGGGGTTGAGCTGCCGGTGGATGCGCGCCCGGTGCGGTTCGGCAGCTGGATCGGCGGTGACCGCGACGGTAATCCGAACGTGAGCGCCAGCAGCACCAGGCGCGTCCTGGATCTTCAGCACGCTCATGGCTTCAAGCGGGCGCTGGCGCTCCTCGACGAGCTACGCGCGACGCTGTCTTCCTCGATGCGGATCGCCGGGGTGTCGGACGCGGTGCGCGAGTCGCTGGCGCGCGACCTCGAGGCACTCCCGGAGGTCGAGGATCGCTACCGGCGTCTCAACGCGGAAGAGCCATACCGGCTCAAGCTCACCTGCATGCGGCACAAGCTCGTGAACACCCGGACGCGACTGGCGGGAGAACGGCCCCACGAGGATGGACGGGACTACGCGGGAATGCACGAGCTGATCGGCGAGCTGGCGCTGATCCGCGACTCGCTGATAGCCCATCGTGGCGGGCTGATCGCCCGGGGTCGGCTCGAGCGCTCCATCCGCACGCTCGCGGCGTTCGGGCTCGAGATGGCCACCCTCGACATGCGCGAGCACGCGGAGGCGCACCACCACGCGCTGGGCCAGCTGGTCGACCGCCTCGACGGCGAACGTCCGCGCTACGCCGAGCTCGATCGCGACGCCCGCCTCCGCCTGCTCGCACGCGAACTCGATTCCCGCCGGCCCTTGGCGCCGTACCCACCGCCGCTCGACGCCGCAGGCGCCCGGACATTCGCCGCCTTCACGGCCATCCGCGAGAGCCACGAGCGCTACGGGCCGCAGGTGATCGAGTCCTACATCGTGTCGATGTGCGAGGGAGCCGACGACCTGCTCGCGGCGGTCCTGCTCGCACGCGAGGCGGGGCTCGTCGACATCGAAGCGGGATCGGCCGCGATCGGGTTCGTGCCACTGCTCGAGACGATCGAGGAACTGCGGCATGCAGACCGGCTGCTCGACGACCTGTTGCGCGAAGCGCCCTACAGGCGCATCGTGTCTCTGCGGGGTGACGTGCAGGAGGTGATGCTCGGCTACTCCGACTCGAACAAGCAGGCGGGGATCACCACCAGCCAGTGGGAGATCCACCGCGCCCAGCAGCGCCTCCGCGACACGGCGCGACGTCACGGGGTCCACCTGCGGTTGTTTCACGGTCGCGGCGGGACCGTCAGTCGTGGCGGGGGGCCGACGCACGACGCGATCCTCGCGCAGCCTCCAGGCACCCTCGACGGGGAGCTCAAGCTGACCGAGCAGGGCGAGGTCATCTCGGACAAGTACCTGCTGCCGGCGCTCGCCCGCGAGAACGTCGAGCTGATGGTCGCGGCGGTGCTGGAGGCAACCGTGCTCCACCGCCGGCCGCGCATGTCCGGCGAGACACTGGCGCGCTGGGTCGAGGCCATGGAGACGGTCTCCGGCGCAGCCTACGAATCCTACCGGGGCCTGATCGACGACCCAGACCTGCCCGGCTACTACCTTGCCACCACGCCCGCCGAGCTGCTGGCCGAACTGCACCTCGGCTCGCGCCCGGCTCGCCGGCCCGACTCAGGCCGAGGTGTCGAGGGGCTGCGGGCGATTCCGTGGGTGCTCGGCTGGACCCAGTCGCGTCAGATCGTGCCGGGCTGGTATGGCGTCGGCAGCGGCCTCGCGGCAGCGCGAGCAGCCGGCTTCGGTGACCGGCTCCCCGAGATGCACTCCGACTGGCGGTTCTTCCGCAACTTCCTCTCGAACGTCGCGATGATGCTCGCCAAGACCGACCTCGACCTCGCCGCCCTGTATGTCGAGCGCCTCGGGGAGCCTGGTCACTCGCGCGTGTTCAGCTCGATTCGCGCCGAGTACGAGCTGACGGTCGCGGAGCTCCGATGCGTCACCGGGAATCCCGAGCTGCTGGGAGACAACCCCGTGCTCGCTCGCACGCTCGAGGTTCGCGATGCCTACCTGAAACCGCTGCATTACCTCCAGGTCGAGCTGACCGAACGCTGGCGCTCATCCGCCGACCAACCGGATCAGCACGCCGCACGCGCACTGCTGCTCACCGTGAACGGGATCGCAGCGGGCCTACGCAACACCGGTTAGCGCCGTCGGTCGGGCCGAACATCCACCCAGCCTCCGGGCTAGCCGAGCTGCCCAGCGACGTTGTGAGCGGTCTTCCCCGTCACCCTGAAGCACACCGAGGTGGTGCACCATCGCGGCCGGCCGTCCGTGGCGGCGCGCGATCACGCCCACCGGATCCTGTCGACCTTCGCCCGGCTCTCGGTCGGAGCTTCGCGCGCGCGTCAAAGGTAGGGCCCGTGGCTGGACGCGTTGGCGAGGCGCCTGTAGCGTCGCGGAATGGCAGACATCGTGAACCTGGCCGATCGCGCCGGAGCCGCCCCTGACGGCACCGTGGTCGAGGCGCACGAGCTCGCCCGCGTCTACGGCGAGGGCGACACGGCCGTGCAGGCGCTGCGCGGCGTCACACTCGGGGTCGAGCGCGCGAAGCTGACCGCGGTCATGGGGCCGTCCGGGTCCGGGAAGTCGACGCTGATGCACCTGCTCGCGGCGCTCGACGAGCCGACCGAGGGCTACGTCACGATCGCGGGAACCCGGCTCGGCGAGCTCAACGACACCCAGGTCACGAAGCTGCGCCGGCAGCACATCGGCTTCATCTTCCAGTTCTTCAACCTGCTGCCGATGCTGACGGCAGAGGAGAACATCGCCCTCCCGCTGACCCTCGCGGGCACGAAGCCCGAGAGCAGCTTCTTCGACGACCTGCTCGGCAAGGTCGGTCTCCAGGATCGCCGCAAGCACCGGCCGTCGGAGCTCTCCGGCGGCCAGCAGCAGCGGGTCGCGATCGCGCGGGCGCTCGTGAGCCGGCCCAGTGTGGTCTTCGCCGACGAGCCCACCGGAAACCTCGACTCGAAGACGGGGGCCGAGATCCTCGAGCTGCTCCGCGGCTCGGTGCAGGACTACGGGCAGACGCTGGTCATGGTCACGCACGACGCCCGCGCGGCAGCGACCGCAGACCGGATCCTCTTCCTCGCGGACGGCCTCATCGTCAAGGAGCTGCGCGGCGCCGACGAGCATCAGGTGCTGGCAGCGGTCGAAGAGATCGCGTTGCGATGATCCGCGTCGCGCTCCGGGGCCTGGCAGGGCGGAAGTTCCGGACGGTGCTGACCGCGATCGCGATCGTCCTCGGCGTCGCGATGATGAGCGGCGCCTACGTCCTCACGGACACGATCGACAGGGCGTTCGACGCCATCTTCGTCGAGTCGTACGCCGATACGGACGCGGTGGTCACCGGCAAGGACGCCGGCATCAGCTTCGAGGGCGAGACGGCGCCGCCCGGTCCGATCCCGGAGGGCGTCCTCGAGCAGGTGCGAGGCGTCTCCGGCGTCGAGGTGGCGGCCGGCACGGTGACGGACTTCCAGACGAAGCTGATCAAGGCGGACGGCGAGTCGATCGATACGGGAGGCGCACCGTCCTTCGCGTTCGGCGTGGAGACCGCGCCCGAGTACGACCGCTTCAACCCGCTCAACCTCGTCGAAGGGCGCTGGCCGTCCGGGGGGCAGGAGGTCGCGATCGACGAGCGGGTCGCCGATGAGGAGAACCTCGCTCCCGGCGATCGGATCGGCGTCGCGGCGCTCGGGCCCGCCCGGCAGTACGAGATCGTCGGGATCGCGACGTACGGCGATCTCAGCTCGCTCGGCAGCGCGACGTTCGCCATCTTCGACATCCCCACCGCCCAGGCGCTGCTGGACAAGCGGGGCGAGCTGGACGCCGTGCAGGCCGCCGCGGAGGCCGGCGTCGCGCCCGAGGAGCTCGTGCGCCGCATCCGGGCGGAGGTCGGGGCCTCCGCCACGGTGCGGTCGGGGTCCGCGCAGGCGACCGAAGAATCGGACGAGGTCGCGACCTTTACGACGATCATCCGATACTTCCTGCTCACCTTCGCGGGCATCGCCCTGTTCGTCGGGGCGTTCGTGATCTTCAACACGCTGTCGATCACCGTCGCGCAACGGACGCGCGAGTTCGCGACGCTGCGGACGATCGGCGCGTCGCGCCGCCAGGTGCTGGGCTCCGTGATCGTCGAGGCGCTCGTCATCGGCCTGCTCGCGTCCGTGATCGGGCTGTTCGCGGGTCTCGGGCTCGCGGTCGGTCTGAACGAGCTGTTCGTGGCGCTCAATCTCGACCTGCCCCAGACGGACACGGTCTTCGCCACGCGGACGATCATCGTCTCGCTGCTCATCGGGACTCTCGTCACGCTGGTCGCTGGTCTCTCGCCGGCCCTGCGCGCGACGCGGGTGCCGCCGATCGCGGCCGTCCGGGAGGGAGCGAAGCTGCCACGCTCGGCGCTCGCTCGCTTCGCGCCGTCCATCGCGGTCGTGACGGTCGTGATCGCCGTGCTCGCGCTCTCGTACGCGCTGCTCGCGGACGGCGTCGCCACAGGCACCCGGTTCATCCTGCTCGGCGTCGGCGTGCTCGCGCTGTTCGTCGGCGTCGCCCTGCTCTCGTCGCGCCTCGTCGTGCCGCTCGCCCGCATCGTGGGGATGCCGGCGCGCCGGATCGGCGGCGCGGCCGGGAAGCTCGCGGAGGGGAACGCGATGCGAGACCCCGGGCGCACGGCCTCCACCGCGGCCGCGCTGATGATCGGCATCGCGCTCGTGACGTTCGTCGGCGTGCTCGCGGAGGGTCTCCGTGTTTCGAACAGCGACGCGATCGAGCAGCAGATCCAGGCCGACCTCGTCGTGACGTCGCAGGACGGCTACACGGAGTTCCCGGCGGCGGTCGGCGACGAGGCTGCGGGACTCGACGGCACGGAGGTCGTCAGCAACGTCCGCCAGGACGTCGCGGAGGTGAACGGGAAGGGCGCCAACCTGACCGGCCTCGACGGGAGCTCGATCAACGCCGTCTACGACTTCCGCTGGACCGAGGGCTCGGACGAGGTCCTGGCGGGCATGGGCGATGATGGAGCGGTTGTGCCCGACGACGTCGCCGACGACAAGGAGCTCGCGGTGGGCGACTCGTTCACCGTGCTGACCGCGGACAACGAGCGGCGCGAATTCGTCGTCCGCGGGATCTACGACGGGAGCCCGTTCTATCCGCTGCTCGGAACCGCGAGCATCTCGCAGTCCGCCTTCGACGGGCTCTACGAGCGGCCGCGCAACCGCTTCACGCTGATCAACGTGCCGGGCGCCCCCGGCGCCGCGCAGAAGACGAGCGTCGAGCGCGGCCTCGAGAGCTTCCCGGACACCCGCGTACTGACCCGGCAGGAGTGGATCGACAAGGAGGACGAGGAGATCAGCCAGTTCCTGCTGCTGCTGTACGTCCTGCTGGCGCTGTCGGTGGTCGTCAGCCTCTTCGGCATGGTCAACACGCTCGCGCTGACGGTGTTCGAGCGGACCCGCGAGCTCGGGATGCTGCGGGCCGTCGGCATGACGAGGCGTCAGGTGCGCCGAATGGTCCGGCACGAGAGCGTGATCACCGCGCTGATCGGCGCTGCGCTCGGACTGCCGCTCGGGATCTTCCTCGCGCTGCTGGTGACGCAGGCGCTGTCGGAGTACGACCTGCAGTTCGCGATACCGTCCGGCGCGCTGATCACGTTCGTGATCGTGTCCGTCATGGCCGGCATCGTCGCGGCGATCCTGCCGGCTCGTCGTGCGGCGCGCCTGCGCGTGCTCGAAGCGCTCCAGTACGAGTAGCGAAGGCCGTAGAGCGCGCCCGGAGACGCCGCTCAGTTCTCGCGCACGATCAGCAGGCTCGTCGGCGCATGATGCGCGAGCTTGCTCGCGACGCTGCCGAGCATGAAGCGCCGCAGTCCGGTGTTGCCGTGCGCACCGATGACGATCAGGTCGGCGTCCTTCTCGTCGGCCACGTCGAGGATCGTGTGCGCGGGGTCGCCCTCGCGCACGTACTTCTCGACCTCGATACCCGCTTCGTCCAACCTGCGCTCGTCGCGGGCGAGCAGGTCAGCCGCCACGCCGCGCAGGTCGACCGGCTCCTGCCGGGCGGTCATGCCGATCCGCTCCAGCGCAGACTTGCCGGGGTAGGCGCACACCAGATGGACCGTGGCACCGCTTCCACGCGCCAGTTCGATGACCTTCTGCACGGCTGCCTCGGCGCCCGCCGAGCCGTCGGTTCCTACGACGATTGCGTCCATGTGCGGAGCCTACGTGAGCTTGAGCGCGCCGGAGAATATCGCCGACCCGAACGACGAAGTCCGACTCGGCTCGGCATGAATGGAGCGGGGACGGGATCAATCCGGGGAGCAAATTGAGCGCAACCGACCGCAGGGTGGGGCTGCGCGCCGCTTGGAGTCGCGCGATGTGCTTCGCCGTGATGGCTTTCGTGCGGGCCGCGCTGCCCGCTCCGCGTGCGCGAGTGCGCTCGAGGTCGGAGCGGGAAACGGCGAATTGGCCGCCGCGCTCGCGCATGCCGGCTACGAGATGATGGCGATCGACCCGGCCTCGGAGTCGCCCAACGTGCGTGCCGTACCGCTACACGAGCTCGACGAGCCGCCCCGGAGCTTCGACGCGGCAGCGGCCGTCGTGTCGCTGCACCATGTCCAACCCCTCGTCACAGGCGCACGGCTCGTCGGTAGGCGCCGGGACGAGTAGGACGCGAGGAGATCGATACGGCTGG
>Ga0136613_10001581_pt1 | contig 11834 bp, 12 predicted proteins | sample AntDrymUQ2722106_2_FD_106649 | JGI IMG/M metagenome (GOLD analysis project Ga0136613, IMG submission 106649) | Polar desert sand microbial communities from Dry Valleys, Antarctica - metaG UQ272 (21.06) | ecosystem: Environmental > Terrestrial > Soil > Desert | place: Antarctica: Dry Valley... | reverse complement strand
TGGGCCCGACCTTGACCCCAGTGGAGAGCGCCGCCCCGGCTTCGCCATTGCTGGACAATGCCCAGGCGGCTTCGATGAAGATTTCGGCCACGGTCACTGCCCGTCCGGTCTCCCCGGCAGGGTTGGGGCCGGTGAGCGAATCGAGACAGATCGAAGTCAACGCGTCGGCCCGACGCTGGCCCGTAGTCTCATCTTCGAGCACCGGCAGCTCCGACTCGCGGGCGTTCTGCACAAGCTGGCTCCGGCCTTTCGGCCCGAGGACGCCTACATCGGCGACCTTGTCTCGGCCCTCGGCGCCATAGACGCCGGCATCACGACCCTCCTTGACTGGTCGCATATCCAGGACTCGCCCGCGCACACCGACGCGGTGATTCAGGCCCTGAAGGATTCGGGACTCAGGGCAGTGTTTGCGTACGGATTTCCCTGGTGGGGCAAATGGGAGGAGCGACAACCGAGCTGGTTTGTCCGAGCTGCGACCGAGCACTTCTCGTCGAAGGATCAGAAGTTGACTCTGGCTTTGGCCGCGCCCGGACCCGAATTCACCGACTTCGAAGTGTCGCGTGATACTGGAAGCTCGCCCGCGAGGCCGGGGCCCGAATCACCACTCATGTCGGAGTCGGCTCTTACGGCCTGGATGAAAAGGTACAGGAGATCGGTGAGGCCGGATTGCTCGGCCCCGACACGACCTACATCCATTGCACCACCCTCAATGACACCGAGATCCAGATGATCGTCGACACTGGGGGGACCGTCTCTTTGGCCTCGCCGGTGGAGATGATGATGGGTCATGGGATGCCCCCCGATTCAGAAGTTTCTCGATCGGGGACTCGCGCCCAGTCTCAGTGTCGACGTAGAAACCAATGTCCCGGCGGACATGTTCAACCAGATGCGATCTGTCCTCGCCTTGCAACGGACTACTGCGGCACGGGAGGGCAAGCGGCCGGTTGCCGCGAGCGAAGTTCTTGCCTACGCCACCATTGAGGGAGCGCGGGCCAATGGCCTCGATGCCAAAGTGGGATCGCTTACTCCGGGCAAGCAGGCCGACGTGATCATGCTCCGCACCGATCGGCTCAACGTAACGCCGCTCAACGATCCCGCCACGGCTGTTGTCGCGGGAATGGACACCAGCAACGTCGACACCGTGATCATCGCCGGCCACGTGATGAAACAAGGCGGCAAGTTGCTCCATGTCGACTGGCCCGCGGTCCGAAAGATGGCCGCAGAGTCGCGCGACTTCGTGATCGAGAAGTCAGGTTTCAAACTCCCGAAGATCTGACAGACATCAGATGTCAGACATCAGATGTCAGACTTCAGATCTGATGTCACCGGATCCCGGCTCTTTTCGCCTCACCGCGAGAGATGGTGCCGCGCGGGTTGGTGTCCTACACACCGCGCATGGCGAGGTGCCGACGCCGGCGTTCATGGCGGTGGGTACGCGCGCAGCGGTGCGAGCAGTAGACGTCGATGATCTTGAGACCGTGGGCGCGGACATGATCCTGGCCAACACCTATCACCTCCACCTCCGCCCTGGTGCCGATCGCATCGCGGAGCTGGGAGGCCTGCACGAGTTCTGGGGATGGCCGGGCCCGATCCTTACCGACAGCGGCGGTTATCAGATTTTCTCGCTCTCGTCCAAGATCACCGAGGAAGGAGCACGGTTCCGTTCAACTTACGACGGAGCGATGATCGATCTCACCCCTGAAGACGCAGTCCGAGTCCAGGAGTTGCTCGGTGCCGACATCGCGATGCAGCTCGACGTCTGCATCGGCCTTCCAGCTCCCGACGACGAGATCGAAGCTGCGATGAACCTCACCCTTCGGTGGGGCGAACGATCGCTTCGCGTCCACCAGCGCGAAGACCAAGCGCTGTTTGGGATTGTGCAAGGTGGCGTCACAACAGGGCTACGCGCCGAGAGCGCCGCTCGCACTGCGGCCGGCGGCTTTGTCGGCTTCGGGATCGGCGGTCTGTCGGTGGGAGAGTCGCGCGAAGACATGCTCGGTGCGCTCGACGCCGCGTTTTCGGAGCTGCCCGAGGACAAGGTTCGCTACGTCATGGGTCTCGGTGATCCCGAGGGCGTGCTCGCGGCGGTGGGCCAAGGAGCCGACCTTTTCGACTGCGTGTGGCCGACCCGCCTCGCCCGTCACGGACGGGTCTTGACCGCGCATGGCGACTACAACCTACGACGAGCCCAGTACGCCAACGACCCGAAGCTTCTGGCCGAGGGGTGCCGATGTCACACGTGCGCTCGGCATCATCGGGCGTATTTACGCCACCTACTAATGGTGGGCGAGCTTTCGGCGTTCCGTCTGATCACCATTCACAACCTCACCTATGTGTTCGAGCTCATGGCTGGAGTGAGGCAGGCGATTGCCGAGGGCCGGTTCGAAGCCTTCGCCGAGAACGCGCTTTCACGCCGCGAGTTAGGTTTGGGGCACTAGCTAGTTAAACTCCCGGCTCCGTCTCATTTCCCTTGAGGTAGTCCTTTGATTCCTTTGGTATTTCTCACCACCAGCGCGCCCTCGGCAGGCAGCCCGATCGGCTCGTTCCTGTTTCTCGCGGTAATGCTCGCCGTCTTCTATTTCCTGATCCTTCGTCCCCAGCGAAGGCGGATGAAAGCGCAACAGCAACTGGCGTCGTCGGTAGAGGTGGGGGACCGGGTGCAGACGATCGGCGGAATCCAAGGCCGCGTTTTCAGCGTCGACGACGACACCGTGATCATCGACCTGGAGCAGGGTCGGATCAGGCTCGCCAAGCGGGCCATCGCTCAAAAGATCGACCTTCAGGAATAGCCCTTTGCGACGTCGGTTGATCGGCCTTGTGGTCGTCCTTCTGCTCGCCTGGGGTGGGGCCGGCCTATTGGTATCGCGCGGCGTTCAACCGGAGCTAGGACTCGATCTTCAGGGAGGAACCTCGGTCGTGCTGACCGCTCCCGACGGCACCGACGAGGAGGTCCTGGCACAAGCGGTCGAGATCATGCGTAGGCGGATCGAGGATGTCGGTGGGGTACAAGAGCCAGACATCGCCATCTCCGGCAACAACACCGTGCTCGTGCAGCTTCCCGGAGTCGAAGACGAGGAACGCGCCCTCGACGCTATCGGGCAGACCGGCGAGCTTTCCTTTCGACCGGTGATCGATGCGACCTTCGGTAACGAGGGTCCGCTCGTTACCACCACCACTATTGCCCCCACGTCAACCACCGTTGCGGTTGCGTCCACGACGACCGGTGTGACGACAACGACCACCTCACCAACAACGACCACGAGTGAGCCGGGGCCGACGACTACCACAACCCTTCCCGACAACGTCGACCCGGAAACGGGCCTGACGATCGTCGACGATCCCACCCAACAGGCCTACCTCCCCGGTACCGTTTCGTCGGTGATCGGAGAAGTGCCGGCGGTGCTCACCGTCGGCCCGGCGGAGTTGGTCGGAGCAGACGTCGCCGACGCCGTCCCCGGATTCAACCCGGCGACGGCGCAGTGGGTGATCAACCTCGACCTCACCAGCGATGGGGCTGACAAGTTCGCCGCGCTCACAGCAGCCGCGGCCACCCAGTCACAGGGCAGCCCGCAACGCCAGATTGCGATCGTCCTCGATGGGGAGGTGATCGCCTCGCCCGCGGTCGCCACGGATGTCGGCGCCGAAGGCATCACCGGTGGTCGCGCCCTCATCACGTTTGGCAACGGTGAAGGCGACGAGCAAGCCGCCAAGGACACCGCCGCCATCCTCCGTTACGGGTCGCTGCCCGTGGCCTTCGAGCGATCGCAGGTGCAGAAGGTCTCCGCCAGCCTCGGCTCGGATTCATTGCAAGCCGGTCTTATTGCCGGCTACATCGGTTTGGCCCTGGTCGTCATTCTTCTGCTTTCCTACTACCGAGCCATGGGCCTAGTCGCCATTATCGGCCTCACCGTCTTCGGCGCCTTGTTGGTGTCGATCTTCTCGCTCTTGAGCCGGTACCAGGGCCTCACCCTCACCCTCGCCGGCGTGACCGGGGTCATCATCTCGCTCGGCATTGCTGCCGACTCCTACATCGTCTATTTCGAGCGAATCAAAGAGGAGATCCGCGCCGGTCGCAACGTGCGCTCGGCGGTCGACGAGGCTTTCAAGCACGCCTTCCGCACGGTGCTCACCGCCGACACTGTCTCCCTGCTGGGCGCCGGGCTCTTGTGGCTGCTGTCCGTTGGGCCGGTGAAAGGCTTCGCGCTTTCGCTAGGGCTGGCGACGTTGCTCGACATCTTTGTCACCCGCACCTATACCCGAAGGGCCATCTACTTGCTCGCTCGCACGCCGCTCGCCGACAAAGGTTGGCTTTCCATCAAGCGGACGGCTTCATGAGCTTTCTGCGCGATCTTGCTCAGGGCCGCACCACCTTCGACTTTGTTGGCAAGCGCATGCTTTGGTTCCGGATCTCCGCCGTCCTGGTTGTCATCTCGCTCGGTTTCCTGGTTTTCCGCGGCCTCAACCTCGGCATCGAGTTCCGAGGTGGGACCACCATCAACGCCAACAACCCGGCCGGCGCCACGGTGCCAGACCTTCGCGAGTTGACCGATGCGGCCGGAGTCGACGGGGCCGTGATCCAACTGGTCGATGGGGGAGAGTCGGTTCGGGTGCAGACTCCGTCGCTTGACCCGGATATCGAATCGGAGCTCATCGACGATGTTGCCAACATCACCGGCACCGAGCGGGCCGACATCTCCATCGACTCCATTGGCCCGAGCTTTGGTGCGCTGATCCTGCGACAGTCGATGGTTGCCCTTGTCGTCTTCCTCATCGCGGTCGCCCTTTTCATGTCGTGGCGGCTCGAATGGAAGATGGCCGGGGCCGGACTGGCGGCTTTGGTTCACGATCTCATCATCACGGTCGGCATCTACTCGATCACCTGGTTCGAGGTGACACCGGCCACCGTCATCGCCCTGCTCACGATCCTCGGCTACTCGCTCTACGACACGGTGGTGGTATTTGACAAGGTGACCGAACTGGTAGCCGATCTGGGAGAACGCATGAACTACTCGGACATCGTCAACCGGGCGATGAACATGGTGCTTGGCCGCTCGCTCAACACCTCTCTGACCTCGTTGCTACCGGTGGGCTCGGTGCTCTTCGTCGGGTCATTTCTTTTCGGGGCAACGGCCCTCCGCGATTTTGCCCTCGCCCTCTTCGTTGGACTGGCGGCCAGTACGTATTCCTCGATCTTCGTGGCCGCCCCGATCCTGGCGGTCTGGAAGGAAGGCGACGAGGAGTGGACCAGCCGGCGCAGGAGGCTGGCAGCCAAATCCGCCGCCGCTGGGTCCGTACGCACCGGAGCAAGGACCGCCTCGCGGCCGAACCGGCCCAGGCCGCCCAAAGGGCGCCGTTAAGTAGAATCTCTTGGTGGACCTCGCCGCGCTGATCCGTGACATTCCTGACTTTCCTGAACCCGGTGTCGTGTTCAAAGACATCACTCCGGTTCTTGCCGATCAGGAGGCGTTTGCCGCCCTGATTCAGAGCCTTGCCGAGCCGCACCGCGACCTGGGGATCGACAAGGTCGCCGGGATCGAAGCCCGCGGTTTCACCCTCGCCGCGCCGGTGGCATGCGAGCTCGCCGCCGGCTTCATCCCTCTTCGCAAGCCAGGAAAGCTCCCGTGGAAGACGATGAGCCAGCCTTACAGCCTCGAATACGGCCACGACGCTCTGGAGATGCACACCGACGCGATCGTCGAAGGCGAAAGCGTCCTGATCATCGACGATGTGATCGCCACCGGTGGCACGGCGGCGGCGGCAGTCAATTTGATCGAACGCGCCGGCGCCAAAGTGGCGGGCGTGACGGTGTTCATCGAGCTCGCTTTCCTTCACGGTCGCGCAGCAATCGAGGGAGTGCCCTTCCATGCCCTCCTCCGATTCGACTGAGCCTGCCCTCGCCCGAGTAGCTGAGGCGCATCGGCGCCACTATCCGGATGCCGATTTTGGCCAACTCGAGGAGGCCTACCGCGTCGCCGAGCGGGCCCATCGAGGTCAAATCCGCAAGTCCGGCGATCCATTCATAACTCATCCAGTTGCGGTCACCGAGATCCTCGCCGAGTACGGCTTGGATCGGCCCACCCTGGCCGCGGCCTTGCTCCACGACACGGTCGAGGACACCGACATCACCCTTGCTCAGATTGAGAGCCAGTTCGGTTCCGAGATCGCGCTTCTTATCGACGGAGTGACCAAGCTCGATCGCATCCAGTACACAACTCCGCAGGAGGCGCAAGCGGCCACGATCCGGAAGATGGTGGTGGCGATGGCCCAGGACGTGAGAGTTTTGTTGATGAAGCTGGCCGATCGGCTTCACAACATCCGCACGGTCTCCGCCCTTCGTCTTGAGAAGCAGCAACGGGTGGCGCTGGAGACCCTCGACGTCTATGTCCCGCTGGCCCACCGACTCGGGGTGCAAGAGATCAAGCACGAGCTCGAAGATCGCTGCTTTGCCATCCTCGAGCCGGGGATCTATGCCGAAATCGAGTCGAAGCTGATCGAGCGCGCCCCCGAGCGCGAGGTGTTCATCGAGAAGGTGATTTCGGAGCTCGAAGCGGCTTTGAGCGACGCCGGCATCCCCGCCACCGTCACCGGTCGCCCAAAGCACCACTACTCGATCTATCGCAAGATGGTCGAAGATCAGCGCGGCTTCGGCGAGATCTTCGACCTGATCGGCATTCGCATCACCACCAACGACCTTCGCAACTGTTACGCGGCGCTCGGGCTCGTGCACTCGAAGTGGGTGCCGGTGACTGGCCGCTTCAAGGACTTCATCGCGATGCCGAAAGTCAACCTCTACCAGTCGCTTCACACCACGGTGATCGGGCCCGACGGAAAGCCACTCGAGGTTCAACTCCGCACCGAGGAGATGCATCGCCTAGCCGAGTCGGGGATTGCTGCCCACTGGCGATACAAGGAAGGTTCATCGGCCGCCGACGCTCCCTGGGTCGGTGACATTCGGACGCTGCTCGAAACCGAAGATCCCGAGGAGTTCCTCGCCAACCTCAAGCTTGATTTCTATCAGGACGAGGTGTTCGTTTTGACGCCGGCCGGTGACGTCAAGACCCTGCCACGGGGCGCGACTGCGATCGACTTTGCCTATGCGGTTCACACCGAGGTTGGCAACCGTTGCGTCGGAGCACGGATCAACGGACGTCTCCTCCCGCTCTCGACCCGGCTTGAGTCCGGTGACATCGTCGAGGTGCTTTCCTCCAAGGCGGCTGATGCCAGCCCAAGTCTTGACTGGCTCAACATCGTCCGCACCTCCCGAGCGAAATCGAAGATCAAGGCTTTCTTCCTCCGCGAGCGTCGTGAGCAGGCGTACGCCGAAGGACGGGAGATGATTGCGGCCGCGTTGCGCAAGGAGGGGCTCGGCTTGGGAGCGGCCGCACGCGACAGCTATCTCGCAGAAATCGCTCTTGAGCTGGGCAAGCCCGATCTCGAAGCACTGCTGGTTTCGTTAGGAGATGGCTCGGTCCTGGCTTCGACGGTCATCAACCGGCTTCACCGTCTGCTCAATCCGGAGGCGGACGAGGCCGAGGACTTGCTCGCCCCGCCGCGTCCCCGTCGACGCCAAGGCATGCCAGGCCCGGCGATCATCGTCGAGGGAATGGACGACATGCTGGTTCACATCGCTCGTTGCTGTGCGCCGGTGCCCGGCGATCCCATTGTCGGCTTCATCACTGTCGGGCGCGGGGTGTCCGTGCACAGGGCGGACTGCACCAACAACTCATCGCTCTCCGATCGACGGATGGTTGAGGTTTCCTGGCCGCCGGAGCGGGTTGGTTCGTTTGCGGTCTGGATCCAAGTCGAGGCACTCGACCGCACCCGCTTGCTCCGCGATGTGACCGCCGGGATCTCGGATCTCGGCGGCAACATCCTCGCTTCTTCCTCGGTGACCGGTCGCGATCGGGTGGCGGTGCTTCGGTACGAGGTCGAGCTTTCCGACCCGGGGGTGCTGCCGCGGCTTTTGGCCGATCTCAAGGGAGTGGACGGCGTCTTCGCGGCCTACCGGCTTGTTACCGAGCCGTCCTAGTTCGTGCTGATCTCATCTGCTTCGCTATGGCTCGCCGAAACCAATACCTACGTGGTGGCCAAGGAGCGGGGCGGACTGGCGGTGGTGATCGATGCTCCGCCCGACGACCAAGCGATCATCGACCTGCTTGCGAGCCACCAACTGACCCCTGTCGCCTTGTTGTTAACCCATGGCCATGTTGATCATGCCGGCGGCGCCGGGCCCGTCGCTCGTCGCACCGAAGCTGTCGTCTATGTCCATCCCTCCGACGACTTTCTCACGCTCCGTCTCCAGGACCAATTGCGCGGCCTATTCGGTGCCACCCCGCCGGGCGACTGGGAGCCGCCCTCAGTCCGCACTGACCTCGTCGATGGTGAGGTGCTTTCCCTCGCCGACATCGACCTCGAGGTGCGCCACACCCCCGGCCATACGCCCGGTCATTGTTGTTTCTATGTCGAAAACGAAGGTGTCCTCTTCTCTGGGGACCAACTTTTCGCCCGGTCGGTCGGTCGCACCGATCTCCCCGGCGGTGACTGGAACACTCTCCTCGACTCAATGAAGCGCCGCGTCCTTGACCTGGACGACGACGTCCGTGTCCTCCCTGGCCACGGCCCCGAAACCACCATCGGCCTCGAACGCCGCCACAACCCCTTCCTCCGCGACCTCTAGCGTCTCCTCGCAATCCTGTTGCCGTTCATTGACGGATTTAGCCGATTTGGGCACGATATGGCTGACCCACCTACACCCCGCGCCGGCCGCCCTCGCGCGATGGGCCAGCAGGTTCTGCCCGAGGGGCGGACCGTGGTAGTGCCTAGCATCCTGGAGTTCCTCGAGCGGAGGCGTGTCGACTGACAACGGATGCGCTCGGCGGTCTGAAATTGCCGCTCTGGCAGCGCCCGGCCGCGGTGGTGGCGAAATGGCATCGCGGGATCGAGCCGTTCCTTGCTACCGATCGCAGGGTGCTGGCCCGGCTCAAGGTGTCAGAGGTCGCCGTCATCGTCACGTTGTTGGTCGTCACCGTGGTGCCTTCGTTTTTCCACGCCATCGCCGGGTTCGGCTCGACCGGCAACTACAGCGTCTTCGACATCACGTTGGAGACGGTGTACACCGAGTCGATCCCTTTCATGGCTCTAGCCCTCCTGATCGGGCTCCTCGCTCCGACCGCCGGCGCCGGATTTGTGGCCTCCTTCGCGGTCATCGACCTCATCGCCTCAGCCATAGCTCAACAAGAGCTGACCCCTTTTCTCCCCGCATTCGTGGCCCGACTGCTTTCTTATTGGTTGCTGTGGCTCCTGGCGGTGGAGATTCCGATTCTCATCCGTACCTCGCTGGTCTCCCTCGACCGACCGGAGCCGGGATATCGGGTGCTGGCTCTGGTCATCGCCGGCGGCGCCGGATTAGTCCTCACCTGGGTCTGGACGCAAGCGATGACGATGTTGATCCGCCCGGTCTTCACCTGGACGGACCTCCTTGGCCCCTCCTACAACGCCGTCGCCCCGGTGCAGGAAAAGGGCGAAGTGTTGGCGGTGATCGGTGCGCTGGGGGCGGTGGCGGTGAGCTTGATTCACCTCCGCTTCGCCCCGGGTTGGGGATTGCCGCTGTTCTCGCCCTCGGAGACCAGACGCCGCCCGCTCGGGCTGGTCCCGGTTGCGGTGGTGCTGACCGTTTTTCTGTTCGCAGGAGTGATCACCACAATCCTCGACCTGCTAATCCTCGCAGCCGCCGCCATCCTCGCTCGGCCGGCGGCGCTGCGGCTGCGACGGATAGCCAAAGCCGATCGCTGGCTCGAACGCATCCCCTGGGTGGTCCGCTTCGGCGTCGCCTTCGGGTCCGCGTTCGTGGTGGCGTCGGTGATCGTTGTGCCCCTCTTCCCCGTGCAGGGCGGCTCCGAGTTTTTGCCGATCGTCCTCGCCCAGGCAGTGGCGCTGATCGTCTACGAATTCTTCTTGGCCGACGACGACGAACCGGAAGCGCAGTCGGCGGACGTGACCGGCACCGCTGTCGGCCTCTTCCTCATCGGCGTAATTTCTTTGGCTCTCTTACTGGTACCGCTTCCGGCGGCGGCCGACAACTGCTCGAGCCGCACCGACTGCTATCCCTCGCCGTGGCCCGCCGCCGGAGGCGCGGCGGCGGCTGCGGGAGCCTCCATGTTCATGAAGAAGAAGAACACCCCGCCCGACAAGCCGCCGATCAAGAAGGCCCGCGACGCCACCGACGCCCTCGCCTTCGCCGGCGGCAAGGTCACCGTTCCCGGCATCCCGATGATGCTCGCCAACCGGCTGTTGGGCTGGCAGTTCGATTCCGCCAACGAGATCAGCCGAAACCTCGGCGCCGACCCACCCCGCGACGACTACACCGAAATCGCCGACGCTAAAGCGCGGCCCGTACCGCCCATCCCGCACTCCGATTTGCTCGGACCGGAACTCACCGCCGCCCTCCAGTCGGCGGTGACGGGCCATCAAGAGATGGCTTCCGAGGGGAGGCCGCGGTGATCTCCTTCGACCGCTACGGCGGGGCCAAGAGGGCCAAAGCGCGCGAATGGCTCGAGAAGCAAGCGGTGGCTGTGGTTCGTCACAAACAGGCGATGGCAGAACCGCTCCGGGTCGCGGCCGACGCCATCGAAGAGGTATGGCGAATCGGGGAAGGGTTCAAGCCCACCGGTGTCGTCCCCGACCAGTTCCTCGCTCGGCTCACCTCAGAAGAGATCGAGTTCGGTCGCGCCCTCGGCGCCGACGACGACGCCATCGAGGCTTTTTCCCAACGGGTCGCCGATGGACAAGGCATGCCCGCCAACTTTGACCTGACGAAAATCGCCAAGGCCTATCGAGGGATGGCCCTCGCCTTCGACCGGCTTCCCGTTCCCGGGCAGTGACGCTGCGCCGGGCAGTCGGTCTCGCCGCTCTCTTCAGCGGGACGGCGCTGCTGCTCAACCTCATCGTCCGGGTTGCCCTTCCCGTCGGATTGATTGGAACGGCGGGGGTCTTGGGTGGAGTGCTCCTGGTACGGCTCTTCCGCAGCGATCCCGAGGCTCGCCAATTGGAGTGGAACGTGGCCAAGGCTGGGCTGCTCACCGGACTTGTCGCTACCTTCGCCTACGACGTCGCCCGCTGGGGGCTGAGCCTCCTCGACCCGTCGCCCTTCCAACCGTTCGAGACTTTGAAGGTCTTCGGCGCCTTGCTTCTGGGCGATGCTGCTTCGGTAAGTGCCCGGCTCATCGCCGGGGCCATCCTCCACCTCGTCAACGGAACCTGTTTCGGTATGGCTTATGCCGCGCTCTTCGGCCGCCAGGGCCGGCGCTCGGTGAGCAGTGCTGCAGTTACCGGGATCTCTTGGGGACTTTTCCTCGAAACCTTCCAGCTCACCCTCTATCCGGATTGGCTCCGGATCATCGCCATCCGCGAGTTCATAGTGATCTCGGCACTCTCCCACGTCGTGTTCGGCGCCAACATCGGTTTGCTGAGCCGACGGCTTCTGCGAAGGTGGGTCTATGACCCCTACCTAATCGATTGAGCACTCCGAACCACAAGTCTCCGCGATCTTTTCCTGTCCTTCTTGGCGCGAAGTTACTTGTTGTTGTCGGGGGTTTCTGTCATAGTGTATCGAACAGGTGTTCTGGAGTAGCACTCAGAGTTTTCGGGAGGGTGGGGGTCGGAGTGGGACAGTTGCAGTCGCCGATCGATGGGCTCAGAACCGAGCCGGTCGACGAGTTCACCAACCTCGAGCCGGCCGACTCTTTGGTCGAGTTGGAAGGTTCGATCAGCCGCTTGGAGGCGGAACGGTGTCGCCGCCTCAGTGTGTTTGTGGAGCGGAAGACGCATCGGGAGTT
>Ga0136613_10001579_pt1 | contig 11839 bp, 12 predicted proteins | sample AntDrymUQ2722106_2_FD_106649 | JGI IMG/M metagenome (GOLD analysis project Ga0136613, IMG submission 106649) | Polar desert sand microbial communities from Dry Valleys, Antarctica - metaG UQ272 (21.06) | ecosystem: Environmental > Terrestrial > Soil > Desert | place: Antarctica: Dry Valley... | reverse complement strand
CTCTACGGGGCCAAGCTCTACGGTGTGACCAGCGCCGAGGCGCGGCCAAGGATAAAGGAGATCCTCGACAACATCGGCTTCGCCCAAAAACGCGCCACTGAGCCCATGGAGCACCTGAGCCGTGGGATGCAGCAGAAGATAGCGCTCGCAAGAGCTTTGCTGACAAGCCCCGTCCTGATGCTCCTCGACGAGCCGACGACGGGCCTCGACCCAAGGAGCAAGAAGGACGTTCAGGCGTTCATCCGCAGGATACGCGACGCCCACGACTCCTCGATATTGCTCTGCACCCACGACATGGGCGAGGCCGAGGAGCTCTGCGACCGCGTCGGCATCATGATGGACGGGAAGATACTGGCCCTCGAAGAAGCCGAAGAGCTCAAGCGCCGCTATGCCGAGAACGGAAGCGTGCCCACGATGGAGGAGACGTTTATGGCCGCGACAGGCTACTCCGTCGAAGAGGCCAGTGCGGAAGGAGATTAGGAAAGGCATGCACAACAGGCTCAAGCCCCGATGGCTGGTCGAGATGATCGCCGTCTGGGGCTACGTACAACGGAACTACTTTCTGACCAAACGGTACTTCATGTGGGAGGTCGTCTGGCTAACTTTCACCACCGTCAACGCCATGTCCATAACCTTCATCGGGGCCGGGGCGGCCCAGCGGCCCGGTGCCGAGGCCATCAACATTCAGGAGTACATGACATTCTTGCTCATCGGGGCGTTGATCTGGAGCTACCTGTCGATGATCTTCGACATCCTCTCCGAGACGGTGCAGTGGGAGCGGTGGGAGGGAACGATAGAGTACACGTTCATGAGCCCGACGAGCCGGGTCACCCACCTGCTGGGCATGGGCGTCTATGCAGTCGTCTACGGCATCATCCGCACCGCAATCGTCCTCGGCGTCGCCATGCTGGCGTTCGATCTCGACCTCTCGGAGGCCAACTACTGGGCCGCCCTGGTCGTCCTCGCCGTGTGCAGCATCTCGCTCGTTGGCTTCGGGGTAGTCGCCGCCGTGATGCCGCTGCTCTCCCCCGAGAAGGGCCAGCAGGTGACGTACATCGTCTCGGCCCTCCTGCTCCTCGTCTCGGGTGTCTACTATCCCATCAAGGTGCTCCCCGAGTGGATGCAGGTTATGGCGCAGTTCTCGCCGGTTACGTACGCGCTCGAAGGATCCCGCGCGGCGCTCCTGGGCGGCGTCGGCCTCTCGCAACTGTGGGGCAGCATCTGGCCGCTACTCGTCATGGGTGTGGTCTTCGTGCCGATGGGACTCTTCGTCTTCCACCTCGGCGAGAACTACGCCAAGCGGACCGGAAAGCTCAAGCGAAGCGGGTAAAAAGAGGTGTCAGGCTTCAGGTATCAGGTTTTTGCTGACGGCTGATGCCTGTAGCCTTAATCCAAACCCTCGTAGATCTCGTCCAGGGATAAGTCTGTCTCCGGGCAGGGGACGGAGAAGCGTCCCTCGTCTACGAGATCGCCCCGGCGCCATACGCCGTCCTCGCCCCTGAGGTGGCACTCGACCCATCTCCGATCTTGGGAGACGATCAGGTACGCTCTGAGGCCGGGCATGCGCTTGTGGGCCGCGAGCTTCTCGCGTCGGTCTGTCGTCTCGGTGCTCGGCGACACCACCTCTACCACTAGACAAGGGTCGTCTTCGACGTGCGGGTCGTCCCCCTCAGGGCCGCAGGCCGCCATCACGTCCGGGTAGTAGATGACGTCGTCCGATACGCGCAGCTTGACACTCTCAGAATACACCCGGCAAGCGTCGCCGCGTGCGGCCCCCCAGAGACGGCCGAAGGTGTTGCCGATGATCGTGTTGTGCCGCTTTGTAGCGCCGACCATCGCGAAGATCTCGCCGCCGACATACTCGTGGCGGACCGTGGCCGACTCTTCGAGCTTCAAGTATTCATCGACTGTAAGAGAACCGTGGGGCTCGAGGCGCTCCGCCATGCGTATAGTGTAGCGTAACGCGCGTCCGTCCTAAACGATCATATTGGCCCGAAGCTGCTTCCAAAATTCCGCCGCGCGGACCGACCGGCCCGCCAGTGAGGCCTTATCACGGACATCGGCTGCCTGGGTTGGCGTACTTCTCGTCCTGGCGGGCGCGGTAGAACTCGCCGCGGTTCATGGCTGGTTTGCCTGGATGGGTTGCGGTGTGGACCGCCAGGTAGCGATCGTAGGCGTTCTCGCCGGAGATCTCCTTCAGGTAGTCCCAGATAGACCGTACAGTGTTCGTCATACCTACCTATCTGGCCCCGACGGGCTCCCGTTCGATCTCGTTGCCTTCCGAGTCGAGGTGGGATTCCTGCCAGGGCGCCTCACTCATCTCCGGCTCCTTGCCGCCCCGGATCAGGCCGAACCACAGGCGGGCCGCGTCCCCGATCACGATGATGATCGCGACTGCGAAGATGATGGAGAGCACCCCGTCCACGGTCGTGTTCACCAGGATCTGACGCGCGTCATCGATGCTCGCGGCACCCAGCGCTGCCATGGTGTCGTTCAGCTGGCCGGCCTGTATAGACTGCTGGGCGGCTGCTCTCTGGGCGAAGAAGCCGATGGCGGGGTCGGTGGAGAAGATCTTCTGCCAGCTAGCCGTAAGCGTCACGGCCGCGTCCCAGGCGAGCGGCAGCCCCGTAACCCAGGCGTAGCGAAGCTTGCCCATCTTTATGAGGATCGTCGTACCGACCGTCAGGGCGACGGCGGCCAGGAGCTGGTTGGCGATGCCGAACAGGGGGAAGAGCTGGTTGATGCCCCCTAATGGGTCGTTCACGCCGGCCCAGAGGAAGTAGCCCCAGCCGGCGACTATGAGGGCGCTGGCTATGATGTTGCCAGGCAGCCAGGAGGGGCGGGCGAAGGGCCTCCAGACGTTGCCGATGAGGTCCTGGATCATGAACCGCCCGACCCTGGTTCCGGCGTCCACGGTCGTCAGGATGAACAGGGCTTCGAACATGATGGCGAAGTGGTACCAGAACGCCTGCAGGGCTGCGCCGAAGATGCCGGTAACCCCGGCGAAGATCGCGGATATTCCGACCGCGAGCGTCGGCGCGCCGCCAGTCCTGCCGACGATGGAGTCCTCACCGACGGCGTTGGCCGTGCTCTGGAGTGTCTGGGGGCTTACGGAGAACCCGAAACCGTTGACGGCCTGGGAGGCTGACTGGACGGTATCCCCGAGGAGCGCCGGGTTGGCGTTCATCGCGAAGTACACGCCGGGGTCGAGCGTGACAGCGGCGATCATGGCCATCACCGCCACAAACGACTCAACGAGCATCGCGCCGTAGCCGATCGGGTGCACCTGCGACTCTTTCTGGATCAGCTTGGGTGTTGTTCCCGACGCGACGAGCGAGTGGAACCCCGAGAGTGCCCCACAGGCGATGATTATGAACACGAACGGGAAGAGCGAGCCGGCGAAGACCGGCCCCTGGCCGTTGAAGGCGAACTCCGTAAAGCGGGGCATGTTCATCGGGGGAAGTGTTATGGCTATCCCGACGGCGAGCAGGGCTATGGTCCCGATCTTCATGAAGGTCGAGAGGTAGTCGCGGGGCGCCAGAAGTACCCACACCGGCAGGACCGAGGCTACGAAGCCGTAGACTATGAGGGCGAAGGTGAGCTGGTTCGGGGTAAACGTCCACGCCTCCGCGTAGGGGGAGCTCTCGGAGATCCAACCTCCCCCGATGATGGCGAGTATCAGGAGGCCGATGCCGATTATCGAGACTTCGAGGACCCGCCCAGGGCGCAGAAAGCGCAAGTACACGCCCATCAGCACGGCTATGGGTAGGGTCATCGCGAGCGAGAACGCGCCCCATGGGGACGCTGCGAGCGCGTTGACCACGACGAGGGCTAGAACGGCGAGAAGGATCACCATGATCGAAAGCACCGCGATCAGGGCCGCCGCTCCTCCTACGGGCCCGATCTCTTCTCGCGCCATCTGCCCGAGGCTCTTGCCGTCCCTGCGCATCGAGAAGAAGAGCGTCGTCATGTCCTGCACGGCGCCAGCGAGGATGACGCCGACGATGATCCAAATGGTCCCTGGCAGGAAGCCCATCTGGGCCGCCAGGACCGGCCCGACGAGCGGACCCGCCCCGGCTATGGCCGCGAAGTGGTGCCCGAAGAGCACCCGCCGGTCCATCGGCTCGAAGTCCCGACCGTTGTTGAGCCGCTCCGCTGGCGTCGCCCTGGAGTCGTCGGTTCCCAGTACTCTGTCCCGGATGAAGCGCGCGTAGAACCGGTAGGCGATGGCGTAAGAGGCCAGGGCCGCGAACAGCAACCATCCCGCGTTGATCGTCTCGCCCTGGGAGAGAGCCAGAACTCCCCAACACGCAGCCCCGACGATAGCCACGCCGACCCAGATCCCGTACCGGCCAAGAAGGTTCATGAAATCGTCACCCCTTCCCAAAGGTTCGCAAGAACGAGATCATGCTAGCACAACACCGAAGCGTATTGAATTGGCCGTAGCCGGGCTTCAGAAACGGGGCGAGAGCAGGTGCGACGCCGTCAGACAGACCGCGAACACCAGGACGGCGCAGATGATCGTAGGGTAGAGGATAATCGCGAGCGGAGTAGCCTCCGTGGCCAGACCAAATACCGTCTTCAGGGCATCGTTCATGTAGGCGAAGGGGACGAAGTCCCGCAAGACTGCCGTAACGCCGGCCGGATCCTGGTTGCGGAAGAACCCGGAGATGTAGATCAAGGGGAACAACATCGCCGTTGCGTACAACAACACGTCCGCAGGCGATGACGTGAAGTTCGCTATAAACACCCCTATGCTGTTCGCCGCGACGAGCGTCGCAAATACGGAGAAGGTAGCCGCCAGCACCCACGCGAGCGGCGCAGGGTTGAGAACGTAGACGATTAGAAGCGCGGGCGAGAGCTGGATGAAATCCAGCACCGCGTTCACGGCCAGTATCTGGAAGACCAGTTTTCGCGGCGACAGTGGGGTTAGGGCCACGCGCGCCAGGATGCCGTCGTTCAGGTCGCTGGTAAGGGTCTCGCCGGCACCGAACGTACCGGCCATTATCGCCACGATACCTATGACCGCCGCGGCGTACTGCCCCGGAATTCCGCTCGCTGCAACGGGGACGATTATGGCAATAGGGTAGAGCATCTTTAGTACTAGCGCGAACCTCCGGGAGAAGAACAGCGCGACGTCCTTCTTCCAATAGGTGTCGGGGAGATCAAACCTCATCCCTGAGCGCCTCCCCGGTAAGCTTTACGAACACGTCCTCCAAATTGGGCCTCTGCACGGACAGGTTCACTATGTCCCCGCCCGAGCGGACGATGCCAGCCACGACGTCGGCGACTATGCCAGGGCGTTCCTCGCAGTGGATGATGAGATCCCTTCCCTCAGGAACGACGCGCTGTACACCGCCGACCTCGGTCAGGGAGCCGTACTCCACGGGATTGCGCAACGTAGCCACGATGCGCCTGACACCTTCGACGCGGGAGATGAGATCCTCTGGCGTTCCCTCGGCGACGACCTTCCCGCGGTGCAAAAAGGCTGCCTTGTCGCATAGGGACTCGACCTCGTCGACCTGGTTGCTCGCGAGCAGGACCGCGACGCCCGAGCCTGCGAGGTCCCTGATCCTGCGCTGGTACGCGAGCTGCGAGGTGTAGTCGAGTCCGAGCGAGGGCTCGTCCAACAACAGAACCTCCGGCCCGTGCGCCATCGCCTCTATGAGCGCGAGCTTCTTGCCCATGCCGTACGAGTAGGTCTTGACCTTGTCGTCCGCGTACTCAGCCAGGTCGAAGTAGTCGAAGAGCTCAGCGAGCGCCCCCTCGGCTTTGGCCTCCTCCATCCCGTAGGCGCGGGCGAAGAAATACGCGTTTGCCCGTCCCGTGAGGTCGTCGTAGTGCGTCGGACGGTCGACCATCAGACCCATGCTGGCGCGGACCTTCCGCTTCTCTGTCAGGCCGTCCACCCCGCACACACGGAACCCGCCGGAGTCTGGAGCGATGGCTGTCGAGAGGACGCGCAGGAGCGTGCTCTTGCCCGAGCCGTTCGGCCCCATGAGACCGAAGACCTCACCACGCTCCACGCGCAGGTCTACCTCAGAGATGCCGCGCCCGCTGCTCCTGTAGAGGCGGCCTATCTTCATCGCTTCGAGGGCTGGCGGGGTGTTCTCGGTATTCGATCTCATGGCACGAGAATTGTAGCGCCCTCCCCGCAGGCCGGTTGTCAGAGGCATCACCCCGAGTTTGCTCTGTAGTGAAGTATGGTAAGTACGGCCGATTCATAGACAGGAGGACAGATGGCTGACGATAAGACGGTAGCGGTTCTGGGAACCGGGATCATGGGTGCCGCGATGGCGCGCAACCTCCTCTCTGCCGGCATGGAGGTTCGCGCCTGGAACCGCTCGCGCGAGAAGGCTGAGCCGCTGGCCCAGGAAGGCGCGGAGGTCGCCGACAATCCAGCGGACGCAGCCAAGGGCGCAGACTTCATCCTGACCATGCTCTCTGACGCTGACGCAGTAGAGGAAGCCGTCGGGGGAGATGTACTCTCTGCGCTGGCCGAAGACAGCGTGTGGCTGCAGATGAGCACGGTGGGGGAAGGCGGCAACGAGCGTCTCCTCAGGCTGGCTTCGGACCATGATGTCGCCTACGTGGACGCGCCGGTCCTCGGGACCAGGCAGCCTGCGGAGCAAGGCCAGCTCATCGTGCTCGCTTCAGGGCCCAAGGAGGTCAGGGAGCGGAGCGAGCAGGTCTTCGGTGCCTTCGCAGGCAAGACCGTGTGGCTCGGCGAGGCTGGTGAGGGGAGCCGCCTCAAGCTCGTGGTCAACAACTGGATCGTAGGCCTACTCGGTGTGCTGGCCGAGACCGTAGCTTTCGCAGAGGCGACCGGTGTGGACCCCGCGAAGTTCCTCGAGACCATCGAGGGCGGACCGCTCGGACTGCCCTACGCCCAGATGAAAGGCAGCATGATGGTCGAGGATGACTTCCCCACCAGCTTCTCGGCCAACCTCGCCCGCAAAGACGCGGCCCTCGTTCTCGACTCTGCAAGAGACCACGACCTGCACCTGCGGATCGCCGAAGCCGTAACAGCCCGCTTCGACGAGGCGATACAGGCTGGCCACGGTGAAGAGGACATGGCGGCTGTCTACAAGGCCGCACGGCCCGACCGCGGCTGACACGGCAGGGAGCGCGAGAATATAATCCCCTGTGTAAACTCGGAGGAGAGCATACATGGCTGAGACTAGAGAGATCACCTGGGACCCCGAGGCTGACCGCAGGATAAAGCGCAGCCCGTTCCTGATGCGCCGCTTTATCCGCAAACGCATCGAGGACAGGGTGACTTCTAGGGGTCGTACCCACGTCACCGAAGCCGACGTAGACGAGAGCGCCAGCATGTACCGCCAATACCGCTTTAAATAGGTTTCAGGCAACAGGTATCAGGCTTCAGCTAGGGTACGCCGATCCGAGGGTTTCTACGCGGCACTGAGATCGGCGTTCATACTCGCGAGTCGGTGGAAGGAAGGTACGTCTGTTGTTGTCCTTGCCTGTTGCCTGATGCCTGTGACCTCCGAAAAAATATCCGGGCCGGAGAGCCGATCTTATAGCGAACGACTACCGACCCGGTCCGCGGGCCTGTAGGACCCGCAGATGGTTGTTGGCTAGCTAGTCCACTGGACCCTTTCCTCCTAGTCGAGGTGCAACAACCAGGGTCATGGTATCATCTCTCACGAACTCCGCGCTACAATCCGTACTACAACTTTCGGACCATTTCGTGCATCCTGCACAGACGCGTCACCACATACGGTGGGGCCTAAAGCGATCCGCAGAGGTATTGACCTAACGAGATTGCGCATTCCGCTAAGAGCGAAAACAAAGAGCTGACAAGCTGAAGTGCTGACGTGCTGAAATGCTTGCAAAGAGGTTCAAAACCTCTTTGCAAACTACTCTACAACCGGCCGGCCTCGATGATGCGTCCGAGGAACTGGCGGGTGCGGGGGTGTTCAGGGGCGGTGAAGATACTCTCGGGCGGACCCTGTTCGAGGATTCGGCCTGCTTCGAGGAAGCATATGCGGTCTGCGATGTCGCGGGCGAAGCCCATCTCGTGGGTCGCGATGAGCATTGTCATCCCTTCACGTGCCAGCTCCCTAATGACGGCGAGGATCTCGGCGACCAGTTCGGGGTCGAGGGCGCTTGTGACCTCGTCGAGTAGCATGAGGTGAGGGCGCATCGCGAGCGCCCTCACTATGGCGACTCGCTGCTGCTGACCGCCCGATAGCCTGTCGGGGTACTCGTCCCGCTTGTCCAGGAGCCCGAAACGTTCGAGGAGATCGCCGGCATTCTTCTCAGCCTCGGCGCGGTTTGTCCCCAGGGCCTCGCGGGGGGCGAGGGTGACGTTGCGTAAGACAGTCATGTGTGGAAAGAGGTTGAAAGACTGGTAGACGATGCCTATTCGGCGCCGGATGCGGTTCGCGTCGACGCTTTGGGCTGTGATCTCCTCCCCCTCCACAACGACCCGGCCTGAGTCTATCGGCTCGACGAGGTTGACGCACTTGAGCAGCGTGGACTTGCCCGAGCCTGAGGCCCCGATCAGGCATACCACCTCGTGCGGCTCGACCATCAGGTCAATCCCCTTCAGAACCTCATTCTCCCCGAAGGACTTGTAGACGCCTTCGAGGAGGAGGGCGGGATGTTCGTTCATGCCAGTGCTCCTGCCTCTCGGCGGCGTTTGTCGCGGGCGATCAGACGGTCCGTAAAGCGCGCGAGGGGGATGGTGATGAGGACGAAAAGAAGGGCAGCGACCACGTAGCTCGCGTAGTTGAACTCCGAGGCGCCGTAGATCTGGGCCGCCCGCGCCGCCTCGATAGAGCCGAGGACCGAGACGAGCGCCGTATCTTTCTGCAACCCTATAAAGTCGTTGAGAAGCGGCGGTATGACGCGCCTTATCGCCTGCGGCAGCACTACGAACCTCAATGATTGCCAGCGCGTGAGTCCAAGAGAGCGGGCCGCCACGTTCTGGCTCTCGTGCACGGACTCGATGCCGGCCCGGTAGACCTCGGCGACGTAGGCCGAGTAGACGAGGACGAGCGAGATCACACCGTAGGCCACGTCGGGGAGGTAGGAGATGAACCCGAGGTCTAGACCGGGTACGCCGAACCCGATCATGTACAGGACCAGGATCAAAGGTACCCCCCTGAAGAGGTCCGTGTAAGCCACCGCGACCAGCCTGAAAGGGAAGAAAACAGGTCCTGGTATCCCCCTGACCACGGCTATGACGAGGGCCAGTATCAGGATAAAGACTTCAGAGAACATGAAGATCTGCACGTTGAGCCAGAACGCCCCTAGGACCGAAGGCAGACCCTCGGAGCCGACTAGAGACTGCCAGAGGTGCGAGGGGTCGAAAAACCGCTCGGCCACGACCCCGCTTCCCGGCGCGAGCGCTACGACTACCGCGATCATCGCGAAGAAAAGCACGGTGCTCGCGCTCGACACGAGCACCCCCCGGTTTCCGAGGGCCCGCGAGCCCCGGCCCGCGGACGGTCCCGGGGCGGCGGGACCTCCCTCCGCCACGCTACTTCTCGAGGGTGGGGACGTCCAGGAACTGCTGCAGGTGCTTCTGTTCTAGCTCCTCGAGGGTACCGTCACTCTTCATCTCGCCGAGCGCCTGGTTTACGCAGTCGACGAGCGGGTTGCCCTGCTCGAAGAGCATCCCGAACTGCTCGTTGCGCGGGTACTGTCCGACCACTGCCGAGCCATCTATCTCGAAGTCGCGCAAGTAGACCGTGGTCACCAGGTCGGTGACGATGGCGTCGATCTGGCCGCTCTCCAGCGCGGACTTCGCGTCGTTGGTACTGTCGTAGACCTTGGGATCCGCGGTCGGCTTTATCGTCTCGTTGACGAAATCGAGGCCGGTCGTGCCGACCTGGGCCCCTATGGTCAGGTCCTTCAGGTCGGAGACGCTCTTCGCGCTGGCGGCGGGGGAATCCTTCATCACGAGCACGCCCTGGGCGTTGTCGAAGTAGCCGTTCGAGAAATCGACGGCCTGCTCGCGTTCTGGGGTTATAGTGATCTGGTTGATGTCGAAGTCGAAGTCTTTGGCGCCAGGGGCGTAGGACTTGTTGAAAGGCTCGACGGTCCACTTTATCGGGAGGTCCATCCGCCCTGCGATCTCACTCGCCACATCGCCCTCGTATCCCGAGTAGTTCTTGGGGTCTCCTTTGAACCACGGCGGGTAGGCAGGCTTGTCTGTGGCGACCGTCAGCCCATCCTTCTCGAAGAGCGGCGGGTTGTCCATGTCACACGAATCTGAAGAACCCGACTCCGCCGAGGGTCCGCCGCAGCCGACGAGCAGCAGAACTGCAGAGAGGAGCCCGATCAGGATAATTCGCTCTCTCACGCGCCTCTCTCCGATCTACTCTTCATACGAAAACCGATGGGCCGGTTCGAAAGCCTCGGACCATCTTATAGAGAGCAAGTATAGGATCGCCCGGGGAGCGTTGCAATCAACCCCCTTGCCATCCGCCAGGAGTCTTCGCGGTGCGGATGCTGGTATTCTGGTTGCGTCGGGGCTGTTCGGGGAACACTTTAGAGAACTCGGTCTACGGAGGAGAGTGAGAGATGAGCGAGTCAGGGCAGCAGAGCAGTGAAAGCCCGCTCCTGAGCGATCGCGGGGCCACGAAAATCAGCGACACTGTAGTCACCGCTATAGTCGGCATGGCGGCGCAGGAGGTGGATGGCGTTCACATGGGCGGGGGCGCCTCGAGGACCGCCAGCGGGGTGCTTGGCAGCCTGACAGGTTCGGAGAGCAAGACCAGCGGCATCTCCGTCGAGGTCGGAAGGACGGAGGCAGCCATAGACCTCAAGATGGGGATCGAATATGACAAGAACATCCTACAGACCGTCGAGGAGGTGCGGCGCAGGATCACGGACCGCATCCAGAACCTGACGGGGCTGCGGATCAAGGAGCTGAACGCCACGATAACGGATATCACCTTCCCCGAGAAGGAAGAGAGACGCCGCATCGGGTCGGGGAGCGCAACGAGGGAACGCGACGACGTCTCCGCGAGCGAGACGGCTACCGTCCCAGCGCAGCCGACGATGCCGGAAAGTGAGCCAGATCCCGGAACCAGCGATCGCGACACCACGCAGATAGAGACGAGCAGCCGTCCTGAGACCGAGACTCCTCCCGAGGAAGAGGCCAGCGTGGAGCGTAGCCCAACCGAGGGAGACGAGACCCCAGAACTGCGTTCCGGCGACACGAGGACAGAGGAGCAGAGTACGGGCGAAGCGTCGGAAACCTCTGAGGAGCCGGAGACACGCGCAGAGACCGAGGCATCCCAGCCGACGGAAACGGATGCAGAGGAGCGGCGGAGGCGCCGCGCGGAGGAGCGCGCCAGACGTCGCAGGCGCACCGAAGACAACTAGAACTCTCGCGGTTGCCGGGGTGGCCGCGGCTCTCTTGCCTCCTGTCCTGAATCTCCTGTTCTGCGGGTAAGATCCGTCGCTCGCTTCAGGACATACGGGCAACCGCTTCCGGCGCGTCCTGTTCGCCTCCGGCATTACGGACCGCCACTACGCACCGCAGAAGGGCGTGAGGTTGCTAGACATTAGACCCGACGGACGACGCGTAAAAACGGCTTATACCGTTCCGCTTTGTTGATGGCATAATGGAAGCATGCCAAAGATACTCTACTCCCAGGTAATCAAAGAAGATCCCCAACAGCTGAAGGAGCTCGAAAAGCGCCATCGTTACTCCCACCTCTTCCAGCGCGTGAGGATGCTAGGGCTCCTAAAGTCCGGCTCCTGTTCTAACCTGGGAGAGGCCGCCGAGGCCCTGGGATACTCCTGGCGCCAGTGCCAGAGATGGTTCGCAAGCTACCAAGAGGGTGGGCTCGAGGAGCTT
>Ga0136613_10001578_pt1 | contig 11843 bp, 16 predicted proteins | sample AntDrymUQ2722106_2_FD_106649 | JGI IMG/M metagenome (GOLD analysis project Ga0136613, IMG submission 106649) | Polar desert sand microbial communities from Dry Valleys, Antarctica - metaG UQ272 (21.06) | ecosystem: Environmental > Terrestrial > Soil > Desert | place: Antarctica: Dry Valley... | reverse complement strand
GCCAGACGAGTGATCCACCGAAGATGTCGTCCAGGGCATGTGCGAGCAGCGGCACGAGCGGAGGCTGGTCGACATAGCCGAAGGCCGGACGGTCCCCCAATGCGATGAAGTACAGCTCGTCGCGGTGGTAGCCGTAGCCGCCGCTCGTGACGATAAGGAGCGCGCCCAGCCCTACCGAGACCGCGAGAAGTCCGGGCCAGTGGATCGGCGACCGCTCGACAGCCTCGCTCGTCATAGGCTCAGTTCGGCGTCGGCCGAAGAGTTGGGATGCCACGACCGCGTGCCGTCACCGGGCGTTGTGAAGCTTGGCGGCTGTCAACAGGACGGCTGCGTCTGTGAGCGCATGGAGTCCGTGACGCTGCGGGGGTACGACGAGAAGGTCCCCTTCGCTCCCCTCCCACGACTCGTGGCCGGCATGCAGACGCACGGTCCCGTGCAGGACGAGCAGGGTGGCCTCGCCGGGATTCTGGTGCTCGGCGAGGGAGGCGCCATTGCGCAGGGCGATGACTGTCTGGGACAGAGTGGTCTCCGGTCCGCCGTAGAGCAGATGGGCGCCGCGTCCGCTGGTTGCCTCGTGCGCCGTCGCCAACAGTTGCTCTGTCTGCTCTCGTATATTGCTCGACGCCACTGCCGCCTCCTCGTCTCAGGGATCTTGCGCTGGTCACACAACGAGCGCCATGGTTGTGAGAATAGTCGTCATGACGCCGAGCTTGTCGGCGGACGGTTCGGCGGCGGAGCGACCTTGCAGCTGGGGATCGGAGGCATTCCCGACGCCGTGCTGTCGGCGCTAACAGGGCATCGCGGTCTGCGGGTGTGGAGTGAGATGGTCAGGGACGGCATCCTGAACCTTTGAGCGGACGGGGTGCTTGGACCGGTATGAGCCACTGAGGTGTCAACGGGAAGCGAAAGCCCTAGACGAGAATCGGTCCTCAGGGCGGTCACGCCTCGCAGCTGCCGGCTGCGATCATGGCGGCCATGCGGCGCAGGCTCCTTCAACTGGTGACCGCATGCCTCGTGTTGGGGTTGGGGGTCGCGTTGCTGCTGCTGGCCGGTCTGGGGTCCGACGGGTACTCCACCCTGATCAACGGTCTCTCCATCGCAGGGGGAATCTCCTTCCTGCTGGTGAACTGTGCGGTCGGTCTGCTGCTGATCTGGCTGGCTTGGCTGCGAGGGCTCAAGCCCGGGCCGGGGACGGTCGTGCAGCCTCTGGTCGTCGGTGCAGTCGTCGCGGTGCTGCTGGCCACCGTCGAAGCGCCCGACCACCTGGGGCTCCGCGTCGTACTGCTGGTGCTGGCATTTCCAGTGCTCGCATGTGGCGTCGCGGGATACCTGGGCACCGGTTTGGGCGCTGGCCCGACTGAGGCCGCGGCGCTCGCGTTCGACCCGCCCGTGCCGTTCCGGTGGAGCTACAGCTCGCTCCAAGGACTCGGCGCGCTGGCAGGGTGGCTTCTGGGTGCGGCCATCGGTCCGGGAACGCTGCTCGTCATCTTGCTGCTCGGACCGCTGGTCGACCTGCTCTCCGCCCGAGTCACCGCCTTCGACATCCACGCCACCGACCATCGGTAGGTTGTGGCAGGCACGAGCGTCAGCTGGTCGGTCGGCTACGCTCGGATGATGGCCAGGTCCGTTTCAGGCACGCCACGCGTCGATAGCCACCGCGCCATCGACGGTGGCGACCGTGCGTGCGGTGAGTTGCTGCTACAGCTGGTCGAGCGGATGCGCAGGTTTCCCGCCGGCACCGTCGTGCGTCTAGTGGCCACCGATCCGGCCGCGCCGATCGACATACCCGCCTGGTGTCATCTCACCGGGCATGTGTACCTCGGGTGCGGACGCGGGCCCGACGGGCGTCCGCACTACGACCTCGAAGTCTCCGCCGCCGCTACGGCCACCCGACAAGGCATGCCGTGGCGTCAGGCGAAACCCAACCCCCAACCGGAAGGACTCACCTCACCATGAACGGTCTGGTCATCAACCTCACCCACTCCACGGACGACGTCGACCGCTGCAGTGTGGCGATCGTCGTCGCCGGCGCCTCGGTGGCGTCGGGGCAGGACACGACGGTCTTCTTGTCCTCAGACGGCGTCGCGCTGGCCAAGAATGGTGTGGCAGAGGAGCTGCACGAAGAAGGGTTCGCCCCGATGGGGGAGCTGGTGTCGTCGTACCTGGGTGCGGGCGGGACGTTCCTGGTGTGTAGCCCGTGCGCCAAGAAGCGCGGAATCGGGGAGGACGACCTGATCGGCGGAGCCACGATCGTCGGTGGCGCGACGCTGGTCGCACTGCTCGCCGACGGTGCCGCGTCGTTGACGTTCTGAGGGTTGGCCATGTCCACCACCGACATCACCCCCGCCACCGTAGGCCCCTGGCACCCCGCAGCCGAGCTCGACGGCGGTACGGACGACTGCGGGAGCGGACTGTTGTTGTCACTGACAGGGGCCATGCGCGGTATCGACGTGGGGGAAGTCCTGCTGCTGCGGACCCAGGAGAAGTCGGTGCTGGTGGACCTGCCGGCGTGGGCACGGTTGGCCGGGCACGAGCTCCTCACAGTGGTCGACGACGGAGCAGGCTCAGGTCCGTGGCGGCTCGCCATCCTGCGTGGCGAACGGACCCGCGCCGTCCAGGAACCCGTCTTCACCGGTGGGGCCGCAGCGCCGCTCGGCAGTCGCTTGTGGTTGTACAGCAACTTCCACTGCAACCTGGCCTGTGACTACTGCTGTGCGCAGTCAAGTCCGAAGGCGGATCCGCGACTGCTGCCTTTGGATGTCGCGTCGACCGCGATCGATGAGTTCGTCGCCCAGGGCGGGCGGGAGCTGCTGGTCACCGGTGGCGAACCATTCCTGCATCCGGACCTCGGTGCGATGGTCGCGTACGGGTCCGAACGGGTGCCCGTCGTGATCCTCACCAACGCCATGGTCTTCGGGAGAGGGACTCGGCGCGAGACGCTGGAGTCGATGGACCGTGAGCGTGTGACACTGCAGGTCAGCCTTGACTCGGCAGGTCCAGCACTCCACGACCGGCAACGGGGCTCCGGGTCACACGCACGTGCGCTGGTGGGCATCGGGCTGGCGCGTGAGCTCGGTTTCCGGGTGAGGGTGGCCGCCACCCTCCGCGACGAGGACCTGGCCACCGGCGGTCGGTTGCATGCGGCCCTGGACAACCTGGGCGTCGCAGTCGAAGACAGGCTGATCCGACCGGTCGCCGCCGAAGGATTCGCGGACGACGGCCTGCATGTCTCCCTCGACACCGTCGAGCCCGAGCCCACGCTGACCGTCGACGGGGCCTGGTGGCATCCCGTGGCAGTCACCAACACGCACCTCAAGGTTTCCGACTCACCGTTGCCTTTGTCGGACGTACTCGACGTGATGCGTGACGTGCTGGCCGTACAGGTCGCCGGAGCCGCCGAGGGTCGTGCAGTGTTCCGATGCACCTGAGCCACGTCCCTTACGTGACAGTGACATCTCACCGTCGGGACCGTTGCAGCGAGATATCTGACCTATCGTGAAGGCCTGCGGACTGCTCCCTGGAAGGAACTGCTGATGGCCACCACAACGCGGCGAGGCTCGCCCTCGACAGACCACGGTGAGGACTCGCTGACCACTCGCATCGGTCTCGCCGTCCTGCGCATCGGAGTCGCCCTCTTGTGGATCGAGAATGCCGGGTGGAAGAAACCGCCTGACTTCTCCGCGTTGCGCAGCTACACCGAGGACGCAGTCGAGCACCCCGTCGTTCCCCCCTTCTCCTGGGTGGTCGAGCATCTCGTGCTACCGAACTTCACTTTCTTCGCGTGGGCGACCCTGCTCGTGGAAGCATCCGTCGGAGCCTTTCTGCTGATCGGGCTGGCAACGCGGCTGTGGGCACTCATCGGCCTCGGTCAGACCCTTGCGATCACCATGTCGGTCATGAACGCCCCGAACGAGTGGGAGTGGTCGTACTACCTGATGATCCTGGCTCACATCGCCGTGTTCGCCACCGCAGCCGGCCGTAGCTTCGGGTTGGACGCGCTGATGAGACCGATCTGGCAGGCGTCCGACAGCCGACTGTCACGACTCCTGTTGAGGCTGTCATGACCCGGCACCCTCTCGACCGTGCCGCCATCGCGCTCGGCGCCGCAGGAGTCGTCAGCCTCGGCTTTGCGCTGACCACGAGCGGGAACAACAACTTCGTGCTCGTGCAAGGCCTCGGTCTGCTCGTCTTTCCCGTGCTAGGCGCAGGCGCCGTCATCGGCGGCGCGATGGGCCAGCGCGGCATCGTCCTCGCCGCCGGAGCGGCGTACGTCGCCTCGGCACTGATCCAGCTGGCGCAGTTCGGCCGCTCCACCAACTGGATCGACGGCAACGGCTCCACGGTCGCCCTGCTCCTGTCCTTGGGGATCGGGCTCCTCGTGGTCGGACTCGCCCCGAGACCCGCCCCCCCGTCAGCAGACCGGCAGGCACCGAGGTGACATGCATCCGGTCGGCCGGTCGGCGATCTGTTGCCGGTCGAGGCCTCAGGCAACGTCGGCCGCAGCCAACCGAGATCGTCAGCCCTCCCACCCCCGCCCGGAGGCCGGAGCAGCGGGCTCACCAGCGGGCGAGTGCCTGGTCGCTTGCGGTCACGAGTCGTTCGAAGCTTTGGTCGACGGGACGGGGCATCGCGAATCCGCCCCCGAGCTTGAGGCTGACGAAACCGTGAAGCGTGCTGCGCAGGAAGCGAGCCGCGTCCACGGCGTCGTCGCCGCCGATGCCGTAGCCGGCGAACACCGCATCGAGGACCGACAGGATCTCGGTGGCAGCCTCCTCGAGGTCGTCGTCACCTGAAGCGGGGGCGCGCACGAGGTAGGCGTAGCAGCCGGGGTGGTCCTTGGCGTAGTCGCAGTAGGCCTTCGCGATCGCTCTGAGGGCGTCCGGTCCCGCCTTGCCGGTTCCTGCCCGGCGCAGCGTGTCGGCGACCTCGCGTGTCACCTTCACGGCGAGGAGCCGATGCAGACCTTCGAGCCCGGTGACGTGCTTGTAGGGGCTCGGTTGCGCGACCCCGAACCGCTTTGAGCTCGTCGGTGCTTCCCCAACGTTCGTGATCTTGCCGTCCTGGAACCGTCCGATCTGCACCCCGCGTACCTCGATCGCCTTCCCGGTCGGCACGACCCCTTTGAAGTCGCCCTGATGCGTACCGGTCAACGCGTACGCTGCGAGACGAGGAACCCGGGGCTGCCGCGGCGGTCGAGGATCAGGTCGCGCAGTTTCCGGTTGTAGCGCGTCGCTCGCTGAGCAAACGGGCCTTCGTGGGGATGCGCCAAGCAACATCCGTACCCCAATCGAATCGACTAACGACATCGAACGAAACCGCCGTGCCCCAAAGGTCATCCGTCCCGGCACACCTCAACTGACTTGAAGGACGACTTTGCCCTTGGCGTGCCCGACCTCGACGGCTGCCAAGGCTTCCCCGGCTTGGTCGAGCGGCAGGATGTCCTCCACGTGCGGGTCCAACTTGCCCTCAGCGACCAAACCGGCGACGATCTCAAGGACGCGATGGGTGCGGTCGCGTTCGATCACGTGTCCCCCGAGGTCGGCGACCGTGTCCGGATCAGCTGCGCTGATCAGCTTGCTTCGCTCGGCAAGCAGATCGGCCACGGCTCGTAGGCCGTCGCCTCCGGCGAGATCGAGGATCGCGTCGACGCCGCCTGGAAGAAGTTCCTTGATCCGCTCGGCGACGCGATCGCCGTAGGGCACAAGGGTGGCGCCGAGTGACTCGACGAGCGGTTGCTTGTCTTTCCCGGCGGTGCCGATGACATTGATGTGCAGGTTTCGTGCGATCTGCGCGGCGGCCACGCCGACCCCGCCGCTGACTCCGTTGATCAGCAGCGTCTGGCCTGTCTGCAGTTGCAACTGGGTCACGCCGTCGTAGGCGGTCGCCGCGGCAACGGTCAACGTGGCCGCGTCGGTGAAGGACACCTGTGGGGGTTTGTGGGCGGCCGCGCCGGCATCGACGAGGGTGTACTCGGCATAGCCGCCAGACCCGGTAGCCACAGAGCCGAAGACCTCGTCGCCGACGGAGAAACCCTCGACGTCCTCGCCGACTTCTCGCACCACCCCGGAGACCTCCGAACCCAGTACGGCCGGCAGGTCCGGCCCGCCTGAGCCGTACATGCCGCGGCGGATCTTCCAGTCGACAGGGTTCACCCCGGCGGCTCGGACTTCCACGAGCAACTCGCCGGGCAGTGGCGAGGGCATGTCGAGATCGAGGAACTCCTGTACCTCGGGACCGCCGTTGCTGTTGTAGCCGAATGCCTTGACCATCTCAACCTCTCATCAGAGCAGGAATGCTGTCAGTTCAGTGACCGGGTGTCGAAGCCTCGACGACGGGCTCTGCTGGCTGAGGTTTGCCTCGCCGTACGAGTCGTGGCATCGACGTCCACGGGCGCGAGTACGCCGCTGTGCGCGACGGGTTGCCGCCGAATCGACGACAGCGATGTTACTGGGCTGACCCCCCGGCGCGGTGACGCGACGGACCTCGTCGAGGCAGACCGACTTGACGGTTGTCGTCAAGCAGTGTCCCCTCGTCCTCCGGTGCGGGCAAGGATGAGTTCTGCTGTCTGGCGTGGTTGGTCCCACATCGGGAAGTGACCGCACCGCTCGAACCAGTGCAGCTCGGCGTCGGGAAAGCGCTGCTGGGCACGGGCGGCCTGACGCGGGAGTGTGACACGGTCCTGCCGGCCCCAGCCGATCGTGACCCGCCCCGGTGTCGAGCCCGCCGGAGCGCCCTCTTGCAGCGGGCCGTCAACGAGCGCGTCGAGCGCCTGGTGCAATGACGCGGCCTTGGCGAAACTGCGCATCTCGTGCAACGCGACATCGGGGGGCAGCCGCCAGGGTGCGGCAGAGAACTGCGCCAGCAGCGCGGTGCGTCCGGCCGGGTTGCCCGTCAGCGCGGGCATGGCGCGCTGCAGACGCAACACCAGGGCGAGCGACGCCTTCAAGGAGATGCTGAACAAGCGCAGCTCGCCCGGGCTCCAGAAGCCGCCCGGGTCGAGCGCGACCGTGTCTCCCCCGGTACCGCGTCGAGCGAGCTCGAGCACGATACGGGCACCCATCGAGCTGCCCACAGTGTCGCTCCCGGCGAGGTTCTGCGACGACATGAAGTCCGCGACCGCGTCGGTGAGGGCCGCGATCGAGACCTTGCCGGGAAGCGGTGGGCTGTCACCGAAGCCAGGTAGATCGATCGCGATCACATCTCGGTGTGCGGCCAGGTCGTCGAGGATGGGCGACCAGGACGGCCAGCTCGCGCCGAGCCCGTGCACCAACAGCAGCGGTGTCCCGTCACCCCTCCGCTCGAAATTCAGTCCAGCCGGGTTCACTTCACCGCGAGGATGTCGATCGTGCGGATGTCCGGGTCGGTCGCGAGCAGATCCGGGCCGACCTGCGCGAGCGCGGCCGGGATCTGCCCGTTCACGTGAGCCTGTCGGCCTTCCTCGTCCTCGAAGGTGTCGAAGATGCCGTAGGTTGTGTCGCTGAGCTTGAAGGCGTACCAGGTCACGGTGCCGCTCTCACCGACCGCCAGCTCCCTGCCCTGTTTGAGAAAGTCGGCGAGCTCCTCGCCCTTGCCGGGCTTGGCCTCGAGCAGCGCCAATAGTCCTCGGTCTACAGTCATTATGATTCCTCTCGTCAGGGGTTTCTATCGACAGTACGCGTGAAGGCGCCGGTTGCGACACGGCGGATCCGCCGATTTGGATACCGTTTCCGACATGAGGCTCGCGGTGCTGACAGTGGACGGGATGTTCGACTCCGGCCTTAGCGCAGTGCTCGACGTGCTCGCGGCGGCGAACGCGCTACGCGACGACGGGCAGATGCCTGCTCCGCCGTTCGACGTGACCGTCGTAGGCACCTCGGACATGACCCGGACGGGGCACGGGCTGCAGCTCACGACGACCCCGATCTCGGATCTGGACACCCGACCCGAGATCATCGTGGCGCCCGCGGTGGGGCTTCACGCTCCCGGTGAGGTCGTGGACATCGTGCGGGCCCACCCGGTGCTCGAGTGGCTCTGCGTCCAGGCGGGCTCGGGCAGCTCTCTGGCGGCTGCCTGCAGTGGGACGTTCTTCCTGGGCGAGGCCGGCATCCTCGACGGCATGCTCGCGACGACCAGCTGGTGGCTCGGCCCCGCATTCCGCTCCCGCTACCCCACGGTGCACCTGGACGAACGCCTCACCATCGCCGAGCAAGACCACGTCACGACCGCTGGCGCGGCCTTCGCGCACATCGATCTCGCCCCTGTCGATCGTCGCGCGCCAGAGCCCTGAGCTGGGCGAGCGTGTCGCGAGGCACCTGCTCATCGGCGACCGCCCCTCACAAGCGTCGTTCGCGGTCCCTGCGCAGCTCGCCAGCGCCGATCCGGCGATCAAAGCCTTCGAACGCTGGGTGCGCAACCACCTCGACGCGCCACTGCAGATCAATCAGGTCGCTGGCCACATCGGTCTGAGCGAACGCGCCCTACAACGCGCCACGGCCGCGGCCCTCGGTACGTCGCCCCTCGACTTCGTACACGAGATTCGCATCGACCAAGCGACGTTTCTGCTCCGCACCACCCAGCAAAGCCCCGAGTCGGTGGCCCTAGCCGTCGGCTACACCAACGTCAGCACCCTGCGAGCCCTCGTCCGACGGCGCCGCGGAACGACCCTCACCGAGCTCTCACGAGGAACCCGTCGATGATCGGCCGAGGTACGACCTTGATCAAGACTGACAGCGAGACCTCTGCTGGGTGGACTGACGACCCATCTCTTCGGCCACGTCGGACGCAGGGTCCGCTCCCGGCGGTAAGACCGCGGTCCCAGAACCGTCATCACGCGGTAAGGCGCGATGTTCGCTCATGGCGATGTGTGGTCGTGCGCGTGACAGGGCTAGCAGACTGGTCCCATGAGCGATGCCGGATGGGAGTGGGATCCTTCGTTGTATGCGGGCAGTGCGCCCTACTACGTCCACGGACGGGTGCCGTACGCAGACGAGTTGGTCGACCGGCTGGCCGCCGCGCTCTCGCTCGACGGCACGGGTCGACTTCTGGATGTCGGCTGCGGGCCGGGCTCTCTCACCTTGCTGCTCGCTCCTCGATTCGGGCACGCGACGGGCCTGGACGCTGACCCGCACATGCTGGCCGAGGGCGAGCGACAGGCAGCCGCGGCGGGGATCACCAACGTCGACTGGGTGAACATGCGGGCCGAGGACCTGCCCCCCGACCTCGGCCCGTTCAGCGTGGCGACCTTGGCGCAGTCGTTTCACTGGATGGACCGGGCCCGCGTGGCTCGCCTTCTCCATGTTGCGCTCACCGCCGACGGCATCCTGGTGCACGTGCACGCCACTACACACCAAGGAATCGACAGCGACGTGACGCTGCCCCACCCCAGGCCGCCACGACGGGAGATCGACGCTCTCGTCAAGCGCTTCCTGGGCCGACAGCGCCGAGCAGGACAGCGCTCGTTGCCCGAGGTCTCGATCAGCGAGGAAGACAGAGGACGCTACGAAGCCGAGACATACCTGGCCGCCGGCTTCAACCGCCCCACCCGGATCGAGGTGCCCGGGGCGGTTGTCGTCCGCAGCTGCGACGATGTGGTGGCGAGCGTGTTCTCCCTGTCCAGCGCGGCACCGCACCTCTTCGGAGACCGAGTTCCCGTCTTCGAGGGAGAGCTTCGCGACCTGCTCGCAGATGTCAGTCCCGACGGCCGGTTCAGCGAACAGATGCGTGAGACAGCAATCGACATCTGGCGCGCCTAGCCGACCCGACGACCGTTCATTCCCGATCCCGGCGGCGGAGACTGTCCGATTTCGTGGCGCACTGTCGGCTGGAAAGACGCGCCTTCGCATGCGCCCCGATCGCGACAACAATATGCACCGGATCCGGATGATCTGACGATTTCAGGAACGCGAGTGAGCCGAACCACCTTGGCGTCGCCCCGTGGTGAATCGGAGGGTCGCCGCCCACCCGGATCTGGTCGCGCTATCGGGACACCACGGGTGGAAAGAGGGTCGGGAACTCGTTCCTCTACAACGGCACTCGCGCTCTTTACGAGCGCGCAGGCTTCACCTACCAGGGGCCGAAGGGCAAGAACCACACGGTGATGCGACGGACGGTGGCCCCCGCCTAGCGTCACTTGCGTCGAGCCGTACGGTGACGAGATCCGGGGCCAGGGCGGCACGACAATGTTGTCGTCACCGCAAGCGGATCGATGAGCGGAACGGGTTCGCCTGCGGGCACACCTCACGTGGGTCTTGGTCGAAGCTCGGAGCGCCTGCTCAGCCCGTCGTCGGGCTCCTGGACGGGTGCGTAGGCTTGGAGGCGGAGACTTCGCACCACTGCCGTCGATCCGGAGTCCGCCTTGGAGTACTTCGTCTACTGCCGCGATAGACCAGGCATCGGTGACCTGCGTCGGGAGCTGGCCGAAGATCATTGGTCGTTCATGGATCGCTACGCGGACGCGTTGATCGCTCGTGGCCCGACTCTCGCTCGTGATGACGACGAAACGATGACCGGCAGCATGCACCTGGTCGACCTCCTGACGGCGACGCCGCGCGGACCTTCGCGTTCAGCGAGCCCTACTACACGGCTGGCATGTTCGAGGAAGTACTGGTGCGCCGCTGGCGCAACGCGCTGGCGCGCACGATGTGGGATTTCGCTGGGCACGGTGGTCGCCGGTTTCTCGTGATCGCTCACGGCGGCCCGGGCGCCACCCTGCGGAGGACCGAGCTGCGCGACGAGCAGCTTGACTACCTGCTCGCCGGGCCTTCTCGCGAGGGGCTGATCGTGTTCGGACCGCTGCTCTCCGAGGACGGCACTGACTGGCTGGGCACAGCGATGCTGGTAGAACTCGCAAACCGGACCGTCGTAGAGGCCCTGGTTGAGGGCAGTCCCTATGCAAGAGCCAGGCTGTACGACGACGTCGAGATCCACAGCTGGCGGTTCGGCGGCCGACCGCAGAACTGAGTGACGAACCACCCGGAGCACTGCGGGGAGATGGGGGATCGCCATGAGCCTGCCAACGGCTTACGGGACGCCTTGGCCCTGCTGGGGCGTCTTGCGGGCCGACCGCCGTAACGGTCGCTCTGCGAGCGCGGCGGTCAGCGGCACGACCAGCCGATAGGGCCAGCGCAGTACCCGGCCGGATCTCAGGGAGTGACGTTCCTCGGAGGCGACCCGCGCTCGCAGGTGCTCCTTGGTGCCGAGCTGGGAGCGTGGCCGATCGACGTGCAACTCGATCTGCGACAGGTGCTTGACGCTCTTGTAGCCGTACTGCCCGGGCGAGATGAGCCGCCACGGCGCGCCGTGGCGGGCGTCCAATGGTTGTCCGTCAAGTCGGTCGGCGATCATCACGTCCCCGGCCAGGGCGTCCTCCACCGTCAGGACCGCCGCGTAGTGATCGAGCCCGCGGACCTTGAGGAAGCCCACGTCCGAGGTTCTGGGGTCAGGGGCGACTAGCTGCTGCCACACTGCCAGGAACTGCGCCCCTTCCCAACGCAGGCCGGTCACGCTCCACGTCGTGACGCAGTGGAAGTCGGCCCGTTGCTCGAACCGGTGTTCGCGGATGGTGTCCGCACCGAGCACCGCGATCACCTCCTCGCCCAGCACGATCTGGATCTCAGGACCTTCCGGCACCACGGGGGGCGGTCGTCCTGGGTCGTCGCTGAAGCGGGGAAAGACCGCGAGCCTTCGCTGGCCCGGGGGCAGACCCACAGCGCGGCGCGGCCATAGCGCGCGTAGGTCCATCACCACTCCCCGCGTGTGACACCTTCTGGCATGGGGCCGGGCTGCCCTGCAGCGTTCGCCACGCGTGTCGAAGCGGCGACGTACGCTGTCAGGCCGCCAAGCGCCAGGCACACCGGGGAGTACAG